>ENA-ORXM01000486-ORXM01000486.1-marine-metagenome-genome-assembly--contig:-NODE-486-length-70436-cov-105.626885_pt1 | contig 70436 bp, 39 predicted proteins | sample MGYA00237867_ERZ511480 | MGnify/ENA primary metagenome ERZ511480 (study PRJEB26309, sample SAMN06266103) | marine metagenome | isolation source: Algal blade | place: United Kingdom:Sidmouth, United...
TTTGCTTACTTTTTTTGCAATTGAAAAAAGTAAGGCCCGCACGGCGAGTGCAAGTTAGCTTTGCATCTATAGAAAATATGTTTATGCATTATTTCTGAATACCCCGGATTTAATTGTCGTACTTCTATCTATCTATCTAGGCATGTTCAGAAGATCCTGATACTTGAAATTGAAAACTATTAATGATTGATCATTAATCGCTTAGAGATTGTCAATTATGCTGCTTTGATAAAATGTATGGAACTGTTACACTGTGATAATTAATTCTCAAAGTAAAACGGGGTCACAGTATAAATTGGTTGTCATGATTTTTATCAAAAAATCTCGCCAACCAAAGCCTCACTCTACTATCTTTCCCAGAACTTCCTACTGGGCTACCAAGATATCACACCTCATTATGATTACTTCTGAATATGCCTAGCTACTGGTGTAAGCCTATTATACTTACTTAATATGAAGTATGAGAAAATGGCTAAGCTGTATCAAGAGTCGTATTCATTAAAAGCTTAACCACTTCATCCATTAGCAAGAGGACGCTGCATTTCTTTGACTAACTTCATCTGCTTCGGATTATTCCCAAAGTAATTAGATCCAACTAAGATCATGACATCCTCTTTCGTCATTAGCTTCCATTCTTCTGGAGATTTATTCGCATTGTCGTCGACCATGATCATGGTGGGCTCTTCCGTATTGAAGGTCAGGTGATATTTACCTCCCCCGTCTATACGATCGTACTGACCATACTGATAACTGAAGTCCTCATCGTACTTCACCCAAAAGCCTGGCTCTACGGGCTTAGGTCGCTCACCGCCGGCGAATATGGCTTCATATACCCAGTGGCCTACGACTAACATCGAATAAGCATCCTCCTCTTTGGATCTCTTCTCAATAAGTGCATGGGCGTGGCTTCTCAAATCATCGATCTGCGCTTTCTTCTCAGGAGAGAGTGATGCAGGCGAGGTGTGTATTTTATTTCCGCCATTGGATTCGGCGATTGCTACCGAGGCTGCCGGAGTAGCACTATCTTTACATGAGTAGATGACGGACAATGCAATTATTAAAATGATGAATGATCTTATCATATATGACATCTGAGTAATTTGGCTTTCAAAACGTAATAATCCTGTTTTACATTTTAGTATGATCCAACAGATTCGCAAATCTATTCAAAAACAGAAGCTTTTCGGAGCAGGCGATAAAATACTTTTGGCCATCAGCGGAGGTATGGACTCTATAGTTCTTCTCGATATCATGATAAGACTCTCCGTCACTATAGCTGTAGCCCACGTGAATCATAGCCTTAGAGCTGACGAATCTGATGAAGATGAGCGATTCGTGAAGAATATAGCTTCGAAGTACAGACTTCCATATCACAGTATAAAAGTGGACGTGAAGGCATTGGCTAAGGCCACCAAAGCTAATCTATCAGATGTGGGTCATCGAGTCCGATATGAATTTTTTACCAAGATGGCAGACCTGCACGGCTACGACAAGATAGCTACGGCGCATCACGCTGATGATGTGGTAGAGAGCTTTATTATGAGATCCATGGAGGGAGCAGGTCTACAGGGTATATCAGGTATACCAGTCTCTAATGGGCGGGTCATAAGACCTCTACTACATGTGCATCGGAAGGAAATATCGGACTATGCAGAGAGGCACGAGCTCAAATATAGAGAGGATAGCTCTAACCGCAGTTTGGACTATCGAAGAAATGCCATCAGAGCTGTGATCAGGCCTGCACTATCTAAGATAAATCCCACAGCTGACAGAGGCATGAGGCAATCTGCAGGTGTCACTGCGGACGCTCACCAAGCACTAACTTACCTGTCCGAACAGTTCGCCAATAGTCATTTTCAACTATTAGGGACAAGCGTAAGGATGCCGATATCCTCTTTCCAATGGGATGGCGGACTATCTGTACTCTACTACTGCCTGAAGGGCTACGGCTTTAATCGATCTCAAGTTATACAAATACGAGAAGAACATCAGCCTGGAGCGCTTTTCTATAGTGTATCACATTCTCTTCTGGTGGATAGAACTGACTATGTGATAGAGAAAATAGATAAAGCTGCAATATGTGAATCTGTGACTATTAAAGTCCCAGACATCTATAAATTGCCAGGTATAGGACAACTTGTGATGGCTAAATCTTCATCTAAAGTGATTGACTCTAATCCCAATGTAGAATACATTCCTGCGACGGCAGTCAGGTTTCCACTTTTCATCAGACCCTGGTTGCCAGGGGATCGTTTTCGCCCAATTGGAATGAAAGGTCAATCTAAATCAATTCAGGACTTTCTTGTTGACAAAAAAATTGCCCGGACTGCTAAAGCAAATATAAGGCTACTGGTAACTGAAGATGACGACGTGATTTGGATTATCGGTCAACGACTCTCTCATAATTACCGCATCATAAATGAAGAAACAACTTATTTAAAACTGGAATTCATACCTGTTTAAAGCTGATCAGCTATTTTAGAAAGTAATTTCCTATCAATTCTGTGTGCTCCAGAAAAGCTCAGATCGTGAAAGCCAAGACCTTGCTTATCAGCAAAAGTGCTCAGCTTTTGATGGTAGTCAGCTGTTATAAATTCATCCTGATCACCCAGACAATAAAATTTATATTGGACTTTTTCTATGTATCCACACATTGAGCTATAGTCCACGTCAGACGGGTACTCCCCTGCCCACATAACAATACTATTCAGGACGGGTCGGCGATGGCTGATCCACCTCCACATGGTAGTCGTACCTTGAGAAAATCCTATAATATTTAGCTTTTGCTCAGCCGTCATCTTATCTGCTAACATCTCATAAATCTGATCCAAATAACTGAGATAATCTTCTATTTCTGATAGTCTCTGATGACTGGTCATCCAAGAGGCTCCCACAATACTTGGGCTTCTTTTATAATAAAAATGGGATAAAGCCTCAGGAGATATAATATGGTGCTTTGTAAGGTCTAACTTGTCAAATTTTCTAATAAATCTGGAAGCTAACTGTCCATAACCATGCAATGCTATCCAGACCTGCTCTGCATCTTTTATGTCGTGTCCTAAAGTACAGTAGTGCGCTGTTCGCTTTACAGTTAAATGGTGTTCAATTGGATCCAAAATTCTTGAGCAATTTTTTCATTATCGTAAACAATGTAAATTGTAAATTGTCCTATAAGTATAACAGATCAATGGCGCAAGATAGAAATTACGCAGTACATCCACTCTACATCACCATTACGTTAGTACTGGCCAGTATCACTTCACTATTCATAGGTTTTTCAGGAGCCTACTTGTATAGCAGGATTCAGGAGGGAGCCTCACCGATCAGGCTACCCTACCTATTCTATGCTAATACGCTGATACTCTTAGCTTCCAGCTACACATTAATGATGGCTAAAAAAGCTTACAGGGATGATCAGACCAGCAGGTACCAGATCATGTTAGGCAGTACATTAGGACTTTCATTTGTTTTCGTCGTCGCTCAGTTATTCGCTTGGCAGCAGCTGCAAGAGTCTAATATTATGATCGACGGAAGTAATATGGGCTCATATCTATATGTGATATCTGGCTTACACTTTACGCATATTATCGCTGGTGTACCGTTTTTAGCTTTCTTCCTTTACACGGCCTATAAGCGTATGAAAGAGCCCGTTAGTGTATTAGTCTATTTCTCTGACCCAGATAAGAAGCGAAAGTTAGATATCCTGACGCTCTATTGGCATTTCCTCGATATATTATGGATATACCTCGTTCTATTTTTCTTAATTAATTATCTGATTCAATAATGATAATTTGTTAATTTCAGTTAATTAAGCGCCTAACAGATATAGGCATTGATTAATTCATCATTGTTAAACTTCAAACTAAATTATGGCAATAAGATTAGGTGACACAGCTCCAGACTTCACGGCTCAGACATCACAAGGAGAAATTAACTTCCACGAGTGGCTGGGTGACAGTTGGGGATTACTCTTTTCTCATCCTGCGGATTATACACCTGTATGTACTACAGAATTAGGTAGAACTGCTGCCTTAGGTGGCGAATTTCAGAAGAGAAATGTCAAACCAATTGCTATAAGCGTCGACCCAATAGATTCTCATCAAGGTTGGATCAAGGATATTGAAGAGACACAAGGAGTCAGCGTGAACTTTCCACTAATTGCCGATCCTGATCGGACTGTAGCTGAGCTATATGACATGATACATCCTAATGCTGCAGCAAAAGTGACAGTGAGGACTGTATTCGTCATTGACCCAAATAAGAAAGTAAGATTGACACTGACTTACCCACCGGCAACAGGTAGAAATTTTTTAGAAATCATCCGGGTCATTGACAGTCTTCAGCTCACCGAATATCACTCTGTAGCCACTCCAGCGGACTGGAAGCACGGTGAAGATGTCATCGTATCGCCCTCAATAGCGACAGAGGACATTCCTGCAAAATTCCCAAAAGGCCATAAGATTATTAAGCCTTATTTGAGAATGACGCCACAGCCTGATATCGATTAGGGTGACACACTTATTGTGAATGAGCTATTATCTAAGGCATACTGTATAAATACTGGTGTGTTTATTTATTAGTACCAATTATTAAGCAGAGATATAGGAGGTATCCGCTGTGTCTGTATGGCTACCTTATCTCTTAAATAGATGAAAATTGTATTTTACTTATTAAATTATCAGTCAAACTTATATTGTAATAAACAATAATATATTGTATTTAGGCATATTTAGAAGAACCTGATGCTTGAAGTTGAAAACTCTAACTGATTGATAATTAATCGCATAGAGATTGTCAATTATGCTGCTTTGATAATATGTATGCAACTGTTACACTGTGATAACTAATTCTCAAAGAAAAACGGGGTCACAGTAAAAATTGGATATCAAAATTTTTATCAAAAATCTCGCCAAGCAAAGCCTCTCTACTATCTTTTCCAGCACTTCGTACTGGGCTGCCAAGATTTTACACCTAACTATGATTACTTCTGAATATGCATATTGATCTCTTTTTCTCGAATAGTCTGTGCTCTATATAAGAGCAAGAATCCAACGAATCATCGAGCCTCAGCGTTTTAATATGCATTTGTTCAGCTAATTTAATGGACAGAGGCGTGGGGTCTCTACCCTTGTTATAACGTGTCCTGCCACTAAGAAACGACAAACCAAAATGAAAAAAGAGCCACCTTAAAGTCGCTCTTCCTCACGTTCGAAACACAAATCTTATATCTTATAGATTTCAAAAAAATCGGTAGCTTCCAATCACTTTGATCATATTATTAATGTGAATAACGTAATGGACTTATTCAAAATACAATATGAACCATAAAGATATTAAGTTGCAAAGTCGTTGTGATTATGGTAAACCCCCGTAAGTAGATTGAGAAACCCTAACACCTCATCATGTCTAGAGACAAATAATATAATGCGCCCTTAGAAAACAATGCCTCATTATTGGGAGACCTGCGTACTTCACAGTGCCTTTAAAAAGGCAATTTAATTCTAAATGATGATCCACCCAAAGTGCTTGGCTCGCACGTGATTGTTCCATTGTAGTTATCCATAATCTTCCGGCAGATGGCAAGCCCAATTCCAGTACCCTCATATGTATCGCTGGCATGCAATCTCTTGAATATGTCGAAGATCGTTTCTCTGTACTGTTCATCTATGCCTATACCATTATCCGAAATGGTAAATATATGATACCTCTCATCTCGATTTGCTTCTATGATAATTTGTGGCGAATTATCCTCATTATACTTAATCGCATTAGTCAGTAGGTTTTGGAACAGTTGTTTCAGTTTAGTCGGCTCAATTAACAAACTTGGAAAATCTCCCTTCCTATGAATGACCACTTTCTTTTCTGTAATCTGATATCGTAGGTCGTCTAATACCTCATTTAGTATGACCTCTGAGTCAATGTTCTGCGCTGGGCTATTGATGCTCACCTTCGACAAGTCCAAGAGATCCTGTACGACCTGACTCATTCTTTCTACCCCCTTCACAATAAAATTGACATACTCATTGTCCTTCTCTGTGAAGGTTCCCTCATTCCTTCTCTTTAGTAGAACGACAAAACTAGAAATCGTTCTAAGCGGGGATTTTAGATCATGGGAAGTCGCGTAGGCATAATCTTGCAATTCTTGATTCGACCTTTCCAATTGTCTGTTGATCTTATTAATCTCATCTACCTTAAGGTGAAGTGATCTGGTTCTCTCTAAAACCTTCGACTCTAACACATTTACATTCCTCCTACTTGTCAGCGCATAGAATAATAGATAGATTAGCATGATAGCTAAGACGGCAGAAAGAAATTTTGCCAGGTTTGATTGCAGAAATGGTACTTCAATATCAAAGGTGATGGATTTAATTTGAGAAGAGTCATGTAATTGGCCGTCCGCCCAAGTCACTTCGAAAGTATAGAGTTTCGGTTTGAGGTTATTGTAGCTCACCTCGCGAGACTGGGTGACTCTCCACTCATCATCTATTCCTCTCAGTCTGTAGGCGTAGTTGGTATCATCAGCATGAGAATAATTTAAGTTAGCAAACTGAATCACAATATTATTTTGATCTGATGCTAAGTGCAAGACGTCTTTAATGTCCAGCTCTTGAGCATTGACTATTACATTATGAATTACGATTCTCGCTTCATCATTCACCTCAGTAACACTGCTGACGTTTAAAAAGGACAATCCCCTGATAGAAGCAATATATAATAGACCATCGCTAAGCTCAATTGCTTTAATTTGATCTGTAAGAAGGCCGTTCACTTCGGTCAAAATCTCTATGACCAACTTTTCGGCAGTTATATCTTTAATAATATTTAGTCCTTTATTGGTAGCTAAATAGACAGTACGACCATCGACTATGATGTCATTAATGATACCACTGCTGAGCCCTGCAGTCATATCTATAACTCTGATTTGTTCATCATCAATGACTAACAGACCCCTACCCTTAGTGCCAACGAGAAAAGTAGAATCATGAAGAACGTTAATCTTATTAATATTGACGTTCAGCAAGTCAGCATAATCCTGATAGTCATATTCTCCTCTATGATCAATTCTCAGCAGTCCTTTTGCTAAACTTCCTATTAGAATTTGATCGTGAGCGTTGATAGCCGAAGAATATGATCTTCCTGCTAAAAGCTTCTCAATACATGGATACTTCTCCGACAACTTTTTCTTGGGGTTAAGCTGAGTTGCAAGAGCCATCTCTGCTATACAGTCATTAGATATACGTAGTACTGAAGAATGTGTATTAACGATAACGTAACTATCAGTAACAGAGATTTTTTTTATAGCTAACCAAAGCAATAAAGTCATGACATCATCACGTAATAGATAGAGCCCTACATCCGATGAAATTAATATCGATTCAGAATCTAATTGCTTAATGTCATTTACTCTTGTAATGCCAAATGCATTAGAATCTGGTAGATCCAATATCTTCCAGTCTTCATCTCTGTACCTGATTACTTGTGCATTAGCAGTACCGATCCATAAACCTTCATTTGTCCACAGTAAACTCTCGATTGACTTAAGAAATGGAAAATTATCTGCTGTGTAGTGTATTATGTTCGGGTTGGGTTTAGGTATAAAACTTACACCGGCATTGTAATAGCTGTGCCATGAATTACCTTCGATATCCTGAATTACCTTAGTCGTAATCTTATCATCAGGCACATGCTCTACATATGCTAATTGGCTATTTTCATCGATTCTGTACGATATGTATCCTCCTTCTTTCAGATATAATTGCAGTATATCTTGTTTATGATAAGCATAGGCAATGGTCGGAATAGCATCATCAAACAGTACGTTGTCTTTCTTAGATCTATCGTATTGATAAAGTCGTCCATCCGTGAAATAATAGAAATACGGTGGATTATAAAGATGAATTAAGGGCATGCTATATGACCTATCTAAATTAGCGGACAGGACAATAGAATCATGAACTTCTCCATCCTTTAAAATGTATATATGGGATCCCACAGCAACCCAAAGTGAGTCATCATAAACATTCAAAATCTTAACATATAGAAGTTCGTCTTGCAACTCTGGAGGCACCTCTCGCGCCTCAGTTAAGTCATGACTAAGTGCCGCAACTTGAAGACCTGAGACATGCCATAAGATAGAATCATGACAGATCGCTCGAAAATTAATGTTGATATTTTGCTGTATAGGCAGATCAACGGTTCGAAAATCTCCATCTTCAATATAAGATAGTGGTCCGATTGAATTAAGCCATATTCTACCATCGCAGTCCTTATTAAAACTGACTATTTCATTATGTGCCAAACCTTCTGCTGAGGCAGAGTTAGTGAATGAACTTCCATTAAACTTGTTTAGACCTCCCTCTGTGGCCATCCACATGTATCCATCATTATCCTGCTCTATATCATATACCACATTGCTTATTAATCCATCCTTAGTGCTATAAGTACGCTCATAGGCATTCTCCTGCGCTACGGCAGTAGTACATAGAATGGTCAGCAAATGAATCAAGAATGACTTCATATAGTAATGCAGTAGTTAGGTGGGTTGTACTAAAGGTAAGTACTACATTAAAGATAATCTCTCTCCCGCTTGTCGGAGCATATCCTCCGTTTTGGCGAAGCAGAGTCTGATGACCCCCTCTTGGCGCTTGTCTGAATAAAATACAGAGACAGGTATCGCAGCGACTTTATGGCCTACCGTCATCTCTTTGACAAACTCAGTATCCGGGATCTGACTAATCTTAGAGTAGTCAAATAGCTGAAAAAATGTCCCTTCAGATGCCAGAGGAACAAACCGAGAGTCCAACATGGCATCAGCTAATAGATCTCTTTTCTGCTGGTAGAATTCAGGAAGATAATCATAATTAGCGGAATTCTGAAGGTAATCAGCTAAAGCATATTGCTCAAAAGAGTTCACGCAAAAGACATTCCACTGATGGACCTTCCTGAACTCGTCCATGAGAAAAGGAGGTGCGACACAATAGCCTATCTTCCAGCCCGTGCTATGGAAGGTTTTGCCGAAGGAGTAGACCGCTATGGATCGCTGATATAGCTCTGGATATCTAAGGACAGACTGATGTAGTTGTCCATCATATATAAGATGTTCGTACACCTCATCACTCATGACAATAATATCAGTATCAGTAGTGAGTTTTTGTAGTGCCGTGAGATCATCAGCCTTTAGTGTCTTACCAATAGGGTTCTGAGGTGTATTGATAATGATCATCTTTGTCTGATCAGTCACTAATTTGCCTAGTTCATCCCAATTAATACTATAGTCTGGTGCAGACAACGCATAAGGTACAGGCACTCCGCCAGCTAATATAACTGAGGGAATATAGCTATCATATGCTGGCTCTATCACGATGACTTCATCACCTGTATGGATGAATGCTATGATGGCTGTGAAAAGCGCCTGGGTCGCCCCGGCTACAATGGTGATCTCATCTTCTGCTGATACTGACAGTCCATATAGAGTATCTATCTTATCAGCCAATACCTCACGCAGCGCGGGAAGCCCAGCCATCGGACAATATTGATTTTTACCATCATTGAGATAATATGCGACTCTCTCTCGTAATCCAGCTGGACAGTCATAGTTTGGAAATCCTTGGCCCAAGTTTATGGCGTTATGTTCCTTTGCAAGTCCAGACATGATGGTAAATATCGTCGTCTCGCCATCTGGTAATTTTGATCGTACTTGTCGCATTAGTCAAACATAACAAATTGCCTTTTGGAAATATAAACTCCAGACTGGCATTCTACGGCGCTCATGACTAAAAAAATATGAGAAGTATTCGATAGCATGGAGAAAGCTTCTGATGATCCCTAAAAGCCATTGACACTATTCGGTCGTCTTACCCACGAAAACATTTACACCAGGGTGCATAGGATTTCCAGCTGATCTTCGGTAGCTGACGATCTGGCCTACGTGGTATATTGCATCTGCCATTGGTCCATTCATGAGATTCCATAGCGACACTTCTGACATATTGTCCCCTCTCTTAAAGATGATATGGTGATTACTTAGGTCATGCTCAGCTCTGAAAACATCACTGGCCTTTTTAATATTATGCAGGGTCATTTCGCGCAGTTTTTTGAAGTTGACTTCAGGCATGTCTAAAGGTCTCACATTGGGCACCTTTTGCGCGGTATTTAAGATCATTAGGGATAGGCCATATAGATGATCCAAAGTTTGCTTAGCTGATCTACCATTATTACCAGGTAACCAGGCGATATCGTCAGGCCTTAGATCTTTCGTTGCCCAGTAGTACCTATACCCTAAGCCATCTATGGTTCTGGACAGTACTGCTCCCGCAGTGATAGCCACAGGGGCTTCATGGATCTCATGGTAGGGCAATGATAGCATGCTAAGTGTGTCTTGAATCTTAGTAACTTCCTGGGCCGTAGCACAGCTCAGGAAGAATAGTGAGAAAAATAAGTAGAAGTAGGATAATTTCATAATCACATGGTAAGTGGACACGAATATATTAATTATGTCATGGCTATACTGCTCCTATGATGATCTTTAATAGGGTACTATAAGCACAGCATGAAGCGTTGGAAGAATCAGATTAAGCCATATATAGCTTACCTCTTGAGGAATTGAAATGCTTTACTACGCTGAGTTGTGATTCACTAATTTGGTCGGCAGGCAGTATATTTGCAGTGCAAACGGTACACAACATCGGTGATAATGGATCAGATCAATATTAAAGAATACTTGAATCAATTATTTAGACATGAGATTCTGGATAAAGGACAGGCAAGAGAAATCATGGCCGCTATTGGTAAAGGTCAAGTCGAACCTCACCAGACTACAGCACTACTGACCTGCTATCAGATGAGGCAAATCACCAGTGCAGAGCTATCAGGTTTCAGAGAGGCTATGATTGATTTGGCGCACCATATCGACTTTAGTGATTTAGAGACCATAGATATCGTCGGAACTGGTGGCGACGGGAAAAATACATTTAATATATCCACGCTGTCCTCCTTCTTAGTAGCGGGTGCTGGCTATAAGGTAGCGAAGCACGGCAACAAAGGAGTATCCTCCCCCTGCGGATCTTCTAATGTATTAGAGCATTTGGGCTATAATTTTTCTCAGGACTATGCTACCCTCAGATCAGACATAGACAAAGGAAATTTTTGCTTTTTTCATGCACCCTATTTTCACCCTGCGATGAAGGAGGTTATGCCCATCCGCAGAGCGCTGAAGATTAAGACTTTCTTTAATATCATGGGGCCGCTTCTGAATCCATCAAGGCCAAAGTGTCAGTTTTCTGGCGTCTACTCAGAGGAGCTTGTCCCCCTGTATCAAGATGTACTTCAGGATATGGGCTGCCAATATGGTGTCGTATACGATCTGGCAGGGTACGATGAGGTATCCCTCACAGGCCCTTTCAGAATAGTGACTAATGAGCTAGATGAAGTCATGTCTCCCTCTGATCTGGGCATGAAGACTCACCGCCAGAGTGATCTCCATGGAGGAGAGACCGTCGCTGAAGCAGCGAATATTTTTACTGAAATACTCAATGGACACGGTACACTCGCACAAAATGAAGTGGTCATAGCTAATGCAGGATTCGCCATACAAAGATTTAAGCCTGAAGCATCGATTATGGATTGTATTGGCGAAGCCAGAACTGCCTTAGAAAGTGGCCATGCAAAAGAGAAATTAAGCCTTGTGACTTATAAATAATGCCGAAAGAAAGTCAAATCGTCGTATTGATCACCTGTGTCGCACCAAAAGTGCGCTTTGCCACAAAAGCCAAAGAGCTATACACCGGAGAGTTATTTCAGCAACTATGGAGCTATGGACAATTACTACATCCTGATCAGGTCTTTATTTTATCAGGCAAGCACCACTTACTTCATCCTGATACCATCATCGAGCCATATGATGTGAATCTGAATGAGGCCTCCGAAGATGATCTTAGGCATTGGTCAAAAAAGGTGGTCACCCAACTAAGTCGTTGTGCTGACCTAAGACAGGACACATTTTATATTTTAGCTAATGAGACCTATCGTAAATATCTTACTGATAAGATCCAAAACTACCGTGTGCCTATTCATATACTTTAACTTTGATACCATGCGCAGTATTTGATAGACTAAGTCTCCTTAGCAAGTGTGAAACCTCAGCTAATGACAGGCTGACTTAAAAATCGAACATATGAAAGTTAATCAAAGGAATTATCATACTATCTGGCTTTCTGATGACAATGAGAATGTAATCATTATAGACCAGCGTAGCCTACCCCATGAATTTAAGACAGAGAGGCTGAACACTGTGGCTGATGCTTGCGTAGCTATTAAAGACATGCATGTCCGGGGTGCACCTCTCATCGGTGTTACGGCTGCCTTTGGGATGTATCTCGCTGCGCAAGAAGCGAAGGTAGATTCATTCGCCAGTGATATGAGAGAATACGCCGACAAGCTTAAATCGACCAGACCTACAGCAGTGAATTTAGCATGGGCAGTGGATCAGCAATTATCATTGGTAGCTGAAGGTCAAGTCAATCCAGAGCCCTTCTTAGCGCTTGCTACTCAGCTAAAGACTGATAGCATAAATCGGTGCTACCAGATTGGAGAGCACGGGCTCAAGCTGATTAAAGATCTACATGACGCTAAATCTGATGTCGTCAATATTCTGACGCACTGCAATGCAGGATGGATGGCCTGTATAGACTATGGCACCGCTACAGCACCTATGTACTTAGCCCACGACGCAGGCATACCTATCCATGTCTGGGTGGATGAGACAAGACCGAGAAATCAAGGAGCTCGCATCACCGCCTTTGAGCTACAAGAGCATGGCATAGCTCATACAGTCATCACTGATAATGCAGGTGGGCACTTGATGCAGCATGGTCAGGTAGATATGGTCATCGTGGGTACAGATCGCACTACCGCTACAGGTGATGTGTGTAATAAAATAGGAACATACCTCAAGGCCTTAGCCGCGCGAGATAATCATGTCCCCTTCTATGTAGCTGCTCCTTCCAGTAGTATTGACTTCACTGTCAGAGACGGCATCTCGGGGATACCTATAGAGGTAAGGGATGATCATGAGGTCAAGTACATTCAAGGATTATATGAAGGAGAGATCAAAAAGGTGCTACTCACACCACAGACCAGTCCAGCAGCTAATTATGCATTTGACGTGACTCCAGCACGACTGGTCACTGCGCTGATTACAGAGCAAGGTATCTGCAAAGCTGAGGAGCAATCCATCAAATCGCTATTCTCCAAGTGATTCTCGCGGTAGGTATAATAGATGATGGATCTCAGTTAGCTTTGATAAACTGAGCTATCATTTCTTAAGCCACCGTGAGCGATGATCAGATAAGATGCTGATCAATAGATTATGATAATGCGATAAAATTGGATAAGCTAAACATGGATTAGATAGATCATAATAACATTAAAGCACATGAAGTACCGTTATAATTTAAGTAGATAAATCCTGTGCTATTATCAAAATCATGATTATATCTTATTGCTTTTCAATCCGTTATATTTGTCTATAAAAATATTGAACTAGTGGATAAGGAAAAAAAAGCCGTCAATTTATCATGGGATGCCTTTCAATCTTTAGGTAATCCCGAGAATGCTCCCGAAATAGCAGAAGATGAGGACATCGTCGACCGTACGCCCAAGTCGCTGCACGTAGTCAGAGTCTATTTAGAGAGAAAAAAGAGAGGTGGAAAGACTGTCACTGTTATTAAAGGTATCGAAGAAGATGAGGAAAGTCTGACCAGCTTAACCAAGAAATTAAAATCTGCGCTGGGTGTCGGAGGTGCTTATAAAAATGGTGAAATCATACTTCAGGGAGATAAGCGCCAAACAGCGGTCGACCTTCTACTAAAGATGGGCTACTCCAACACTAAAAATGCTGGAGCCTGATTAACAGAGGATTCTTATCCTAAAATAAAATACATTCAGGATGACCCTAAATCTTCATTTAAATCACAAGTTTATTATCTTTCCTCAGTAAACATTTTTTTAAACTGGCTTTGAAAGGACTAATTGTCTCTTTCTGAAATCCAACTCTAAACTTTTGATCTGAGATGCTGATAGGTGTAATACTCTGCTTTATATTAGGATATGTACTGATTGTGTTTGAGCACCCCCTCAAATTAGATAAGACAGTACCTGCATTATTGATGGCAGCACTTTGCTGGGCTTTTGTCTCCTTAGGTCACCTCCCAATTTTAGATCATCATTTTCACGATATCCCTGCAGACGCAGACTACTATGATTGGCTTAGTCCTATTCTGCTTCATCATATCGGCAAGACAGCTGAAATATTAGTTTTTCTTATTGGAGCCATGACTATAGTTGAGTTGGTGGATCTCCACAAGGGGTTTGCTGTCATTACTAATCGAATCACTACTACGAGCAAGAAGAAGATGCTGTTCTTGATCTGTATTTTAGGCTTCTTCTTATCAGCTACCTTGGATAACTTAGCCTCGACTATTGTATTAGTCTCACTGCTGAGACGCTTAGTCCCAGATAAGACGGAGCGGCTCTGGTTCGTCAGTTTAGGTGTCATCGCAGCTAATGCCGGTGGGGCTTGGTCACCCATTGGAGATGTCACCACGACAATGCTCTGGATACAGAATAAGGTCTCTACACTGGGCCTCATCACTAACCTTGTACTTCCTTCTATTGTTTGTATTACCGTGCCAGCTATCGTAGCCAGCTTCCTCCCACAGTTCCAAGGTAACATCACGCCTCCAGAAAATAGAAACGTGGATAAAGACATTCAAGAAGAAAAATTATTGAGCAGTAGAATAATGTTGATGGTAGGTATAGGCGCGCTTGTGTTTGTCCCAGTATTCAAATCTGCCACGCATCTGCCACCCTATGTAGGTATGATGCTGGGCTTGGGTATAGTCTGGTTAGTCTCGGAGTACATACATCCAGAAGAAGACTTTAATGAAGAACGCAAGCACCTCTATTCAGCCCATACTGCACTGTCCAGAATAGAAATGTCAAGTATCCTTTTCTTCCTCGGCATTTTGATGGCCGTGGCCTCTTTAGAATCTCTGGGTGTTTTGTTAAAGTTGGCCAAATTCTTAGAGGCGAGCATACCTAATCAAGATATCGTAATTCTGCTTATAGGTGTCTTTTCTGCCATTATCGATAATGTACCACTTGTCGCAGGTACCATGGGGATGTATACAGAGCCCACTGACCACCGACTGTGGCACTTTATTGCTTATTCCGCTGGTACAGGTGGTAGTATGCTGATTATTGGATCTGCTGCTGGTGTAGCTGCTATGGGTATGGAGAGGATCGATTTTATCTGGTACCTCAAAAAAATAGGATGGTTAGCAGCTATTGGTTTCTTAGCTGGAGCAGCTACCTTTATCGGACTGCACTCTATAATTCATTAGCCAGCGCTCGGTCCTAAGTGTAGTTTTGGCATGTGATCTGTGAGATCTTGCTGGCGACCGAAGTTGATGTGAGCGTCTGCTATCAGCAGAGCCTCTAATATTACAGTGTCAGCACTGTCCACCACATTCTCGATTCGCAGCGCAGAAGGCACTGCATCTATGGTAAGATATGCGTATTTCAATTCCACCTCCTGCTGTAGAAATTTTATGTAGGGTGCGATCCATTGCTTAAGGTCCGTGCCAGCAAGATATTGATTAATCATTCCCTCTATCTTTGAGCTTTGCTTCTCTATAATACCATCGACTATAGACTTCACAGGAAAATTGAGCACGCCAATTTTGACATCTGGACTATCAATCCAACTATGACTCAGGTACTTAAATGAACCAGAAAAGATAAAATCTTCGCTGATATTGTAACTGATGTCCCCTGTTACGGACACTATTCCATCACCTACTAAATTAGCGAAAATGGTCTTTTTAGTTACTTCAAATGCAATCGAAATCGTCGGCTTCAATAAGCGCATTTCCATTGAAAATCCTAAGACTGATAGCTGTTTAATATCTAAATGCGCCCCATTCACCTCCATACCTGAATTAGTAAGAGGTAGTCCACTGAGCATCACATTTATCTCATTGATGCATTCCGCCTTCTCTAATACTAAGCTAATATTCATAGCATAAATTTACTCTATTCAAATAAACAGGATGTTATAAATATAGCTTCTTCCTAATCAATGTATCAGACATTCCGCAAACTCTGCTGAGAGATTATTTAATCTAGTTAGGCAATCGAATTGCGATTGATTGATTACCTTTTGGATCATAAATTAACTATAGTGCGATGAAAAAAATCCTTATTCTACTTTCCTTTTTTACGGTTATCCAATTCTCTACTGCGCAGACAAATAAGCAATCGATCGATCCTGAACTATATGAATCATTAGATTGGAGACATATTGGGCCTTTCCGAGGTGGCAGAAGCTGCGCTGTCACTGGTGTAGTCGGCAAAGCCAATCTTTACTACATGGGATCCACAGGTGGAGGTGTCTGGAAAACAGATGATAATGGCCAATCATGGTCCAATATCTCAGATGGCTACTTTGGTGGTTCAATAGGTAGTATAGCTGTCAGTGAGTCTGATAACAATGTCATCTACGTCGGCGGCGGAGAAAAAACAGTACGGGGAAATGTCTCTTACGGCTACGGCGTTTGGAAGACTACTGATGGTGGCAAATCATGGAACTCCATGGGCCTCAAAAATTCACGGCATATAGCACGCATTAGAATACACCCGCAGAATAGTGACATCGCATACGCGGCTGTTATGGGAGATCTTTATAAATCCAGTGATGAGAGAGGAGTTTATAAGACTGTAGATGGTGGAAGCAATTGGAAAAAAGTGCTTTTCGCTAATCAAGATGCTGGTGCTGTAGACCTCATTATAGATCCAAATAACCCTCGTAATCTGTACGCCTCTACTTGGGCGATCAGAAGGACTCCCTACTCGCTATCTAGTGGTGGCGAAGGATCAGGACTGTGGAAGAGCACAGATAGTGGTGAGAACTGGACGGAGATCACCAGCAATCAAGGTCTGCCTGATGGCACCTGGGGTATCTCTGGAGTCGCCGTATCCCCGCTTAACTCTGATAGAGTCTGGGCCATCATAGAAAATGAAGATGGAGGGGTATATCGTTCTGACGACGCTGGTGATACCTGGACTAAACTTAATGATAGCCGAGCCCTTAGGCAGAGAGCATGGTACTATACGAGGATATATGCTGACACTCAAGATGAAGATATCGTATACGTCATGAATGTACGCTACCATAAATCCAAAGATGGTGGTAAGACCTTTGAGCCGCACGTCGCTCCACATGGGGATCACCATGACCTATGGATAGCACCCGAAGATAATCAGCGCATGATCATCGCTGACGATGGAGGTGCTCAAGTCTCAGTGAATGGAGGCGGAACGTGGTCCACCTATCATAATCAGCCCACAGCTCAGTTCTATAGAGTGACCACTGATAATCACTTTCCCTATAGAATCTATGTGGCGCAACAGGATAATAGCACGCTCAGAATAGCGCACCGCTCCACAGGAGGATCAATTACAACATCTGACTGGGAGGTGACGGCAGGAGGCGAATCAGCACATATTGCACCAGACCCAAAGAATCCTGAGATTGTCTATGGAGGTAGCTACGACGGATATCTTACTAGAAAAGATCACACCACGGGTACATCTAGAGCGATTAATGTATGGCCTGACAATCCAATGGGTCACGGTGCAGAGGGGATGAAGTTCCGATTTCAATGGAACTTCCCCATATTCTTTTCTAAGCACGATCCTAATAAATTATACACTGCATCTAATCATCTGCACGTGAGTACGAACGAAGGCCAGAGCTGGGAAATCATCAGCCCGGATTTAACCAGAAATGATCCAAACAAATTAGGTTCTTCCGGTGGTCCTATCACTCAGGATAACACAAGCGTAGAATACTATTGTACTATATTCGCCATTGACGAATCTCCTATTACCCAAGGAGTGATTTGGGCGGGATCAGATGATGGTCTGATTCACTTAACGCGAGATGGTGGTAAGGACTGGACTGATGTCACACCCAAAAATAAGCCAGAATGGCTAATGATAAACTGCATAGAACCTGATCCACATAATGAGGCTGGTTGCTATGTAGCTGGGACGCTCTACAAAGCAGGAGACTATAGGCCCTATCTCTATAAGACTGATGACTGGGGTAAGACCTGGAAGAAGATTGTAAATGGAATACCCGCGGAACATTTTACCAGAGCTATCAGAGCTGACAGGACCAGAAAAGGTCTACTTTATGCGGGTACGGAGTCAGGCATGTACCTCTCGTTCAACGATGGAAATACCTGGAGTCCCTTCCAACAAAACCTACCCATCGTACCCATCACTGACTTAGCGATAAAAGATAATAATCTGATAGCCGCCACACAAGGTAGAAGCATCTGGATCATTGATGATCTGACAGTCCTACACCAGCTGAATAATGATATCGCAAAAAAGGACATCCACTTATTTAAACCAATGGATGTATATAAGTATCCTGGCTACCAAAGCAAAGATCTTCAGGGTGCTGGCATGAACGCTCCAAGCGGCGCTCTGGTGAATTACATGCTCAAGGATTTTACAGAAGATGACAGTATTTCTATCAGTATTAAAGATGCGAAAGGCCAGTTAATCAGAAGCTATTCTAATAAGGCCGAAGAGAAAGATGATCAAATAGAAGTAGAGCAAGGAGCTAATCAATTCAATTGGAACCTGTCCTATCCTGACGCCAAAAAATTTGAAGGGATGATCATGTGGTGGGGATCGCTCAATGGTGCTAAAGCAGTACCAGGGAAATATACCATCGAGCTGAGTAAAAATGGCTCTGAGCCTGCACTAACTGATTTTGAAGTTATGTCCGATCCTAGACTGGACATTTCTCAAACTGACTACGAAGCTCAATTCACTTTTATCAATGAGATCAATCAGAAAGTCACTGAAGCTCATGAGACAATTGAAGATATCAGGACCTTGAAAAAACAAATGACCACCTACAAGTCAATTATAGAGGATAACCCTGAAATTAATACGGAGATAAATCGCTTAGATTCACTACTTACGGATATAGAGAAGGAGTTATACCAGACAAAAAATCAAAGTCGCCAAGATCCGTTAAACTATCCTATTAGGCTCACTAATAAATTAGCCCACCTGAACTCACTAACCAGTATGAGTGACTATGCGCCTACTGACCAAGCGATTGCTTTAAAAGCTGAACTTGAGGAGCTTATCGACAATGAGCTGCAGGAGTACGAGCATATTGCTACGCAAGCCATACCCGACCTGAATAAAATGATCAAAATGAGTCAAATAGATGCGATCGTCGTACCCGATCGAAAGATAGTGAAGCCCTAGCCTGATCAAAAATCTAGTCCAGGATAGACCTACTTAAAATAAAAGAGCATTCAGCCTATCGTCTGAATGCTCTTTTGTGTCATTAAATTTGCTTCTACTTAATTACCCAAAATCAGTGGTAGCCCTCCACCTTCGCCTCCTACGATCACCACTTTAGAGTTAGGTGATTGAGCTAACTCGAGTGTAGCCTCAATGCCCTTATCCTGAAGAATTTTATCCGTCAAACTCGCATTTAGGATTCTATTTGCGTCAGCCTTAGCTTGTGCCTCAATGATCTTTCTCTCAGCTTCTTTTCTTTCTCTATCTAACTTAAAATCAAACTGAAAAGCGAGCTGCTCTTCCTGCAATTTTTGCTCGATAGCCGCTTTTAACTTCTCAGGTAGCTGTACGGATCTAATCAGCACAGCATCAAGGAGAATATCGTTTTTCTCAATCTTATCCTTAGTTTGATTATAGATTTCTGATTGTATAGCTTCTCTCTTGGTGGAGTAGAGCTCTTCTGGAAGGTATTTTCCAATCACCTCTCGAGTCGCCGATCTGATCTCCGGCTCTATGATTCTACCAGCATATCCTATACCTATCTCATCATGGAGGTGTCCGATCCGGGTATCTATAGGTCTATATCTATATGATAAATCGACTTGTATAGTAAGTCCATTTTTTGAAAGCACATCCATTTCTTCTTGACCCTCTTGTATTCTTATGTCGTACACGATCATGTCATTCCATGGCATGACTATGTGAAATCCTTGATTATAAACTTTGTCTTTCTGAATACCTCCAGCGAATCGCTTAAATTCTACACCTTTACTACCAGCAGGTATGGTGATGAATGTGGTACTGGTCAATAATGTAAACACGAAGAACAAGACCAGTCCTATAATCACGTATTTCATAAAATTTACTTTTCCAAAATCAAATGGATTTTTCCTTTGAGTCATGCTTATTTAGTTTCTATTGTGAAAATTAGTTTCTTAATGATGCTTAAAATACTAAACAAGAATCAGGCATTAGAGTTCCGCACAGGCTCCTTGTTTATCTTAGAAATGATGTCTTCAGCCCTCCATTGACGCAAGCATTTCATATGTTTCTTAGGGCACGTAGGTCTTCCAGCTTTAGAGCACGGCCAACAGCTTAGCTCTTTTGCCTGCAGATAATCTGAAGTCGCAGTACTATGATCGCTGAAGTACGGGAACATCCCAAATACTGGCGAGGTGCATCCGTATACTACCACTATATCTTTATCCGCAGATGCAGCGTAGTGCATCATGCCCGTATCTCCCGTAATGATTCGTTGACAATTTTTAATGATAGCGAAAGATTCTAATAGTGTGTATAAGCCTATTCCATTATGTACGTATCGATTTATCCTATCCATTACATCTCGTCCTGCATCGATCGCATCTTTACCACCTAACAGTATTATGTTTTCTTGAGATGAATTAATATAATCGGCAGCCAGCTCAGCAGGCACGCGCTTTGTCTCGTGTGACCCTCCTAAAGCTATGACACTATAGTCTCGGGCTACATTTATCTCAGCTAGCCGCAGTTTTATCTTTTGATCAGACGCTTCATCTAAAAAGACCTCCATACCCAAACCATCGTCTACAAGGCGTAAATCTTCCAGCCCTGCGAAGATCTTATGTACAAAGTGCCTGGGATCTACGTCAACTGACCGCACCATCATATGAAGTCGATGTTGTATAGTACTTTTATGGATACTGATGACCGGAGCCTTGAGTCCCATTCTCATTCGATAGGATCTCATCGTTTTATGCAGATCTATAATAAGATCATAGCGCTCAGATTTTAATTGTTCCATCACATGATTCCAATTAGAATTTAAAGTGTAAACTTTATCGATATGAGGATTGTGTACCACGGTCGGACTGTACGCCAGCTTACAGACAATGTGAATGGTAGATTTAAGCTGAAGCTTGAGGCAGCGTATGGCAGGGCTGATCATGATTAGGTCGCCAATAGCCCCAAATCTAATAATCAAGATTTTTAAATTATCCTTTTTGATAGTGCCCAATTATATTCAGCATGTGACTCAGTATATTCACTAATCTATCACATAGTTTTTAAACTTGCTGCTGGTGTGCGAAAAATTCTGCCAAATATGGATATTTTGAGACCAGTATATGAAATCAGCTAAACGAATTACAGTATCTGGAAAGGTACAGGGTGTACATTATAGAGCTTCGACCCAGCAGCGGGCATCTATGATAGGCATAGCAGGATGGGTCATGAATCAATCGGATGGCTCAGTGCTGATTCATGCTGAAGGTACTCCAGATCAACTATCTGAATTGATAACTTGGTGTAAGCTGGGACCACCTGCAGCCGTTGTTTCCAGCTGCGCAGTGATTGAACTAAATATACGGGACCACACAGACTTCATAATCAAGCGATGATCCAGAAGCACATCACTAAATATTATCGCACCGAACGAGTGAGCAGCTTTGCTCTGATGTGTTTCGGTGCTGTTAGTTCCAGTATAGGCTTAGCTTATTACTTAATATCTGGATCATCCCTCAGTTTAGGTATCATGCTGGGTATATGTATACTCGGCAGCTACCAAATCACAGCAGGTCTGATCAGGATACTCAGAAGTGTCAGGCGGTATAAAAATAGCATCACTGGCCAAGGGGCTGATACTGCATCCTTTCTTAGATCAATGGAATACCCCCGCATACAGAAGAAAGAGCAGCGCTTTCATAAAATGAGAATGCTGGAATTGAGTGGGATTGCCCTTGGATTTGGCCTAATCCTACTTTGCATGATAAGCCATAATACCACTTACCTGCTGGGTACCGCCACCGGGCTGACTCTGCAAAGCGGATTTTTACTTGCATTCGATCTCTTCGGTCAGTACCGACTACAAGAATACCTACATCAGCTACACAAATTTTTAGGATAAGCGTCTCCTTTGTGCTTATACGTGGCCTGAGCAAAGACTACATGTAGCAATTATGTAGGTTAAGTAGCTGGAATTTCAAGAATTTTGAGAAAAATTTAATATGCTATTAAAATTTTTAAATAACTGATTATCAATATATTAAGCCTTAAACAAGCAACCAAACCTTACAAAACGAGTTATATTTTATAAAAAAAGATGTAGCTAATTTGTGGCTTAGATAGAAATGCTGCGTCTTAATTGTGAAATCAGGCGTCATTTTAAAATTCTTAACTTGAAAAATTTTAAAATGAATCATATAAAAACACTTTCCCTCGACAAAGTCATCCAAACTGCTCAGCTATTCAGCATTTTCGCTATGGCTACCTTCTTTGTGTTCTCTCAGACTTTTGGATAACAGTTTACTTTCATCATCATCAATATGTCATTACTACCATTAAAGTGATGTCGAAACGATAAGCCAAGAAATATACAGTCATTAGAAGTAATCGCGAAGACTTTGACCTGACTGACGCCTTTTCATAACTCTGCACCATTTTTAACTATCAATTGGTAATCCCATTTGTCAGCTTAACTGCCTTTAACGAATTTGGCAACATGACGATTACATTCCTTTCGATAATGGCCATTATCTATTTCTATCAACTTTCTAAGCTTATTTGCTAGAAAATCGCACTATCCACAGTCTACTTGTTAAGTAAATGCACTTGTGGAACTCAGCATCAAATAAGTTCAGCTAAGCCTCTATTTAAAATAATCCATTTAATACAGGGACGTTTTAACTGACACCCTTTAGACTGTTTGTCTAATTTTAGAATCCCATCTGAGAAGATTGCTTGATCAGTCTTACTTAGTGGGATTCTTTTATTAGGGATATCAATAATATAATTCCTTTCAGAATATGGGCAATCCCCCATAAATACGGACATTTACAATTTGATGATAATATGAGCTTTCTATGATCCAATTCTTCGGGAATCCTACTATCTCTATCTACGCAGTCAAATCCCATACAGCCCTATCCAGTGATGACATATCAAAACTGAGCTGGCTATTTGGCAATCAAGATTTACTCACAGTCGATGCAGTTAATAAAGCGTTCATTGGTCCCCGTGCCACCATGATCACTCCGTGGAGTACAAATGCGGTAGAGATCACGCAAAATATGGCCATGAATGACATATTGAGGATAGAATATTTCTTCAGACAGGATGAGAACAGTGTGTTTGATCCTATGTTGCAGCAGAAATACCCTAAGCTCGACCAGAGCTTATTTGATATTAATCACTCAGTACAGCCCATCATATTTGTGAATGATATAGCTGGGTATAATCAGACAGAAGGCCTGGCGCTCAGTGATGAAGAAGTGACGTATCTATCTCAGCTAGCCGATAGAATAGGCAGATCACTGACCGACTCGGAAGTCTTTGGTTTCTCACAGCTGAATAGCGAGCACTGTCGTCATAAAATATTTAATGGTACTTTCATCATCGATGGAGAAGAACAGGCACTGTCCTTATTCGATATGATCAAACAAACCTCTAAGGTCAATCCCAACTCTATCGTCTCAGCCTATAAAGATAATGTAGCCTTCATTAAGGGGCCAAAGATCAAGCAGTTTGCTCCTGATCGTCCAGATATTCCTGACTTCTACCATAAGAAGTCCTTCGATTCAGTCATATCTCTGAAGGCCGAAACCCATAACTTCCCCACTACGGTGGAACCTTTTAATGGGGCAGCTACGGGATCAGGCGGAGAGATTAGAGATCGATTAGCTGGAGGTAAGGGCTCCCTGCCATTAGCTGGTACGGCGGTATATATGACATCGTATAGTCGGCTGACAGAAGATAAATCCTGGGAAAACCAAATGCCAGCCAGACCGTGGCTGTACCAGACTCCGATCGACATCTTGATTAAAGCGTCCAATGGAGCATCAGATTTTGGTAATAAATTTGGTCAGCCTTTGATCTCAGGATCTCTGCTCACCTTTGAGCACCAAGAACATGACCGCCAGCTGGGCTACGATAAAGTAATCATGATGGCTGGAGGCATAGGATACGCTAAACGAGACCAAGCACTGAAAGACACCCCTCAAGTAGGAGATAAAGTCGTCATCCTCGGAGGCGATAACTATAGAATAGGCATGGGTGGCGCAGCTGTATCATCGACGGACACTGGGGCATTCAGCAGTGGCATAGAACTAAATGCCGTCCAACGATCTAATCCAGAAATGCAAAAGCGAGCTGCAAATGCCATCAGAGGGATGGTGGAAAGTGATATCAACCCTATCGTGTCAATACATGACCATGGGGCGGGAGGACATCTCAACTGCCTGGCAGAACTGGTAGAGGATACAGGTGGATGGATTCATTTGGATAAGCTACCATTGGGTGACCCGACCCTTTCCGCTAAAGAGATCATAGGTAATGAATCACAAGAGCGCATGGGTCTGGTTATCGCTGATCAAGACTATGAGCAACTGAAGGCCATAGCTGACAGGGAGAGGGCCCCCATCTATCAGGTAGGCGAGATTACGGGAGACCATCGTTTCAAATTCGAATCTGACGCAGGTGAGAGGCCAATGGACGTTCACTTGGATGATTTATTCGGTTCGTCCCCGAAAACGATATTAGATGACCAAAGAATAGAACGGAACTACCAGCCCGTCCACTACAATCCAGAGGATATCTTAAATTATACGAAGCAGGTCCTTCAAATGGAGGCAGTAGCCTGTAAAGACTGGCTTACTAATAAAGTAGATCGCTGTGTAGGCGGAAGAGTCGCTAAACAGCAGTGCTGCGGCGCCCTACAGCTACCACTTAATGATGTGGGTGTCATGGCACTGGACTATGAGGGTACGCATGGTACAGCCACATCCATTGGTCACTCGCCCATCAGTGGTCTCATCGATCCGGTAGCAGGAGCCAAAAATTCTATCGCAGAGGCACTAACCAATATTATTTGGGCGCCTCTGAGTAAAGGACTAAAGTCAGTATCACTATCAGCTAATTGGATGTGGCCTTGCCGAAATGAAGGAGAAGATGCGCGACTTTACGACGCTGTAAAAGCGGTGTCGGCATTTGCTATCTCTTTAGGTATAAATGTGCCTACTGGTAAGGACTCACTATCCATGAAGCAGAAATATCCGCATGGGGAAGTCATCGCTCCGGGGACTGTGGTGATCTCTGCAGCAGGACACTGCGATCACATTTCAAAAGTCGTGGAGCCCGTATTTCAACTGGGCTATGGAGAGATATACTACATTAATCTGTCTCAAGATGACTATCATCTGGGAGGCTCATCCTTTGCTCAGATGCGTCATTCTATCGGAGCTGTAGCACCTACGATTACAGATGATGCGTTTTTTAAGAGAGCATTCGATGCGATTCAAAATATGATTAAGGCAGATCTGATCATCGCGGGTCATGATATTTCTGCCGGTGGTATGATGACTTGTCTGTTAGAGTGCTGTTTTCCCTCCATGGATATAGGAGCTACTATCAATCTAAATGCCGTCGACGAAGAAGATATGATCAAACTGCTTTTTGCAGAAAATGCGGGGATTATTTTTCAAGCCCGAGATGCATCAGTAGAGGATATCTTGAAAGAAAAACAAATAGAATGCATCAAGCTAGGGCAAGTCACGGACTCTGGTACATTGCAACTTTGCCACCAGCAGGAGATATCTTTTGACATAGCAGAAATGCGTGATCAGTGGTACAAGACATCATACCACTTGGACTCTTACCAGACGGCTAATGGCTTAGCAAAGACACGCTTTGAAAATTATCATCAGCAAGCATTGGCCTTTAAGTTTCCTCCACAGTTTACTGGAGCCTTACCTCAGATAGATTTATCCAAGCCGCGTCCTAAGGCTGCTGTCATCAGAGAGAAAGGGTCTAATTCTGAGCGAGAGTTAGCCCATGCGCTCTTCACAGCAGGATTCGATGTGAAGGACGTGCATATGACGGATCTGATCTCAGGACGTGAAACCTTAGAAGACATTCGATTTCTCGGAGCTGTGGGTGGGTTCTCTAATTCAGATGTACTCGGGTCAGCTAAAGGATGGGCGGGTGCATTCAAGTATAATGAAAAAGCCAATTTGGCTCTGAATCGATTCTTCAGTAGAGATGATGTGCTATCGATTGGTATCTGTAATGGATGTCAGTTATTCATAGAGTTGGACCTCATCAATCCTGATCACGAGAAGAAATCTAAAATGCTGCATAATGACTCTCATAAACATGAAAGTGCTTTTACCTCTGTCGATATAAAGGCTAACCAATCCATTATGTTGTCCTCATTAGCTGGAGCCAATTTAGGCGTCTGGATATCTCACGGCGAGGGCAAATTTTACCTACCGGAGACTGCTGAAAAATATAATGTGGTGGCGCATTATAGCTATGATGCCTACCCTGCTAATCCAAATGGAAGTGATCTAAATGCTGCAATGATCGCCAGTGATGATGGTCGCCACTTAGTGACCATGCCGCATATAGAGCGTTCCATCTTTCAGTGGAACTGGGCGCACTACATCACTGGGCGGCAGGATGAAGTATCACCTTGGTTAGCAGCTTTTGTCAATGCACGAAGGTGGGTGGATAATCATTAATACTAGCAAAGCTATAGTAATTTCAAATACTCCAGCACAGCCATTCTCTCCTGCTCTGTGAACTTGTCTCCAAAATTATGGCCTTGATTACCGTAGCCTGGCAGTGTGGTATCGTAAGTGTATTTGTCCTGCTTGTAAGTCTTTTCCATAATCTGTCGACCTACGTGAACGTGATCATAGGCGAATGAGGATTCATATTTCTTCCAATACACAGGCCTCTCTGAAGACTTAAGGACATGATAAAGCGTGGGTACCGATCCATTGTGGAAGTACGGTGCAGTGGCCCAAACTCCGTCTAATGGAGGAGCCACATATCCACGTCCTGGAACTAAGTGAGCCGCATTTGGTCCTTTAGCGAACCAAGATCCATTGTACCAATCTGTGAAGGCTGAATAAGCAAAATTGCTAACGCTTAGCAAAGAATCTGTTTCAATTAAATCTAAGTCAATCAAGTAATTCGGATACTTGCCTTCATCACCATAGCTGCCATGGCAACCGCTGCACTTCTGATCAAAAAGATCCATACCGACACTTGCTAAATTATTATCGACATCACCATTATATTTTGGAGGCTCGAGTGTATTAATGTAGGCAAGGACATCCGTGAAGTGATGATCCACTTCTCTGGCCTGGGTCGTATCCTGAAGAGTCAGAAGGCTGGAGGCCATCATTAATCTAGCGAAATCTCCCCGCCCTACTCCAGTGGTAAACATGGCATTCTTTTTCTTAAGTAGCCACCATGCTGGAGGATCAGCTGGCACGACCAAGTCAGGAATCTCTATTGATGGTTCTTTGAGCCACGTGAGGTCGTCCTGATTCCGATGAGCAGCAAGCACAGCAGCAAGCTTATCCGCTGGATTAGCCCCCACTACTTCTGTTTGGATGTGGCTGGCCGTGGCAGCTAAAGCTCTGATGAATGGTTGAGCGGCTCTTAGCTCTTTTGAATGCTCTCCATATACTGACACTAAGCGAACAGACATTAGCTGTGCAGCAAAACTCATATCCACCGTAAAATCAAAGCTCGTATTTCCAAGACCCAGAACAAACTTTCCATTGAGAGAGTCTGCATGACACTGAAAACAATTGGGAGCGATCATGTCCACATCATCGACTGATATACGAGTGAATGCTGAAATTTCTTCTCCCCCAAATTCACTACCAAATACATTACTATCTGAGCTGATCGGAAATCCACTGCTAATGAAAGCACCGTTGACAAGGTAGTCAAGACCCAGAGCTGGATCGCCAGGTCTTTGCTTAGAGGCATTGATTTTAGTTTTTCGCCAGTCTTGAGTTCCTAATGCTCCGAGAATAAGGCATGTCACGACTAAGCTGACTATCAATATATAGATCCGTGTCATATAGATGTTATACAGTCATAACGAGTCATGTCAAAGATTAGTTACGTCTTTATTCACATCCAATAAGTCTGTCAACGATGTATCTATTAATTGTCATTGTATGCGAATGAGAAGTATTGGCTTGAGTGATATTAGTATGTAAAGACTTATAAGCTTCGCTTGTAAATCTTCTTACACTCATATCATGAATTTGTATATATGATTAGCATAATATGGCCGATCTATTGTAAATTGTAGCCTATTCGACATAATCAGTGCAAACAACTTGTAGATTAAGTCGTTCTAAGCGTGTAGTTTTGTTATTCAATTATTACTATCATGAAATATATAGCACTCACAATTATTACTCTTATACTCATCTCATGCGGCGCCAGTCCAAGTGCAGTCGAGACAGGTATATCTGGAAAAATAGAGTCAGCCAGTAATATGAATGTGTACTTAGATAAGGTAAATCCGCTGACTAATACTAATGACATGGTCGGCAGGGCTGAAACCAATGGCGAAGGTGAATTTAGTATCCCATTTGCTGACGCACTGGAAGATGGGATCTACAGAGTCCGCATAGGTAGAAAATCCGCCTACATTATTTTGGATGATTTTTCATCAGGCGTTAGCATAACTGGAGATTTGAATAAGTTACAAGAGTTTACTTATACTGTGGAAGGCAGCGATCAGACTACCTCTTTTGTCTCTACGATGAGCCAACTAAGAGATCGGAGTTTGAAGTTGGAGGACTTCATTGAGAAGGTAAAATCAGAACCAAACCCGACAGCTGCATTTGCCATGGCGATCATGGGACTTAATGACGCTAACTACGCTGATGTGCACAAAACTGTATTACAGAAGATGGCTAATTCTGGAGCTTCAGACGAAATAGCGCAGCAATATGGTTCGTACATTGGACAATTAGAGCAGCTACTTGCTCGAAGAAGAGTAAATGAATTAATTAAGGTGGGAAGCCCAGCTCCTGACATCACTATGGCAGGACCGGATGGTAAAGAAAGAAGTCTCAGCGATCTTAAGGGCAAGGTCGTGTTGCTAGATTTCTGGGCAAGCTGGTGCGGACCATGTAGGAAGGCTAACCCCAAAGTCGTAGAAACTTATAAGAAATATAAGAGTAAGGGCTTTACGGTAGCGAGCGTTTCACTGGATGGACTGGATAATCGTACCAGAAGTCGGTACCCAGAGGATCAAATACCGAATCAGCTCAAGAGGCAAAAAGAGAGATGGGTGAAGGCTATTGAGCAGGATAAGCTGGAATGGGATTGGCACGTGAGCGACTTGAAGAAGTGGGACTCTTCAGCTTCTGCAATGTATGGCGTCAGAAGTATTCCTAAGACATTCTTAATTGATAGAGATGGCAAGATCGCTTCTATCGATCCAAGATACACCTTGGAACAAGAAGTACTCAAGTATCTATAGCACACTTGTTATTATCGAGAAAAAAAGGCAGCAACTATACCTGCTGACACAGCTGCATTAAGTGAATCAATTTTATCTGTAGCACCTGCACATGGTATAGTAGTGGCTAATGTAGAACGTTCCATTACTTCTGCTGATATTCCCCTGCCTTCATTACCAATGACGATAAAGGCATCTTTCGGAAGTTCAGTCACCTCAGTAATGTCATGACCTGACATGTCAGTGGTCACTACTGCTCTGCCTGATAATATTGAGCTATCTGAGCGAAAGAGTGGCAAGTGAAGGAATGCTCCCATGGTAGCTTGTATTACCTTCTGATTATAATAATCCACGCAAGATGCTGATGCAACAACTGACCTGAAGCCGAACCATAAAGCAATGCGTATGATGGATCCCATATTACCAGGATCCCTGATATCATCAAGGTAAAAATGTAGCCCAGGAGTGGCAATACGAGTATGACTCATATCTGTAGGCATTTCTAAGACGATCATTACGTTATTTGGCGTTTTGAGGAAGGATATTTGTTTTAATTGCTTAGTGTTGATTTTAAAAACGGGCGCGTCAATATTTCTGAGCAAATCTTCATTTGTTTCGATCCAAGCTGAAATAGCATATATCTGGTAAATACTATAGGTCTTATGAGTCAGTATTTCACGTGCTATTTTATCACCTTCAGCAGTAAAATATTGATACTTTTGCCTGAACTTTTTTTGACCTAAAGCTCTGACAAATTTAATTTGATTCTGACTCAAACTCATATCAATAATTTCATTCGATTTTCAGTACCTAAAGTCTTGCGCATGATACTCTTGTGTGCAATCATCCTGCCATCCTGCAAAACATCCCAGATGATCAGCGAGGAGCAACACTTCTTGCGTAAAAATCAAATTGTCTTTAAAACTAATGAGAAAATAAAAAATAAAGATGCCCTCCGCTTCGAATTAGAGTCACTATATCAGCAGGATCAAAATCCACCAAAATTGTGGCCTCCTAAGAATTGGTTTGATCGGGATACACTACGAATATATGATCCTGAGCTCGCGAATCAGTCAGCAGAGGCCATGCAAAAATTTTTAAAGAACAAAAAAGGCTTCTATCATGTCAACGTCAAACCTACTGCAGATTATGATGGCGACCAAGCTACGGTATCTTATATCTTAGATTTAGGCAGACGCTACACCATCAGGTCATACCATATAGTCAGTGATGATGAGAATATTGTCAAAGAAATAAATGAGCTCCCCACGAGGCGTGCTATCACAGTGGGGGATCCACTGGATGCTGATCTTTTCGACACAGAAAAAGCGAGGATCACCTCTGGACTTCAAAATTTAGGCTACGCTAACTTTTTAGGTAACTATATAGAGATGGTCGGTGATAGCGGAGACTATCAAGTTGATGTAGATTTTAATATACTGGTGCCCCCGCCTGACTCAATCCACCGGCAGTACTACATAGGCGATGTGCATGTCTATACAGAGCACTTATCTCAGACAAATCCTGATTACAATCTGACTGATACTGTAGATCATACAGTCTACTATAGTATGAGTGATCAATTCGTTGTCAAACCAAACAAGCTAAAGAATAATATATTTTTAAGGAATGGGATGCTCTACCTAAAGAATAATCGGGTCAAAACTCAAAGGACACTTTCGAATCTAAGTAGCTTCAGATATGTCAATGTAAAAGAGAGGATTAATCCAAACCAAGACACCATTATTGACTTTGACATATTTCTTTCACCACACAGGCATAAATGGATTTCAGAAACCGGAGTAGATTTATTCTATTCTACCTTTGGAGCGACTGATGTTCAGCAAAATTTATTCGGAGTCAGCGCATCTACTGGATTACAGAATAGGAATCTCTTTGGAGGCTCAGAGAAATATTCCTTTAACTTGGATGGATCTGTAGAGCTCACCATCCCTAGCTTCCAAGCCAATCGATGGTCTTTCGGCGCTAACAATGCCTTAGAACTGCCACGGCTTGTCGATCTCTTCTCCTTTGGAAAATTTCTTTCTAAAGTAAGGATTATACCCAAGGTCAATTACAATCGATTAAGGGAGGAGGCTCGTACAGATATCGCTTTAGGATATAATTTCACTCAAAGTATTCAAAACTTCTCTATCAGCTCATTCAATGCATCATGGGGGTATTCTTACAAACCAAACAATACGCAACTATACAAGATAAGGCAGCTTGGTCTCAATCTATTTATTTTCAATCCGACAGAACAGTTCAAGGAGAGGAATTTAGTCGATAATCAACTATTAGCTAAAAGTTTTGAAAACAACCTTTCCACTGGATTTCTATTCAGAGATCTAAGCTACTTCTACCAAGGCCCTAAGACCAATCGAGGCAGATCGCTGGGTGTATTAGGTAACATAGAATTCTCTGGCGTTGAGGTCTTCTTAGGTAACCAATTATACAATTTATTATCAGAGCGTGATCTTGTGTGGGAGTTAGGACCACTCGGAGATCGCTTTAATCTTGCCAAATTCATCAAGCTTGAGATAGATGGCCGGATATATAAAGACCTGGGGCAGTCTTCTCAGATTGCAGCGAGGGCTGACTTCGGGATCGTGGTTCCATTTGGAAATACAAGTGAGGGCCTTCCACTTCCTGTACCTTATTTGTCACAATTTTTTGTGGGCGGCCCTAATAGTAATAGAGCATGGCAGCTGCGAGAGCTTGGTCCCGGAGGCCACTTAGAGAATCAAGATCCTCCATTCTTTCAAGCAGGCGATATCAAATTAGAGTTCAATTTAGAATACAGATGGGATTGGTTCTGGTTCTTTAAGGGTGCCGTCTTCGTGGATGCAGGAAACATTTGGACCTTAAGAGATGAGTTTTCTGCTGCTGGCGAACTTCAAAGAGCTGGATCTAAATTTAGTTCGGATTTCTTAGATCAGATGGCTATCGGTGCTGGGTGGGGCATTCGAGCAGACTTCACATACTTTTTGATTCGATTTGACTTTGGCTATAAAATTAGAGCGCCCTATCCTGTTAGTGACTCGGGCAGTCACTTTGCACTTGGCAAAAAGGTACCCGGGACCAACAACAATTTTAATGCCTATATTGGCAATATCAATGTCGCAATTAACTATCCATTTTAGAATTATAGCGCCGTACCTCCGCATCCAGTGTTGCATTTCCCTACCTCACATTTACTGTGACATGGCTGGACTACTGTAGACTTTTTCTGCCATATAACTGACAAATCGGGCACCCAGATGTTATGTGACCTCGAGCTGGGCAATATTCCCTGCCAAAAAAAATAATTTGAAGATGAAGTTTATTCCAAGATTCTTCTGGAAACAATCGTTTTAAATCCTTCTCTGTCTTCTTTACGTTCTTACCTGTACTCAGACACCACCTATATGCCAATCGATGAATATGTGTGTCTACTGGAAATGCTGGCACATCAAAAGCCTGTGCCATAACAACTGAGGCTGTCTTATGACCTACGCCTGGAAGGGACTCCAGTGCCTCAAATGAGGGAGGCACCTGACCGCCATAATTATCGACAAGAATATGCGACAGTTCAGAGATAGCTTTAGATTTTCTTGGTGATAGCCCACATGGTCGTATAATCTGCTTGATCTCATCGACTTCTATTTCCTTCATGCTGAGCGCATTATCCGCAAGTTCAAATAACGCAGGTGTCACTTGATTCACTCTTTCATCAGTACACTGAGCTGAGAGCAATACAGCTATAAGCAGTGTAAATGGACTCGTATGATCCAATGGAATCGGCGTCGTAGGATAAAGATCAGTCAGAATGTTGGCGATATGGTCAGCTTTGGCTTGCTTAGTCATAGGGACAGCAAAAATTCCATCGTATCTATGCCATCGGCATAATCTGTCAGACTAGGCCGCTGTGCGTGACCTAAGGCGAAAGACTTTAGATCTGGCAGATCCAATTTTGAAATGACGCACTGGATTTCTGATTCTTTCTCCGCTATGACTTCAAGTAATGATGGTATATTCTCATAGTATTCATAATAAACGCTAGCGATACGAGAGGCTATAGCTGTGGATTCTCTTAGTATTAAGCTGCCACTGGCCAAAAAATCTTCTTTATCCAATAGAAAAATGGCGTAGTTATAATCATAATTATTCTTATACTTATTATGATTAGCAAGCTCTTTAAACTCGTCGTGTAAGATCCCTAACATAAAGTCAAAGTTGTATCCAGCCGGCACATATAGCTTAGAGACATTACGACACCCCAAACCAAAGTAGTCAAAAATATCACTACCTAAAGCAATGATATCCTCACGACTCTCATCACCCATTATTATCGCAATTGCATTTCTGTTACGCCTGATAATATGCTTATGGTTTTTGAAATAATATGCAAAATGAACAGCGGAGTTGTTACTGCCTGTCGCAATCACTGCATCATAATCAGTAAGCTTATCTACAAATGAAAAATAATCAGCTGTGCGAGCATCTATTCTCTCTAATTCAGATATCAACATCGGAATTAATAATTTATCCTTATCTGAGAGCTTAATCTTACAATGATGCCCAGCCATAAAGCATGAAAGAACATCATGAAATCCCACCAAGGGAATATTACCTGCTAAGATCAAACCCACTCTGAGAGGCTTTGTCTCTGATGGAATATGATATAGCTCAGTCCAAGACTTAATTTTCTCAAAATCGCAAAACTGATCTCTGATGGCAATGACCGACTGTTTAATATTATCCTGAGAAAACCACTTATTTTCTTGCTCTGCTCTTAGGAAAACAGACTTTAGGCGCGTCTGGTCTAAATCTATTAATGCTTTCGACAGGCCCGATACAGCATCAATTCTTTCTTTCAGCTTCATGTCTCGCTATGATTTCTTATGTGTCACATAATGCCTCCACTTATCCAATACTTGAGCAAAATCTTGTGGTAATTCTGAATCAAATTTGACATACTCCTTAGTCCGCGGATGTATGAAGCCCAAAGACTTGGCGTGAAGTGCTTGCCTTGGCATTATCTTAAAACAATTATTTACGAATTGCTTATACTTAGTATATACTGTACCCTTAACTACCATATCCCCACCATACATCTCATCACTAAAGAGAGGGTGATTAAGGTGTGACATGTGGACTCTGATTTGGTGCGTTCTACCCGTTTCCAATTTGCATTTAATGAGACTGACGTAGTATAAATCTTCGATCACTTCGTAATGGGTAATTGCATGTTTTCCTGATTCGCCATCGAGAAATACATGCCTCTTTCTTCTATGCGTTGGGTGTCGCCCTATATACTCATTAATAGTACCTGATGCTTCATCAAAGTTACCCCAAACCAGAGCATAATACTCTCTATCAATACTGTGATCGAAAAATTGTTTAGCCAATAGTGTCATCGCCTCCTCTGTTTTAGCTATGACTAATAGGCCTGTTGTATCCTTATCAATTCTGTGGACAAGACCAGGTCTCGAACTAGGGTCACCAGGCATTACGGGCAATATTGACTCTGAAAAATAATGAGCTAATCCATTTACTAAGGTTCCTGTATAATTGCCTATGCCAGGGTGCACTACAAGTCCTGCAGGCTTATGTATAATAAGCAGCTCTTCATCTTCATATCTAATATCAAGGTCCATCTCCTGAGGGACTAAGTCGCCTGTCTCAAAAGGTGGACGTGGAATGAATAAAGTAATTAATTCACTTGGGCTTATTTTATAATTAGGCTTAATTGATTTACCATCCACTAAAACCATGTCATTGCGACAGGCATTCTGTATCCTATTTCTCGAAACTGCTTCCAACTTGTCTACCAGATAATGATCTATCCTCATCGGAGTTTGTCCAGGATCTACTCTAATTTGCTTTCGCTCAAATTTTACATCTTGAGTATTATCATCTGATTTGCTATCTAAAGTCTTATCCATATAAATTTTAAAAAGACAAAAATATCAGTTTAATACGTAACAAACAGATATATAATTAATTCGATGCAATAAACCATAGTACGAAGGCCTGTGCGGCTGAAGATTAGAATAATGAAAGTAGCCAGTGCAAGGCGGCTATATGTTGGAAATATCCGCCAGTAGTTGACCGTAAATCGAAATGACTTAATTAATCTATGTCATCCTCGTTCAGCTTTGTAGAGAGATATCAGATCTTAAACCTAACTCAACGACACTTACGTCTTTGAGTTTTTTGTCTATAATACTAAACTTTATGATAGTCCTATATTTGTGAAATCCAATGATGCCGCAGGCTCCGGGATTCATATGTATAAGAGATAGCGCCTTATCAGGCATCACCTTTAGAATGTGGGAATGACCACATATATATAAGTCAGGTCTTTCTTTGCTTAAAATAGATTTGATACGTTTATTATAGCGGCCTGGATAACCTCCTATATGTGTCATAAAAACTCTGAGGCCATGACATTCGAAAAGTTCGTCTAATGGAGTAAGCCTTTGCATCTCCTTATCGTCTATATTTCCATATACGACTCGGAGCTGTTTATCTAGTTCTTTTAATTGATCCAGAACATCTATAGTACCTATGTCACCTGCATGCCATATTTCATCTGCATCTTCAAGATGAGAGATGACATCACTACCTAAATAACCATGGGTGTCTGAAATTAATGTAATGCGCTTCAAATCATTTAGAATTTAAATTTTCCAATAGTTTGAAGCGCATTGTTATTATATAAGTTGAGCAAGGTATCACTTCGGCTTTTAACAGTAAAATATTTTGTTGACCTATATATTCTCATTAGGCCAGCTAAAATTATTTAGATGTGTCAGAAGTGGTGGTGGTTGATTTCTTTGGTCTACCCCTACGCGCTGCTGGTTTTGCAGTTGAGTCAGGTTTCTTTGCCGAAGGTGTCGTATTGCTTCCTGTAGTCGACGTGCTTGAGGCTGTTTTTGTTTTAGCTGGCCTACCTCTTCTTGCTGCTGGTTTAGTAGCTGCCGATGCAGTTTTGGATTTAGCTGGCCTACCTCTTTTTGTGGGCGTTTTTACACCAGTGCTGCTTGGAGCTATAGCCTTAGCTTTCGTTGCAGATTTTGCAGTGGTAGTTTTAGCTTTAGCTGGTCTACCCCTTTTTGCTGCTGGTTTAGCGGAGGTCGTTTTAGCTTTAGCTGGTCTTCCTCTCTTAGCTGCTGGCTTAGCGGAAGCCGTCTTGGCTTTAGCCGGTCTACCTCTTCTGGCTGCTGGTTTAGCAGCAGTTTTAATAGTGGTAGTCTTTCGAACTGTGCTTGTTTTTCTTGCAGCTTGTTTTGTCGCAGTCTTTCTAGTAGATGCGGACTTTGCTTTAGCTGGTCTACCTCTTTTTGTTGCTGGTTTAATAGCCTTTTTATCAGCTGTTTTAGCTTTAGTGGTGCTAGATTTTTTACTAGCTGGCTTTGAGCTTTTTTTAGAAGCTGGCTTTGCTTTTTTAGCAGAAGATTTTTTCTTAGAAGAGGAGGACTTCTTCGAAGCTTTTTTAGAAGTAGTTTTGTCTGATAACTTCTTTAAAGCAGCAACTTTCTTCTTCAATGCTTTCTCTGCACTTTTTACTTTTTTCTTAGCTGACTTTACAGCGTCTTTCAATTTTTTTATTCCTTTTTTACCGGCCATATTCATTTATTAATTATAAAATATTGTGCAATATACGACTATTAAAAACTAATCGATTGCAAAATTAGGTTTTCTTAGTTATTGTTGAGATAGAGACTATATATTCAAGTCAATTAATGATCATAATGTGATCTAAATATCTTTAATGATTTACTCAACCCCTGCCCACTCACCTGACATATCATCAAGCCTGATGCGCTGGTAAGACTTAAATCAATTTCCACATAATTAACTCCGAGAGTCATCTCTTGACTATTAGATAATAGAAGATTTCCCGCAGTATCAGAAATAGTCCACTGATAGACGCCTGGCTTTTTAACATCGATTTTAGCAGTAGTCAGATTTGTAAACGGATTTGGTGCATTTTGGTTGACAATCAGATTATCACGTTGTGCCTCCCAGTTTGATGACAGATGTATTATATTTAATTGATGATCATAAATTTCATTTTTTCCTATAGTAGATTCAATTTTCATTGATTGTCTTATGTCAACATGATCACCTATTGACTTTTTCTTAAATACCGCAGAAAATAAATAATGTTCGTCGCTTATTAACATTTCATTCTCATAGGTCTCAGATATTAATATTCTTCCATCAATTACTTTATAACGATCTCCCATAATTACCCTTCCGTCGCATGATAAAAGATTGACAAATTCCAGCTTATCTTCATCATAATCCAGTTCATACTGCCAGCCGAAAATAGAGACCGATGCCTCAGGGTAAAACATGACAGCCACATTATTGTCCCCCCTACCCTGGCTCTCACGCGCTGTCAGGGCTATCGTATTTCTATTCTCTACTTTTAATTTTTTACTGCTTTTAGTAATGCTACCATTCACATCGCCCATTTTAACGGAGATTACAGCTATATCATTTTGTGTTTCTCCTAAATTATTGATGGATATTCTGTCAGGGAAAAAATATGGCTTTTCTGGGTCAGCGAATTCGAAAGCCGAATTGATAAAAGTCCAATTCTGGCTTATTGGATATTGGTCACTATACCCCAAAATAACCTTCCTGATATGCAGTAAATCCGATACGGAAATAGACTTTGAACCATCTACATCAGCGGCAACTAATTTATAAGAGGTATCTATTTTTTTATGACCCAGAATATGTTGCTGTAGTGTGATAATATCTAATGTACTGACACCATCAGAGGCCTCTCCATAGCCTTCAGGAATTAATTCGTGATGTTGTAAGGGATTAACTGCATCGAATGAAAATGCACCTTGGCCGTCAGTCATGATAGACCTTTCTTGAGTATTATTCATCTCCTTCAATTTAATCATCATATTCTCTATACCATTAAAAGAAACATCGAGTATTTTTCCAGAAATAAATCCAGTGATGTCTTCTTTCTTCGAGCAAACATTAAAATTATCAGTGACTTTTAACTCGACCCGACAGGAGCTGTAATGTCCATTATCCGCCAATGCGAAAACCTCTAACTCTTCTGTGTAGGCAACTCCCGCTCCGGCTGCAAACTGGTTACAATTAATGATTTTTAAAGTCTCATTAGCATCACTTGAAAAGGCGTAAGTAAAAGTAGATTCTACCCCGCAGGTCATTGATACGTCTTTGATAAAATCCTTAGCCCATATTTCGCTTTGCCCATCCACGCCTAACGCCACTGATATATCTCCAATGCATATTTGATTAATGCTGATTTTATTCTCTATATGCACTTTGATATGACACGGACTTCCATTTCCACATCCATCCACTGCTTGATAACTTAACAGATGTAAGCCTGCTGGAAAAATATGCGAAAAAGTTGCTCCAGCACCTGATAAAGCCGAATCAACTTTACCGTCCTGATGTAAATCTATTGTATATGAATATTCTAAATCACCAAGGGTGCAAGCATCTTCCGCCATCATTTGCAAATTGACAAGCGCCTCACATGCCCCGTCGTCTAATTCGATGAGGATATCCTCGCAGCCACTGGTAAATTGGGGTATCGTTTCATCGTTCACTTTTATTTGTTGTACGTGTGTCCAGTAACCCTTCGATATATTCGAACCTGGATCATATTTACACCAATCTATGACTGCCCAAGTTCTTAGTATTTTAGCGCACGCCTCATCCGTATCATAGAATATTTGGTCTTCATAAGTAAAGCCAACATTACCACAGTCTTGATGGATAATCTTGGGCTCTCCTGTCTCTTGAAGATGCTCCCCAGTATAGTGACATACTGATAAGACTTTATTTCTAGGCCATTTGATGTGATGTGCTTGCAATGGGTCATGATCGGACATCTTTATATGCTGAATGCATGTCTCCCAATTACCATGATAATCCGACACTTTCCACTCGCGATAAATGTCTCCAATCCCGCATGCATTCATACCGGATACATTATCCTTGTATTCCATCTGCATACTACAATTATCATATGCTGCTGGCTCACCATTCGTAAGAGCTGTATTATGATAATCATCATAGCAATGAAGCGAGATATCTGTCGGACAGTGTTCAATAATAGGCTTCACCTTATCCTGAATACTGATCTGAGTGTGACAATCAGAAAAATTACCAAAGGCGTCAAATACGCGCAAAATAATTCTATGATGATCTTGATCAGTATCCGTGCAGCAAAAATGTACTTCATCACCAAATTCAGCATCTGCATCTCTACCATTACAGTGCTTATTGTCTCGCTTTATCATCTGGTCGACGATAGCGCAGTTGTCGTAACTAAAATGATTTACTTTATCGGCGATAAGCGTGGCAGACCCGTCTACAGAGAGAGTGATGACCGTATTTTTTTCGCAAATAGCGATAGGGGATTTTTCATCCTTAATAACAAATATCTTATTGGCCATGGATGTATGTCCACATTCATCCGTAATGGTGTACACCATATAGATGGTGTCCAATGGAACCTCAGAAAATCCAAAGCTCCCATTTTGATGGCGAATCAGGCCCTCTGAAGTCAGACTGTCATATGGATCAGATGTATCTTTTTTTATTTTATAAGACAGCTCATAAGTTGTCGGAGAGCAATCATAAACTTCAAATGGAAAAGGTACTGTATCAATAATTCCAGTGCAGTCCTCACTATTGAGAGAAAAATACAATGGTGAATCGTCGTGGTGGATTATAATAGGAGCTGCATCATCTTCCAATTTAATAACCTGATCTCTCACTAAACTCTCCCCTGTACACCAATCTATAACATGCCACTTTCTCAAAATCTTAGACTCATTTCCACATGTAGAGAATTGAGTATCCTCAAACTTTAGCTTTATGTTGTGACAAAACTCGCCCCCTGGAGATCCAGTACCACGAGGGTACGGCAAAGTCGATGGGAATCCACTTTCTAAAAATTCTATCTGATTAGCTCTGCCCAAACTATCGTTGGATATTAATCTGAAGTCACATGAAATAGCAGGGTAATGTCTCCCATCATAGTCAGGTGGAAATTTATTGTCATCAATGCCCTGCTGCTTGACATAAATATTTTGTGTACAGGTATATGCATAGCCTGACATATTAATTATAGTCCAAGTCCTGTGTATGATCTCGCTGTATTTATCCTCAGCGCATATAAATTTTTCTATGCTATCCTCATACGACATCTGATAGACTCCACACTTAGAGCCGATTAACTCAGGCTCCTCCATGTGCTGTAGTGTATCAGGGTAGCTGCTGCATGGTACGACGATATCACCGCAACCCTGAAACTCAGGAAAAATCTTACTATCCACTATTAATGTGGACCAACAAGAGACTGATGATGTCGGATCTGTGACGGTCACTTTTAATTCCTCACCTACTTCGGCAGCAGTGACGATGTGATCTGGGATGATATATCCGCTGTTATCCTCTATCTTAATGAGGTAATCGATATAGCGATCTAGATTTTCTAAGATGTGATCAGCTCGGACTTCAATCTGACAATTTTCTTTGAGCGATATTTGGATAGACTCATTACAAATAAGTCCTCCTTGAGCACTGATCTGAATTTGACTGAATAATATTGAAGCACCGATCAATAGACACTGACACAGAAATTGCATACTTGAATATTTTGTAGTGGTGATCATCAGGTGGTTTGAATTACGATTTGCCCTAAAAAAATCAACCTGCACCAGACTTTTCTGGCGCAGGTATCCTCCTAAGTAATTATCGAATCAGGAACATCTTCTTGGTAATCGAATGTTCCTCATTCGAAATATTGTAATAATATATTCCATCTGATAATAAGTCTTCAGCGGATATGATCCACCGAGAATGACCAGATGGGAAAAAGCTTGACTGCTGCGATATTAGCTCACCGTCAACTCCATAAATGGAGATAGTCATTTCTGATTGAGCAGGCAGATAGAAACCAACCGAGGTAGTCGTTTCAAAAGGATTGGGTTGGTTCTGATGTACAGTTAATTCATCTATGATTTCAGCTTCATGATCAATAAGAAGTGCAAATACTTCCAAATGATCATGACTGCCCGCCACATACATTTCAGAGCTAAACGGTGAGGGGCTGATGACAGGTGGTTCAGTCCTATCGTAACCGCTCACAGTAAATAGCTTATCTCCTTTCTGCATCCTTCGAGAGAAAGCATCAGACATCGAGATTTTTATGATGGTTCTACTATCATTCAGACTGGTGGAGAATTGTATGCCATCAGGAAATAAATCCGAGATGACTTCCAGATCCATATGTGATCCTTCTAATATCAATTCTGCTTGCAGTCCTATTATCTCTATTATCTCTGGTACATAGAATTCAATTTCCTTGCCAACTTTTCTATACCTTATGCTTTGGGCACTTATTTCTCTTTTTTCTGGTCGATTTAATTCTGACAAATAAGAGCCGTTAACATCTCCCGTCTTGATAGCTATAATATCTCGCTCCATGTCAGCAGCGTCCATATCCATAATACGGATGGAAGGGCTGATCGGAAAAGGATCAGAAGGATCTGAAAAAGGGACCTCTTTATCTACAAATACCCAAGCTCTACCCCCAGGTAATTTTTCAGTCTTCGCAACTAAAAGACTTCTCAGCGTGACGAGGTCCGTAGCAGATATTCCATTAGAATAATTAGCATCGGCTGCAATGATCTGATAGGGAGACGTAAATGGCTTAATGCCTAATATATGTTGCTGTATAAGAACTAAATCAAGCGTACTAATACCCATCACATGATCTCCTTCTTTCGAGCAATCCAGCTGATAATTCGCAAACATCTCTACGCCTTCAAATACAAAGTTACCATGCGTGCTGGTCATCGTACGCTGTGCCTTCGTCTCTGATAAGAGGCGTACTTCCACATCTGAAATCATAATGTCTTGTGGCGTATGAATAAATCCTCTGATCTGACCCGAAGCTCCTGTAGCAACACTATCACAGGCTATACCATTATTCTGCAAGCGTATGTAGGTCTGGCAGAAATCTTGATTGCCTGCTTGATCTGACACGTAGATATATAGCTCGATCAGAGTCTCTTCCTTCTCGTCGAGGTCGTCGCAATCTAGACCCATGGCAGGTATTAATTCTGTTTCCGAAAATGACATAGTGAGCTCATCTGCGGGAGTACAGTTATCTTCAGATTTCAAATCAAAGTCGCTGGCCCAGACCTTAGCTGACTGATCCTCACTGTCTAATACTACCACTAAACTAGACACACAGATCGGACTTGGAGCTTTCTGATCTTGTATGCTGATTTGCTGACTACAGGTGCTCTGATTACCACAGTCATCTTCTACCATCCAAGTGATGATGTGCTCCCCTACCCCAAATACTTGCCCCACTATCTGATCACTCTCTCCGCTAAGATCTATCTCACCATCCGCATTAAAGTCGATATGGTGCGACCACCTTAGATAATCATTGACACAAGAATTATCAACTGCAGCAGCCGACAACTCAGGCACTTTAAAAAGACAGACGGACTCAAAAATTAGATCTGCTACAGCGATATCGTCACACCCTGCGGTAAATACTGGACTATTGGAATCTTTGATCTTAATGACTTGAGTGTGATTAAACACTCCATGAAAAGTGGTCTGCGGATCGAAGCGACACCAGTCTATCACCGTCCATTCTCTTAGTATCTTGACACATATATTATCTTCTTCATGATAAAATTTAGTATCAGTATAGTTGGCCTTTGGTTCAGAACATGGCAGGTCAATGAAGCGCGGCTTGCTGTATAATTCTGGCAAGTCACCGGACTCATAACCATCAGATGCACAATCATCCATGATAATATCCTCGGGCCAAATGATGTGGTAAGCCTCTGTCCCAAATGCCTCGTCAGATCCTACGTGAATGACCTGAGTACAGCTGCTCTCATTGTCCCTATCATCATATGCCCTAAATAGCCTCGTGATCTCTCCGACACCGCATTCATTCAGATGATACGAGACGCTATCATCTATCATTAAGGAGCAAAAATCAGAAAATACTGCTTCTCCATAAGGTCTAAAATCTGTGATAAACTCGCCACAATCTATCAGCGTATCTTTTGGACAGCTGATTACTTTGGGCGCCTCATTATCTTGTATTTTTACTTTAGTACTACAGATATTATTATTGCCGTGCTGGTCAGTCACCTTCAATTCTACCTTGATGATCTGACCAATATCTTCGCAGCAAAACTTGATTTGTTCTGACCAATTCACAATTGAGTCACAAGCGTATCCGTCTACTTTACGGAGTAGCCGAGATGCGATTCGACAATTGTCCCAGCTACCATCGTCAATAGCTCGGTAGTCGGTCCACGACTGTCCATGCTCGCTCAGACCTATTGTAGTCTCATTATCACAAATGGCGATGGGAGACCTCTTATCCTTTATGGTGATCGTACTGTATGCCGTGCTAATATTTCCACAGTCATCAGTAATACTATATACGACCCAAATCGAATCAGACTTAACTGCTATTTCTTTAAATTGTATCTGATGATTCAACTCATCAATGATGACACCTGTAGTACTAATATCGTCGTAGTTAGGCTCTTCAGAACTGATTTCTTGATATCCTGCATCCACACGGTAATGAGAGCAATCATCTACTTCTGGATATGGCAGTGTAAAATTAGCATCACAATCTAAAGCATCAGAAATGACTTCAATATGAGACTCCACATATACTATAGGCGCGGTACGATCATAGACATTTATATATTGATCGTGCTCTACTACATCTCCTGTACACCAGTCTACGATTTCCCATGTTCGCTTGAGCTTATACGCGGAGTGGCCGCAGCCGTCAAATTTAAGATCGTTATATCTGACTTCTATATTACCACATAAGAGGCCTTGAGGCTTTCCTGTGTACTCAGGTGAAGGCATACCATCTTCGAGCATTGGCCATCCACCTTCTTGACCTCCTTTCCTGCAGTCTAAGGAAAGTTCTTCATCCATATCATCAGGATAGCTCATACCGTGTATATCTGCTTTATGGATGTAGATTGTATCCATCGAGTGTACCTTTTGCTGAGCAGGAGTCGTAAGCGTCCATTGTCGATACATGACATTGCCATATAATCCGACACAGTCAGAGACAGACATGGAGTCCTGGTAACTTAAATGCATATTCTCACAATGATGAAAAGCAGATACTTCATAACTATGATCGTCAATAGCTTCCACATGTCCATCCATTGGAAATGCCTTCATCATATGAGGACTGTCATCCTCATGGCACTGTATCTCATATCGATGATGCTTCAGTTCTGGTATGCTTTTATCCTCAGCAGTGATGTATCCCCAGCAGTTATTCCCAGAGCATAGCTGAGAGATGATGACTTCGATATCCCTACCAATGTGCTTACCTTGAATTCTTTGTCCTGGAATGATGCTACCATCCGCATCTTTCAGAGTGACTTCATAAGAGCCTACATCATACTGCATATCTTCTAAGATCATATCAGCTGTGATGAGCATATCGCAGTCAGCATCCAGGGATACCTTCACTGACTTATTACATGCTAAGCTTTCGGTACTTTCTATGGTGACAGGATATTCTATTAAAGACTCGCTACCGCCGTTGTATATCAGCTTAATGGTTTGGTCGGTTAGACTCCCCCACTCTATGGTAGTTTGTGACGGGGTGTTCTGGATAATGGTACCTGCCATAGGCGGATGAATAGACCAGGGCGAGTCAGATCCTGCGATACTATTGATCGAATATATTTCAGTGGATCCACTACATGTGAAGAAGTCTCCTGATATGTTTTGCGTGTAAACATACTGTGATAAACATACCAGGAGAATCGTCCTCAGTGCTATAAGTAATGGTTTGTACATTAAATCTCAATTTTAAATGTAGTGTCTTCGGATGATATAAATTGACGTGCTATTATTCTCAGCGGTATGATCAATGACCATAGCTTTGAGTGCTATCAGTGAATTCGTCAACGACGTCTCATATTCAAATAAATCTACATCTGTTCAAAAGCCAAGAACTACGCCAATTGTAGGATGAAAAACACTAATCTGTCTGTCTCAGTAACACATTAAAATTTTACTTAATGCGTATGCAACTCAAGATCAAATTGATAAGGCCGAATTACTTAAATTGATGATATGATGAAAAAAATTAATAAGTATTGTGGTATGATGGATTGTAGTTGTCGGTGGTTGTATTATAATTTAAAAAGTAGCTCTCTTTCGCTTTGGTAGGAAGAGTATTTTCTGTAAATTCAAACTGGAAAAAGGGTAAGGTCTCACACACATTAAATAATTTCATATGTGTATGTTTCTCGTAATCAATATAATATACAAAAAATTAAACCTGTAGAGCAGAATATAGTATCATATTAATTATAATTAAATGTGTATGTAACTCATATTAAAAGGAATAGACTGCACATTTATATTTGTGTATCTAAGTTTAATATCATATTATTTATTTTAATATGTGTATATGACTTATATTCAGTAAGATAGACTGCACACATAATTCAGATGTAAATGTATACTATCATATAAAATATTTTATAATGTATACATTACTCATATTCAGCTTAATAGGCTATAGATTCCTGATTTAGATATCAATGAGCGATTTCATATTAATTAATTTAATATGTGTATGTAACTCGTAATCAATAAAATAGATAGTTAATTATAATTCAGACATCACTATTGATTTTCATATTAATTTTTTTAATATGTATACGTAACTCATATTCAGAGATATAAACTAAATATATTAAATTCAGTTATTAATAGTTACTATCATTTTAATTATTTGTAATATATGTATGTATCTCATATTCAATGTAATAGACCGAATGCTTTAATTCAGAATTAAGCATTCTTTACATATTTAGTATTATAATATGTGCACATAACTTATATTCAGCGGAATAGACTGTACTATAAGTCAAAAATCAGTACTTATTATCATATTAATGATTAAAATATGTGTATGACATCTATATGTAGTGCTTTAGGTGACAATACAAAGCAGGCAAGTTTTGATTTTATTATAAGCTATATACACATTACACTATTACATAATGTGCATTAATCTTATAATCAACCTAATAGATAATATTATTAGAAAATCGATAAGTATCGTCAAATAACATTCTGATCGGGCACAATCCAATCATTGAAATTACCAACTTCAGCGACCGAGCTTATTATTTGTCCATATATATTTATCCTTAATATATCATACAACTGAGATTGATGCATTGAGCATGATCAGGCATAAACCAAACGAACTTTACTGCCCACCACAGCCATCGATATAAGCATGAAAGACTGCATCATCTACCACTTCAAAACCAGGATTAAGAACTACCTGACTGCCCGCATCATAAATAATATCACTGTTTTGAATTCGGCTCGAACCATAAATTGAGGTGGCAGCTTCAAATTTTTGAACTCGCTGGTCTATCGTCGTTAAAAAATATCGACCATTAGGACAAATACAACTTACTTCAGCGAGCGAAATATCCTTTAGGTAAATATTATGAGCTATAAAATTTCCAACATTAAAACTCAAATAGCTATTATAGTCTGAAGGCTCATTCATGATAAACTCAAACTCGTATTCCGTAGGTGTAGTGGTGATCTGTTGGCTTAGGTAGGCATAGCCCACACTGCCATCTCTTTTATTTGCTATGACTGACATTTCTCTAGGATCATCAGCATAGGCTGTAAACTTTATCCTGTATGTCTTTCCAGTTTTAAGTACCAAGCTTTTATGCCTCATATTAAGATTCCAGTTAGACGTACCGAGAGCAGAAACATTGATGGTGGCTATACCATTATTAACAGAAAGACTTCCATCAGCACTACCATGCTTAAACAGACTCCATGCAAAGTTATCTCTTTGCATATCTCCATTCTGAACCATATTACAGTCGATGCAAGATCCATCTATATATGGCCAAAGATCGAGATAATAAATATCTGGATTGTAGTTTACATCACAATTTGGATTACCATTTTCGGGGCTAACAATAGTGTCGAGGCAGCCCTCCTTTGTCAGTACGACCGCATGATTATTAAGAAAACTGACTGCTTCATGTTGCCTATAATTTATTGGAATACTTGTGGTCGTTCCACCAAAAAAATCATCACCTTCAAAGCAAGAAAATATCCAAATGCGCTCATAGCTAAGTAGAGTCAGTACCTTTTTATTAGGACTTAATGCGGCACCTACGATCTTATAGCGATTAGGATTCATGTCAGTCGGTAGTATAACCTGCTTAGTATCGTGCAGTAATGCTGTATGATTAGCTCCGCCTGCAGCAGGACTATCAGGTATCTTATAGACATAGGTAAAAGTCGGATCTAGAGAAGGGTCAAAGTTAGGATTGACAGTTTTAGAAAAAATATAAAGATGACCATTTAAATGTACCATCGTTTCGGCATCAGTGACACCATTTGTAGGATACTCGTACTTTATTGCTTCTATACTTGGTGGGATAGCGCCTGTAAAATTATTGGGACCTGGTATTTTGTAAACGATTGGATCATTCGGGTAAACAAAATTACCGAAGTCTCCTATATAGAGATTTTCATCATCATCCATTGCCATTTCTTCAAAATCGATGTATGGTATATCTAAATCAATCGTACGCTTGATGGTGGTGATATCGTCCAATTGGATGCTATGGATTAATGGCTCATATCTCATACCATAATCATTATGCATCCAATATTCGAAGTGTCCGTTCAAAGGATTATAGATAAACTGCATCCCAGAGGGTTCCGTGAGTTCTACAGATAATTCTCCTAATGAAGAAAAATTAACGACTTGGCCTGACAGGATGATCGGAAACAGCATTTGAATGAAGCTTAAGTATCTTACCATGTAACAAAGGTATCTATTTGTAGAAAGCCCCTGTGACATTATAGCACCATTTGTCTTCTCGCTTGATACATTTCTCAATTACCCTGATCTCAATATATTATGATTAGCTTTAGACATGATCTCCACCTCATGGAATTTCTTGATGAGCCTAACACTGACATTTGTCAGTTTATATGTATGCTGGAATCAGGACGTTCAGTTGCAAATGGTCGAGATCTGTGATAACGCCATTGATGACGATGATGATGGACATATAGATCTGAATGATGATGACTGCACATGTATTATTATTGAACCTGTATCCCTGATTCCAAATCCTTCTTTTGAAGATATGAACTGCTGTCCAAACAATAGAAGCCAACTGAACTGCGCAGACGTCTGGATTCAGGCGTCTGAGCCGACGACGGACTATATCCATGACTGTGGATGGGAAGGCTGGGAAAATCTCCCTCCACCAAGACCTTTCCCCGATGGAGATGGGATCTTAGGATTTCGAGATGGTCGGCAAGGTGGTAGAGATAATGGAACTAATGATGAAGATCAACTCAACTGGAAAGAATACGCTGGAGCTTGCCTGCTCTCGCCTCTACGGGCTAATGATTCATATCGATTTGAATTTCAAGTAGGCTTCATAGATTTCATACAGTCTCCCGCCATTAACATTACATTCTTTGGAACAACGGATTGTGATCATTTACCATTTGGTGTAGGTGATGCTAAATTAGGATGTCCGACAAATGGACCGAACTGGATTCGCCTTGGTTCAAAGCTTATTTCCTCGGCGCCTAACAGCTGGCAGCAAGGCTTTATAAATGTCACTCCTACGGAGGATATCTTTGCAATTGCAATTGGACCAGACTGTCCTGCTACGAGAGCTTCAGTTAATACCTATTATTTCTTTGATGAATTGATTTTAGCAGACGCCAAGTCATTTCAAAATAATATTGTCGAAGTGGGTCATCCGTGTGAGGAGGACTTCCGCTTATCCATTCTACATCAAGCTGGCCGAGACTACCAATGGTACAAAGATGGTGTGGCTCTATTATCCGAAACCGAGCATGAGCTTACTCAAATATATGGTGAGGGCCAATACCAAGTTCGGATGATCACCGATGGAAATTGCAACCTCGTGGCACCCTATACATTTTTAATACCAGTGATTGATCAGTCGATCACAAAAATTATCTGCGAGGATGACATTTACTTATTCGGTACTCAAGAATTGACTACTTCTGGCGCATATACCCAGACTTTTCAAAATCAAAATAATTGTGATAGCATCGTCAATCTCATATTAAATGTCATGTCACCCGTATATGATACTCTAAATGCTAAAATTTTTGAAGGTGAAGATTATGATATAGCCGATGCCACTTTTACTTCTTCAGGTGACTATCCAGTCATATTATTCTCGGATGTGGGTTGTGATAGCATAGTACAATTAAAACTAAGCTATTACCATCTATACTTTCCTAATGTTTTTTCTCCAAATAATGACGGCATTAACGACACATTCACAGTTCAAGGCGACGAGGATCTAATCAATATCACAAGCTTAGAGATTTTTGATCGCTGGGGGACTAAAATATACTCCTTGCTGAATATAGATGGAGAGGGTCCAGGGGAGATCAGCTGGGATGGAAGTATCGATGGCAAAGTCGTGCAGCCAGGCGTCTATACCTATGCTGTAAGTGTTATTATGGATGATCATAACGATCGGCGCTTTATGGGCACAGTCTCAATAATGCTGTAAAATTTTTTATGATATAGTCTGTGGAGCATTATAAGCAGATCTAATGGCAAGCCGACATTATTAATTCACCGTCTTCACACTAATTATAATTATACACATTTTACGAAAGCGTAATTTCTCTATGATTCTGTCTTGAGATTTAAGAGCATCATTCGATACACCGATTTTACTGATCACCTTATCCTGATCATTTTACTTGTCTCTGAGAAATATTTTGATTCCAGATTGTAAAGCAGCACGCCAGTACCAGCCAGTTCGCTCAGATCAATAAGCAACGCATTATGACCAACAACTCCATGAGTTGATCGGCTCATTACGATAGTACCATTTACATCATATACTGTGAGCTTCAGTTCTTGTGGAGAGGACAAAACAAAGTTAATTACTGTCAAGTCTCTAAATGGATTTGGTTCATTTTGATGGACCACAGCTTCATGCAGATGTGCATCCGTAAAAATTAATTCGACAGCTGTTGGCATGGTGCTATTGCCCACATAGGCTCCGTAAGGTTTTTTAGTAGGTTCAGTAGTCTCAATAGATAACTTATCAGAAAGTAAGCCAGCAACCTTCACACGGTACTCGAGCTCGATAAAATCATCACTACTTTTTTGATCTGAAAATTCGTAACCCAGCCAGATAAGCTCAGTGGATTGGCTACTTGGCTGAAACTGTATTGTGCCACCTTCACTCTTAGCTGAGATGAGCTCAAGGCCAGGGTGAACCAGAGTCATATGCACAGCGGCAATCGAAGTATCTACCGAAGTCAACTTAAGTTTTATAATATCTCCTGATCTCACATGCCGGTCTTCGATCGAAAATGTGACATGCTTTTGTTCTCGAATTTTTGCACTTAAGTTCAGATTAAATGAGACATCGCTTGTCAGATCGCCCACTTTCACCCCGATGAAATCCTGATCGAATATTTGACGCCTTAGACTGCGGATGATTATAGAGGCTGGATAATCCCATGGATCAGAAGGATCAGCAAAGGTGTAGTCTGCTGGTACAAATCTCCAGCTTTCATTATCTGGAAAGTTGGAGATATTTCCTAAAATGAGCTTAGTCAAGATGACCATATCAATGGCGGTAATGCTACCATCTCGATTAATGTCTGCCGCCAGCAAATCATATGGCGACGTCAGTCGATTGATATTCAGAATGTGACTTCTTAGCCTCACCAGATCGGCAGTGGTCACCCCATTAAGATGATCAACATCTTTATAAGCTACCAACTCATAGCTATGTAAATAAGGATTATTCAGAAAGCTGAAGGCCCCTGTCTCGCCTGTCTGCGCCACGAGCGGGTACTCGCCCAAGTCAGCATTTAGAGTCACCTCCACATTTTCTAAAGGCAGCGCATTGCGAGAGATTATACCCCCAGCAATGGTGAATGCAGTCTTACCATCAGAGGGTATTGTATCACATCTGCCACTCAAAAGTACCGAAACAGGACAGCGAGCACCATTACCTTGAATATCCCAAACCCAAACATCGAGCTCTGAAATTAAACCCAGGTCAGCACAGCTTAGCGTGATCTGATGCTGCTCTGAAAAGCCCTCCTCTTGAGGCAAGATCGGTAAGGCATCCCTCCCAGTAATAGTGAAATCCGAGATACCGCAATTATCATAACTACCTAAATCAAAATCGCTGGCCCTAATGGCTGCACCTTCCTCCTCATTAATTGAGGCTGTAGATACACCCTGAATACAGACTGGCACTGGCGGCGTATCATCCAAGAAAATGATGATAGATTCTTTCATGACGTGATTACCACAGGCGTCATCGGCATGCCATTCTACTCGATAAGTTTCCCCTGGACTATCTCGAACTGTTGCTATACTTATTGAATCAGAAAAAACACTATGCGAGCTGACTACACGAGTACCGTCTGATACTGTCACTTCCCAATTTACATAAGCACTTTGCAATGAGCCCTCGCCACAAAAATCTTTAGCAGTGGCATGTATGATTCCTGAAATTTCACAAGCTATGTCCTCGTCTTTAGACTGAAAAATACTGGAGCGGATTAAGAAGGTATCCTGAACTATAATTTGTGGATCAGTATCATCAATGATCTTTAGGATTTGATCGAACTCATAAAGACCATCTACATTTACTTCAGCATATCTAAAGTAAATTCTATCTGATTCTTCAGCTACAAGTGTGTCGACTCCACAAAATAAACAAGCTCCATGAGCCCAGTCTTCTACAGCTTGAAAGCGATCAGATTCATCTTGTTCATCAGCAGCATTGGGCGTCCACAGACACCAATCAATTACACTATGTCGCCTAATAATATGCATACATGTCTCCGCAGACTCTATGGTATCTATAGCAACGGAATAAGCGACTAAAGAACACTCTGGATCACACCATGTCACTGTCGACGCTCCATAAGTAGCCACACAGCTGAATGACTCACCCATGGAAATTTCAGCCGAACTTTCTACTACTGCGAGTGAGTCGCACTCTATGCTTATACCTTCGTATGTCGATCCGTCATAATGCTTCGGCCACTTAATGGTAAGAGGATCAAGCAGTTGGTTTTCTGAGCTGATCGAGATAGTTTGAGTACAACTCTTCTCCCTGTCAGAAAAAATACCGTCATCGTCAGCATCAATATACCACTGTCTGATCACTGAGTCAATACTGCAACCAGACGATAATTCGCGCTCTGAAGCTAAGCGAATGGTAGATAGCTCGCAGATGCCCCCTGAGCTCGTTGGCATAGCTACTGCCTTTAAATCATCAGTACATGATATAGTGACAGACTCACATAGTATCTCAGGTTCTATTTTATTAGCTAATATGACCTTGACCCAACAGTCAGTATAATGACCATAGAGATCATTTTCTACAAAGTTTGTAGATTGAATTAGTCTATTTTTATTTTTTCGGTCGGGGACTAATGTAGGACTTGCTGTATCTTGAATCATTCTTCGAGGGTCTACTGCACCTTCGCCTGGGTCTCGATCAAACACCCTGACAACGACCATGATCTCTCTTTCATTAATATCGGTACAGCAGAAACTGGTCTGATCATCGAAGAACACCTGCCTGCCGATATCAATACCAAGTATGTTCCTATTTTCATCAAAATAAGTTGCTCTGAAGTCATCCGCCTCTTCATTAGCACAAGTATATCGATAGGCAAAGCTGGGGTCTGGTCTTAGATCATAGTCAGCCGCGCGTCTGGGTCCCTTGGTATTCCAAAAGCCAACTTCGGTACCTCTTAAATCTGCTTCTCTAATCACCTTAATCCAGACCTCACCACATCCAAAGTCATGACTCTCTGCATCAAATGCATCTGCACTTACCACAGCTAAATCCCCATCCGTGATACTGATCCTGAGCTCATCAACGCAAATTGCCACAGGTGCAATTTGATCAGAGATGTGCAGGCGCATAGAATCCATAGACCGATTACCACACTCATCTGTCACCGTCAAGGTGATTAATACTGGCGAATCTTCTTGCTTTAAATCCCTCACAATGCCATCCTCAATTTTGCCATGACGCGTCTGCCAGTGCACTGATATAGCATCGTCAGCCGAGCAGTCATCCTCAATAGATATTTCAGGAAGCATAAATGCAGCAACACAATTAGTAGAGCTTATGCTGATATTCTGATCATCAAGTGGCGTAAATTCAGGACCTGCGTTATCGTCATTCTCTATTTGCTGGATGGGTAATGTCCTAAATCTCTGATCGCACCAATCAATGATGGACCAAGATCTCAGCACCTTCACGCCACTACCGCAGGCTGGCACCACAATGTCTTCATAGTTAATGATGTATCCACAATATTCTTCCGCAATAGGAATTGGATTCAAGCGAGTCACTGTCTTTCTCTCACGATCATACCTAATGCTATCTCTTAATTCTTTATTGATGAGATCCACAAGAAGCCACTCTCCATTAATGTATCGCTCTACTTTCACAGTATCTACTCGAAGCTGGTAGTGCACGATTACTGGCACTTCTATGGTAGCATTTCGCTTTAGCGTATCTCCATCTGCATTTTTCAAAATGAAATAAGGATAAGCTTGACTTACGGCTACCGAATCTGATATGGCATTATTGGCTTGATTAAAGAAGTCAAAAATACTATCAGGATGAGTTGACGCCCCACACGGCAGTGATACATGTGAAGGTGTCAGAATATCGGAAATCTCCGCGGAACGCTCTACATACGCTTGAGTGATTAAATTTATTTTCTCTGAGATACCCTCATGATTTATAATGGTTCCGAAATAGCTGATGATGGTTCTGCTACCTGCTTCACAAAAGTCTTCATCTACTGAACTTTGGCTGATAATATCAGTTACTGTTTGAAAGCAGGAATTACGTAATGTTGATCTCGCTTCATTTAGACTCATGAACCCATTAGAGGCAATAGCGTCTCTGAAGAATCCCCCGCGGACAGACTCATTGACTCCACATATTAATTCACAAGTCTGGGAAGGTTCACAATTAGAAGTTGCGATCGATAGATTAAATTCTCCAGAGACTTTCTCATGATTGTTTTTCACATCGACGGTATACGATCCAGGATTGGCATTTGAGATTACAATTTGTGTATTAGAGATTAGGTTTTTACGAGTTTCTACAGTGTCATTACCGAGGCGGATAATGATGTCTACACCAGCAGCACACCATTCAACAGCAGCTCCAAAGCCACAGTCATACTTTAAGTCATTCTCATAGTTGACGATCAATGATTGACAGTCGCTATTGACCAATTTCTGATAGGATAAATGGTCAACAACAGAAAAATCAGCTTCAATGTCCTGTGTCGACCCAAGAATGAATTCACAAGGTGATGACAGTACTGGTCTAAACTTGACTTCTATGCTCAGCTCTCCCCGACAGCTATTGCCAGTGCAGAGGTCGGTCAATACATATTGTAATGTCTCCCCATCTACTCTCTTGGTGATGACTGAGGTCCCCAGCATAGATCCATCCTCTTTAGACATGGTAATATCGTAAAAGCTGAGCCCTATGTCAGCTTCCAACAATAGGTCAGGCGTGACTTCATATTGACAAGAATCACCCAGGGATACTTGGATTCGATCATTGCAGGCTAAAGCTTGATCTTCCTGCACGATCAGCGTAATTTCTGACGGATTACTTTCGCACCCAGTTGGAGATACGCAGGTGATAAATAATACGTGCGGAAAATTCAGAATCGTATCTAACTCATTTATATTAAAATCACGCTGCACTCCGCTCAGCACGGGATCTATGCCATTCGCAGGATCTTGCAAGTATACCTGATAGCTACAGTCATCAGGAAATAATCCAGTGGCGCAGTAGTTGTGCTTACCCAGATTATCTATATCATCTATATCTATAATTTCCCATTCGTCAGTCGGAATAAAGAGTCTACTGCCATCAGTGCGGCCTGTCGAGATATCACAATTTCGTATAAAGGACTGATTAGTTCCAAAATCCAGTGCACTGCCGATCGTCCCGATCACATCCACAAAGACACCTTCTGGATCGACCAATACGATGTCGTCGTTACCGTTGAAGTTAGTCGCAGCATTAAGAAGGATGTCAGCTAATTCTATCATGGTGCTATCGCTACCACTATTACATAGGACTAAAACATCTCCATCATTAATCAATATCCCATCAGGAAAAAAGGTAGACGTTCCTGTGCTACTCCCATTGTTATACGTCTGTATACTCCAATCTGTCAGGTCAATTACACCACCTGTACCATTAAATATTTCCAAGCATTTATTTCGACTGGAGCCTTCCAGATACTCACTAAAAAACAGTGATGTAGCCTTTATAGGTCTCTCGGATCTACCTGCTTGAATCATAATGTTAATCATATCTCCCGCACATACGGTCAGTACTTCATCTACAATTGGTGGTGAGAGTTCTCCTGCACAAAGATTAATGACGGCTGGATCAAAATCATCATTTCCCACAGTAGGATCGTCGTCATCCATGAGGTCAGGAGCACTATCAGCATTATCACCTGGGACAGAATCTATATCAGGAAGATTGTTGGCATTGGAGGATCGAATAATCTCTGCATTGTTTATGATGATATTTTCATCGTATGCGGGGTTAATTATGAAATCAAGAGTAACTGTAATCTGATCCCCTAGTGGCAGTGATGATATACTGAACTCTCCAGCTCCAATCTCGGTGACTGTTACTACATTAGATAGTTGAGTCATCAGCATGCCTGTGGTCATGGCCTGATAGCTGAGCGCTAACGGTTCAAAATAATCTGACACAACTATTTCAGTGGCATCTACGTTGCCTTGATTATAGATGATGATATCGAAGCTTACTGCATCGCCTTTATTAAAAGGCGAAATGCTAGCAGGACTTAAGACTTTAGTCAGCGCAATATCAAAAATGCATCTCGGTTCATCGAAGACAGTACTGTCGCCGCATCGTTCGTCTCTATTTTGTAGACATCTTAGATTTTCATTCTTAATTCCAAAACTGGATATAGTAGAGACCTGCCATCCATCATCAGTACGAATCAGGGACTGATTACTAGACGTTTCGTCGCCCTCCGCCACCATGATATCTACACTGGTCAATCCCTGCGCTGGTCCAGCATTAGCCAAGAAGGAACCCTCATAACTTATAAAATCAAATACCATACCTGACGAATCCACTAAGGCTATGGCATCTGGTCCATTCTGAATACCATCAAAGGAAAATGCCAAGGCTCCACATTCTCTATCGTCAATAATGCCTGATAAAATCAAAGGCATGCCATAGGTATTACCAGAAGATCCGTTGTACAGCAGCAGTTCATAGCCAGCCAGATCAGTACCTTCTGGTGCGGTGATTTCTACCATTTCATTTTCATCTGGACCTGCATTGTCATAGTGCAATTCTGATATGTAAATGTTAGCGCTTTCGGCGGATAGAGGCCCATCCTGGACTTTCACTTCAATGCCCTCAGAGCCATCAGCAATCAGATTTAATTCTTGAGCAGATAGCCATATACATCCATTAGCATCAAGATCCGCATACTCATATTCTCCAATAGCCTCACTATCGATCATCACGGTGAATTCACTTGAAGTACTATTAAAAACATCTAGACAAATCTGTACTTGATATAAACCCACATGGTCTAGATCACAGCTAGCGGTAATAGTCTCAATACTCAGCAGACATGCTTCTATTGGATTACATCCACAATCTTCTATTAGATCTACTGACTTAACATCATAGCAATAGTTATCGAAGGGGGCTTGCTGCAGCAATATTGGATCAGAAGGACTTATTGACCTAAGGTTGATTAAATCAGTAGAGAATTTACTAAAATCACTACTGGCAATTGTAAATGCGTAAATCGTGTAATTAGTATTATCTGGAAATGAGGCGAAAGTTCCATCTTGATTTGGCGCGCCTGCGAAAAGTCCAGCATTATCTTGATCGACTAAAACATATAGCATTTCATAATCGGCAGCGCTACCTGATGCCTGTACTTGTACAGTATAAGGCTGAGGTGCCGTACAGTCGCAACTCTCCTGCTCAGTACAATTTAGTTCGAATAGCGATAGATTCGCTGTACACTGAGACGAATCTTCATCTTCGATAACTATATTTATTTTACCCTGTCTATCATCGGCTCCAGCATATGTCAAGCCACCGATCTCAGTGACCGAAGGATAATTTATCGTGATATTACTATTGACGGTAATCCTGTAACCTCCATCCAAGTCATCACCTCCAGCCACACTGGATATGACAATCTTATAAGTGCCTTCAGTCTCACACTCCGCTGTCACTATCGCTTGGATCGGACTACAGATAGTGCAATTTATTTCCGAGACGGTTGTCGTTGCTGAGGCTGAGCATCCATTGTCATCAATCACCGAAATCATATACTCTCCAGCGGAGCTGATGGTTATCATCGGACCATCTGTAACTCCAGTAATCATGCCTTCGTTTGCAGCAGTCCAGTCATAGATGCTATAACTGGGGTCAACTGAGAGCTCAAGGGTAGAAGGAGAGCCTGTACCTGATTGGCAAATTTCAGAATCTCCTGTAATACTCAGAACTGGGAGCGGAAGAATTGTGAAATTGATCATATCTTCAGCAGTACAAGCTCCGCCATCTGTATAGGTATAAGTAAATGGACCCGTATTTGGATCTACATCACTCGGATTCATAATGACCCCATCAAGATTAGACCAGGTGAAGGTGAAATTGGAAAAATCCTGTACTAGTGATGTCAGATCAACACTCAGCACATCTGCGCAGGCCACCTGATCCGCTATGGGTAGTTTAGGCAAGACTGTAACGAGTACCTGCACAGCGCCCATTGAATTACATAACTCATTGCTAAATTCATCCTCCACTGAGATGATTTGATAGGTGACATTATTATCGGGAGTAATGGTGACCGTTGCTCCGTTTTGAACACTGTTTAGTATAATCTCTGCGGTCGTAGCATCTCCGTCGCTATCGATTAAAATACTATATGGCCCATCGCCATCTAATATATTTACTACGAGTTCAACTGTCTCGCCAAGGCAAATTTCTGAAGCAGACAGCATAAGCTCAGCACGGCATGGATCGCAAGAACAATCTTCTATCAGCTCGACAAGCTGGTAGTCATAGCATAGATCCTCAAAGGAGGAGGACTGCATCAATACATCATCTCCATCATTAATTTCAGTCAGCATCGCTACTAACGAGTTAAACTCTGCAACATCATTAGAGTCAATATTAAATGCATAAATTATAAAATTAGTATTATCAGGCAAAGCACCGAAGCTTCCGACTTGATTGGGCGAACCTACAATTTGTCCTCCTACATCCACATTGACTAATACATATAATAGGCTTGACTGATCCGCATCAGCTGTGGCTTGAACATTTATGCTATACGGATTTTGCATAGTGCAATCACAAACTTCCTGATCGGCGCAGTTTAGCTCAAATACGGATACTGTCGTCTGGCAAAGATTAGCATCTGCATCAGTGATAATTAGTGTAATCGCTGACTGTACTCCGTCTGTAGCGTCGAATAATAAATCAGAGATTACCGACTGCGAAGGAAAGGATATCTGTGCGACGCCTGGGATCTCTACTGAGAAGTCATCTCCCATTCCGTTGCCGCCAGTAATGCTGTTAACTGAAATGGCATACGTCTCATTACCTAAGCATACGCTTTCTACGTCAGCCATGATCGGCGAGCAGGCTGTACAATCTCGCTCTTCAATGGAAATGTCAGCTGTCGCCGTGCATCCCTCCATGTCAGTCACATCTACCTGATAGGTCCCTCCAGTAGTCACCACGATAACGGCAGGATCCGCAGTGTTGGTGATGATACCACCCTCAGATGAAGCCCAATCATATGACGCGAATCCAGGATCTGCTTCCAATGTGAGTGAGGTAGGCATACCAGTGTCAGGAGTACAGATGATTCCACCACCTGTTATAGTTACTGATGGCAGTGGATTGATTATATAGTCTACCATGGTCTCCGCCATACATACCCCACCATCTGTATAGCTAAGGATAAATGGCCCTGTCCTCGGATCTACATCCGTGGGATCAGTAATCAAGCCATCAACGTTAGCCCAAGTAAAAATGTAAGGTAAATTCATCTGTAGGGAGACAAGATTAACGCTCGTGACATCTGCACAAACTCTTTGATCTTCAATGATTAACGGGGGTAGTATGGAGACAGACACATCTACTGAATTTAAATTTTCACAGACTTCATTGTTATTGGCTTGATCAATCACGGCGATGAGCTCGTAAGTCGTATTCGCCATAGGCATCACTGGCGTAATGACTCCACTGAGTACACTTGTGAGTATTATTTCTGCAGTACTGATATCGCCGTCTGTATCAATTAATACCTCATATGGCCCTTGGCCGTCTGCTATATTTATAGTGAGCTCTACCTGATCCCCTATACAGATCTCATCAGCTGATACTAGTAATTCTACTTGACAGATAGTACAGTCACAGTCCTCTTGAATACTGGTCAATGCAAAGTTATAACAGAGATCTCGGTATGGTTCAGTCTGAGTAGGGCCTGAGGCATCTGTAATGACAATAGAACTTTGCAGGGCAAGCTGCAATGCTACTAAGTCAGAGTCTGTCACATTGAAGGCGTAGACGTCATAGACTACTTGATCGTCCGGAAGTGAGCTAAATATGCCAATCTGATTCACATCAATGATGACGTCATTATTGTCCACCAGGGCGTAGAGCATGCTGTAGATACTTCCATCTCCACTGGCCTGCACGGCGATGGAAAAGGGATCTGGCAAACTGCAGTTGCACTGCGTCTGCTCGCTGCATCGCAATTGCAATACCTCGATAGTGTAGGCACAGTCATTGGCCTCATCCGTGAAAATCAAGGTGAATTTATCGTTCTGATTTGTGTAGCTAAAATCCTCTAATATACCCATCGCAGCCTGAGAAGTTGAAGTCGTGTTGGTCTGTGTCTCGGTGATTGCAAAGGTACTGGTAGAAGCCAGATCGTACATCACATCAAAAGTGGCTCCAATGGAAGAACAGCTAGGAAAAGCCGTGACTTCGATCATAGGACATGCAGAGCAACTCTCTGGAGGATCCACAGTCACGGATCTACTGCAGCCAGAAACATCAGAATCAGAAATCAGAATATTAAATGTACCCTGAGAGATTGAATACGGACCATAGGATACTGTGCTGCCATAAGCTACACTACTATTTCCCTGATCATCACCAAATGTCGAGCTTGAAGATGGGAAGTCATTCATCGCATCTACTATCAAATCAAATGTAAATGTATCATCACTGGCGTCAGCTGGTGTGCCAGAGTCGCTACACTGGATATTCATTGGTCCCATTGTTTCAATAATGCAGCTCGCATCGGAGCACGTTGCTGGTGCTGATACCTGAATATCTGCTATACACATCAGATCATTATCATCCATAAAGCTTAGGGTAGTCACGCCATTACTTATCAGGAATGGCCCATATGAGAGTAGCGTGCCGTATCCGACTCCCGTATTAGATCCATTGTCGCTGAAGCTCATCGAAGCTCCGATTGCTGTGTTATTTCCGGTAACCATTACCTCGAATATATAGGTGTCATCTGAAGGATCGCCTGCTGTGCCTCCGTCCTGACATATTGGACCTGATGCCACATCAGCTGTGATGGTACACGTAGGTGACGAGCAAATTTCTGGGACGGCTATATCAATTTTGCTGGAGCAGCTGGGATCATCTACATCTCGAATAGTAACACTTACGGAGGTGCCTGACAAAGCTTCAATGTTTATCATAGGTGAAGAATATCCAAGCATACCATAGGCCCCCATTTCACTTGTCGAAAGTCCTAACGCAGAGCCATCAAAAGTAAAGCCGTTATTAAAACTATCGGGATCACCCTGTTCTACTGACAGGCTAAATCCAAAAAAATCATCGCGAGGATCATTAGGGGTCTGGTTATCATCACAAGGAATTACAGTCTGCATGACGCTTATGATTTCACAATTGGGTACAGAGCAGGTCGAGGGCACTAATAATTCTAACTCAAATCTGCACGAGGGGTCATCTTGATCAATAATTAGTAGTGTAATCATTGGAGTTCCGATCGCATTAAGATTAATCATCGGAGACGTATAATCGACTCCATTTCCATAGCTACCCATTTCTGAATTACTCAGACCTAATGCTGACCCATCAAATACAAACCCGCTGCTAAAATTGGCTATATCCGACTGAGTGACACCTAAGGTGAAACTAAAGAAGTCGTCAGCGGAAGTACTAGTTGTGCCATTGTCGTTGCATGCGCTGATGGTCAGATCTACGTTGCTGATTGAACACCGCGGGCACTCACAATCACTGCTCAGTTCAAAAGGCAGAAAATCGATGTAACAAAAATCTGCAAAGGTGCTGGATTGAGTAGTTAAGAGGGCAGCATCGATCGAGCTACCTATTAGATTCATTATTTCTTGCTGCATCTGCATCAAATCTGCACCAATTACATTAAATGCATAAACAGCAGATGAACTACCGTCACCCAGCAAGCCAGCAAATTCTCCATTTTGATTGACTGCTATGATATCGTCCTGATCATCGGTTAGCACATAAAGCATACCGTAGCCGTTTCCATTGGCAGCAGCCTGAGTTGAAATAGTCAGCGGCATTTCTAAGCTGCAATCACAAGTAGTTAATGATGTGCAGTTTAATTGCAGAACATCATATGATAACGAGCAAGACATCTCATCATCATCCGAAAAAGTAAGGGCGATTTTATCGTTTTGATTAGTGTAATTGTACGTACCGAATAGTTGGGGTAGATTGGCAGCGCTAAATGTTAGAAAACTACCTTGAGGATTGACCACAGTATAGACATCGCTGCATTGGTCAGGGTCTCCCCCGCTAACAGCATCGATAGATATTGTGAAGCTTCCATCGCCGTTACATATAGGATGCGCCTGTATTTTAATTTCGGAACAAGTACTGCACTCACAATCTGCATTAATCTTATAGAGAGCTATGGTGTAGCAATACTCATCAAACGGAGTGACCTGTGCAATCAGATTGTCTATATTGCTGCCTATTACAATGGAAGCACTTAGTGATCCCAGATCAGTATCTTCTACATTTATGGCATAAGATATATAGTCTGTTGCATCTGTGAGATCTGAGAATGATCCCGTTTCATTGTAAGCCAAAATTATCCCATCGGTATCAGTCAATACATAGACCATAGAGAAGCCATTTGCCATCCCTGACGCTTGCACATTTATGTTCAGCGGTTCAGTTGCGCAACAGTCACATATTGACTGTTCCGAGCAATTCAGTGGAAATACTTCTGTGGAGAGTTCGCACGGAGGCGTAGACGAATCTGTGACGGTCACAGTGAGTTTTTGTTCATTCTGGGTTTTTGTCGGATCATAACAAAAACCAGAAAATTGGCTTTCATTAATTATGCCAGTAATTGTCCTATTATCGGTGCAGTCAGTAAAGCTAATCGTATATGGACTGACGCCACCACTAATATTGGATATGGTAACAGTGTAGTCCATCCCTTGCGATACACAAGAGGTCTCTGCATCCAAGGTAATGTTGTCAGAGAATCCTGTTCCAGCACAGATCATTGTAGATCTAAGGATCAGTAGTAAAGGAATTAAATATTTTAATTTTACCGTCACTTCTTGGTGTAGGTCTTTGCGGGTGATGTATTAATTTCCGTTAGCAGGAAACTTGATGATCATAGCCTCGCAGGTCGTCATTGGACATGCAGGAATCGAAATAGTCACCGATTCCCCTTCGCAGGTAGGATCGTTACTGTCCGCAATACTGAGATTAATAGTGGAGGCCGTAGTCGGTCCCGTCATCGTGACATCGAAACATATATTGCCATCAACTTGACCTGTTAATGAGGATATGACTGCATCAGCATTATCTAAGTCAATTAGATTATAATCTCCTGAACCTCCGCTGACATCTGCGCATACGGAGTATGTAACATCAGAATCTGCACACGCACCCTCTTCTACAAGAGTGACATTGATAATGGAGCATACCGGCATGAGTGGGGTGCAGCCTGTATTCTCATTTGGTGCAGGGATCGCATCGGAGTAGACAGCTATGTTGTCTATGGCTACGTCCTCATCCCCTGCCTCTAAGTTGGCAATGGCTATAGTAATTTCCATGACAGACCCAGTCATGGCAAGTGGTGCACAGAAAGTGGTAAATGATTCCGTGACTGAAGCTCCGTCGGCTAACCCGTCACCATCGCAATCAAATCCAGGTGCAGTATTAGTACCTCCGGCAGCCTCTATGGTAAATAAGGGGACAGGTGCTACGCCATCGACCGCTGCTGATACAACCACCGAAGAATTACTGTCCCAGTCTTCTTCAATATCACTTGCAACTGATTCCGCGATGTCAAAGCAAACGATCAATCCAACTTCGCCCATAATATCTATTCCTGATATAGTAGCATTGGGAAAATCACCCATCGTTAAATTACATTGATTTCCATCGGTGTCTTGTGCTCCCAGAAACATTCCTGAGGCTCCATTATAGCTCACCGTAGTCGCAACAGTTAAATCTGTAATGCCGAAATAATCAGATGGATGACCTACTCCACATATCATATCTACCGATGTCGTAGCGGTCATATTAGATCCATCAAAATCTTCTAAAAAAACTTGTGATTGAGCGGGTATAATAAAATAGATCCAGAATAAAATAATGGATATGGGTGCAGTAGTCTTTCTCATTTCAATCGATAGTTTTCGTAATTATAAAATTGCTTTTGTCCAGAGCAACATTATTCTAAACTACACTATTGAAAGGTAAATATTTATTTATTTTGAAATGATCTTTTGGTTAATCAGTAAATATTTGACATTCATTTAAATATTATAGATAGTGGATTGTTAATGATTAACATACGTATTATTTTAATCTTTATTTATAAGTCGCCTTTTTCTACTATTTAAAGCTTTGAGCAAAGACCATCATTAATTCAGTCAATAAAATCGTTTTAAATGTCTCTATCATAAATAATTTATACGAGTTTTTAGGCGCTCATTATATCATATCAAGTTCTATTGTTATTTAGACAAAAGCAAAGACATTGCAAAAACGATAATGCGCGTGTTGCCTCAGACTTACCACTTTATGAAGCTGGGTAGGGTCATTGCATAAATGATTTGGACTCAGAGCTATAATAATGTTGATTGTTTAAAAAAACTTCATCGATAGCTAAATCATATATATCTATTATAGAATTATAATAATTTTCATTTACTAAAACTTAACATTAAGCGAATACTCCTCTCTCTCATTGGTAGAGAACTGGAAGGGTACATTTCATAGGTCTACCAATAAAATTGGCCAGCCATAATGACATGACTGGCCAAACTATTATTATTAGAAAAATTAGTAGCTGGCTATGCGGAAGCTGTGGCCATCTTAGCTTTGACTTGATAGTCATGTATTGACTTGCCTGCAGCAGCAAGATCTCTTAGTGACTTTGGTACCGACCATCTTGGACCAAACTTCTCTGTGAAATCATCGCAGTCAGCCACGAACTCATCCATCCCAACGAAGTCGATATAAGACAGTGCACCTCCAGTATAGATCGGGAATCCCCAACCCGTCACAGAGCCTATATCTCCATCGATCACTGAGTGCAGAACACCCTCATCAAGACATCTGAAAGCTTCTAATGATTGTCTGTGTAATAAGCGCTTAGCTATCGTCTCCTTATCCATCGTCTCTATATCACTTTTAAATATCTCTTCCAGCTTGGGCCAGATTTTTTTCTTACCACTTTCAGGATAATCATAGAATCCTGCTCCCTCTTTCTTGCCCTTCCGACCATGCTCTTCTACCAGCATTTTGGTGATTTTAAAGTTGCGCATCATTGATGCATCTTTCTCTAAGTCAGGATTACTCTCCATCACATGCAGCCCCAGCGTCAAAGATACTTCGTCAGATACAGCAAGGGGACCTACTGGCATACCCTTAGTCTTGGCAATATTCTCTATCATCACAGGTGGCACACCTTCATCAAGAAGAAATAAGCCTTCTGAGGTATAAGTGCCAAAGCATCTTGAAGTGTAGAAGCCTCTGGAGTCATTCACGACGATAGGGATCTTTCTGATTGACATCACATAGTCCACCGCAGCTGCTATCGCCTTATCTTCGGTCTTCTCACCTACGATGATTTCTACAAGAGGCATCTTATCTACGGGTGAGAAGAAATGGATTCCAATAAAATTCTCGGGTCGCTCTGAGGCTTTTGCCAAAAGTGAGATCGGTATCGTAGATGTATTAGACGCATATATTTTATCAGCTGCTAAGACAGCTTCTGTTTGTTTTGTCACCGTCGCCTTCAAATCTGTATTTTCAAATACCGCCTCGATGACCATATCACAGCCCTCCATATCTGCCGGATCAGCAGTCGTGTGAATTTTTGATAGTAAAACATCAGCAGCCTCCTGGGTCATCTTACCTCGAGCAATTCTTTTTTTAACCAATGCTTCGGAATAGGCTTTTCCCTTATCAGCGCCTTCCTGAGTCACATCCTTTAATACGACCTCCATACCAGCATAAGCGGACACATAAGCAATACCAGCGCCCATCATTCCAGCACCGAGTATGCCTAATTTCTTGATTTCATATTTCGGTTGATCTTTTGGTCTGGCGACTCCCTTTTTGGCTGCCGTTATTCCTAAGAATCCTGTTCTTATCATATTACGCGCCTCCTTAGATGTGATGGTATCTGTAAAGTATCGAGCTTCTATTTCCAATGCTCTATCGATTGGGACTTGAAGGCCTTTATAGACTACGCTCATAATATTAGTCGCCGCTGGGTAGTTTCCGTGAGTCAGCTTGCGGAGATTTCCGATACCGCCCATGATAACTTGAGCCCCAGTGGGTGACATCACACCACCTCCTGGAATTTTATACTTCTTATTATCCCATGGCTGTACTGGCGATTGATTATCTGATATCCACTTTTTAGCTGCAGGAATAAGCTCATCAGCAGAGTCCACTATTTCACTTATCAAATTCGCTTTTAGAGCTTTCTCTGGAGAATGCTCCGTCCCCTGAAGTAATGCCATCAGGCCATTCTGGATTCCCATCAGATAAGGCAATTTAATCGTACCACCACCGCCGGGTAGCAGGCCTACCTTGACTTCAGGACATCCTATTTTGATTTTAGGATTATTTACACAAATTCTATGATGACAGAGCAAGGCGAGTTCTAAGCCGCCTCCAAGTGTATGCCCATTAAGACAAGCCACAAAGGGTTTTCCACATTTCTCAATCTCTCTGAATGACTTGTGCATTTGGAGAGAATTATTTAAAAATTCTTCTTTATCTGTAATAGGTTTTTCTAATTGCTTTAAATCAGCACCAGCCATAAACATTGACTTAGCTGACTGGATAATGACACCTTTGACAGCATCATTATTAATTAACTCGTTCGCTAATTCTACGAATGAGCTGATGAAGTCAAAACTGAATAAATTAGTTGATTCCGATTTGTTATCCATGGTGACCACTGCAACATCGCCATCCATTTCGTATGAGATTATATTTTTATCTACAGCCATTATTTCTGTTTTTAAATTTAAAATTAAAGCAAGTTCTATACTCTTTCTATAATCGTAGCGATGCCCATACCGCCACCAATGCAAAGTGTGACCAAACCTGTTTTTTTGTCCTGTCTCTCTAATTCATCGATTAAAGTACCCATTAAGATACACCCAGTCGCTCCGAGCGGATGACCTAATGCGATAGCTCCCCCATTGACATTAATTTTATCCATTGGAATATTTAAATTATCTCTCATCAGCATAGGCACTACTGCAAATGCCTCATTGATCTCATATAAGTCTATATCAGAAGCTTGCATACCGGCTTGCTTCAGGGCTTTTTCACTCGCAGGAGTTGGGCCAGTCAGCATGATCGTCGGATCAGTACCATATACTGCCATGGCCAAGACTTTAGCACGAGGCTTCAGACCTAGTGCTTTACCAGCCTCACCATTACCTACCAGGGCGATAGCAGCTCCGTCCACGATAGCTGAAGAATTACCAGCATGATGTACGTGATTAATCTCTGCTAACTCTGGATATCGATCTATTGCTACTGCATCAAATCCTCCCATCTCGCCCATCATGGCGAACGAAGGCTGTAGGCCAGAAAGCGCCTCTACTGTAGTGTTAGCTCTGACATTTTCATCATGAGCTAAGACAGTGATGCCATTAACATCGGTAACAGCTATTCTTGACTTGAATCGCTTATCTTTCTCAGCAGCTACAGCTTTCATCTGAGAGTGATAAGCGAACTCATCAACGTCTTCTCTGGAGTAGCCATATTTGGTGGCTATTAAATCTGCGGAAATGCCTTGAGGGATGGTGTGACCAGGCATAGCAACTGCAGGATCCATCATCATCGCTCCGCCGTCTGATCCCATTTTCACCCTTGACATACTTTCTACTCCACCTGCGATTAGTAGCTGAGAGAATCCCGACTTAACATAAGCTGAAGCCTGATTAATCGCTTCTAATCCTGATCCGCAAAATCGATTCAGGGTGACTCCGCAAAGATGATCACCATAGCCTGACTGTTGTGCAGCTGTCTTGGCAATGTTCGCACCCTGGTCCATCACTTGCGATACGCATCCGAGGATGACATCTTCCACCATTTCTGTTTTAAGGTCATGCTTGTCTTTCAGCTCAGTCAAGCATTGAGTTGCTAATTGCGTTGGAGTGATCCCGATAAGCGCTCCCTTCTTATTCCCTCTCCCTCTTGCTGTTCTAATAGCATCGTAGATATAAGCTTCCGCCATTTTTAATAATTTTTTAAATAATGAATTTCAATAAAAGTATGATCTGGTCAGCCCTATCGCTGCGCACAAGTTACAAATATGAATTAATTGACACTAATGTCAAAATATTTTGGAACAAAGCTATTATATAAATACATTTGGAACACTATTTATTGTTTTAGCGATGGGAACAGATGTAACGAAAAAGGTAGGGAGGCCTATTGGGTCAACAGATCTAAAGATGGAACACCTCTATCAAACAGCCCTCAGAGTCTTTGGTGATAGGGGTTTTGAGGCTACCACCCTAACTGAAATTGCCTTAGAAGCTGGCATCACTCGTTCAAGCATTAATTATCACTTTGGGAGTAAGATGGAATTGTGGAAGAGGACTATCGATTATTTGACAAATCAGTTCATTATTGAATTTCATAGCAATCAGAAATATCACAAAGACTTGGATGACATCAGTCTGCTACGGGTAGTCATTAGGCAGATGGTACACTTCTGGGCTAAAGACAATGGCTTTGGCCGGATGGCCTACAGAGAAATGGATCAGCCAGGAGAAAGAGCTGACTATTTCATCGAAAACATGATGTACCCGCTGGTGAATTTGACTAAGGGCGTTTTTGGCAGACTTAGAAAACAAGGAATTATTAAAAAATTTGATAAGCAGTATCAACTCTCTATCATCCTTGGCATGGTGAGCTATATATTTGCTAACTCATACATGTTTGAAAAGATGCACGGTGTAGATATTAAGGATGAGGCATTAATAGATCAGCATGCTGACGCCGTTATAGACATTTTTTTTAATGGGATCAGAACAGGTCAGTAGCTTTGCTCAAAACCAGGCTCAAAGCTGCACTATTTACAAAATTACAACAGCGTCATTTCTAAATCATTGGATTTTAATTTATTTAAATTTTGGATTTGAATTCAGAGCTACTTGCTATGGTCAATAATAACACGGGAACAGTCAGAGATGCGGAGGCCATAAAGAAGATGGCGTACCCATAATTATCCGCTATAATACCTGAAGCATTTCCTTTAATAATAATCAACATTATGGATTTAAAACCAACTCTCTGCGATTCTGAATAGCAACCCAGTTCTTAGGCCAATCAAAAAATAAACTAAATGAAGATGCGCTTCTTACATCCAAAAAAGCAGACTACAGGATTTCAAAATGATTTGGTAATGTCGGCAAACTTAATGCACCTAACATTAATAGATATGGACTTGCATCACGTAAAAGTAAGGACTAAGTGGTAAAGCTGTTGGTAAGAGGTGCTCCGGATAAAACCCCTAAAAAGACAAGCCGAGTCAATAGTTGATTCAAATTTTATCTCTCGCACCCACTCCCTAAGTCAACTATTTAATAGCATTGCTCGCTGAGCACATTGTTCCATTACTGATCCTCAGGATAGATGGGTCTGTACCTTTGTATATATATAAGTACAGGAAAAAAGGATCGTATCAAGTCTATATAGGGATGTTCAGAAGAACATGATGCTTGATGCAAAACTCTACATGTTTGTCAGTTAATTAAACGGTCAAAGATGATTTATTTAATTATGCTGCTCTAATAGAAAATATAGAACTGTTGCACTGTAATACATAACTCTCAAAAAAAAGACGGGGTCACTGTATAAATTGGGTGTCATAATTTTACCACAAATCTGGCCAACCGAAGCCTTTCTCTGCTATCTTTCATAGCACTTCGAACTGGGCTACCAAGGGGTATTCAGAAGTAAAGCATAAACACATTTTCTATAGATGCAAAGCTAACTTGCACTCGCCGTGCGGGCCTTAC
>ENA-ORXM01000488-ORXM01000488.1-marine-metagenome-genome-assembly--contig:-NODE-488-length-70356-cov-6.301057_pt1 | contig 70356 bp, 59 predicted proteins | sample MGYA00237867_ERZ511480 | MGnify/ENA primary metagenome ERZ511480 (study PRJEB26309, sample SAMN06266103) | marine metagenome | isolation source: Algal blade | place: United Kingdom:Sidmouth, United...
TTCTAAATGTAAAAGTATGAGAGTGTACTGAATAACTCTTAATTTAAGAGAATTTAGCAAAGCATGAGTTTGCCCTGGTAGAAATGTTAATCAACTAATATTAACGAGCTATAATTTTTATATCGCTAACAAATATTTACCTTTACCAACACAAAAAACAAGGAGGAAAAATTTGACTGATTGCAACCTCAAAAAAAATGCTAAAGCAGTTATAACTGAAATTATCTTTTTCAGTTTGTAATCTTCTTTATCTATTTCCGTAGAATCAGTCTTTAGTAATATATAAATAAAATAAAATATTTATGGCGTATTTATTTACATCAGAATCGGTTAGTGAAGGACATCCAGATAAAGTTGCAGATCAAATAAGTGATGCATTGTTAGATAATTTTTTAGCTTTTGATTCTGAAAGTAAAGTAGCCTGCGAAACTCTAGTAACTACAGGTCAGGTTGTATTGGCAGGAGAAGTAAAAAGTGATACTTATTTAGATGTACAGCAAATAGCTAGGGATGTTATAAATAAAATAGGATACACAAAAGGAGAATATCAGTTTAGTGGAGATTCTTGTGGAGTTATATCATTAATACACGAACAATCAAAAGAGATTAACCAAGGAGTAGATAGGGGTTCTAAAGAGGAGCAAGGAGCAGGAGATCAAGGAATGATGTTTGGTTATGCTACAAAAGAGACCGAAAATTACATGCCTTTAGCTTTGGATATTTCTCATAAAATATTACAAGAACTAGCTGTAATACGTAGAGAGAATAAAGAAGTAACATATTTACGACCAGATGCTAAATCTCAAGTTACGATAGAGTATAATGATGCTAATGAACCGCAACGAATAGATACAATAGTTGTTTCTACACAGCATGATGCTTTTAATGCAGATGATGAGGTAATGTTGGCTAGGATTAAAGAAGATATTGTATCAATCTTAATACCAAGAGTAAAAGCACAATTGCCAGCACATATACAAGTGTTGTTTGATGATGCAATTACGTATCATATAAATCCAACAGGGAAATTTGTTATAGGAGGACCTCATGGAGATACAGGTTTAACAGGGCGTAAAATTATAGTAGATACATACGGAGGTAAAGGAGCGCACGGTGGTGGGGCATTTAGTGGTAAAGACCCAAGTAAGGTAGATAGAAGTGCTGCATATGCAGCAAGACACGTAGCTAAGAATTTAGTGGCAGCAGGTATTGCAGATGAAATTTTAGTACAAGTGAGTTATGCAATTGGAGTAGTAGAACCAACATCTATTTTTGTAGATACGTATGGTACGGCAAAAGTAGCATTGAGTGATGGTGAAATAGCAACAAAAGTTTCTGAGTTATTTGATATGCGTCCGTTTGCTATAGAAGAGCGCCTAAAATTGCGGAATCCAATTTATTTAGAATCTGCTGCTTATGGTCATATGGGAAAAGAACCAAAAACGGTCACTAAAATCTTTGAATCTCCTTATAACGGAAAGGTAGAAAAAAAAGTGGAATTGTTTACGTGGGAAAAATTAGATACAGTAGATGCTATAAAATCAGCTTTTGAAATGTAAAATATTCAATAAATTAGCATAAAAAAAGGAACCTATTAAGGTTCCTTTTTTTGTGGGTAATAGCATAAAAACTAATAGTTCTTTTGTTTGTATGCAGTTCGTTTTTTAACGATTATTATAATATAATCAATATTAAATGAATAAATGATAATAAAAGATTTGTTTTCTGCATGTGAATTTTCATTCAAATAAATTTTGAGTAGTTTTAGATATACAAAAAATAATATATGAGGAATAGTGTCTGGATGCTGATTTTTATCTTAGTTTTTATAGGGTGTAAAGAAACAAGCAAAGTTGCAAAAGAAGCGGAAGAAACATATGTAGAGATTAATTACACAAAGCAAGAGGTAACAATTAAAATGAGGGATGGTGTTAAATTATATACAACCATTTATGCCCCAAAAGATACCTCTAAAAAATATCCAATCCTTATGCAGAGGACACCCTATAGTTCTCAGCCCTATGGAGAAGGAAAATTTAAACAGAAAATAGCACCTAATATTCACCTTATGAAAGAAGGGAATATTGTTGTTTATCAAGATGTTCGAGGCAGGTGGATGAGCGAAGGTTCATATGAAAATATGCGTGCTTATATACCTAATAAAATATCAAATACAGATGTTGATGAAAGTTCAGATACTTATGACACTATTGAATGGTTGGTAAATAATGTGCCACATAATAATGGTAAAGTTGGTATTTGGGGGATATCATATCCAGGTTATTACTCAACATATTCAGTAGTAGATGCACATCCAGCATTAAAAGCAGTATCGCCACAAGCATGTATAGGTGATTTCTTTTTTGACGATTTTCACCACAATGGTGCATACATGTTAAGTTATTTTAGAGCAACATCACTTTTTGGAACAAAAAGACCTAATAATGACCAGCCCATAGATACAGCTTGGTATGAGTTACCTAAATTACCATCAGAAGATCAATATCAGTTTTTTTTAGATGCAGGACCACTTACAAATTTAGATGCTTTTTTTGAATACAATTCAAAAGAAACAGCAGAGTTGAATACAAATGAAACTACAGACGATTTCTTTTGGAATGAATTAAAGGAGCATCCTAATTACGATGAACTGTGGCAAAGTAGAGGTTTAATTCAGCATTTAAAAAATGTAAAATCAAGCGTAGCTACTATGGTAGTAGGAGGTTGGTTTGATGCAGAGGATTTATATGGACCATTGGAAACTTATAAAAATATAGAGAAATATAATAAAGATAATTATAATACAATGGTTTTTGGTCCATGGGATCATGGTGCTTGGGCAAGGAGAAAAGGAAAAAATACGGTAGGTAATTATTATTTTGGTGATTCTATTTCAGAATTTTTTCAAGAGAAAATAGAAACCAAATTTTTTAATCATTTTTTAAAAGGAAAAGGAGATCATAATAGCGGTTTACCAGAAGCTTACGTGTTTGATTCTGGTCGTAAAGAATGGAAAACACACGATAGCTGGCCACCTAAAAATATTTATAAAGAAACTTTTTATTTGTTAGATAAACAAGAACTAAGCACGGAAAAAAGAAGAACAACTGGAGTAGAATTCGTAAGTGATGTTAAAAAACCGGTACCGTATTCAGAAGATATAAAATCGGTTTTTACACCTAGAAAATATATGACAGATGATCAACGTTTTGCAGCTCGTCGACCAGATGTTTTAGTATATGAAACAGAAGTTATGGAAGAAGACTATACGTTAGCAGGTGATATTTTGGCAAAATTAAATGTAGCAACCACAGGGACAGCTGCAGATTGGATTGTTAAAGTGATAGATGTGCATCCTGCAGATGTACCTACTCATGAAAAAATGCAAAAACATTTGAAAATGAGTAATTACCATATGATGGTAAGGAGCGAAGTTCTTCGAGGAAGATTTAGAAACAGTTTTTCAGAACCAGAACCTTTTGTGCCACATAAAAAAACAGCAGTTACTATTAAATTACAAGATGTTTTTCATACAATTAAAAAAGGACATAAATTACAAATACAAGTTCAAAGTACTTGGTTTCCATTGATAGATTTGAACCCACAGACATATGTAGATAATATTTTTAAGGCAGAAAAATCAGATTTTAGAACTCAGAAGCATACAGTTTTTACAGATTCAAGTATAGAATTTTCAGTTTTAAAATAAATAAATTTTAATTTTTTTTAAAAATAAATAGGAGTTTCAATTTTTCTGTACTTATATTTGTATTGGAAATAAGTTCAAACATTTATTGAATAGTTATCAAGAAAGGCGGAGGGAATAGACCCTATGAAGCCTTAGCAACCCTTTGTGTCTATATACAAAGAAGGTGCTAAATTCTATCTTCATGTGCTGATTTTTTCAGCTTCTGTAATATCAGAAATGAGAATAGATAACAACAACATAATTACCATGTAATTATATTTCTTTTTGACTTTTTTGATTTTTTACCTTATCGCTATGTCTGCGATATATAAGTTTGAATTTTTTAATCATTTTGCACCTTAAGCATGAGCTAAGGGCTATTAATTAAAAAAATAAAAATCATGAGTACTCAAAAATTCTCAACAAACGCATTGCATGCTGGGCATGACACAACTGTAAATTCTGGAACAAGAGCTGTACCAATTTATCAATCAACATCGTATGTTTTTAACGATACAGATCATGCTGCAAATTTATTCTCATTAAAAGAATTAGGATTTATTTACACACGTTTAAATAATCCAACAAATCAAATTTTACAAGATAGGTTGGCAGCTTTGGAAGGTGGAGTAGGAGCGGTAGTTTTTGCTTCAGGAACATCTGCTATTTCTACAGGTTTATTAACACTTTTAAGGGCAGGAGACCATATTGTAGCCTCTAGTAGTTTGTATGGTGGTACATTCACATTGTTAAACGTAACCTTACCAAGATTAGGAATAACAACCACTTTTGTAGACGCATCAAACCCAGAAAATTTTAAAGAGGCAGTGCAGGAGAATACTAGAGCATTTTTTGTAGAGTCATTAGGAAACCCAAAATTAGATGTATTAGATTTAAAAGCAATTGCAGCGCATTCAAAAACAGCAGAAGTGCCTTTTATTGTGGATAATACAGTTGCAACTCCAGCTTTGTTAAATCCAATTGATCACGGAGCTAACCTAGTAATTCATTCATTAACAAAATACATTGGTGGTCATGGCAGTTCTTTAGGAGGCGCTATTATAGATGCAGGAACTTTTGATTGGACCAACGGAAAATTTCCAGAATTTACAGAACCATCTGCAGGATACCACGGTTTAGTATATAGCAAAGCCTTAGGAGCAGCAGCATTCACATTCAAATTAATTTTAGAAGGACTGCGGGATTTTGGTGGCGCTTTGAGTCCGTTCAATGCCTTTCAAATTATACAAGGACTAGAAACTTTATCGGTACGCATAAAACAACATAGCGTAAACGCATTAGAGTTAGCTACATGGCTAGAAGGTAGAGAAGAAGTTGCTTGGGTAAATTACCCAGGGTTAAAAAGTAGTAAGTACAATACCTTAGCAAAAAAGTACTTGCCAAAAGGACAAAGCGGATTGGTAACTTTTGGAATAAAAGGAGGTTTTGAAGCCGCTAAAAAAGTAACAGATGCAACAGAAATATTTTCATTATTAGCAAATATTGGAGATACAAAATCCTTAATAATTCACCCGGCAAGTACAACACATCAACAATTAACAGTAGAGCAACAAGCAGGAGCAGGTGTCTCTCAAAATTTAATACGTTTGTCAGTTGGTTTAGAGGATATAGAAGATTTAAAGGCCGATTTAGAAAACGCTTTTAAAGCTATCTAATAATTTACTAAGTCAGTAAAAATGGATAACCAACAGAAAATGTTTCAAGAATTAAAGGAAAAAAGTATTTTTGACCTAGCTCGTTCCTGTGCTTATGAGTACTCAGGTGGTATTTCAGAAATGGATGTATTTCCTTCGGAAGAAAACTTAGAAAAATTTCAAGAATTTGATGAGGTGGTTCTACTTGGTTAAGAAAATCGGCCATACGAATAAGTGTTTGCTCTTGGGCTTGGGCAACCACAGCAGAAGATATAGAAAAAACCATAGCAGTTTTTAAGAAAGTAAAAGAAGCAACTTTAGAGTTGATTTAAATATCCTAGTAATAAAAAGGATAAAATAATTAGATATTAGTATGTTACATCATTTAGAAATAGAAAAATACAAAACGTATAGTGGTAGCTCTTTAAGTATATCATTGTCGTATCAATTATTTGGGTTGCCTTTGCATTCGGCACCAATTGTTTTGGTAAATCATGCATTAACGGGTAATTCTAATGCTGCTGGTGAAGATGGTTGGTGGTCTGCAGTTATTGGCGACGGCAAGTGCATAGATACAAAAAAGTATACGGTGCTAACATTTAATATTCCAGGAAACGGTTATGATAGTTTTGTGGTAGAAAATTACAAAGATTTTGTAGCAAGAGATATTGCTAAAATATTTTTAATAGGATTAGAAAAGTTAGAAATTAGCGAGGTGTACGCCTTAATTGGAGGCTCATTAGGAGGCGGAATTGCATGGGAAATGGCAGCATTAGCAACTAATTTAGCCCAACATTTAATACCAGTAGCGTCTGATTGGAAATCTACAGATTGGCTAATTGCAAATTGTCAAATTCAAGAGCAATTTTTAGTAAACTCCAAACAACCAGTGCACGACGCGCGTATGCATGCAATGTTGTGCTACCGTACGCCAGAATCTTTTAAAGAACGTTTTAAGCGTAGCACAAATGAGGAGCTTCAGTTGTTTAACGTAGAGAGCTGGTTGCTGCATCACGGGGAGAAATTGCAAGAACGTTTTCAGTTATCGGCCTATAAATTAATGAATCAACTTTTAAAAACAATAGATATTACCAGAGATGGTGAAGAAGCATTTATTAAACTACAAAAGAGTGGCACTAATATTCATATTATTGGGGTAGATTCTGATATGTTTTTTACAGCAGCCGAAAATAAAGAAACTTTTAAGCAATTGGCACAAGCAAATAGTCATGTTACCTACGGTGAAGTACATTCGCTACACGGTCATGATGCTTTCTTGATAGAATTTGACCAAGTTGAAGAACTTTTAAAAGGTGTGTTTGATCAGAGCGGAAGAAACAAGAAGATTAAAATATTAAAATTTGGAGGAAAATCTTTAGCCAACGGAAAAGGTATAGAAAAGGTGCTAAAGATTATAAAAAACAACGTTAACAATGGCGAAAATATAGCTTTAGTAGTATCGGCAAGAGGGAAAGCAACCGATCAATTAGAGGGCATATTAAAGAAAGCTGCAAAAGGAAAAGAGTATATAAAAGATTTTGATGCTTTTAAAGCTTACCAGCAGAATGATTACTCACAGGTAGATTTGTCCAATGAGTTTGCAGAATTATTGCGTTTGTTTGAAGGTGTTTCTTTGTTGGGGGACTATAGTTCTAAAATAAAAGACCAAGTATTGTCTTATGGTGAACTTGTTGCCGCAAAATTAGTAGCAAGTTTATTAATAAGTGAAGGAATAAAAGCTAAAGAGATTGATGCTCGTAACCTATTAAAGACCGATGCTACTTTTGGAGAAGCACAAGTTTTAGAGAAAGTATCAAGGGAGAATGTAGTGGATGCATTTTCTAAATTAGCCATAGACTGTGTTCCCGTAATTACAGGTTTTATAGCCTCTAGTTTGGATAATGAAACTACCACTTTGGGTAGAAACGGTAGTAATTATACTGCGGCTCTAATCGCTAATTTTTTAAATGCCGAAGAGTTGCAAAACTATACGCATGTAGATGGTATTTTTACAGCAAACCCAGATTATGTTGCTGATGCAAAAAGGATAGCAGAATTATCTTATAGCGATGCAAATGAGCTGGCTAATTTTGGAGCAACTATTTTGCATGCAAAAACAATCATACCTTTAATAGAAAAGAATATTCCGTTGCGTATTTTAAATACGTTTAATGATGATAACGAAGGAACGCTTATTACCGCAAAGAGCAGTAAGGAGGGAATAAAATCATTATCGGTTATAGAAGATGTAGCTTTAATAAGTATAGAAGGCAGAGGACTTTTAGGAAAGGTAGGTGTAGATGCACGTATTTTTAAAGCATTGGATAAGAGTAACATAAGTGTAAATATTATATCGCAAGGGTCATCTGAAAGGGGAATTGCTTTTGTGGTAGATTTAGAGAAAGCAACGAGTGCAAAAATAGCTTTGGAAGAAGAGTTTCAAAACGATTTTCAATCTAAGGATGTAAATTTAATTACAGTAACTAGTAACGTGTCTGTAATATCAATTGTAGGTCAGGATTTAAGCACATTCCATAAACCATACAACGCACTTATAAAAAACCAAATAGTTCCGTTATTGTTTAATAATACGGTATCTGGTAAAAACGTGAGTTTGGTGGTAGAAAAGCAGATTCTACATAAGGCTTTAAATGTAATGCACGGACAAATTTTTGGAATTAGCAAAAAGATAAACCTAGCCATTTTTGGTCATGGAGGTGTTGGTGGTACCTTAATTAATCAGATTTTAAAATCAGCAGATAAGATAGAGAAAAAAGGAATAAATCTAAATATTTTTGCAGTTGCCAATTCTAAAAAAGTACTTTTTAATACAAAAGGAGTGTCTGATAAATGGAAAACTAATATTGTAGAAAAAGGGGAGGCATTTTCTATAGAACGTGTTTTTGAGTTCGCAAAAGAACATCATTTAGAAAATCTAATAGCGGTGGATAATACGGCAAGTGAAGAATTTGTGAAACATTATTTAGATTTTGTTGCTAACGGATTCGATTTAGTGTCGTCTAATAAAATAGCAAATACCTTAGGGTATGATTACTATCAAGAATTGCGCACGAAGCTTCAGAAAAACCAAAAGCAATATTTGTATGAAACCAATGTAGGAGCAGGGTTGCCATTAATAGATACTATAAAATTATTGCATTTATCGGGAGAGAATATTACTCGTATAAAAGGAGTGTTCTCAGGTTCGCTAAGTTATATATTCAATACTTTTTCGGAAGTTGATAAACCATTTTCTTCTATATTAAAAGAAGCGATGGAAAAAGGATTTACAGAGCCAGATGCACGTGAAGATTTATCTGGAAATGATGTGGGCAGAAAGTTATTGATACTTGCTAGGGAATTGGATTTAAAGAATGAGTTTGCAGATATTAAGATCGAAAACCTAATTCCGACAGCATTACAGAAAGGGGAAGTTGCCGACTTTTTAGGGAATCTAGAAATACTAGATGAAGCTTTTGAAAAAGTGAAGCAAGCTCAAAAACCAAATTATGTATTACGCTATGTAGGTGATTTGTCGGGCGATTTGCAAAAAGAAAAAGGGGAATTAGAAGTGAAACTAATATCAGTTCCTAAGGAAAGTGCATTAGGACAAGTAAAAGGTTCCGATTCTATTATAGAAATATATACAGAATCATACGGGGAAAAACCGTTAGTAATCCAAGGTGCAGGAGCTGGTGCAGCTGTAACAGCAAGAGGGGTGTTTGGAGACATATTACGAATTGTAGAGAAAGGATGACTTCGGATACGATCAGTCACCAGGGGGCATACTGGTGATTTAGAGCTTAGTTGAAATATAGGTAGCTGAGTGTAGTTGATACCAAAGATTAAATAATAAGAATATAGGGTTGCTATGGGTAGCCGAAGTAATGATTAGAAGAAATGAAAAAGAAATATAATTTTGAAACAGAAGCAGTAAGAACGCAAACAGAACGCACACAATTTTTGGAGCATTCCACACCATTATACCTAACCTCAAGTTTTGTATTTGAAGATGCTGAAGATATGAGAGCAGGTTTTGCTGAAGAGAAAGAGCGTAATTTATATACAAGATATTCCAATCCAAACTCATCTGAATTTATTGATAAAGTATGTAAGATGGAAGGAGCTGAATCAGGTTTTGCTTTTGCATCTGGGATGGCAGCAGTTTTTTCAACTTTTGCAGCCTTGGTAGAGAGCGGAGATCATATAGTTTCTGCACAGAATATATTTGGTTCTACACACACGTTGTTTACACAGTTTTTACCAAAATGGAATGTAACAACAAGCTATTTTAGGATTGATGATTTAGATAGCATAGAGGCTTTAATTACACCAAAAACAAAAATCATATATGCAGAGTCTCCAACAAACCCGGGAGTAGACGTGTTGGATTTAGAGGTATTGGGTAAAATAGCAAAAAAGCACAATCTAATATTTATCATAGATAATTGTTTTGCATCACCATATTTACAGCAACCCATAAAATTTGGTGCAGATTTAGTAATACACTCAGGAACTAAGTTAATGGATGGTCAAGGGCGTGTACTTGCAGGAATAACGGTAGGTAGCGCAGAATTAATGGATAAAATATATCGTTTTTCTAGAATTACGGGCCCTGCCTTATCACCTTTTAACGCATGGGTAATTTCTAAAAGTTTGGAGACTTTAGGAGTACGTGTAGATAGGCATTGTGAAAATGCTTTAAAAGTGGCGGAGTTTTTAGAAAGTCATGCCAAAGTAAATTGGGTAAAATATCCATTCTTAAAATCGCACCCACAATATGAGGTTGCTAAAAGACAAATGAAGGCTGGTGGTAGTATTGTTGCTTTTGAAGTTAAAGGAGGTATAGATGCAGGACGTAAATTCTTTGATGCTATTAAATTATTATCACTATCTGCTAACCTTGGAGATTCTAGAAGTATAATTACACATCCAGCATCCACAACACATAGTAAGTTATCTACTGCAGATAGATTGGCTTGCGGTATTACAGACGGTATGGTACGTGTTTCTGTAGGTTTAGAACATGTAGATGACATTATTGCAGATATTAATCAAGCTTTAGGATAAAGGTTTTGTAACAGGATAGTTTGTAAAATAAAAAAGCCCGAATCAATTAAGATTTGGGCTTTTAAAATATTATATAAGTTTAGCTGTTAAGAAACAGCTTTCTTAATCCTACTAATAGCTTCTATTATTTGTTCTTCACTTGTTGCGTAAGAAATACGAATACAATTTCCGTTTCCAAAAGCATCACCCGTTACGGTTGCCACATTAGCAGCTTCTAATAAGTAAATAGCAAATTCAGAGGCATTGTTTATTGTTTTACCACCTAGAGTTTTTCCAAAGAATGCAGTAACATCTGGAAATACATAAAAAGCACCTTCTGGCTCATTACATTTAAAACCTTCAATATCATTTAATAATCCTAAAATCAATTTTCTACGCTCTTGAAACTTATCAACCATATATTGAATACGACTTACGGGCTCTTCTAAAGCAGTAATCACAGCACGTTGTGCAATACAATTAGCGCCACTAGTTACTTGTCCTTGTAATTTGTTACAAGCACGAGCAATGTATGTTGGGGCTCCAATATATCCAATTCTCCATCCAGTCATAGCAAAAGCTTTGGCTACACCATTTACAGTAACAGTACGATCGTACATATCTTCAAATTCTGCCATAGATGCATGCGCAGCAACACCGTAGTTTATGTGCTCGTAAATTTCATCACTTACAATAACAATTTGCGGGTGTTTTTTTAATACATCTGCTAATGCTCTTAATTCTTCTTTACTGTAGATAGAGCCACTTGGGTTGCAAGGAGAACTATACCAAAGCATTTTTGTTTTAGATGTAATTGCAGCCTCTAATTGCCCAGGTGTCATTTTAAAATCAGTATCTATAGAAGTAGCAACTTCTACAGGAACGCCATCTGCAAGTTTTACGATATCGCTATAACTTACCCAGTAAGGACAAGGTAAAATAACTTCGTCACCCTTATTTAAACAAACTTGAGCTACATTATAAAGTGCTTGTTTGGCCCCAGTTGAAACTACAATTTGCGAAGCTTCATAACTAATATTATTATCACGTTTAAATTTAGTGATAATAGCATCTTTCAATTCGCCATATCCGTCTACTGGAGTATAAGAATTATAATTGTCGCTTACTGCTTTTATAGCAGCATCTTTAATATATTCTGGAGTATTAAAGTCTGGTTCTCCTAAACTTAGACCAATAATGTCTATTCCAGATGCTTTTAATTCACGGGCTTTTGCTGCCATCTCTAACGTTGCAGATGGAGCCAAGCTATTAATTTTATCAGATAATTGATTGCTCATTATAACTATAATTTTTTCTAGTACTGTAATGCGGGTTTTTTACCCAGTTCTTTTAAATGTTTGAAGTGCGAAATTATAGCTTTTCTAGTAGTTTTGTACTCGTTATACGGTAAATTAAACTCTTTTGCTGTTTGTTTCACAATTTTAGAAATTTTTGTGTAATGTACGTGGCTAATATTTGGAAATATATGATGTTCTACTTGGTGATTTAAGCCACCTGTAAACCAATTTACAATTTTGTTTTTTGTTCCAAAATTAACAGTTGTAAATAATTGGTGTACAGCCCAAGAATTTTTCATGGTTCCAGTTTCATCAGGTAATGGAGTATCTGCATCGTCTACTACATGTGCTAATTGAAAAACCATGCTTAAAACAACCCCTGCAACATAATGCATTACAAAAAAGCCTATTAAAATTTTCCACCATGCTATCTCCATAAAAACCATAGGAATAACAATCCATATAATTGCATAGATAATTTTTGTAATTACAAGTGTACTCCAATTAAGGACAAGGTTAGGAAATTTACCGTAAGATAGTTTTCTTTTGGTGTAACGGTACATTTGCTGAAAATCTGTAGTTACTGCCCAGTTAAAAGTTAATAGACCATATAAAAGTACAGAATAGTAGTGTTGAAACCTGTGGTGTTTTTTCCATTCGCTATGCCTTGAAAAACGTAGAATACGACCTGCTTCTAAATCTTCATCGTGTTCATGGATATTTGTATAAGTGTGGTGTAGTACATTGTGCTGTACTTGCCAATTGTATACATTACCAGCAAGAATATAGATGCTGCTTCCCATGATTTTATTTATCCATTTCTTATTGGAGTAAGAACCGTGGTTGCCATCATGCATTACATTCATACCAACACCAGCCATACCAACTCCCATAACTATAGCTAATAACAGGTTTGCCCAGTTAGGTAGATTTAGGGTAAGCATTATAAAATAGGGTGCAAAAAACAAGGAAAACATTACAGCTGTCTTTATATATAGTTTCCAATTTCCAGTCTTTTTTATTTTATTTTCTTTAAAATAATTATTTACTCTTTTGTTCAAGGTTTTAAAGAATTCAGCAGAATCTTTCCTTGAAAACCGAATTGATTTATTATCCATGTATTAGTAATTTTTTAGTAAAGATAAAATATTTAAAATGGGATTAGTAATAATGCTTTCTTAAAAAAAAATATATTTCTAAATATGAAGTGTTATTTTTGCTAAATATAAGATTAAAGAAATTAAAAGGTTTAAACTAATGACAGCGAGTATTATTTTTAATTATTTTCCTGAATTATCAATAGAACAGAAAGAACAGTTTGAAAAGCTGGATTTTTTGTATAAAGATTGGAATCAGAAAATAAACGTGGTTTCAAGAAAAGATATAGATGAGCTGTATATAAGACATGTATTGCATTCTTTGGGGATTGCAAAATTTCAGCAGTTTAAACCAGGAGCAAGTATTTTAGATGTAGGTACTGGTGGCGGTTTTCCAGGAATACCATTGGCTATTTTGTTTCCTGAAACTAAATTTATGCTGGTAGATGCTATTGGTAAAAAAATAAAAGTAGTGCATGAGGTAGTGGACGGTTTAGGAATTACCAATGTCACGGCTAAGCATACTAGAGTAGAAGATATTCCACAACAATTTGATTTTATAGTAAGCAGGGCAGTGGCAGCAATGCCAACATTTGTACACTGGGTAAAAGGACGTATTAAAAAAGAATCTCTGCATGAACGTAGAAACGGGATTTTATACCTTAAAGGGGGAGATTTAGGCGAGGAATTACAAGATTATCGTACTGCGCAAGTCCATAATCTTACCGATTATTTTGAGGAAGATTTTTTTGAGACTAAAAAAATCGTGTATTTACCCATGAAGTATAAAGGAAAATAATTTCAAAAATTTAAGATACTAGCATAGGTTAACCTACATTTTTCAGCATGATTTTTAGCGTAAGTAGAAATTTTTGAAAATAGGTTTTTATTTTTTTTTCTTAGAATACTGTTTTTTTGTCTTTTTCATTTTGACCTACTTTAATTTAAAGTCTTCAATTATCGTAGGAATTTACATTTATTTTTTAAATAAAACAAAAATATCTAAACTATTTATGCATAGCTTAGTTAGTGTTTATATTGTTTATTGAATTGATTAGCGTTTATGTTTTTTTTTTGCTAGTTTACTTCATCATAAAATTAAGTATTAAAAAAGCCTGTGTTTAAAGAAAACACAGGCTTTTTGTTGATTCAATAGTTATTATTAATAGACTATTGTTTAATAAATTTGGTAGTATTTTGCTCTTTACCGTCAATAGTAAATTGAATAAAATACATCCCTAAAGGTAAAAATTGAACATTAATAGTATTGTTCTCTAAAGTACCATTCATAATAAGACTATTGTTAATATTATAGATTTTATAATTGATATTTTCTCCATTAATACCGCTAACATTTAAAATTTCGTTAACAGGATTTGGAGATATTACAATACCTTTATCAGAAGTAATATTTAAGTTTCTAGCACTAAGATTTGTTGCTTGTGTTACTTTCGTAAGTTTAATTTTGTCCAAGTTCCATTGCCAAGTGTTACTTCCTGTAGCATTAATTCTAACAGTGTGGTTTCCTGCTGATAAGTTAGCAGAATTAGCAGCACTTAATGTTACAAAACTATTCCATTGTCCATTATTTACAACATTATCAGTAGAAATAATAGCATCATCAATAATAATTTGAATTTGCGAATTGTTTGAAGGTGTAGCTATTAAATATTCAATAGAATAGGTTCCTGCGGAAGCAACATTAATGTTGTATGTTGTGTAATCTCCAGGATTTACATAATCTATATTTTGATTATTAATATTAACACCAAGTCCTGAACCACCAGCAAAAGAATCATTAAACGTTCCGCCAGTAGTGTTGAAATCTTCTGCTTCAATAATTAAAGGGGCTACATTGCTAGTAGATATTACAGTAATAGAGCTGGTAGCTGTGAAATTACCATCGTTTGATGTAGCAGTAACAATAGCAGTACCAGAACTAATAGCTGTTACACTTCCAGAAGTAGTATTTACTGTAGCAACACTAGTGTTGTTAGAGCTATAAGTTATTGACTTGTTTGTAGCATCAGATGGAATAACAGAGCCATTAACAGTACTGCTGTTTCCTACTTCTAAAGTTGATGTCGCAGGAGAAATAGATACTCCAGTTACAGCTACAGTAACAGAATCAGAATCTTCTTTAACTAAAGTGATTTTATCTAAATTCCATTGCCAAGTACTACTTCCTATAGCATTAATTCTAATAGAATGAGAGCCTGCAGATAAAGCTACATTTTCTCCAGCATTTAGTGTTCTGTAGTTACCCCAGCTTCCACTACTAATTACATTATCTGTAGAAGCTATTACGCCATCTGCTACAAATTGAATTTGTGAATTTTCTGATGGTGTAGCTATTAAATATTGAATGGAGTAATTACCAGCTTCTGTAATATTAACATTGTAGGTGGTATAATCACCAGCATTTACATAATTAATTATAGATCCAGCTATATTAACACCAAGTCCAGAACCTCCAGCAGAAGTATCATTATAAGTTCCACCAGTTGTAATAAAGCTTTCTGCCTCAATTACTAATGGGTCTCCTTCTTCAACAGATTTTATAGTAACAGTGCTAGTAGCCAAAAATGAACTATTGTCATTTGAAGTTGCTGTAATTGTGGTAGTACCTTCAGCAACACCAGTAACCTCGCCACTGCTATTAACTGTAGCTATGTTAGTATCACTACTTGTCCATGTAACAGATTTGTTTGTTGCATTTGCAGGTTCTATGGTGCTTGTTAAAGCTCTACTGTCACCAATATTTAATGATAAACCTGTAGGAGCAACGTTAATACCTGTAACGTCAACTATTTCCATGTCTACGGAGTTTGTACGTCCTGGAGTTTTTGAGAAATCCCAAGTAACTAAATTAACAGTATTTACTTCTCCAACATGTTTAAAATCAATATCAATAGTGTTACTTACTTGAATTAAATTAGTAGGAATTGGAATTTCTAATGTTCCAAACCATTTGCTTCTTAATTGTTGACCACCTCTCCAGTCTAAAGGAGTAGGAACTTCTACGCCATTGAAAATTAATTTTTCTATAGATAAGAAACCAGGTTCGTTATCAGGAGCATCAAATAAACTTACTGTTACTTTTAACAAAGCTTCTGATTTAGAAGCATCCGTTGGAATTTCTACACCCTTTACAAAGAAACGGTTGTTTCCACCTTTAATAGCTCTACGTTGATTGTCGCTTACTGCATCTCCATGGAATTTTTTTTCAACAGAAGTTTGATTTACATTTATATTATTTGCGAAGGTATATTTTAATACCATTGTAGCATCACCTTTAAGTGTAATTGAATTAGGAACATCAGTAGTTGTATCATCAGCTAATACGATGTTACTAGTTCCTTCTAAAAACAATTGCTTAATACGTATATCTTGAATTGGATTGTTGAAATCTTCAAAGAAGTTTAACCCAATAGAAGTTTCTTCATTCTCAAGGTTGTTTAAGATTAGGTAAGCTACTTTTCCTTCTACATAAGCATCTACTTGAATATCAGGGTCAGTTGATTGAGTATCTACACGAGTTCCTTCAATATCATCCCATAACTCAAACCATTTTATATAATCACTCCATTCCCAGTTACCATCACCATCGTCATCACGCATCATTTTATAATGGTATGGAGCACTTGCGTTATCTCCCCATTGCGCTTTAATAGGTGTAAAAGGCATAGATAATTCAATATAATCAGGTCTTTCTAAATACTGCATTAACATAGAACTAAATGGTTTTAAACATTCCCAATCATATCTTTTGTCATGAGGTTTAAAATCCCAACCATTATTTACAGCTCCATATTCTGAAATTACTAAAGGTTTACGATTGTTTATTCCATTTTCTTGAACGTCATATGACTCAATCATCTCTAACAATGCTTCAACATGTCCTCCACTACGTTTAACACCTCCTTCAGCATCGTATATAGGCCAATCGTACATATGTACAGAATAGAAATCCATATCGTCACCAGCAACATCCATAAATCCTTTCCAAATTACTTCCCACTGGAACCAATCAAAATTTTCTCCAAAGTAAGGTTTGTCTACTTGACCTCTTGCATAAGCTTTTGCTAGTTCATCTCCTGGAGTGTTTCCGTAAAAACCATCAACATAACTAGGTGTTTGGAAACGTGGGATACCATCTCTATTAAATAAATCGTGCTGACCCCATGTCATACCTCCAATTTTTGGAGCCTTATCTCCTAATTTAGCTTTAACACCTCTTGCTACTAGTTTGTGATATTCAAAAATATCTTGCCAACTAGACATCATAAATTGCCCTGTATTTAAAGGAAAATCTGGCTCATTTACAATTTCCCAATATTCTGGCATATCCATACCAGCCTCAGAAACATTTTTCGCAAAAAATTCATCTAAGTACTGTATCATCCAATCGGCGGAGGTTTCAATATCTTGAGTAATCCAAGTGTATCCATTTTCTCTTCCCCATTGAGAACCTGCTACTCCATTGTCATAATAAGATAATGTAGGAAAGGTAGGGTGAGGGTTTGTCCCCATTATCATGTTTTTATTTCGACTTTTAAATTCGCCTAAATCGCGACTTTCTAAAGTACGGTCATACTCTAATTTCCAAAAATCAAGTAATATTGTTAAACTGTCAGGATCATGATGATTGTTATTTTCTTCATCTTCCGGACTGTATTGGAATAAGAAGGTAGCTGTACCGTTGTCTCGACCTAAAGATGCATCTAATTCATTGAAAAGGTAATTGGCTTTTTCTTTTTCACCTTCCCAGTCATTTTCGTAAATATTTGAGTGCACAGTGATGTGTCGTTCTCTTCCGAAATCTGATACGCCTCCTACAGAATGTTTGATATTTAAATTAATATCAACTTCTGCATTTTGGGCTGTAGCAAAATTCCCAAATAGCATTAGGAGACTTGCTCCTAATATTTCCCTTAGTTGTGTTTTCATACTGAGTGTTTAAATTTAAGATTTAAGTTAATTATAGCATCAATAATATATTGTTACATATTTTATGATTAAGTCAAATATACACTCATAAATTTTGTAAAAGATCAATGTTAAGTTAATGTCAAGTTTTGTTTATTGTTTGTTTAAAACTATAAAGTTTGAGTTGAAACGTTGAAAACGTTGGGAATCTAAGGATTTTTTCTTTCTTTTTTTTATAAAGAAGAAACTTATAATATTATTAAATTTATTACGTATTTGTAATTTTTGTAGGTGTTGTTGTGAGAAATTAACCTCTATATAAGGCTTAAGTTGCTAAAAAAAGAAGCTGATTTTTAATGAAATTCAAGACAATTTTTTTGTTGTTTGTTTTGTAAAAAAAACAGTATATTGCTAATTTAATAATATATTATAGTTTTTTTTGAGCTGTTAATATAAAAGTTGTTGCAATTTTGAAGATGAGTCATGTGGTTAATTTCTGTATATCTATGCCTTAATATAGAATAAAGTCATATTTTAAGCTTTGGTTGTATTTTTTATTTTTGTAGGTATTTTGTAATTCAAATTATCTAAGATTTGTTTTAAAATTTAGCTGGCACAAAAAAAGCTGTAGTTTCAAACTACAGCTTTTTTTGTGCTAGCCAATAACTGCAACAATGGTTATTGTACCAAATAAACATTAAAATGAGCCTTATAATCGGCTTCTATTGCTCTTATATTTCGTAATAGAATAAATAGCAGAATGCTATGATTGGATTTTCTTCTTCACCCAAGGGCTTTGTAATTTAAATTATTTAAGATTTATTTCAAAATTAATTTGGTATTATTTATTTTAAAAATGGATATCTGTAATCTTCTGGAGTCACAAATGTTTCCTTTATTAGTCTAGGAGATACCCATCTTAATAGGTTTTGTGCTGAACCAGCTTTATCATTAGTCCCTGACGCTCTAGCGCCACCAAAGGGCTGTTGCCCTACTACGGCTCCTGTTGGCTTGTCATTGATATAAAAATTACCAGCACAATTTTGTAATGCTACAGTAGCTTCTTCAATTGCGTAGCGGTCTTTGGCTAATACTGCGCCAGTTAATGCATACTCTGAGGTGTTATCTACTAATTTTAAAGTTTTAGCCCAATCTATATCATCATAGATATATATAGTAACAACAGGACCAAATAATTCAGTTTCCATAGTCGTGTATTTTGGATTTGTAGTTACAATTACTGTAGGCTCTATAAAGTAACCTTTAGATTTATCGGATCCGCCACCAGCAATAATTTCTGCATTAGCATCCCTTTTCGCTTGGTCTATATATTTTGCTAGTTTATCAAAAGAACTCTCGTGGATAACCGCAGTAATAAAATTACTCATATCCTCAGGAGAACCTGGTGCATTAAAAGAAGCAACGTCAGTCTTTACTAATTCTAAAATCTCTTTAGAAGTAGATTTTGGAAGGTATACTCTAGATGCTGCACTACATTTTTGCCCTTGAAACTCAAAAGCACCACGAACAATGGCGGTAGCTACTTGTTCTGGTTTTGCAGAGGAGTGTGCTACAATAAAATCTTTACCGCCAGTCTCACCAACTATCTTTGGGTATGTTTTATAGGTGTGTATATTGTTTCCTATTTGTTTCCACAATTCTTTAAAAACATAGGTGGAACCTGTAAAATGTATCCCCGCAAAATCTGGGCTAGCTAAAGCCGTTTCGGTAACCATAACTGGGTCTCCGTAGACTACATTTATAACGCCATCAGGAAGTCCAGCTTCTTTAAATACATCTATAATTACTTTTGCTGAAAATATCTGACTATCACTAGGTTTCCATAATACAACATTGCCCATCATAGCAGCACTTGCAGGTAAATTTCCAGCAATTGCAGTAAAGTTAAAAGGAGTTATTGCATAGATGAAACCTTCTAAAGGTCTATATTCTACTCTGTTCCAAATGCCATCACTAGATACGGGTTGTTGTTTGTAAATATTAGACATAAATTCCACATTAAATCTAAGGAAATCTATAAATTCACAAGCGGCATCAATCTCTGCTTGGTGTATATTTTTAGATTGTGCTATCATAGTAGCTGCATTTATCTTAGCTCTGTAGGGACCAGCAATTAAATCTGCGGCTTTTAAAAATATAGCTGCGCGTTGTTCCCATGGTAAGTTTGTCCATAAATTTCTTGCTTCTAAAGCGTTTTCAATGGCTTCGGTAACATGTTTTTTCTCTGCTAGGTGATATTTACCAACGAGATGTTTGTGGTCATGTGGAGGGGAAATAGTCTTAGTATTTCCAGTACGAATTTCTTTTGAGCCGATATAAAAAGGAATATCTATATCACCGTTAAAATAATCTTTATATTGTTTTAAAACTTCTGCTCTTTCTTGTGATCCTGAAGCATAACTTTTTATCACTTCATTTTGAGCTTTGGGCACATTAAAAAATCCATTAGCCATATTTCTGTAGTATTAAATTAGAATAGTCACATCAAATATAACGAAGAAGAAGCATTTTGTTATTATTTTTACTTTTAATTTAAAGCAAAAGGAGCACTAAATTTAAAGGTAGGTACGTAAACTCTAAATTTTTCTGTAGAACTAAAGTTTACCATGTTGTAATGTCCTTTCATAGCGCCTAAAGGGGAAGCTAAAAGGCATCCTGAGCTGTATGTGTGAGATTCTCCAGGTTTTATTACGGGTTTTTTTCCTATAACGCCTTCACCGTCTAGTATTTCTAATTCATTTAATGAATCGTAAATTTGCCAATGGCGAGAAGTTAATTGCACAGAATCTTTACTTTGGTTCTCTATGGTAATCGTGTAACCAAAAGCAAAATGCATCTTGTAGTTTTTAAAGAACGTGCCTTCAAAACTAGTATTTACAGATATTTTAATGCCCTTTGTTACTTGTGTAATCATGCAATTAATATTAATGGTTTGTTATAAATGAAATTTACTTTAAAGTTTAATTAAGTTATTGTATTTTAATGTCTTTCGATATAGTATATATAACTTATATTTTTTAATTTTATTCTAGATAACCCTTTATTAGTAGCTAATTTATACAACTAAGTTCAATTCTGAAAACTAAAAATGGAATTCTCGGTATAATTGTGTATTTATTAGATAAAGATGTTTATAAGTAGTTAATTGCTAATATTTCTTGAGTTTGCGGTGCCAATTCCTATAATACTATCGTAGATATCTCCAAACTTTCTGTAATAAACCATAATTGTATAGTTGTTTTCTGTGAAATGAAAATTACCACTTATAGCATTGAGGTGTATGCTTTTGTCGTCATTTTTGATTACGTACTTGTAATTATAAAAGCCTTGCTTTATTTTTATTGCCGCTTCCATAAGTCCAGTTTTTTCATTGTATGTCATTCTATTTTCATCATCTAAACTATAGTTATTGTGTTTTCCGTAAATATAAACTTCGTTTAGACCTATTTCTTCTGTATAGGGTAATTTAAAATGTACATTGGAATATTCTGCTTCTCTGGAGGAATCTTCTCCTTGTAGTGTTCTAACAACAAAATCACCATTAATATCTGGATAGTAAGTGTAGGGCCTGTCATTCCTGTGGTAGTCGGTAAATAAATAATGTTGATAAATATCTGTGAGTTCTATGTGTGAAATGGCGTAGCTTGGTGCTCTTAGGTCTTTTGTGTCAAAATTAAAAAATTCATTACCTCCATAAAAACTAGTTTCTTCGTTGTATTTGTATTCGAGAGAATTGCCTATGGTATATTGTGGTTTTATATTATAGATAGTAGACTCCCATTGATAGTTTTGTATAATAGCAACCTTTACTTCTCTTTTAGGATTAACAACTTTAAAATTACTAGTGTTGATTGTAAATTGAACTACTTGTTTTTCGTTTAAAAAATTAAAATCCCTAGATCTTTTAACCGTAGCTCCAACGGTAACTAGGTTTTTGTAAACAATGAACCTGCGCGAAAATTGTAATTCGTAATTGTCATTGTAGATTTCTAAAATATGATTACCGCTTATTTTTAGTTTTACTTCTTGGTTTGGAATATTAAGTTTGTAATTAGAATAGGGTTGTAATGTTGAGTAACTATTTTCATAATCGGTTATTCTTTGGTCATCTATTCCGTTAAGGTATTGCGATTTTAAAAGGTTGGAGGGAGTCCAATCATAATTGCAATGAATAATTTTGTAGTAGTAATCTTGTTCAGAAGCTAGTAGGTCGTCAAATTCTAAAAAAACAGATTCTCCTAAAGCTATGATTGGGAATTGGTCTTCTGTAGTTCCCTTAAATATAATTGATTTAATGTTCGATGGTGGGTTTATTTCTTTCTGTATTTGTCCAAATAATAATGGTGTAAATAAGAAGAAAAAATATTTTGTTATACTTAAAGTCATCTTTGAGCGTTATTTTTAATGTAAAAGTAAACAAAAAGTATACCCAAAAAATAAGAGTTATTTAGAATGCTTAAAATTAGGGGTAATAATTATGAAGTTTTTTTATTAAGTATTACTTTTGCAGAAATTTTGTCAACCTAAGGTCTACATTAATATGTCTAAAGACATCCGAATAAAAAAAGGCTTAAACATTAATCTCGTCGGAGAAGCGGAATGCACCATTTCTAAAGCGACTTTAAGTAATGTTTATGCGATAAATCTTCAAGATTTTCATGGGGTTACTCCTAAAATGTTAGTAAAACAAGGTAGTAAAGTAAAAGCGGGTGAGCCTCTTTTCTATAATAAGGATAACGAAAGTATGTTATTTGTATCTCCTGTTAGTGGAGAGCTAATAGAAATAGTAAGAGGTGATCGCAGAAGAATACTTACCATAAAAGTTCTTGCAGATAAAGAGCAACAGAGTTTAGAATATAAGCCTGTAAGTATAGAAAGTGCTTCAGCTCAAGAGATAAAAGCACAATTGTTAAAATCTGGCTGTTGGTCTTTCGTAAAGCAACGTCCATATGATGTTATTGCGGATGCAAGTGCAACTCCCAAAGCAATTTTTGTTTCCGGGTATGCAAGTGCACCATTAGCAGCAGATTTGGATTTTGTGTTAAAAGGAAAAGAGAAAGAACTACAAGCAGCAATTACTGCTATAGCAAAACTTACACCTGGCAAGGTGCATGTTTCGGTAAGTTCTTCTAATTCACCTTTAGCTACTTTGCAAGGAGTAAGCATACATACTGTATCTGGCCCTCATCCTTCTGGTTTGGTTGGTACTTTAATTAATAAAGTAGATCCTATTAATAAAGGAGAAACAGTTTGGACAATTAATCCACAAGATTTAATAATTATAGGAGAATTGTTGTTAACAGGCAAGTTTAATGCTGAGCGTACAATTGCTTTAGCTGGGTCTTCTGTAAAAGAACCAAAGTATTACACTACAAAAATAGGGGCAGAAGTAGCTACTTTTTTATATGCTAGTGGTGTAAATGGTGATAATTTTAGAATTATAAATGGTGATGTGCTTACGGGTGCAAAAACAACACCAGAAGGTTATTTAGGATACTACAATAATACAGTTACAGCGATTCCAGAGGGAGACGATTATGAGTTTTTTGGATGGAATAAGCCTGTTTTTAATAAAGTTTCAGCAACGAGAGCTTTAACATTTTCTTGGTTGTTTCCTAAGAAAAAATTTGATTTAACCACAAATACAAATGGTGAACACCGTGCTTTTGTAGTAACAGGACAATATGAAAAAGTTTTTCCTTTAGATATTTTTCCAATGCAATTATTAAAAGCTTGTATGGTTAAAGATTTAGATGAGATGGAACAATTAGGATTGTATGAAGTAGCACCAGAAGACTTTTCTTTAACAGAATTTGTGTGTATTTCTAAACAGCCACATCAACAAATTATTAGAGAAGGATTAGACTTATTACAACAAGAAATAGGATAAATATGAGCCTTAAAAATAAATTACATACTATTAAGGAAAAGTATAAGGGCAAAAAAATGGCTCCTGCTTTTAACGCATTACATACTTTTTTGTATGCGCCGAATGAAACTACACACTCTGGAAGTCATGTACGTGTTGCAGATGACTTAAAGCGTACTATGAATACGGTAATAATGGCATTAGTGCCAGTATTAATTTTTGGTATGTTTAACGCAGGATACCAGCATTATTCTGCAATTAATGGTTTTCCATCTAATTTTTCTTTGATGGAGCACTTCCTTACTTGGGATAACTTATGGATTGGTATTACAACTGTTTTGCCACTAGTAGTTGTTTCTTATGTTATAGGATTAGTTGTAGAATTTATATTCGCAGTAATAAAAGGACACGAAGTAGAAGAAGGGTATTTGGTAACAGGAATGTTAGTACCTTTAATTGTACCTGTAGATACACCATTATGGATGTTAGCAGTAGCAGTTATTTTTGGTGTTGTAATAGGTAAAGAAGTTTTTGGTGGAACAGGAATGAATATTCTAAACCCAGCATTAACTATTAGAGCATTCTTATTCTTTGCATATCCTACTTGGATGAGTGGAGATAAAGTATGGGTACACGGAGCAAAAGCTATGGAAGGTGCAACAGATGCTATTTCTGGAGAAACAATTTTAGGATATCTAGCGCAAAATAAAGAGTTCTCATATTCAATATCAGATATGTTTTTTGGGTATATTCCTGGATCTGTAGGAGAAACATCAGCGTTCTTAATATTATTAGGAGGTTTATTTTTAATCTTTTCTAAAATAGCAAGCTGGCGTATTATGCTAAGTGCTGTTCTAGGTGTTTTAACTATGGGGTTGATCTTTAATGGTGTTGTAGACGCTGGTTGGATTACAGAAACTAGTAAGTTTTACGGTTTAATGAGTCTAGCAGGCTGGAAACATTTAATTGTTGGTGGTATAGCTTTTGGTATTGTTTACATGGCAACAGACCCAGTAACTGGTTCACAAACTAATAAAGGAAAATGGATATATGGATTCTTAATAGGGTTTATATCTATCTTAATTAGAGGATTTAATCCAGCATACCCAGAAGGAGTATTCTTAGCAATATTATTAATGAATGTATTTGCTCCTACTATTGATCATTATGTAGTTCAGGGTAATATTAAAAAGAGAATGAAGCGTTTAAAAAATGCTACAATTTTACCTAAAGAAGGTGACAAAGCAGAAGAATTAAAAGTAGAAACAGTTTAATTATGGCAGTTAATACAGATAGTAATACATATACTGTTGCTTTTGCAGCTGTTATGGTAGTAATAGTGGGGTCTCTTTTAGCTTTTGCTGCATCGGGACTTAGTGAAAGAATTGCAGAGAATGAAAAGTTTGAAAAACAACAAAACATTCTGTATGCAATGGGCATCAATGAAAACGGAGATGACGAAGGAAGTGTTAATTTTATTCCTGCAGACAAAGTAGCGGAAGAATTTACAACCTATATTAAAGAGCAAATAGTTATAGAAGGTGATAAAGTAACTAAAAATGACGAAGCTTATTTAATAGATTTGAAGAAAGAAATAGCAGCTTCTAAAAAAGGAGAGACACCAAAACTGCCTTTGTTCATTGGAGAAAAAGATGGGAAGAAATCATATATCATACCCATGTATGGTAAAGGACTTTGGGATGCTATTTGGGGTTTCATCTCTGTAGATGATAACTTAGTGGTACAAGGAGTATATTTTGATCATAAGGGAGAAACACCAGGATTAGGAGCAAATATTAAGCAACGTTATTTCATGGATGACTTTAAAGGAGAATTAATCCTTAAAGGAGAAGCTTTTGTAGGTATTAAAGTAGCAAAAGGAAATAATGATCCTGTAAACAAAATAAAAGAAGATAACGAAGTAGATGCATTAGCGGGAGCTACTATTACTGGTAATGGTGTATCTGCAATGATTAAAGAAAGCGTTAACCTCTACAAACCTTATTTGGAATCTTTAAGAGCTAAAAAATAAACAATGGCATTACTTTCAAAAAAAGATACTAGTCTAATATTAGACCCGTTAGCAGACAATAACCCAATTACCATTCAGGTTTTAGGTATTTGTTCTGCACTAGCAATTACTGCAGAACTTAAAGCATCAATCGTAATGGCAGTGTCCGTTATGTTTGTATTGGGAATGGGGAACGTAGTAATTTCATTAATGAGAAATATTATTCCATCTAAAATCCGAATAATAGTTCAGTTAATTGTGGTAGCAACCTTGGTAATTATTGTGGATCAAGTGTTAAAAGCATTTGCCTATGAACTAAGCAAAACACTATCCGTATTCGTTGGTTTAATTATAACCAATTGTATTATTATGGGCCGTTTTGAAGCATTTGCATTAGCAAACAAGCCTTGGAGGTCTTTCTTAGATGGTATAGGAAATTCTTTAGGATATGGTGTTATATTAATAATCATAGGATTTTTTAGAGAATTATTAGGTTCTGGAACTTTATTTGGATACAAAGTTTTAGGAGATCCAATAGAAAAAACAGGATTATACGCAACAGGATATGAGAATAATGGTTTTATGATTATTCCACCAGCAGCATTAATCGTAGTAGGTATTATAATTTGGGTACAACGTTCTCGTAACCCTGCATTAGTAGAAGAAAATTAATTAATAAAAAAATAATATACAGAGATGTTAGAACATATAGAATTATTTTTTAAATCAATTTTTATAGACAACATGGTATTTGCTGTCTTTTTAGGAATGTGCTCTTATTTAGCAGTTTCTAAAAAAGTAGCTACCGCAGTTGGGTTGGGTGCAGCCGTAATATTTGTATTGGCTGTTACGGTTCCTTTAAACTGGTTGTTAGATCAGTATTTACTTAGAGATGGTGCATTAGCATGGTTAGGTCAAGAATATGCAGATTATAACCTTAGTTTTTTATCTTTTATCCTTTTTATTGCTACCATTGCAACAATGGTACAGTTGGTAGAGATAGTAGTAGAAAAGTTTTCACCATCACTATACAACTCTTTGGGTATCTTTTTACCATTAATTGCTGTAAACTGTGCCATCTTAGGAGGTTCGTTATTTATGCAATCTAGAGATATACAAACTTTAGGATTGGCTTTTAACTATGGTGTAAGTTCAGGAATAGGATGGTTTTTAGCTATTGTAGCAATTGCTGCTATTCGTGAAAAAATTAGATATTCTAATGTGCCAGCACCATTAAGAGGTTTAGGAATCACGTTCATCATTACAGGGCTTATGGGTATAGGTTTCCAAAGTTTTGGAGGTATGTTAACAGGTGGAGATGAGGCTATAGAGGAAGTAGAAAAAACTACTGCTGTAAAGATTGAAGAAAAGAAAAATAATAAAGAAGTTGATAAAAATGCAATTTCTTATACTAATGCTATAAACGAGTAAGAATGATTTTAGCTACAAGTACCATTGGAACAATTACGATAACAGTAATAGCATTTATGATATTATTGTTAGTATTGGTTGCGCTTTTACTATTTACAAAAGAAAAATTGTCGCCATCTGGTCCCGTAACCATTACAATAAACGGAGAAAAGAAAATAGAAGTTGCCTCTGGTAGCTCACTACTTTCTACATTGGGGAATCAAAAAGTATTCTTACCATCAGCTTGTGGAGGTGGTGGAACTTGTATCCAATGTGAATGTCATGTACTTTCTGGTGGAGGTGAAGCCTTGCCAACAGAAACACCGCATTTTTCTAAAAAAGAATTAAACCATGGAGCACGTTTAGCTTGTCAAGTAAAAGTAAAGCAAGACATGGAGATAACAATTCCAGAAGAAGTTTTTGGAATTAAAAAATGGGCAGGTAAAGTAGTTCGTAACTATAACGTAGCTTCATTTATTAAAGAGTTTGTTGTGGAAATCCCTGAAGATATGGGGTATAAAGCAGGTGGATATATCCAGATTGAAATTCCAGAATGTGAAGTTAAGTATGCTGATATGGATATTACAGCACACCCTGAAGAACATGATACACCAGATAAGTTTAAGGCAGAATGGGATAAATTTAATCTTTGGCCTTTAGTAATGAAAAATACGGAGTTGGTAGAAAGAGCCTATTCAATGGCTTCTTTTCCTGCTGAAGGACGTGAGATTATGTTGAACGTACGTGTAGCTTGTCCGCCATGGGACAGAGCTAAAAATGGTTGGATGGATGTAAACCCTGGGATTGCATCATCTTATATTTTTAGTTTAAAACCAGGGGATGATGTAGTTATTTCTGGACCTTACGGGGAATTCTTTATTAATGAATCTGAGTCTGAAATGTTATACGTAGGTGGTGGAGCAGGTATGGCACCAATGCGTTCGCACTTGTATCACTTATTCAAAACATTACAAACAAATAGAAAAGTTACATATTGGTACGGTGGACGTTCTAAAAGAGAACTATTCTATTTAGATCACTTTTATCAATTAGAGAAAGACTTTCCAAACTTTAAGTTTTACTTAGCACTTTCTGAGCCTATGCCAGAAGATAATTGGAAAGTTAAAGAAACAGTAGATAGTCCTGGTGATGGTTTCGTAGGTTTTATACATAATTGTGTTATAGATAACTATTTAAGCTTACACGAATCTCCAGAAGATATAGAATTATATTTCTGTGGACCACCATTAATGAATAAAGCAGTACAGAAAATGGGTGAGGATTTTGGTATTCCAGATGAACACATTCGTTTTGATGACTTTGGAGGATAAATTTAAATATCATTTCCGAGTAATCGGATGTATAAAAGTAAAAACCCAACATTTTAATGTTGGGTTTTTACTTTTATACCGTTTTAGTATTTATTTTAATGATATTTACAGTGCCTAATTGTAGAACAGAAGTAAAAATGTGTTGAATTATGAAAAAAGGCTTGTTACTTAGTTTTATGTTGATTTTATTAGTTTTTTTAATATATCAACTAAAACCAGTAAAACATATTATTAATGCAGTAGTTGTTAATTCAGACACATTAATTAATAAAGATAGTTTAACTATTAAATCAAGAGTCCGTAGCCCTAACGGCTACAAACGGGTTTCTTATCCTAAGGGAACTTTTGAAAGCTACTTACGCAATTATTCATTAAAGTCTTTTGGAAGCAAAATTATTAACTATGACGGGTCTGAATACCATTGGCAGCAAGGACATGTTGGGATTTTAGATATTCCAGTGCCAAAAAACGGTTTACAACAATGTGCAGATGCTTTAATTCGTGTTCGTAGTGAATACCTTTGGGATTCTAATAGAAAAAGTGAGATAGGCTTTAATTTCACGAGCGGACATTACTGCTCTTGGAAAAAATACGCTCAAGGCTATAGGCCACAAATAAAAGGGAATAAAGTATCATTTTATAAGAAGGCAGAAGAAAACCATACAAAAGCAAATTTTTATTCATATTTAAATCTAATCTATATGTACTCTGGTACACTATCTCTTTTTAATGAGTTGCCTAAAATTAATAATGTAGATAATTTAAAAATAGGCGATATGCTCATACGAGGTGGTTCTCCTGGACACATTGTTATGATTTGTGATGAGGCTATTAATGATAAAGGTGAGAAGTTGTTTCTTTTATTTCAAGGGAATACACCAGCTCAAAATGTTCACTTAGTAAAAAACTTAGAAGATACAAGTCTATCTCCTTGGTATAAATTAGAAAAAAGTGCTACTATAGCTGTTTCTAATTATACATTTAATAACTCCAAGTTTGTTAGGTTCAAGTAAAAATTTGAAACTGTTGATTTATATTTTAGATAGAAAATATATTTTTTGACAAAACCACCATATTAACTAGAATAAGCTGGTGACTTTTTTTTATATTCAAATAGTTTCGTGAAATCCATAACATTAGAAATGTTATCTAGCTGACATAATAAAGAAACTACAGCTGATAATGCATTAAAAAGTAATTCCTTATCAGTAGGATTGTATGGCTTTTTGTTTTTGTGATGCAATGGTAATTCAAAACCACAGGCTTCTAAGAAAGTGGCTTCAATTTTTAATAGCTCTAATGGTGTATATCCGCTAAATTTTCTACCTAATGTTTGGTGTACCCTACCAACATAATTAAGAGTTAAACTTCCATGAGCATCAGATAAATTTTTCCATGTGTCAGTACTGTCTAAAATATTACCTACAGCACATTGTTTACAACATTCAGGATTTAATGTATTGTTGTAAAAAGCAATATATAGTTTTTTTAAAGCCGCTTCTAAACGAGGTGTTGTTTTCATAATTCAAATTTTGAACATTAAGGTAGTAAAAAAGTGAATACAAGAAAAAATAATGAGGTTAAAAAAATATAGGTGCTGAAATAACACCCTTGTAACATATGTTTGTAACTCTACTAAGTTATCTATAAAATCTATTTATTTATATTCCAGTGACTTATAAACAATTCAAAAAGATTTTCCCAATTTTCTTTGATACGATAATGTTCATAAATTTCTCCTTCTTGAGGGAATGTAAACATTATCATATTATTTCCTACTTTGTCGCCTACTATAGTTACTACTATTCCATATTATAAAAATCATTTTTGTTTCCATTCCAGAAACTTAAATCAAATGAAAACTCTGGGTAATCATCATCATTACATTTTTTACAGAACCTTTTTTTATATAATCATAATTTAAATTAACTTGATTTTTTAAAGCTTCTTTTTTAGTCATACCACCCTCAAACCAAACTCCTAATCGATTATCAAAACTTTTTAAACGCTCAAGAAATACAATTAAATCTTCTGTACACTCTTTGAGCGTTTTTTTCGAAAACCCCAAGTAATAACCATTTGAGATATTTTATTTTTTTCCATTTATCAGGTATGTGTAAATTTAATGTCTAGACTAAAAGGCTTTAATAACTTTTCAAACAAATCTCTAATTATTTTATGCTCAAAATGCCATTTTACAGATAACTCAACGACATTTAATCTTTGCATTTAGTATTAATAAAATAAACAAGGATACTGGAATATCTTTATAACATACGTTTATAATTCTATTAAATTATCATCAAAATCTCTATAATTATCAGGCTTCCAATGATCTATAAATAATTCTAAAAGATTCTCCCAGTTTTCTTTAATGCAATAGTGTTTGTATATTTCCCCATCCTTTGGAAAGGAAAACATAATTACATTGTTGCCAACTCTAAAACCTCCAATAGAGATTATTATACTATATGATAGTAAATCAACAGGATCACCGTTCCAGAATTTTAATTTAAAAGATAATTTTGCGTTATCATTGTCATCACATTTTTTACAGAATATTTTTTTTATGCAGTCATAATCTAAATTAACTCGATTTTTTAAAGCTTCTTTTTTAGTCATACCACCCTCAAACCAGACTCCTAATCGAGTATCAAATCTTTTTAAACGCTCAAGAAACACAATTAAATCTTCTGTAGATTCTTTGAGCGTTTTTTTTCTAAAACCCCAAGTAATAACCATTTGAGATATTTCATTTTTTTCCATTTACCTTGGTGTATGTATAAATTTAATGTCTAGACTAAAAGGCTTTAATAACTTTTCAAATGCTTGCTTAACTATATCATGTTCAAAATGCCACTCAATAGGTAAATCTCCAGCAGCTATTCTTTGCCTTTGAGCTTGACTAATAATCGAAGCTTCTCCTGTGAAAAAAGATTTAAAATTTGCATTTGAATCAATAAAATTAAGCATTCCAGATTTAGCATCTCCAAGGACTCCGTTTTTTAAGGAATCAAATTTAACATCATTGAGGACAAAACTCTGGTTCCATGGTTTACCTGATATAAATGATTGGTATGATTTAGCAGCATCACTCATAGATTCGTTTACCACTTTCCAATTACCTTTTGCTAATATTTTTAAATAAGCACTTATTGATGTTGCGGTAATTTTACCTGTTCCAGCTTTTACAAATAAATATGCTCCACCACCGCTACTAGGTAATGCTATTGCAACTAAATCTACCAGTGTAATACCTAAGTCTACCAAATAATCTTTAATGTTCGCATTGGCTGTTTCTACAGTGAGTACTCTATCTCTAACCCTAAGCTTAAATAATTCTGCTAGTGTAGTATTACTTATATCTGCAGGAACTATAGTTCCCGATTCTGTTAATAATTCTCTAATGACCTCACCTTTTTTAGTTTCACTTCTTAAGTGAGTCATAATATTTAAATTGAAGACAGCATCAAAAACACCATTTATTATTTGAACTGTTAATACCACAGGAGCGTCGAATTCGATCTCATCACAATTAGGAGGACAAGTTTTAAACTTAGCTTCTTTTAATAAGATATCTAAAGCAGCTATAATATCATTGTTTAAAATAGCTGTAACTAACTTTTTTTCTTCTGATGTACCACTTTTTAATACTCCAATAGCTTCTTTAGCAAATTCTTTAGCTTCTTCACTATAATTATTTGTTTGTATATAACCACAAACTTGATCTAAAACTGTCCAATTAGAGATTTGTTTTAACCATAAAGCCTCACTACTTGTTATTCCTAAAAGTGGCTGCATTCCAAAGGCATCTTTAGAATTGCAAGCACAATCAAATATCTTTATTTGTGTTTCCTCATCTACAACTATTTCATCTAAATCTTTTAAAATACAATTACAAAAAACGTCTGTTTTTGTAAACGTATCTTTAATAGAAAGCGCTTCTTGTGGAATAAAAATCTTTAATTTAGAGGCACAAGGACAATCTTGTCTTATATATTCTAATGTATCATCAACTGGAACACCAATTAAATCTTTATTAGTAAGACTACCTCTACAACCACATTTAGGTCCAAATAAATTTTTAACCCAATTAAAAAATGAACCTAAACCTCCCCTGCCACCAGAATTATTTGAACTACTACTACTACTACTACTACTACTACTAGTTCCAGAATCCTCATTATTAGAATTCTCGTCTCCTGGCCCATGATAATTACTTCCTAAACCACTACCATTACTTCCAAAGCCACTACCTACACTGCCCCCTGTACTAACTCCAGACGATGTTCCAGTACCAACGCCAAAACCACTACCCGTACCATCTGCTCCAAAAACTCAAAATTTATAAGCTCACTAGATTCCCCTTCATTATTACTTGTCATTAAAATTGCAGAAAAATCAGGTTCTACACATGTTTCATTTCCTTTTTTTACTTTATTTAAAATTTCTGATTTTAATATTCTTTTAAAGCTTTTACCATCTCCAATTGGTAAAGTATATGTAATAGTACTATCCTTAGCAATAACCTTTACTACTTCATACGGATAAGGTGTATTAGCCATTTCTTTTAAAAAAGCTCTTTCAGCACCTTTTGATGGTGCTTTGTTAACCATTTTAAATAGTTGTTGAGTAAACTCTTGCGGTAATTCTTCATAGGAGATAAATTCTATATCACCATCAATAGGAGATTGTCCTGTAACATCAAAATTTTGTTCCTCTTGTAAGGTTTCTACCCTGTCTACGTTACAACCTAGAATAAAAATTAACCCTATAAATTGTTTAGTTTCTAATTTTTAGAGTAAACCAAAAAAAGGTTTACATTTACCTCTATACTATTTAATTAATTTTTAGTTAATCTAGTATGTGTTATTGTTAAACTATGTATTTTGTTTGTAGTCATTTTTTAAACCAAAGACCATCATTTAGCCGCGCAACTAATTTTAGAGACTCATGCAAGTAACTTTATAATTTGAAAAGTATTTTTATTAGAAAAAATTAAATAAAATCACCGCTATACTAGAACTGTTAGAGGAAATATCATTAGAAGATACGTACAGCGAAAACTTATCTAAAATCATTTTTATTCGTGTTTAAGTGCTCTATAATCTCTGCGCAAATTATTAATATATAATACTTTCGATAGCAGCTCACTCCACTTAAGATTACATAAAGCATTGTTTCAAAATAATCATAACTATTAAAATGTTTATCATTTTGATTATCATTTTTGTTGTAATACTATCCGAGTAATATTCACAAGGGAAATCAACTTTAATGGTTATTTAATTATTGATTGCTTGCTGAAGTTTTACTTTTTGTTTGTAACTCAATTTTGTGTTGAGAATAAATATGTAAGTTAAAACCAGAAATCTTTTAAAGAAATCTCATTTTTAAAAATAATTACGGAGTATTAATGGTTATGAAAAGCAGTATATAGTTTTTTTAAAGCAGCTTCTAAACGAGGTGTAGTTTCCATAATTCAAATTTTGAACATTAAGATACTAAAAAAGTGAATACAAGAAAAAATAGAGACGTTAAAAAAAGAAGATAAAAATAAGTGGAGTTTTGTAATCTATCATTTTTTAAGCGATCATGTTAGGATAAAATAGCATCACTACTCGGACTATTATATTATTTTTGCAGCATGAGTAAAGCACTTACAGAACAAGAACTACATAATTTAGCCATGAATATTGTTGGGAAGCAATTAGAAGAGAATGGCTTTGAGTTTATGGCTATTAATAGTGAGCTTAAAAAGAACCCCCAATACGTTTGTTTAAAAGATAAAAAGCTCCATTTTATTGTAGTAAAAGCAATTGTGTATCCTAATGACCCTAAGAATTTTGATGGACTTGCTTTAGAGAAAATGAGAGACCATGCTATAAAGTTTGAAGCCGATACTTTTTATGCAGGTGTGGGCTTGGTAAATGCAGATGATTACAATTTTCCTGTTTACTTAGATGAACCTTATATTGTAGATTACGAAGGACTTATAAAAATAGATTAAAATGAAAAAGTGTGCGATTGTATTATTTCTAATTGCCTTTATTACTTGTAAAACGGATAGTCCTAAAATTTATAAAAATGTAAATAGAGGTCCGGCATTGGGTACTTCTTATTCCATCATTTATTTGTCAGATAAAGAACTAGATTATCAAATAGCTATAGATTCTGTTTTTGCGGTTATAAATCAATCTATGTCAACCTATATTCCAACATCAGATATTTCTAGGGTAAACAAGGGTGATACAACTGTTGTTGTAGATGCAATGTTTAAAAATGTTTTTGAACTTTCTAGTAGCGTTTATAAGGCTACTGATGGTTATTTTGACCCTACTATAGGTTCTTTAGTGAATGCATGGGGGTTTGGACCAGGAAAACGAGTAGCATTAGATAGCGTTAAAGTGGATAGTATTTTAAAGTACGTGGGTTTTTCTAAAGTTAATATTACATCAACCAATAAAATAAAAAAACTATATCCCAATATTTATTTTGATTTTAATGCCATTGCTAAAGGGTACACGCTAGACCGTTTGGCTAAATTATTAGATGCTAAAGGAATTACCAATTACTTGGTTGAATTAGGAGGGGAAATAGTAGCAAAAGGAGAAAATACAATTAAGAAAAAACCGTGGGTAGTAGGTATAGATGACCCAGAGGGAGAAAATAGAAATATGCCTAAAGTTTTGCTAAATATAAAAGATAGGGCTTTAGCTTCTTCTGGAAACTATAGAAAGTTTAGAATAGATGAAGCCACAGGAGAAAAGTATGTACATACAGTAAACCCAAAAACAGGATACACAAAAAATTCTAGTGTTTTAGCAGCTACCGTTGTTGCAAATAATTGTGCTATAGCAGATGCGTATGCTACAAGTTTTATGGCAATGGACTTAGAGGATTCAAAGAAATTACTGTATCAAAATACAACGTTAGATGCTTTTATTATATATCTTGATAAAAAAGGAGAAACCCAACAGTTTATGACTGGTGGGTTTCAGAAAATGGTTGTTAAATAGGAGTGTATGACATATCATCTAAAAAGGATTTTCCCTTTTTTATTATCTTCCTTATTAAGGACTAATTCATAGATGTAAACACCTGAAGGATTGTTTTTCCTATCAATAATAATTTCATGCAATCCAGTAGCAATTTTATCTTCTTTTTTAGCAATAGTTTGTCCGTTTGAGTTATATATGTAAAATTCATACTTGCTAGATTTTGTGTTTTTAAATCTAATGATTGAAGTTGTTTGTACTGGGTTTGGGCAAATGCCAATAGTGGTTTCAGTTTCTGGTGTTATAGAATTGTTAAGTTCTGGAAGTACGCTAGTGAAACTTAAGCGATTTAATTCTAAAGAAATTGCTTTTGATTCCTGCTCATTATTTTGTAAAATAAACACAATCATAAATATGTTTTTTAATTGATTTTTATTTGTAGTAATACTACTAAAATCTACATAGTTTTCATTGTTTTCTTCTGATAGCGTAATGTTTGTCTTAACTTGATTTTCCCAATCTTCAATTGTATTGTCAACAAAAATAATTTCTAATTCTTGTCCTTTTATACCTTTAGATTCTAGTCTAAATGCTTTGTAATTAGAAATATCAGTTCCTTCAAAATTAGATTTTAAAGAACGGTAAATTGCTATTTTATTTTTTAGTTTTCCTTTTAATAGAATACCTCTTTCTATATACAAATCTTCTGGATTTTTACTTTGCACGTCTGCATAAATATCAAAAGAAGTAACTTCTTCTATAGTTTCATCAACATCTAGCCCCCACACACCGTCTGCAAAGTATATAGCATCAGAAACGGTATGTTCAGATTCGTTTAAAGTAATACCCAAGGCGTATATACCATCTGTATCTAAAACAAGTGTTTCTTCTTTTGTGCCAGATAATAAATACTTGTTTTCAAAGGTGTTTTCTTGAGCTGTTTCAGTACTTAAGTAATTTCCTTTTATGGCTAATTCTTTAGCGCCAGAAAGGTTTACTAAATTAAGGGTTAATTTGTGATTGTTGTATGAGGCATTTTTCACAAAAACTTCTGGAAGTTGTGTTACTTTAAAGTTAACTGATGCTTTAGAAGTGTGAATAATATTTCTAATGATTTTTTTTACAACTGCTCTCAGGTTACTTGTATTATCTGCCCATACTTGAAAATTATAATATTTAGGGTTATGGGTGTAGTTAGATAAATTCCAATGACTTTCTATTTGTACAGCACCACTATCATCTTCAAAAAAAGAAAAACTACAGCTATATTCAATGTTTCCATCTTTGTTTTGTTGCTTTGTAACAATTAGTTTTTGTGTTTTATACATAGCTACGTGCCACATATTTAAGATGGATGTTCCAATTACACGATCACAAATTACTTTGGTGTGTTCATACACTCCATTTTCAGATTTTGTAGATAGTATAGACCCTCTACGTGCATCTTTATTAAAGTAGTCTACAGACAAAGTTTCTGTGGCATTGGTTATCGCAATTAAATCGTTTGGAGTACTCAAAAAAGCTTCTGTGTTAGGAATACCGTCTTGTGGTATAAGATTTACTAAGTCATAACTATTTTTAGCATTAGATGTATAGTTTTTTTTATAGTTTTTAAAATTTCTGCTGGTTGTATTAAATTTTAAGTTTGAAGCGTTTTTTTTGCTTCTAGTGTAGTTTCTTTGAGCAATTTTTTCTGCTAGTCTAGAATTACTTTCTAGTCCGCCATCATTACCTCCAGATGTTGTAGTGTAGGTACAATGGTTTTTTGCTGAAGTGCATGATGGGTCATCACAATCTATTAATCCGTTGCCATTATCGTCTATACCATTATCACATATTTCTGGTATGGCTATAGTGTATACGTAATCTTCTACTTCTCCCAAAGCTAAAATCTCGCCTGTTATATTATTATTTGTAAGGGCATCTTCAGAAACAATAACTCTTATGTTTACATTACCATAGGTGAAATTGCTAGGAGCTGTTATGTTTTCTACACTAGTTTTTGCACCATAAATTGCTGTAGACTTATTTATGATGGTATCAAAAGTTCCATTATTATCCCAGTCTAACCCAATTAAATAATAGGCTGTTGCGCTAAAATTAGAATTTAGACCCATGGTTACTGTTATTTGTCCGTTGGTAATTTCATTAGTTACGTTTACACCATCATCTAAATCGCCATCTGCTAAATCATTTGCGGGATTGTTGGCATCATAGGTACATGTGTTTCCTAACCAAACTAGATTATTTTCAGGAATATTGTCGGTATTTAAATCTTGTTGATAGGTAAGTATTTTAACTTCTGGAACATTGCTATTATCACCATATTCATATCCATAAATTGCAGGGATGGTAGTAGGGCATGAGAAACCATCGTTTTTAGATAATCCGTCTATAGAATAGGAAACAACTCTAGCCTCTAATGTTGTTACGTCAATTCTAATTATTTTACCGGTACTATTATTTGATGCATATAAATAACCGTCGGATCCTGTCCATTGCGCACCATAACCAGTTGTGGGAATATCGTTTCCTATAAGATTCCCTACTGTAGATTTTGTATTGGTTGTAGTGTCATATTTGTGTAATTTTCCATTACTAGTAGCATAAAAATGACCATCAGTATTATAGGCAATATCCCAACCTTTTAAGCCTTGGTTTTCGTGCCTTGCTATTATGGAAAGCATGTTTAAATCTATAATAACCATATCATCACCATCTACTCCATACCATTTTCCATTATTATCTACATCTCCGCGGTATACATTTTTATTAAAATCTATTCCTTTGTAAATAACGGTCCCATCTGCATCTAACTGAATAAATTTTTTGCCACTTGCACCATAAACAAATCCAGTATTTATATCAAATCCAAGACCATTTGCATAATCTGAAGCTACTGCAATGGGATTGTAATCTCCAGTAATTGGATTTAGTTTCCCATACATATTTGGCTCATTTCTCCCTCTCTTTTTATAAACTTGATAAAAAGCAGGTTCACATTCATACGCCTTAGGAGTGTAATTAGTAACAACTTCAATTGTACTTTGTAAACTATTTTCTAATAATAGATTTTCTGATAGGGAAAAATTATTGGTGTAATTGCCAGCTACTACTGTTGGGTCTATTAATACATCGTAGGCAATACGAACTGTTTCGTTTACTTCTAAGGTTATATTTCCCCATGAAATTGTATTTGTATTATTTTCTACAGGTTGAAGTTTAAAGTCTGTAAACCCTTTGGCATCAAAATCAATTGTATCCTGTACAAATCTAAAGCCCTCTGGTAATTTGTCTGTAGCTGTAAATGATTGCTTTTTACTAGTTATATTAGTTAAAAATACCTGGTAAGTAACTAATGAATTATTTGTTCCTTTAGTAGAAGAAACGATGTTTCCATTTATTTTACAATCACTACTTTCTGTGCAATCTGGGTCTTCACAATCTGTTAAACCATCATTATCATCATCAATACCATTATTACATACTTCTGGAAAAGATGGAGCTGGTGCAGAGGAACAGCCAATACCATCATTACTTCCGTTAGGTTCGGAGGTTGATATAAAAGAAAATGAAGAAATGCTGCCATCTATATTAAAAGAAGCTCTGTATATATTTCCAGTATCATTATTAAAAAAATAAACATTACCCATATTATCTGCCCAAACAGCACCATAGGCGCCAGGATCTGCTACATTGTAATAATTACCAATAACTTTAACGGTTTTGTTTATTGGGTCAAACTCATTTATATATCCACTATTCATTCCATAAAATTTTCCTGTTAGTACGTTATAGGAGATATCTGCGCAATTAGCAGGTGTGCCTACACCTGTTAGTACTGTAATAGTATTTTCTATAGCTACTATTGTATTTGTTTCACTAACATCAATGGTATTCATAATAAAATTACTACCACTTTTTTTAAAGGAGTACCAATTACCACTAGTATTAAAATCTCCGGAGTAACTTAATGCAGAAAAGTTACTAATTGCTCCTAAATTGGTTCCTTTTCCTAAATTATTAATTTTTACTAAGTTATTTCCAGAGATACCATAGATATATCCGTCTTCTATATTTAATCCAGCACCATTATAACCAATAACTGAAGTTCCAATAGTTTCATAAGTTCCTTTTAATGGATTTAATTTTTTCAACTCTTTTCCGTTTACTACTTGATATAGATTATTGGTACATGAGAAATTATCTTGTGCATTTGTACTATTTATTGATGCGTAGCATGTAAATAAAATACATACCATAATAGATAGGTTATGTATTTTTATGTTGTTGAAGTGTAATTTTTTTTCCATACTATTTTTGATTTAGTGTAAGATTGGGTTTAATATAAACTCAAAAATAGAATATAATATTGTTTATTTTGTAGGATATTACTTAGTCGTGTAGGTTAATTCGATGAATGTACTTATAAGTGTCGGTGAGTGGTTTTGTTATAAAAAGAAAGCCTTAATAATTTAATAAGATATTAATTATTAGGGCTTTAAAATTGTGTGTGTACTTATTTATAAGCGTTTAAAAATTTACAAATGTGATGATGTTAAGTTGGTCTCTTCCTGATGTTTCAAAAAACTGATTCATATAACCCGCCTCTAGTCTAATATTTTTATTTATATGATAACCAACTCCTACATACACACGATTTCTATCAAAAATTGATATTTTTGTGTTTAGAAAAATTTCGTTGTAAGCAGATAGGTAAAAAGAATTATCTATAGTTTCTTTTTTGCTTAAAGGTACAATGAGCCCTAAGAAATAACGAAAACGAAGTTTTAAATCAGATGTAACAAAACGTTGCTCAAATCTATATCTGTGTTGTAATTTTACAGCACCAATACTTTGTTTTGATATAAATTGTTGAAAAATTCTGTGTTCACCAATAGCTACTTTGTTATCGGTATCTCTAATGTAATTTTCTGATAAAATATACCCATAACCCAATAATACATTGTTCTTGTTCTCATTAAAGCTATAGCCTAAACCTGTTCTTAATAACAATTGTTCTAGGTCTCCAATAGCATTGTAATTTCTGTATTGCACTTCATTATGAATGTTCCAACCGTTTTCTAACTTTTTATTTCCTATGTATATGAGCCAGTTGCCAAAATTACTGTCTTGTGCATGCAAATAAACAGGTAGTACTAATACAATCATTAGTACCACCAAATTTATTTTCTTTTTTTGGATGTACATTCTCATAGAATTTTAATTATAAAATTCTACTGCTCCATCTTTAATATTATACATAGCTCCTACAATTTTGATAGCTCCATCTTTTTGCATTTCAGCTAAAACAGGGCTTTCATTAATTATTTTGTCGATTGTTAATTGTACATTTTTTTTAGCAACATCATTAACAAATTCTATGTTTGATGAATTTCTTAAGCTGATATCTGTAGGCTCTGCAACTGCATTTACTGCGGGCTTTATTTTAGCTAGCATACTTGTTAAATTCCCTAATTTTGCATCGTCACAAGCGCCTTTAACCGCACCACAACTAGTATGTCCTAAAACAACAATTACTTTTGTTCCTGCAAGTTTACAAGCAAATTCCATACTCCCTAAAATATCTTCATTTACAAAGTTACCAGCAATACGAACACTAAATACATCACCAATACCTTGGTCAAAAATTAATTCGGAAGATACTCTAGAATCTATACAACTTAAAACTGTAGCAAAAGGATATTGACCTGTGCTTGTATCTGTAACTTGGTTTAATAAATTTCTATTAATTTTTAAATCTTTTTGAAACCTTTCGTTACCTTCTTTTAATATTCCTATTGCCATGTCTGGAGTTATACCAGCTTGTGTTTCTTTTGTGTGTGCTTTCATTATTATATTTTTTGTCTCTTATTTTCTTAATTTGCTTAGTCGAAAAAATTCTATATAACTAGGTGGGTTTTCAGTAATACCTCGTTCAGATATAAGTTTAATATTAATATTTCTTTCTTTGGCTTTAAAAGCAAAATCGTCTAGAATTTCTATAATATCGTTATCTAAATACCTAGTTTTTGTAACATCTAATTCTAAAGTAGAATTTTGCGGTAAATTATCTAACTCTTTTAATATAGCGCCTTTATTAAAAAAAGTAACTTCTTCGGCTAATGTCATTTTAATTTTACCGTCATCAACATCTTCTCCTTCTTTGTGTAAAAAATGGGAATTTTGGTAGTTCTTAATTAAAATAACAACAATTCCAACGGCAAGCCCTAGACCAATTCCCCAAAGTAAATCAATAAAAACAATTCCCAGTATAGTTACAATAAAAGGCAGCCATTGTTTCCACCCTAGACTAAACATTGATTTGAAAGTGGATGGTTTTGCTAATTTAAAACCTACTATAAATAAGATGGCAGCTAAAACAGACAAAGGAATCATGTTTAATAACGTTGGAATTAGGACAACTGAAATTAATAGTAAAGACCCATGCACAATAGCAGATAATTTTGTTCTACCGCCAGATTGTATGTTAGCAGAACTACGAACTATTACTTGTGTTATGGGTAGCCCGCCAATTAAACCAGATATTATATTACCTGTTCCTTGTGCGAATAACTCTCTGTTGGTAGGTGTTACATTTTTGTGTGGATCTAATTTATCAGTAGCTTCTACGCAAAGCAATGTTTCTAATGAAGCTACTAGTGCAATGGTGAAACCTGTAATCCAAATTTCTAATTCACCAATTATTCCAAAATTAGGAAAACTAAATTGCCCTAAAAAACTATCAATACTATCAGGAACGGGTACAGATACTAGGTGGTTTTCTGATATGTTGAATGAACTTTCCTTGGTAAAAATATAAAAAAGTATTCCTGCAACAACAGCAACTAATGGTCCTTGGACTAATTGAAATATTCTTCCTTTCTTTGAAAGAACATTAGACCATAAAAGTAATATTCCCATACCAATTAAGGCAATAGCTGTGGCCCCCATACTTATGTTTCCGCTTAGTAAAGCGTTTATAGCATTTATAACACCAGATATTGTATTTTCTCCATCTACTTGAAGAAAAGAAAAATCGCCTTGAGGGTCTTTGTCCATTCCAAAAAAATGAGGAATTTGTTTTAAGATTATAATGATACCAATACCTGTTAGCATTCCTTTAATAACAGATGAAGGAAAAAAATAACCAATAATTCCCAAACGCAAAACACCAAATAATAACTGTATAACACCGCCAATAACAACAGCAACTAAAAAACTTTCATACCCCAAAGAATTTATAGATACCAAAACTATAGCTGCTAAACCGGCAGCAGGGCCACTAACTCCTATTTTAGAACCACTAATGGCTCCTACAATTATACCTCCAATTATACCGGCAATTAATCCAGAAAAGAGGGGTGCTCCACTTGCTAAAGCAATACCTAGACACAAAGGCAGTGCCACAAAAAATACGACTATACTTGCTGGTAAGTCATTTTTAATATATTTAAACATATTATTACAGATTGTTCTTTTAGTTAAAACTAAAAGGTATTAAAAATTATTTGATAGATTTTTTGTTTGGAAAAATCTTTGTAAAAAAATGAAATTATTATATAAGAAAATCTGGGGGAGGAGAAATTATATTTAAGTGAGGTTTTGTATATTTTTTAAAAAAATAAACTAAATTATTTTCAACCTTCAATGATGTAAAGTCAATTTCATTTATAGAATAATCAATAAAAAAAACTTCTTTGTCTTTGTTTTTTTCAGCTTCTTTTTCTTCATCATCATTTGATGTTAAAAAAACAGAAATATCAACAGAGTCGTCTACTATTAAAGCAACAGTAGGACTCAATAAAGATACCATAAAAACTATTGAAAAAAAAATAGGGACTATGTTTTTTAGCATGAAAAAATGAATCAAGTATAAATATAATGCGTTTTAGTTAAAAATGTAATATAATTCTCTTAAAAAGTTCAGCAAAAGTGAAATAAAGAAATACGGTATGTATTATTGTTAGTATATAAAATATGGCAAGTATGTTTTATTATTTTCTAACAAACGGAATTATTTCCCCTTTGGCTAATCTATACTTATCTATATCTGAAGCTGTTATTTGAGTTGTGTAATTTACTTCTGAAACTTTAAAACCAATGCTTCTTAGCTTTTCAAAATAATCCCTACCGTAAATACGCACGTGATCGTATTGTCCAAATATTTTTGCCCGTTCTTTTCTATCGGTAATAGTATCGTCTTCAAAAGTTGTATCTCTATTTAAATCTTGTGGAATTTGAAATATACCCCAGCCACCAGGCTTTAAAATTCTGTATAATTCTTGCATAGCCTTTGTGTCGTCTGGAATATGTTCTAATACGTGGTTGCAAAAAATAACATCAAAAGAATCAGTATCAAAGGGTAGGTTGCAAATATCGGCTTTTACATCAGCAAGCGGTGAATTTAAATCGGTTGTAACATACTCTATGGTGCTAAGTTTTCTAAACCTTTTATAAAATGCTTGTTCAGGAGCAAAATGTAAAACTTTATTCTTTTCAGTAAAAAAATTTGTCTCGTTTTTCAAATACAGCCATAATAATCTGTGGCGCTCTAAAGATAGGGTAGAAGGAGATAAAACATTTTCTCTTGGGTTTTCATATCCGTAGGGTAAAAAGCTTTTAAACTGTTTTCCGTCTATTGGGTCTGTATAGGTGTTTCCACGTAATGAAAGAGCAAGTAATGGTCTTACCAAGTAACTTAACTTTATAAGTATAGGTCTTGGGATAAGGTTTAAAAAGAATTTAAAAATTTTTGACACTAATTTTATTTTTTAAGGGCAGTAACTTGTATTTCAATCTTCATTTTTGGGTCTGCTAAACCAGCAGAAAACATAGTGGCAGCAGGTCTTATTTCTCCAAAGTAATTGCAAAGTGTAGGCCAACATTTTTCAAAATCGGCAGCATTGGTCAAAATATAGGTAACTCTTACAACGTCTTCAATTTTTGAATTAGCTTGTTCCAAAGCTGAAACAATGTTTTTCATACATTGTTCTGTTTGTGCAACAATATCATCTTTAATAGACATTGTTTTATAATTGTATCCAGTAGTGCCTGAAACAAATACCCAGTTACCATCTACAACTGCTCTAGAGTAGCCTATTTCTTTTTCAAAACTAGAACCTGAACTTATTAGTTTTCTTGGCATCTTATTTTTTTTAATCGGCCTTAAATAATTTTACCTTGAATTACACAATCTGCTATGCAATAATGGGGAAGGGTATTTCCTTTGTAATCAATAGAGTATTCAATTTCTCTTTGATACGGAATACCATGCGATTTTAATTCTAATTCCAAAGCGTCACCATATACAATTTCACTAAACCTTTTTCCTAATTCATTAAGAATATCCATACATAAACCTATGATATAGTATGATTTGTTTTCGTATAGTAAGTCAGTTTTCATGAAGATTCGTGAAATTAGTGTCTAAACGCATCCTCTTCATGGGTTACAATACCTAAAGCTTCATGTACATATTTAAACGTAGACAATAATTCTGGTTTCCCATTTACGATAGCAACATCATGCTCAAAATGGGCACTAGGTTTACGGTCTGCTGTAAGTATTGTCCATCCATCATTTAATTGATTTATACGATGTGTTCCCAGATTGGTCATGGGTTCTATAGCGACTACCATTCCTTCTATAAATTTCTTCCCGCGCCCTCTTTTTCCGTAATTAGGCATTTCTGGATCCTCATGCATTTTACGTCCTAATCCGTGACCTACCAATTCACGAACCACACCATAGCCATGATCTTCGGTATATTTTTGAATTGCAAAACCTACATCACCCACACGATTACCAACTTTAAATTCTTTAATACCTACGTAAAGAGAAGCTCTGGTAACCTCTAATAATTTTTTGGTTTCAGGAGCTACTTCGCCAACCTCAAACGTATAGGCGTGATCGCCATAAAATTCATTTTTTAAAGCGCCACAATCTATAGAAATAATATCGCCATTTTCCATTGGAGTATCATTAGGAATACCATGAACAACTTGCTCATTAGGACTCATACATAATGTATTTGGAAAATCATATAAACCTAGGAAACCAGGGATAGCCCCATGGTCTCTAATGAAAGTCTCTGCAAGCGCATCTAATTGTAATGTTGTTACTCCTGGTTTAACCTCTGCAGCCAACATTCCTAAAGTTTTAGAAACTATTAATGCACTTTCACGCATTAATTCTATCTCTTCTAGCGTTTTTATTTTTATCATAGATTGCAAATGTAAAACAATCTTATAAAATAAGGTAGTTATGAGCTGTGTACGTATTAATAGAATTTAAAAAGACTGTATATAAATATAAAATTCTGAATGATTTAAGTAGAAATAACGTAATTTTAAAGTGTATAATAGTTAACTATCTAACATGCGTTTTTTTTCATTATTTTTTATTCTTCTCTTCTTTATAACACTTTCTTGTAGAGAAAAAAAAGAGTCCGTAGCTACAATAAAATCTCCAGTAATTAAGCCGTATAGCATAAAATTAGATTTGGCAGAAGCTACTAGATTAGCAGAGTTGCCTCTAGGGTGTATTCAAACTCCGTTACCTTATAAATCAGGATTAACTATAGAGAAGCCTGAGGATTTGGCTATGCCTATAGAGCATCACCCTGCTTTTTATGGATGTTTTGATTGGCATTCTGCGGTACATGGTCATTGGTCGTTAGTTTATTTATTAAAGCAGTTTCCAAATCTTAGGGATAAAGAGAAAGCTTTTAAAATGATAGATTATAACCTAAGTAAAGAAAATATAGAAAAAGAATTGGCGTATTTTTCTTTAAATGGTTCAGCAAAATCTTTTGAAAGAACGTATGGTTGGGCATGGCTATTAAAATTACAGGAGGAATTACATACTTGGGATAATCCTATGGCTAAAAAATGGCATGCTAACTTAGCGCCGTTGGTAAAATATATTTCAGAAGCTTATATTAATTATTTGCCAAAATTAGTATATCCAATTAGAGTAGGAACTCATAGTAACACAGCATTTGGTTTAAGTTTTGCGTATGATTATGCTGTATTAGTAGGAGATGTTAATTTAAAAAAAGCAATAGAAGAAAGTGCTATACGTTTTTATGGTTCAGATGCAGATTGCCCAATTTCATGGGAGCCTAGTGGATATGATTTTCTTTCTCCATGCTTGCAGGAATTAGATATTATGAGGAAGATCTTAAGTGTTGAAAAATTTAATAAATGGTCAAAAGTATTCCTGCCAGAACTTTATAAACAACAATTAACATTAGAGCCAGGTAAGGTGTTAGATCGCTCAGATGGGCATTTAGTTCATCTAGATGGGGTAAATTTTTCTAGAGCATGGTGCCTTTATCCTATTAAAAATAATAATGCACAAAACATAGCAAATGAACACTTGGCTTTTTCATTGTCTAAAATAAAAGATGGTGATTATGCTGGGCAGCATTGGCTGGCTTCGTTTGCACTTTATGCTTTTAAAACAAAAATAGCTTCTGAAAAACACTACTATTAGCAACAAAAAAGAGACTCCATTTGGAGCCTCTTTTAATATATAATTTGAATGGTTTTTAAACTAATGGTTTCTGTGTCATTAACGCAGGTTGCTCAACGCCAATTAATTTAAGAATAGTAGGGGCAATATCACCTAAAACACCATCTTGGATAGTTGTAAGTTCTTTGTCTACTAAAATTAATGGAACTGGGTTTGTAGTATGCGCTGTGTTTGGGCTACCATCAGGATTTATCATGGTATCACAATTTCCATGGTCAGCAATTACAATTGTTGAGTATCCGTTTTCTAAACCAGCAGTAATTACAGCTTCGGCACAAGTGTCTACTGTTTCACAAGCTTTTATAGCAGCATTCATATCTCCTGTATGACCTACCATATCTGGATTAGCAAAATTTAAACAAACAAAATCAGCAGCCCCTTTTTTAAGTTCAGGAATAATTGAATCTTTTATTTCAAAAGCGCTCATTTCTGGTTTTAAATCGTATGTAGCAACTTTTGGAGACGGACATAAAATGCGTTCTTCGCCATCAAAAGGAACTTCTCTGCCGCCATTAAAAAAGAAAGTTACGTGAGGGTATTTTTCTGTTTCGGCAATACGAATTTGTTTTTTACCAGCTTTAGAAAGTGTTTCTCCAAGTGTATAGCTAATATTATCTTTGTTATATATAATATTTATGTTTTTAAACATATCACCATAATTAGTCATGGTAACAAAGTTTAAATCCACTTTTTTCATATCGTATTCTGGCATATCCTCATGATACAATACCTGAGTTAATTCTCTACCACGGTCTGTTCTAAAGTTAAAGAAGATAACGACATCATCTTTTTCAATTTTAGCTTCATTAACAACAATAGGTTTTACAAATTCATCTGTAATACCATCATCATAATTTTTTTGCATAAGCGCAGCAACATCATCTGTTCTCTCACCTGTATTATGAACTAAAAGGTCGTATGTTAATTTAACACGTTCCCATCTTTTATCCCTGTCCATTGCATAATACCTACCAATTATAGTAGCTAATTTTGCTTTTTTATCGGAACAGTAGTTCATGATATCCTCAACAAAACCTTTTCCACTTTTAGGGTCTACATCTCTACCATCTGTAAAAGCATGCAAATATGTTTTTTCTAAACCATATGCTTCACTAGCATCTATAAGTCCTTTAATATGCGATATATGAGAGTGCACACCACCATTACTTAGTAAACCTAATAAATGTACTGCTTTATTGTTTTTCTTAGCATAAGCGAAAGCATCTTGTAATACTTTTTCGTCCTTAAAAGTATCTTCTTTTAAAGCTAGATTTATTTTTGCTAAATCCTGATATACAATTCTACCAGCACCTAAATTCATATGCCCTACTTCACTATTTCCCATTTGACCTTCTGGTAAACCAACGTTCATACCATCGGTTAAAAGGTTTGCATTTGGGTATTTCTTGTATAGTGAATCTATAAAAGGTGTTTTTGCGTTTTCTATGGCTGAAATTTTAGGGTCTGGAGATTTTCCCCAACCATCTAAAATCATAAGTATTACTTTTTTATTCATTGTATCTATCTTAAATCCAGTGCAAAAATAGGTTGATTTCCTTAGTAATGGTCTACTGAGGGGTATCTTTTTTAGGATTTTCACATACTAATTATATCATGTTTTAAATTAAACACTGTTTAATGTATTTGTTAAAGTTTCGTTATTTAAATGTTTAAAGTGAAACAATTCTTCTGATTAAGAGTCTATTCTTATATAAATCAAAAAACAATCATCATGAAAAAAACAATTTTATCTGTAGCAGCAATTATGTTTTTAGTTACTGGCGCAAAAGCCAACGAAAGTAATGTAGAAAAAAATAATTCTAATTTAGAACTTGTAGATGTAAAAGCATTAGCGGTTAGTTCTTTTTGCAAGGCTATTATGCAAGGAGATATAGATACTGTAAGAAAGTTAATAGCTCTAGGAGAAGATGTGAATAAAAAATCTTTAGGAATGACTCCCGTTATTTTTGCGGCACGTTACAACAAAGTGGAAATTTTAAAGCTTTTGGTTGAAAAAGGAGCGAATATAAAAACAAAGAGTGATAAAGGACTTAGTGTTATGAAACAAGCAAAGCTTTCTAATGCTACGGATGTTGTAGGCTATCTTAAATCATTATCTTAAGAATCGTAGAGAAAAGAATTTTTTTTAAGTTCGCTGAAAAATAAAAAATCCCCATAAGCATTATGTTTATGGGGATTTTATTTACTCTATATAGTGTTCAAGTAAAAAGAGTAAGAGGTTAATTTAAAAATTAAACCCTGTAAATGCTCTATAAGCTAAAGCATATATTGCCAAAGATAACATTAATACACAAAAAACAGAATATAATTGTAGTATTTTTACTGCTAATCTGGGTCTGCAGTTCTCAAATGCAGCCAAATAAAGACTTCTAAAGTGTGTAAGCGTTCCCATATAGTTTGTTTAATGATTCTAAATATAGCTATATTAGAGTAGGTTAACAATTAAAACATTGTCAAAGCGATGTTGGGATATATAAATATACGTTTTATTGTGTTTCTTAGGTGTTTTTATTTGTTTTTAGATGAATGGTACCAAATATAGGATAATACTTCAAAATCTAATTTTGACCTCTATATTTTTTTATGGCATCTTTTATTTTTTGGATTCTATTTTCAGGATCTGGGTGGGAGCTTTGAAACTCTGGAACCCTATTTGGACCACCAGCTGCTTTTAAAATTTGCATTACTTTAATCATTTCATGAGGGTTATAGCCAGACTGTATCATAAATAGTACACCCAAATCATCACTTTCTAATTCATCACCTCTACCATTTTTTAATAAAGTAGTTTGTCCTATCCCATTTACCAAGTTGCCAGCATCTGCGCCTACTGATGCTCCCATGGATATTGTTTTCCAGAAATTACTATTTGCTATTCTTTCTGCAGAATGTCTGCCAATTACATGGCCTATCTCGTGCCCTAAAACACCGGCTAATTGTGCTTCATTTAATTGAGAAAACAGCGCATATGTAATAAATATTTGTCCTCCTGGTAGTGCAAATGCATTTATGGTTTGGTCATCTGCTAGTAAATGAAACTCATACCTATAGGGGGTGTCTCTAGCCATGCTATTTTGTACTAACTTGTTACCAACAGCATCTACTATTGATTGCATGCGTTCATCTGGATATAAACCCCCGTGCTGATGTGTTATTTGCGGGGCACTTTTTATGCCAATGGCAATTTCTTGCTCGGAAGTCATATTAATATTTTGTTCTCTTTTAGTATATGGGTTTTCTTCTTTGTTATTGCAACGCTGAATAAATGCAAAGACCACAATAGCTAAACCTATAAAAATTCTAATTTTCCAACTCCCTCTTTTCATGTCATAAAATGTTCAGTGAAACTAAGTTTAATGTACGAAAAAAAATATTATAATAGTTTAGGGTTAATGTCTAAAATGTTATTAACGATGTAAGATTTTAAAAAGCCAGAAGTAAAAAACTCACTTCCAATAATATCTTCTTGCTGTAATAAAAGCATCAATTTTTTCCTTCTGAAAATTTTTAGCATAGGTTTTGAAATAGGAGCGTAGCTATAATGCCAAGGTTCGTATTTAAACCCTCTTCTCTTATGGTCATCTGTGTAAACTAGGTAAAAACCATATGTGTTTGCATTTTTATCCATCCATTTCTTAAATTCTTCAAAAGGACCTCCTTCTTCAAATTTTTCAGGAACTAAAACATCGCCATTTGTTTTTTTGTAACCATCAATCAAATCAATATCTGTTCCCCAATGGTGTCTGCTAGTACCCGGAATAGTAGAATATTCTATTATTTTTTTCATAGCATCATGCGGAGACATGTCTAGTTCTTCGGTATATTTTAAATATTTGCGTTCCCATATGCGTTCTTGTTTATAAAAATCTCTGTAGCTAGAAACTACTTTTATGGATACGCCATCTAAATAAGCAGCTTTTTTCATTTCAATAAATGCATCATGCGCCTCTTTCCTAAGATTTATTCCTTTTCCATACAATTTAACATGTTCTTTACCCATTAGTTCTAAAATAGAATATCTTATATCCTTGTCTTGTGATAGTATTAGATTGGGTAATAGGGTAAGTGACAAATAGGAAAAACTACTTTTTTTTATAAATGATCTTCTTTGCATAGAATTCTAAATTAATTTTTTCTAACATTTAGTACTTCAAAAACGTTGCCAATTTTATTAGAGTCCATTTTTTTACAAAATTTACAACTACTAGTCAGGCATTCATCCATTACTTTTTTAATAGATAGTTTTTTCCAAGCTTAGCATTTGTTGCACATATCTTTTTCATTAAAACTCATCTAAGGTAGCTATACTTTTTAATTGTTTAGTCTTGTTGTATATATGAGTAGCATTGTTATTTTTTAATTAGAAGCAATTGCTACTAGTTTATTATCAATTAAACTACTTATATAAAAAAGTAGTTTTTAGTTCATCACCCTTAAAAATATATGATGACAAACATCTTTCTTTTTCTAAGTATTCCAAGGCCTATCAATAGGTAGGCTGCTTTGTAAGTTAGTATTTTGAAATTAAATGTGATCGTTTTTTTAAGTATTAATGCGTTTTATTATTGATTGATATACAAATAACCCTGATGCGTAATGTTTGTATCGGATAAATCTACGATGTAATAATAAATTCCAGAGGGTAATTTTTTATCTCTAGCGTATATGGCAGCTGTATTTGCAATGCCTGAAAACGTGTTTCTATAATTATTTTCTTCATAAACCAATCTTCCCCATCTATTAAATATTTGCAATGTATTGTTAGGTGACAAAGCTACAGCATCAATTGCAAAAAAGTCATTTGTGCCATCACCATTGGGTGTTATAATTACGTTATCTAAACTAACATTGCCAATACTTAAACTGCCACCAAAAGTTACTACTGAATAATTGTCTGGAATAAAAGTGTTTGATGTAATAGTGCCAGCATTAAAATCACCAACAAAAGATGTGTTTCCTAAATCTTCCCAAATATTATCTTGGGTATTCCAACCTACAACTCTAAGGTTGTTAATGTCATCAATAAAAGTATTTAAATTACTATCGTTATCCCAAGTTAAAGTTATTTTTGATAAGACAGAAGCATCTATATCCCAAAATTCATAAGTACTTACATTTAAAAGAATATCAGCGAGTAAAGTTGTATTAAAACTTGTACTAAAGGTAGAAGGTGTGTTTGGGTCCTCAAAAAAGTAAGCACTTTTTGAATTTTTATTTACAAGTTCAGAATTTATTTCTAGGGGTCTTAATTTATTAGCTGTACCAATGGGAAATATAAAATTTTGTTTATTGGTAATTGCTGAGTATCCATCTACTTTTGTAGCATCTGCATCACCGGTATAAAAGGCGTTGGTAATATAATTTAGATTAATATCAATTAGGTTTCTGGGAGTAACTACATTACCAAGTATAAAATTGCTGTTGTTAGTAATACCAACAGCTACTTCTAAAACTAGATTGTTTGAAACTACAATTTCTAAATCTTCAAATATTGGAGAAAATGCTCCAGAAATATTTGAAGTGTTGGTATTGTAAAAACCAGCTAAACCTTTATTGTCATCAAAAATACCATCATTTATTAAATTGCTAAAAAAACCAACCTGTGCAGTTTCGTGCATTTTTAGATTGCCGTAATTGTGTAATGACTCTTGCGCATTTATTACACTTAAGTTTATGGTACCTAATATTAATAAGAAATATATGCTTTTCATAATTAATTAATTTTTTGCCAATTAGTACCATCACTTTGTAACCATAGACTAGTTCTTCTGTCTACTCTAGTATCATTATCTTCAGATTCGTTTTTATAGGTACTTATTATAATGTCATTAGTACTTGGGTTTTTTATAACATAAGCTCTACCAACACAAGTATTGGCATTAGGTAATCTTATATTATGATTGCCTCCTATTATAATAGTATGGTGGTCTTCGGTTAGTGTAATATTTCCTGTAGTTCTAAGGATTGATGTAGACATAGAACCATTTAATTGTAACGTGGAATTTGCAACATTGAAGCCTGCTGATGAATCGTCATAATCTTCATCAATAATAACACGCTGCGGGTTTATATTAATGCCAAATCTTGTTTTAGCATTTTGGGTATTGTTACTTCCTTGTACTCTAAATAATTCCGTATGAAACCGTCCTAATCTATAATCATAACGTTTAAATATTATAGGTTCAGCGCCATCATCTCCAATAGTGAATTCTAATTTGCCATCATTGGAAGGTCCCCCAGAACCAATTTCAAATAAGTCGGTTACTCCAGCACTTCCTTTTAGCCTAAAACTTCCATTGCTAGTGGTGAAAAACATAGGTTTATAAAATGCTGCTCCAGATGCTGAAAATTGCAATGCTGAAGTAGCCCCATCACCATTAATATATGCCAAGGGCTGATTAGCATTTGTATAATCAGGAAAATTTTGTGTTAAACCCAACGTTTGCCGTAATCCAAATTGTAAGATTGGTAAATTGTTAGATCTAATTTCCATCTTTATATTATCAATAGTGCCTAAAAATGAATTAGCAGCATTAGTGCCAGTGTTACCAATTGTATTCCAACTCGTACTTATAGGTTTTAGTCTGTTCCAAGAAGTACCATCATAATCGTATACTGCTTTGTCTGTAATATTATAGACTAATGATCCAGTAATAGGAGTTGTGATTAATGGTAAATCTGAGGTGCTTACTTTTGCTAATTGCAATAGATAATTTCCATCAGTCACTTGTGCTGATATACTGATAGAAAAAAATAAATATAAAAGAAAAATGCTAACTAACTTCATAAATTCCAAAATTTTATTTCGTTTTCTTCAATTTCTGAATAGTATGTACTAGAGATATCTGTACTATACATTATCATTTCACTAATTTTATTATTAGAGTGTGACGATGTAGGTGTGCCATTAGCATATAAAATACCAAAATTATTTGTGATTGTACATCTGCCAGTGGTGTGGTTTCCAGAGAACTTTAATACCGCTTTTTGTCGGGCAAAAACGGTTGTATTTCCGCGTATAAAGGTATATTGATTCCAGTTGTTTTCACTGGTATTATTAACAAAAAAACGAGGGTTATTACAACAAAATCCAGGATCAAAAAAAGTGTTGCCGTTTCCCCAATTAGTATGCGTAGACCATCTGTTTGAACCAACTAGAACTCCAAATGTATGTTGATTTTTGCGTGTAGCCGTAAGTACGCATAAAACTGAGCCATTAACACCAGCATTTGTTACTATCTGTATACTGGTATTTATATCCAACCGATGTGTTGTTCCATTTCCTTGAAAATAAGGGTGAGCAGCAACAGGGAAAAATTGAGGTTGTCTACTTGTAGTAGGTTGTACTGCGTTTCTATTGAGTCCACTCTGATCGTACCATATAACTAAATAAACATTAGAAGTGCCTCTCCATGTGTTAATTGCATTAATATCTACAATATCATTATCTCCCCAACTAAAATCCATTTCTTGGTTATCGCTAGCCCTTCTTAAACGAACCAAAGGACCTTCATAATCAGATTCTAAAACACGCATAGATAGCGCAAAACTTATATTATCTAACTTGTCATCTAAAATATGTGACGGTTTTATGGTAGGGAAATGGTTGTGTTGCGCAATTTGTCCATAGGAAAATTTCCACATAAGTGAGATGCATAAAATAAATAATAATTTTTTCATATTTATTTTTTTAAATCTCCGGTTAAGTGAAAAGTATCTCTACCCGTAGCTACTAAACCAGCGCCAGCATCCTTACCAGCTGTAATAAATCTAGATAACCTGTTTTTAATACTAATTAAGTTTCCAACAAAGTACACTTTTCCATCGCCAATTTGATATACGCTAACGTTAAATCCAACGGGTAATCCTGCTGGTATCTCTAATTTTACATCTGTACTGCTATTAAATGTTAATATATTTCCATTGTCAGCAGTTGTTAGGGTATAGCTTGTTGTTTTTGCAAATACAACTGGTAATGCATTGGTGGTATCTACTTTTTCCCAATTACTACCGTTATATTGAAAAACAGCTCCTTCAGTTCTATTATATACTAAGGCTCCGGTGGAAGGACTGGTAATATTTGGTAAATCAGCAGTAGTTACATTTATTAATTGTAATAAATAATTGCCATCAACCTGTGCCGATACATTCGAAGAAAAGACTAAGAATAAAAGTAAGTAGCTTATTTTTTTCATGATATTTTATTTTTACCTGTATGCCTCATATATAACAAGAATTCCATCTGTAAAATTATCGGTGGCAATCGTGAAACCGTCCGTATTAAAACTAATAACTCTTGCTGTTGTTAACCCTAAATTATCTCCATTTTGGTTGGAATATCTTAGCCCAATACTATGAGAGTTGGAAGCATATCTAGAAATATCATTTATAGAAGTTCCGCTTCCTCCACCATAAATTACTTGTTCTGTTATACTGATTGCGCCATCTTTTCTTGCAAATCCTTTCATATAACCAAAAGCATTTGCAACGGTGTTGGTGTTATTTGCAACTCCATTGTCAGCATTTATATTTGGTGTTTCTACATTAGCATAAGCAGTAAATGTTACCGAAGATGGTTCAAAAGGAACTTCATCTATATCAATAGTACCCAATGCAGTTATTTGAAAAGAACTAACAAATACACTTGAAATAGGAGGTAAGGTAACTGCATTGCCGCCTGTTCCAGAAATTGTAAGCTGGTCGTTTATAATAGATAATGTTTGTATTTCGTTATTGGCATCTGCATCTGCATCATCTAATGATGGTACATTAATAGTATAAGGGGTAATAATTCCATCACCACTAATAGTTGTGTTGGTACCTGCATTTATGATTGCGTTTCCTATTGGTATTCCTATCCAAGTAGCAGACTGGCGTAGGTATATCTGATCTTTATCTGTATTATAGACTAGTTGACCTTCCTCTACATTAATTGCATTGTTCATTTGTGTATTGTCTACTCTTTTTAGTTGTAAAAAATAACTGCCGTCTACTTGTGCTATACTCTTTGTAGCAATAAATAAGAATAATAAAATGGCTACTTTTTTCATATTATCTTGCCTGAGGGCTTTTCAATTATTATGATTTTAGTTTGCTATTTAAAAATTTAAAACAGTAAACATAAATTCTGAGTTATACCTTATTCTATCTCCGCCTCCATTATCATTATCTCCAATAATTACATCAAAAAATGTTGGATTCTGATTGTCGTAAGATATTCCAGGATCATCATTCCCAGAACCACCTCTTCCTGGTTGCGATAACTGAATAATATAATCATTTCCCAAGTTTGTACCCAAGTTAACACGATAATGACCAGTACCTATTTGGCTTACAGTTACACCAGCAGTTGCTTTTGCAATAGAACCATTATCTAATATTTTTCCAAAAGCTTTTATGGGATTTGCTGTATCAACCCAGTCTGTACCTGTTGCAGTAGCACTAAGTACTTGTCCTATAGTTCCAGTGTCACCGTTTTCATCTATGATGCTACCTTCTAATTCTAAAGTTTGATTCACAATAACATTGGTAACACCTGTAATAGGTTCATCAATTCGTAAAGCCTGAAATCCTCCAACAGAAAATCCTATTTCGTCCGCTGCGGGACTATATATACCCGTATTAATATCATCACTAAAGCGGTATGAAGGCTCACCAGTTGTTCCATCTGAATTTAAGATTCCTTGAGAGCGTATAGCTCCGCTTACTTCTAATTTGTTAGATGGGGTGTTGGTGCCAACTCCTAATCTATTGTTACTAGCATCCCAAAATAGTTCTGCATTATCTTCTGAAGTTTCTCCTGTTGCTCCTGCAAAAAATAAGGATCCTGTTGTACCAGTATACCCAAGAGAACTAGTATTTACCCAAGTAACATTTCCAGAGTTGTCTGTAATTAACGTTTGGTTATTTGCACCTGGATTAATTTTAATTGGAGTAACAGCTCCATCTGTAATTTCTAGCGTTACATCTTCGAAGGCTGCATTTGTACCGTTACCAACTGTAATATCTGTTGACGTAATATCTCCGTCTCCTGTTATGGTTGTAGGGTCAATTTCTAGTGACCCATCTGCATTTTGAGCAAGTCCTGTTCCAGCAACGTCTGCTGCAATTTTATCTTTATCAATGGCATCATTAGCAATATCAACAGTAGTAATGGTACCGTCATCAATTTTAGCAGATGTAATAGCATCGTCAGCAACATCTAATTCTACATCTTCAAATGTAGCATTTGTAAATGTGCCACCTAAGGTGATTGTGCTTTGAGGAGAAGAAATATCGCCATCTGCAAGACCATCTACATAATTTTTTGTTGCTACATCTTGTGGGTTTAAAGGGTCGCTTACGTTTGTAATGGCATTTGAACCCATATCTAAAGGACCTGTCATGGCATCACCAATAACGTTTACATATCTTGCATCTGTAGCAGATAAATCGGTAGAAACTTGTCGCCATATACCTGGACCTGTAGGAGCTTGATCATCATAAATATATGCAATACCATTTTTGTCAGCATCTGGTGCTACTTCACCTGATACTATATAAATATCCGCATCAATAGGGTTTGGAACCATACCACCTCTTACTGCAGGGTCATCCAAGCCTGTAAATACTCTTGATAATACTACCACAGCATTACCGTCTGCTAAAGGAGCAATGCCATTTACAGTTCTTACTATACTAGAAATATTTGTAACTCCGTTTGCTTCATCTGTAAAACGTAATGTATTTTCCAAACCAATTGGGCTTTCTAATTTAGTAATTGTTTCTTCAATATCTACAGCTGTATTTGCTTCGTTATTGTATGTTGCGATTGTATTTTTATTAGCAGCTGTATTAGGATTGCTTAACGTAGTTGTTGTTTCATTAATGTCAATGCCAGTTTGTCCTGTTTCTGTTATTGTAGCAATTGTGTTGCCTGTTGCGTTTGTATTTGTAATATCCAATGCATCTACGTCTAAAGCTCCCGAAGCGTTTTGAGTTAAACCAGCTCCAGCTACATCGTTATTTATTTTATTAGCAGTAATGGCATCATCTGCAATTTCTAGAGTAACGTTTCCAAGTAGAGCGTTAGTATCACCTGTAACATCAATATCGGTAGAACTTATATTTCCGTCCCCATTTAAAGCGGCAACATTAACTTCTAAAGCACCCGTAGCATTTTGTACTAAGCCATTTCCCGCAACATCGTTATTTATTTTATTGGCGGTAATGGCATCATCTGCAATTTCTAGAGTAACGTTTCCAAGTATAGCGTTAGTATCACCTGTAACATCAATATCGGTAGAACTTATATTTCCTGTTCCGTTTACACCTCCTGATGCTAGTTGGTCTATAGCATCTTGTACATTGGTGGCTGTTATGCCAGAGTTTGTATTGTCATACGGATTTGAAGCCGCACTTGTATTTAGTTGTATTGCTGGCGTATTTCCATTATTAAAGGTATAAGAACCATTTCCATTATCTATTAGATTTGCTTTGGTAATTATGATGGATGTACCTGCTTCATTGGTATAGGTAAACGTACCATCATTATTATCTAGAATTGCTGTAACGGTTTCACCTGCAGTAATATTTACGCAAAGGCTTTGCCAGGTATTGCTTCTAAATTGATGCAAACAATTTAAATCTGTGTTGTAAACTAGGGCGCCATTAAGTGGTGTTATGACATTCATTTCTGCCGTGGTTACACGTGTGACAACAAAAACTTTGGTAGCACTTTCTAGTTCTAAAATTGAGTTTGCATCTATTATATTGATGTTATCTCCAACTTTTACTTGAGCATATGAAATTGTTACGCAAAAGAAAAATAATGCATAGAGGGATTTTTTCATCATAATCTAAAGTTAATGGTTTAACTGATTTTTTGGTACGTAAAAATATTAAAATAGATATTTGATGAACTATTATTTGTTGTGTCTTATTAAGAAGAGTATGTCAAAATCTATAAATTAGATGTTATCGTAGTCGGAAAAAGTGTATTTCATCGATTTTTTAAGATGTAATACCTAATTCTAAGATACTTAAAAGATATTATTTATAGAATTTTATCTAGTTAGATACAGAAATCCTTGAAAGGTTTTATTTATATTTTTAAGGTTAATGAGGTAAAAATAGATACCAGAAGGGAGTCCGCTATTACTTTTTATTACAAAGCTTCCCGTGTTAGAAATGCCATTAAACTCATTGCTATAATTTTCTTTTTCGAAGACTTTTAGTCCGAAGCGGTCAAAAATTTGAAGGTCAAAAATCTGAAAGTCTTTATTTAGGGATAGTGTTAATTCTTCAAATATGAGGGTATCGTTTTTACCATCTCCGTTGGGTGTAACTAAATAATTATCTACGTTAAGGACGTTGGTGGGATTGTCATAAGTACCTAAAGTAATAATTTCGTAGTCACTAGGGGTAAAACTTTTTGATGTAACAGCTCCATCAAAAATATTCCCTTTAGATAAGCTTCTTCCGAGGTCTACCCAGCGTTGTAAAGATTTGCTCCATCCCACAACAATAATAGTAGTAATGTCGTCTGTAATAGCTGCTAAATTACTATTTACATTCCAGCTAAGGGTAACATTAGAATTTAGAGTGCTTTCTAAATGCCAAAACTCTTTATTGCTTATATAATCTATAATTCTTGGTTTTCTAACGGTTAAAAAATTTGTAGTAAATGCGGAAGGCGTATTTGGATTTTCTGAATAATAGGCACATTTAGCTTTTGTATTTATAGCTTCAGAAGCTAATATAAGTGGGCGGTAGTAATCTGTATCACCAACAGGAAACGTAAAATTTTGTTTGTTTGTGGCTAATGCATAGCCATCTATTTTGGAATTATTAATTCCTAAAGCATTTTGATTAGTTTTGTTAAAATTGACATATATGTTTGCATTTTGAGCATTAATAATTGGTGTAATAAAATCCCCTTCTATAAAAAAAACATCTCCAGAAATATTGATGCTAGTATTAAGAAATACACCATTTTCATTATCTATTGTTACTTCATTAAAAGAAGGAGTTATCCCCGATATACTAATTTGTGTATCACCATAAAAGCCTACAAAACCTTTTGTGTCGTCAAAATCTGCATTATTTATAAGGCTGGTATGAAAGCCTATTTTACTATTGTTATGTATACCAAGGTTACCTGCATTGTAGAATGCGGTTTGGGCGCTAAGGCTTATGCTTAGAAAGCAAATGAGTATGTAGAGTTGCTTCATTATTAAAAATCTGTTACAGTATAGTACCACGATGAATCTACTCTAGCTCCTGCACTATCTGTGGTTTCAACTAAAAATCTAGTTGTATTTGGGGCTGTAATTGATGTATTGGCAAATACCCTAATAGTACGGGCACTTGAAGCTCCCAATAATGTTAGTTGAATTGTGTATAATCTATCACTTCTCTCATTGCCAGTATTAAAAGTTACTGTATAGAAACCAGTTCCTGTACGAGTAGTTACTGCTCCTTTTTCTTTTGTTGGTCTAAGGGGGTTTATTGTTGCTGATCTATTAACCATACCCATAGCAACCACTGCTGGGGCTTGCCAGGCAACAGTACCTGCAACGGTAGTTAGAACTTCACCCTCTTTTGTACTAGGCGCAATTTTTACAGGTGTAACATTAGCATTAATTATTTTGTCGGTAGTTACTGCATCATTAGCAATATCAACAGTAGCAATGGTACCGTTTAATATATCTTCGGAAAGTATTGTTTCATTAAGAATTTCAGCAGTAGTTACTCCATTTGCTGCAATTTCTAATGATCCATCGGCCGCTTGTGAAATTCCTGTTCCAGCAACATCTGCATTTATTTTTAGCGCAGTTACTGCGTCATCTGCAATTGTTAGTGTTACATCTTCAAATGCTGCATTTGTACCATTACCAACTGTAATATCTGTTGATGTAATATCTCCGTCTCCTGTTATGGTAGTAGGGTCAATTTCTAGAGATCCGTCAGTATTTTGAGTAAGTCCTGTTCCAGCAATGTCTGCTGCAATTTTATCTTTATCAATGGCATCATCTGCTACATCTATTGTAGCAATAGTTCCGTTTAGTATATCTTCAGAAAGAATAGTTTCATTAAGAATTTCTGCGGTAGTTACTCCGTTTGCTGCAATTTCTAGTGATCCATCGGCCGCTTGTGAAATTCCTGTTCCAGCAACATCTGCATTTATTTTTAGCGCAGTTACGGCATCATCTGTAATTTCTAGTGTTACATCTTCGAAGGCTGCATTTGTACCGTTACCAACTGTAATATCTGTTGAAGTAATGTCTCCGTCTCCTGTTATGGTTGTAGGGTCAATTTCTAGTGATCCATCGGCATTTTGAGCAAGTCCTGTTCCAGCAACGTCTGCATTTATTTTTAGCGCAGTTACTGCGTCATCTGTAATTTCTAGCGTTACATCTTCAAATGCTGCATTTGTACCGTTACCAACTGTAATATCTGTTGAAGTGATGTCTCCGTCTCCTGTTATGGTAGTAGGGTCAATTTCTAAAGATCCGTCAGTATTTTGAGTAAGTCCAAGGCCTGCTACATCAGCTGCAATTTTATCTTTATCAATGGCATCATTAGCAATATCAACAGTAGCAATGGTACCGTTTAATATATCTTCAGAAAGAATAGTTTCATTAAGAATTTCAGCAGTAGTTACTCCGTTTGTTGAAACAGCTAAAGTATAAGGGAGGGCAGCAGTACCCATACCAGATCTTGTAAGTGTGGTATTTGTAACATCAGTGATTTCATTTCCTATAATTCCATCAGATTCTGTGATTGGTATGGTAGAGGTGTTCACAAAGATCCATTCATTAGCAGTAGCATCCCATTGCATAATTTGCTTATCTGTATTACCATGAGCTAATTTAGAAAGAGTAATTACGTCATCGGCCAAATCACTTGTAGTAATAGTACCATCAAAGATATCTTCAGAGAGAATAGTTTCATTTAGTATTTTAATATTGTTTATAACATCTGGTTGTATGGTTACTAGTCCTATATTATCCATTAGAATATCACCAGAAATAGTTGTTTCTTGTGCTGTGTTTGTGTTATCACCTACATATATGGTGCCATTTGAAAGTGTTCCTAGGGCACTTGTAGCATTATCTACATAATTTTTGGTAGCTGCATCTTGTAAATCTGTTGGTTCATCAAGATTCGTGATTTTATAAGAACCAAGGCTTAAGTTTTCTGTGGCTGGTGCAAATCCAGATATTGAAATGCTAGGTTTGTCTAGTTGTAAATCTGAAATTGCATTTTCTTGTATTTTGTTTGGGCCTACAGCGCCATCTTGTAATTTTTCTGAGGTGATGGAAGTATCTTGAATATCATCTTCTCCATTAATTGTTTGGTCAGTAATTTGGAGTCCTGTTATATTATCTACTTCAATATTATAGATGTTGGTACCTGGTGTTCTAGTAACGTTTATGGTGTTTGTTCCGTGCGACATAGGTACATTTGTAATGTCGAAATTATCTCCAAATGCTTCACATAAATTTTCCCATACAATATTTTTATCGTCATTAATTCTATATTGGAATACGCAATTTTCATCTGTATTATATACTAAAGCACCAATAGTTGGGTTTACTATGGCATCCATTTGAATTGTGTTTATTCTGGTAAGTACAAAAGTTTTGTCTGTACTTTCTAGCTCCAAAAGCGAGGAGGGATTTATTAGCTGCGGGTTGTCGCCTATTTTTATTTGTGCAGATAGGGTTGCAGCAGCAAATAAAAAAAGCAATATAAATATTGTTTTTAATTTCATAATAGAATTGGTCTTTAACTAGATATCGGTATTTACAAAAATAATATTCTATACTTATTAATCTAATTTTTTAGATTAAAATGCATTTACACTCGTTTAAAGTGGTGTTTTTCTTTGTTTTTGTTAAACAAAAGGGAGTCAGACTCGTAGGGTGCTTTGTTAGGGAGAAAAATGCGGGCGGTACCACTTCCTTTTAAAGTTGTTTTTTCCTTTTTTATATGTATGTAATTACCTTCTCTTAGCCCTATTACGGGTGTGTTATTAAAGCAATGAAACTCTTTTATTCTAGTTTCGCGTGTTTCTCCGTTATGGGTGCTTTCTGGATTTGGGTCTAAATAATGTGCATTTATATTAAAATCTACCAAGCCTAATGTGTTAAAACTTTTTGGGTAAATAATGGGCATGTCATTGGTAGTCTGCATAGATATTCCTGCGATATTACTGCCTGCGCTAGTACCAAAATAGGGGGTGCCATCTTCTATTTTTTCTTTTAGTATTTGCATAAGATTTTGTTTGTACAGTTGGTATACCAACATAAAAGTATTGCCACCTCCAGTAAAAATAGCGTTGGATTCAGCAATGCCTACTATTGGGTTAGAGAAAGTGTGTAACCCTATTACTTTTTTGTTTATTTTAGAGAAAGCATTTTCTACAATACTAGTATAAGCATTATGAGTTATGCCACTGGGTCTCGCATAAGGGATAAATGTAATAGTGTCTGTATTTTTAAAGAACACTTCTAAATCTTTTAATAAATAGGCTAAGTAAGTTTCACCAAATAATGTAGAAGTACTGGCAAGGAGCAATTTTTTCAAGATAATTTTTTATTTTTTTGCAAATTAACAAAAGTTTAATGGTGGTATATTTTTTTTTAACGAGAACTTACATTTTCTTTGATGCAGGAATGTTTAGACTAATCTAAGAATAATTAAAATTTTATGAAAAATATAATATTTGTACTAGCAGTGTTTTTGTCTTTTGCTAAAAGTTATTCCCAAGAAGGTGACAGGCAATTATTGCGAGGAAAAGTATTGTATAGAAATAATAGTGTAATAAACGAAAATGTTATTAATACAACTTCGGAGAATACTACAATTACGAATGACAAAGGTGAATTTGCTATTTCTGTAAAAGATGGTGATCAGCTTGTTTTTACCGCAGTTAATTACCAATTAAAGGTGGTAAGTATTACGAATGAGATTCTCAAAAATAACCGATTGGTAGTAGAGGTGAAAGAAAAAGTAACTGAGTTGGATGAAGTGGTAGTAGGTCCAGAAAATCAAGAAAAATTTGCAGCAATTAAAAATGAAGAATTTAAAGACCACGATTATGAAATTGATCGTACTACCGAAGTGAAAAATATTGCTGAGTCCCAGTCTGTTCAAGGCATGAAAAACGGTCTTAATTTCGTGAATATTTTTAAAGTTTTATTAAAGTCTAAAAATAATGAAGAAGTTAGAACTCCATTAAAAGTGAGTCAGGTTTTAAGACAAGTGTACGATGATGAGTTTTTTGTAGTAGATCTTAAATTGCCACAAAATGAAATAGATGCTTTTTTATTCTACTGTGACTCTAAAGTGCCAGTACAATCTCTATTAAAGAAAGATAATGAGTTTGAATTAATAGAATTTTTAGTTACACATAGTAAAACCTATTTAAACAATTAGACTTTGAGAAATAGTGTTTTTATTGTTTTTACCCTTATAATTATCACCGCTAAAGCGCAGACTTTTTCTAAAAAGATAGAAGGTAAAGTGTATAGTAAAAACGGCGATGTAGCAGCTACACATGTGTTAAATACAACTTTAAACAAGGCAACCATTACAGATATAGAAGGTGATTTTTCTATTAATGCATCTGTAAACGATACCATTGTTTTTTCTGCAGTTCAATTTAAAAAGAAACAAATGGTGGTTACACAAGATATACTAGCACAAAAAATAACATATATTTTATTGGAAGAGCTGGTGAATGAATTGGATGAAGTAGTAGTAAAACCTTTTTATTTATCGGGCAACATTGGTAACGATTTAAAAACTTTAGCAATAGAACCTGTGGTAACTGCTTCTACTTTGGGTTTGCCAAATGCTTACGTAATACCACCAACCAAAGCAGAAAGAGAAATGTTTGAAGCAAAATCTGGAGGAGGGTTAGTACCCATAAATCCTATTATAAATGCTATTACAGGGCGTACCAAAATGTTAAAAGAGCGTGTGGCAAGAAATAGCAAGTATGCAAGAACACAACGTGTACGGGCTTTTTATGTAGATTCTATTTATGTGAAAGAGCTAAATATTCCGTTAAATAAAATAGATGATTTTATGTTTTTCTGTGAGGTAGATACTACTTTTAGTAGTTTGGTAAAAACACATGATAAATTTAAAATATGGGAGTTTTTAAAAAAGAAAAGTGTTATTTATAGAAAAAATAACACTAAAAAGGTTACTTCTAAATTAGAAGAATAGTTAATTGGGCATAAGTATTTGCTTATTGCGACCAATAACAAAAACAGAACATGAAAGGTTTTAAAAAAATGTTTTTACTCTTAGTATTGCCATTAGTTGCTTTTACAGCTATGCATAAATATTACATGAGTGTTACTACGATTAATTATTTAGAAAAAGAAAAATCATTACAAGTAACAAGCATTATTTTTATTGATGATTTTGAAAAACTTTTGCAGGAGCGCTATGGCATAAAGGGTGCTTTGGCAACACCAGAAGAACACAAAGATGTTTCTATTTATATTGAAAAATACTTAAGGAAAAAATTTATTTTAAAAGTGAATTCTAAAGTAGTTAAATTTAACTTTATAGGTACAGAATATGATAATGATACTATGAAATGCTATCTTGAGTTTTTAAATTTGGATATAAATAAAATAGAAAATATTGAAATAGAGAATACCATATTAATGGATGTTTTTAATGAACAACAGAATATTATTCACTTTAAAATGAATAAAAAGAAAAAAAGCATGCTATTAATTAGGGAAAAGAATAAAGGAATGTTAAAATTGTAGTACATAATAACAATTAGTTAGAAAAATGTTATTTTCCCATTGACTAAACATAAATTGAAAAATGAATAAGACGAAGTATTTTACCATGTTATTTGTGTCCTTGTTAGCTGTATTTACTAACGCACAAGAAGAACAAAAAGAAAAAGAATCTGGGCATTATAACCAGAATAAGTTTAAGCAGCTATACGAAGAATTTTCTACTCCAAATGCTTATAGGTCAGCTTCAGGTGCTCCAGGAGCGGCATATTACCAGCAGCAAGCCAATTATAAAATGGATATTGAGCTAGATGATGCAAATGCAAAAATATACGGTACAGAAACCATTACATATATAAATAATTCACCTGACGATTTAGAGTTTTTATGGGTGCAATTAGATCAGAATGTAAGAGCTAAAGACTCTAAGTCGCCATTAAGAGATGGTGACGGGGTACCTGTTGCAGAAAAACCTTCACAATTTATTAGCAAACATATGACAGCTCCTTTTGATGGTGGTTTTAATATAGAATATGTACAGGACTCCAAAGGGGCTCCCTTATCATACACTATTAACCAAACCATGATGCGTATTAATTTGCCCCAACCTTTAAAAAGTAAATCAGAAGTTTCCTTCTCTATAAAATGGTGGTTTAATATTGTAAACCATACAGTAGACAGAGCTAGATCTGGGTATGAGTATTTTTCGAAAGATGACAACAGAGCCTATGTAATTGCGCAATTTTTCCCAAGAATGTGTGTGTATAATGATGTAGAAGGGTGGCAAAATCACCAATTTTGGGGTAGCGGAGAGTTTGCTTTACCATTTGGTGACTATGAAGTAAATATTACAGTGCCAGCAGATCATATATTAGATGGTACAGGGGTGCTTCAGAATAGAAAAGAAGTATTTTCTAAAACGATGATGCAGCGTTACGACCAAGCAAAAAAATCATATGATAAACCTGTGATTATTGTAACACAGGCAGAAGCAGAAGCAGCAGAGAAGATAAAATCTACTCAAAAAAAAACGTGGAAGCTTAAAGCAAAAAATGTGAGAGATTTTGGTTTTGCAACCTCCCGTAAGTTCATATGGGATATGCAAGCTGTAAAATTAGGAAGTAGAACAGTGATGGCGGTTTCTATGTACCCTAAAGAAGGGAACCCACTTTGGGAAGAATATTCTACCAAAGCAGTAGCAGCAACTTTAAAAACATACTCGGAACATACATTTGATTACCCTTATCACAAAGCAATATCTGTACATGCAAAACAGCAGGGTATGGAGTATCCAATGATTTGTTGGAACTATGGTAGACCCAATGAAAAGGGAGAATATAACGATCGTATAAAGTATGGGATGATTAGCGTAATTATACATGAAGTTGGACATAATTTTTTTCCTATGATTGTTAATTCTGATGAACGCCAGTGGGGTTGGATGGATGAAGGTTTGGACACTTTTATGCAATATATTACTGAGCAAGAATTTGGACAAAAATACCCAGAAGCAATTGCCCCTAATACAAAATATCCATCTAGAAGAGGAGACCCATCAAAGGTTATTCCTTATATGAGTGGCGATCAAAGTGCTATTGCGCCAATAATGTCTAACCCAGAAAACGTATATCAATTAGGACCGAATGCGTATGGTAAACCAGCAACAGCATTAAATATACTCAGAGAAACAGTAATGGGTAAAGAGTTGTTTGATTATGCTTTTAAAACATATGCTAATCGTTGGAAATTTAAACACCCAACACCAGAAGATTTTTTCCGTACTATGGAAGATGCATCAGCGGTAGATTTAGATTGGTTTTGGAGAGGTTGGTTTTATACCACCGATTATGTAGACATAGGTGTAAAAGAAGTTAAAAAGTATTATGTATCAAGCAAGCCAACAAAGAAAATGCAAGAATATATGGTGCAAAATAGCATAACAGAAGCAGATTTAATTCCATTAGTGTATTTAGCAGAAGAAGGTGTAGATGATATAGCAGCAAAAGAAAAAGGAAAATCCCCTATTGAAGCTTCCAAAAACTTAAAAGAGTATATGATGGATAGTATGACTGAAGCTGAAAGAGCAGCAGTTGTACAGCCAAAGTACTTCTATGAAATAGTGTTTAATAAACCAGGAGGAATACCAATGCCTTTAATTGTAGAATACACCTATGCAGACGGTAGCGCTAAAAATATAACTTACCCAGCAGAAGTATGGAGAAAAAATGACGCAGAAGTTAAAAAAGTAATAGCATCAGATAAAGAAATTGTAAGTGTTGTAGTGGATCCGAAAGAGGAAACAGCAGATATAGACACAACAAACAATTCTTGGCCAAAGAAAGAAGTTAAATCGGGCTTTGATAATTTTAAGGAGTCTATTAAAAGAGAATAAAATTAGACAATTTTATTCTAATTTCTTAAACGGAGTAGGAGTGTGTAAAACCTCTTACTCCGTTTTTAGTGTTTTTTAGAAATCATTTCTAGTCACTGAGAAACTTCTTATTATATTTGCTATAATAAAGTAATTAAGGTTTTGTTTTCTGAAGTTTAAAATGACTTCTGTATTAAAACGATATAAGAATTATGTTTTTATTTATAAGTGGAGGAGAAATTTTTTTCATCATGTTTATAGTGGTGATGGTTTTTGGTGCAGATAAAATTCCAGGAATTGCAAAAGGGTTAGGAAAAGGAATGCGTCAATTAAAAGATGCTACAGAAGATATTAAACAAGAAATAACCAAGACTGCAGATAAGCAAGGAATAGATACTAGTTTTGCGAAAGACATTCAAGAGGAAATAGGAAAAGTAAAAGAAAGTGTAAGTGATATTACAGGTGTTATAAAGAGAAAATAAAAGTTAAATGCTTAAAGAAATTTTAGAATGGGATGTAGCTACTTTTGTTTATTTTAATAGTTTAGGTTCCAAGCCGTACGATTTTTTTTGGTCTACAATAACTACAATTACTGCTTGGATTCCCTTGTTTATTGTTTTTTTTATATTTGTATCTACAAATAATACCAAAAGGCAAACATTTTTTAAAACCCTTACCGTAATTCTGTTAATATTATTTATTACTACAGTAACAGGTGTAACTAAAGAAGTTTTTCAGCGTTTGCGACCCAATAATAATATTGATATTAATTCCTTTATTAGAATATTAAGAACCCCTGTTAGCTATAGCTTTTTCTCGGGACATTCCTCTAGCTCTTTCTCTATAACCACCTTAATGGTATTGTTTTTAAGAGAGAAATTTAAGTGGTGTTGGGTGTTTTATGCATGGCCTTTGTTATTTGCATATAGTAGAATTTACGTAGGTGTTCATTACCCTTTAGATATACTGGTGGGAACAGTAGTAGGGATACTTTCTGCTATTTTATTTTACAAAATCTACAATAAAATTATAAAACCCTACTCAGAGTTAAACCGTCACGTATAGGTAATAATACCGTTTCTACTCTAGGGTCTTCTTTGAGTTTTTTATTATAATCTAGCAATACTTTTGTTGCTTTGTCTTTAGGGTTTAAGGGCTCTACAACTTTGCCAGACCATAGAACATTGTCCGATAATACAATACTCCCTGGTTTTGTTTTTAATAACACAGCTTCAAAATAAGCATCGTAGCTTTTTTTTTCAGCATCAATGAAAACAAGGTCAAAAACAACATCTAAATAAGGAACTATATCCAAAGCATCTCCAGTGTGCTGTATAATTTGGTTGCCGTAATCACTCTTATCAAAAAACTGTCGTTGCATATCTATTAATTCCTCATTAACATCTATGGTATGTAATTTCCCTTTTTTAGCTAAACCTTCAGCTAAGCATAGAGCAGAATAGCCAGTATAAGTTCCAATTTCAAGAATATTTTTAGGGTTTATAAGTTTAGACAAAGCACTTAAAACACGCCCCTGAAAGTGCCCTGTAATCATTCTAGGTTGTATCACCTTTAAATACGTTTCTTTGGTTAATTCTTGTAGTAATTCGGGTTCATTTTCAGAATGTTCTGCAATGTAACTTTCTAATAAAGGCGATAAAAAATGCATGTGCTTGTTTTTTCGGTAAAATTATGGAAATATAAACTATATTTAAAGATGTTATTTTTAGATTGTAGAATTAGTATTTTACATATCTATAAGTTTTGTTTGTGCATTGGCAATACCTGCAAAAAACATAATAATAGGTATACAGTATTAAATTATTAAAGGTAAATAAATTAATAAAAATAATATTTAGTTATTAAAAGAACGGGCGAACTCTAAAGATTTAAAAATTTGTAAATATATCTTTTATGGGTTTAATTTCCCCTGTTGTTAAAGTGTATGAAAAATCGCATTATAAATATGAGAATGAATATAGATTCTTAAATTACCTCTCCAATGTTAACTGTTTGTAAGTATTTAACTTGTAATAATAGATATTTTGAGTATACTATTTTTACAAGAGGTTAAGAAAAGCATTTTTAAGTAAATTGTTTATTCCAATGAATTTATTAATGGGTGTTTAAAATGTTTTTATATAAGTAATTACGTTTTTTTACTGTAATTTACTTTTATTAAGATTTGTAGTAATCTTAATAGGATTATTATAATAGATTTTTTGTATGTCCGTAAATACCCCTAATTAGACATAGAACGCTTATCTTTAGGACTTATTAAGTAAATTATTATGGATATTTTTTCATTTGGAGTT
>ENA-ORXM01000490-ORXM01000490.1-marine-metagenome-genome-assembly--contig:-NODE-490-length-70336-cov-4.935453_pt1 | contig 70336 bp, 68 predicted proteins | sample MGYA00237867_ERZ511480 | MGnify/ENA primary metagenome ERZ511480 (study PRJEB26309, sample SAMN06266103) | marine metagenome | isolation source: Algal blade | place: United Kingdom:Sidmouth, United...
AGAAGTATCGTGGGTATGTAAATGTATCGGAATGTTTATCTCGGATTTCAATGCCTTGATGAGCTCGTAGGCGGCATTGGGTTTCAGAAGTCCGGCCATATCTTTCACTCCCAAAATATGGGCCCCGGCATTTTCAATGTCCTTAGCGAGCTGTATGTAATATTTTAGGTCATATTTGGTCTTGGACGGATTCAAGATATCCCCGGTATAACAAAGAGAGCCTTCTGCCAAGCCTTTTGTATTTTTTCTAACGTATTCGATACAGGGTGCTATGGATTTCATCCAGTTCAGCGAATCGAAAATTCGGAACACATCCACACCGGTATTCCAAGATTCTTCGACGAATTTCTCGATTAGATTATCGGGATAGGCCGTGTAACCGACCCCGTTTGAACCCCGAATCAACATCTGCAGCAATACATTGGGCATGGCCTTTCGCAAAAGGGCCAATCGTTCCCACGGATTTTCATGCAAAAAGCGGAGGCACACATCAAAAGTGGCACCGCCCCAGACTTCCATGGAGAAAATTTCAGGATGGTTCTTGGCATACCCCTCGGCAACCTTCAGCATGTCGTGCGTGCGCATGCGTGTAGCCAAAAGACTCTGATGGGCGTCGCGCATGGTAGTATCGGTAAAATGTACTTTCTTTTCTTTCTTCAACCATTGCGCAAATTTTTCAGGACCGAGTTCGGTCAATACATTCTTGGTCCCGGTCGGGTATTCTTCGGTGTTCGGAAAAACAGGTATCTGCGGTTTAGAAAAAACGTGGTTCGGGTCGTAGTTCTTTACATCGGGATTACCGTTCACGATGACGTCGCCCAAAAACTCGATAAGTTTATTGGCCCGGTTTCGCGGTTCGATAAACTCGAAAAGTTTGGGTTCGTTCTTGATAAAGTTGACAGTTACTTTGCCTTCACGAAAAGTCGGATGCACCAAGATATTATCCAAAAAGGCCATATTGGTATTCACACCACGTATACGGAACTCGGCCAATGCCCTGCGCATTTTTCTACAGCTGCCGTCTAAAGTTCTACTAAGCGCGGAAACCTTTACGAGCATGGAATCGAAAAACGGAGAAATGACCACGCCCTGATAAATACTACCCGCATCTAAACGGATACCGAAGCCCGACGCACTTCTATACGTAGTTACTACCCCATAGTCCGGTTTAAAATCGTTACCGGGATCTTCGGTGGTCACCCTACATTGCAAAGCGACTCCATTAATTTTCACCGATTCTTGATCCGGTATTTTTATTTGGGTATCCGATAGCTTGTAGCCACCGGCAATAAAAAGTTGTGCCTTGACCAAATCGATATTCGTAATCATTTCGGTCACCGTATGTTCGACCTGTATACGCGGGTTGACCTCGATGAAATAAATACTTCCGTCATCGTCGACCAGGAATTCTACCGTACCTATATTATTGTAGTCTACGGCCTTACAAATATCGATGGCATAACGATACAAACTGTTTTTAGTCTCTTGGGGAAGGCCTACGGATGGCGCGAACTCGATTACTTTTTGATAGCGTCGTTGCACCGAACAGTCCCTTTCGAAAAGATGTACTATGCTACCGTGGGTGTCGGCCACAATCTGAATCTCGATGTGCTTAGGATTCTCAACAAATTTTTCCAAGAATACGGTATCATCACCGAAGGCATTGAGCGATTCCCTTTTTGCTTCGGGGAAGCCTTTTTTCAGTTCGGTCTCGGTGCGGATGACCCGCATACCTCTTCCACCACCGCCCGAAGCCGCTTTAAGCATTAAAGGGTAGCCAATGCGTTTTGCCTCTGAAATTGCAGTTTCGATACCTTTCAGATCCTTGTCACTACTTTGAATGATGGGCACATTATTGGCCACTGCAACTTCTTTTGCAGTAATCTTATCGCCTAGGGCTTTCAGTACGGAGACTTTCGGACCGACGAAAATAATATCATTCTCCAAGCATTTTTGTGCGAATCGAGCATTTTCCGATAAAAATCCGTAACCGGGGTGAATGGCATCGACATCATTATCCTTGGCTACTTTAATAATCGCATCAATGTCTAGATATGGTTTTAGCGGTTCGTTGTCGTTTCCGATTTGATAACATTCATCCGCTTTGTAGCGATGTAGCGAATAACGGTCTTCGTAGGTATAAATTCCTACCGTACGTACCCCTATTTCGACGCATGCTCTAAAGATACGAATGGCGATTTCACCCCGATTCGCTACTAATACCTTTTTAATTTTCATTTTGTGACTGATTTATGCCTATTTTCCTAAAACCTACTCAAACAAACTTACTTTTTTTAGATTAGTATAGCAATCGCAAAACGGCATTAATCAATGGCAATTAGTGTCACTTTGATAAATATTTCGTTTACGCCAATTTGAAACTCTGAGAGTAAATGGCTACATTCATAAAACAAAACAAACAGTTATGGGGAAAGGCGATAAAAAATCAAGAAGAGGCAAAATAGCCAACAGGTCTTTTGGTGCCAGAAGACCGCGTAAAATAAAAAAGAGACCTTCCGTTGAAGAAAAAATCAACGTTCGTAAAAAGAAATAAGATAAGGGCCGCTAACGAATAAAAACAGGTTCGTTTTCGTTCACTGTACGTTCTTCACTAAAGATATAGTCATCATAATCGAACCCTTTTAAATCATCCAGATTTTTCACGTCTTTATCTATGATGTAACGCACCATAGATCCTCGGGCCTTTTTGGCGAAGAAACTGATCACTTTTAGTTTATCGTTTTTCCAATCCTTAAAAATCGGAGTAATCACCGGAACCTTCAAGGCTTTTGTGTCTACCGCACCAAAGTATTCGTTACTTGCCAAATTGATAAAAAGTTCATCTTCTTCCAGCTCCGAATTCAATTTTTCCGTAATATTTTTTTTCCAAAATTCGTACAGGTTCTTTTTTCGGCCCACTTTGAACTTGGTACCCATCTCCAAACGATAGGGCTGCATGAGGTCAAGTGGTCGAAGTACACCGTATAGACCTGACAAAATGCGAAGTGTATCTTGCAGCTTCTCTATTTTATGCGCTGGCATCGTATAGGCATCAAGCCCTTGATATACGTCACCATTGAAAGCATAAATGCAAGGTCGCGCGTTCTCCAAGGTAAAAGGCACTTCAAATTCTTGATTCCGCTCCCAATTCAGCTGGGCCAAATTATCGGAAATACCCATCAAGGCCATTAAAGCTTTTGGCCTTTTTTTAGCCAAGAGTTTGTTCAGTTTTACGGCTTCCTCTAAAAACTGTGGCTGGGAATGATCGAATTTTGGGTATTCTTTTTCAAAATCCAAAGATTTTGCGGGTGAGATAACTATTTTCATGCTTATGGTCTATAAAAGTAAAAATAAAGATGATTCCTAAGATAACCTACGCCCTATCCGAAGAGTTATCAATATAGGCATCGAAGAAATTTATGATTTCATCTTTCGGCGAATATACTGATTGAATTTATTCCTGTAAGGTGACCAAAAAAAGAAAAATATGATTGCTTTAGTTTTCGAAACTTATCGGCTATGCCTCGCATAGTGTCGCCACTTTTCGATACACTCCGCCATGTCTTTTGGAATTTCAGAATCGAACCGCATGGTTTCTCCGGTCACTGGGTGTACGAAGCCTAAGGTCTTGGCATGTAAAGCCTGTCTCGGTAAAATTTTAAAAGCGTTTTCTACAAATTGTTTGTACTTCGTGAACGTGGTACCCTTTAAAATTTTGTCGCCCCCATAACGCTCATCGTTGAATAGGGTGTGGCCAATATACTTCATATGCACCCGAATCTGATGGGTACGACCCGTTTCCAACTTGCAGGAAACTAGCGTAATATAACCCAAACGCTCCAATACGGAATAGTGTGTGACGGCATCTTTACCTTCTTCGCCATCGGGGAAAACCTGCATCTGTAAGCGGTTCTTAGGGTTTCGGGCGATATTACCTTCTATTGTTCCCTTTTCATCGGCCACATCGCCCCATACCAATGCAACATATTCCCGCTCAGAGGTCTTATCAAAGAATTGCTTGGCAAGATGGGTCATCGCGGCTTCGGTTTTCGCCACTACCAGAAGACCGGAGGTATCTTTATCGATACGGTGTACCAGACCGGGGCGCTCATTGCTGTTCACCGGTAGGTCTATATCTTTAATATGATGCAGCAGTGCGTTGATCAGTGTACCTGAGTAATTTCCGTGACCGGGGTGTACGACCATTCCCGCTGGTTTGTTTACAACAAGCAGCACATCATCTTCATAAACGATATTCAGAGGAATGTCTTCGGGAACCAAAAGGAACTCATGGGGCGGGTGCTCAAAAAGCACCTTGACCTCATCGTTTGGTTTTACCTTGTAGTTTTGCTTGACAATGGAGCCGTTGACCCAAATATGACCGTTTTTCGCGGCCTGCTGTATTTTGTTGCGAGTGGCATACTCGATAAAGTTCATTAGAAATTTATCAACGCGCAGCGGTTCTTGGCCTTTGGAAGCCACAAAACGGTGGTGCTCAAAAAGCTCGTCGTCGTTCAGCGCTGTACTGTCTTTCGGCTGCATATGTTATTCAGAGTCGGCTTGAATACGGGCCTGATCGGGAATGGTGCCATTACCGCACACCAATTCTATCTTTGAAGTTTTGGGCAACTTATCGCCGGGCTTGATCTGCTTGCCCTTGTGCTTGATATAATACACCATATCTTTACCCAATTGATCGATATAGCTGACACGCTGAACGTCAAGACCGACCGCACGTAACATAGAACTGGCGTTACGCTGCGTGACTTGTATGATCTGCGGGACGGTAACTTTTTTATATCCGGAAGGGTTTACCGTAAAATAGATTTTTCGGTTTTCCTTGACCTTGTTTCCGGCAGGCGGGTTCTGTTCGATGATAGAAAATCTCGGATATTCGGGATTAAAATTTGCGGAATCAAGAACTTCGTAGCGGAGTCCTGCCGCATCGACCGATTTTCGCATATCGGGCACGGACATTTTCGAGAAATCCGGTACCTCAACGAATTCGCCATGATTAGTACTGCTTTTCAGCCAATTCAATGCCAAGAATACCAAAAGCACAGAAACCAAGAGGGCTAAGCCCAATTGAATGAGAAATACCCTACTCTTTAGAAAATTAAAAAAATTACGCATCAGGTGATTTTTTGACTTGACAAATATAAGTAATGCACTTCAACTTTCAACCTTACAAAAATTGGCTAATTCCTACTTGTCCTAAGGTCCGATCTGTACCTCGTGAAAAGGTCCAAATGAGTTTGTACGTAAAAAACAAGCGGCTACATCAAAAAACGGAATCTTTTTTCTTTACTTTGAAACGCTACACTTCAGCGCCCGTTTGAAAATTACAATCCCAAAATTCTTAAACAGGCTCTTAAAAAGTAAACGGAACAATGAAGAAAAATATTGCTATCATCATGGGCGGTTATTCAAGCGAATTTGAAATTTCGCTGAAAAGCGGAAATGTCGTGCACGACTATCTCGATAAAGAGAGCTACAATACCTATCGTGTTCATATTCTAAAGGAAAAATGGGTTTACGTTGATAACGGCGATGAAGAATATCCAATAAATAAAAATGACTTTTCGGTAAAAACCGAAAAAGGTAAATTAACTTTTGATTGTGTTTTCAATGCTATTCATGGTACGCCCGGTGAAGACGGGTTGATGCAGGCCTATTTTGAACTGGTCGGCATACCTCAAACCTCGTGCGATTATTACCAATCGGCACTGACGTTTAACAAACGTGATCTTCTCAGCGTTCTCAAGGCCTATGGTATTAAAGCGGCTCCATCCTTTTACCTTAACTTTGGAGACCCCATCGACGGAAAGGCAATCATTTCAAAAGTGGGGCTGCCATGCTTCGTAAAGGCGAATAAAGCCGGTAGCAGTTTCGGCATTTCAAAAGTGTACGAAGAAGAAAACTTAATGGCCGCTATTGATAAAGCCTACAGAGAGGATAACGAAATTATCATCGAGGCCTTTTTAGATGGTACCGAAGTTTCAGTAGGGGTTATAACGTACAATGGTGAAACCAAGGTGCTACCCATCACGGAAATAGTCAGTGAGAACGACTTCTTTGACTATGAGGCCAAATATGAAGGAAAATCACAGGAGATTACACCAGCCCGAATTTCTGAAGAACAAGAAAAAAAGGTTTCGGAATTGGCCAAAAAAGCATACGAAGTTCTCAAAATGAAAGGCTTTTCGAGAAGCGAGTTTATTTTTGTCGATGACGAGCCGTTTATGCTCGAAATGAATACGACCCCGGGATTGACTACCGAAAGCATATTGCCAAAACAAGCGCAAATTGCAGGTATATCTTTATCCGAACTCTTTGGAAGCGCCATAGAAGAAGCTTTGAAGAAAAATAGCTAACTTTCAAGTCAATACTACTGGCAAAACTAGTCTTTTATAATGCGGACCCATAAACCCGCCCGAATTAGCATTTTTTACTATTGAACTTTTTATTTCATACTCCATAAACCATCGCTCACCATGAAACGCGCTATCTTTCCCGGTTCTTTCGACCCATTGACCTTGGGCCATTTTGACATCATCACCAGGGGAGTGACACTCTTTGATGAGGTGATTATAGCTATCGGCGTCAATGCAGAAAAGCGCTATATGTTTTCCTTGGAAGAGCGAATGAAATTTATCACGGAAGCGTTTTTGAACGAATCAAAAATTAAGGTGCATACCTATGAAGGTCTCACCGTCGATTTCTGCAAAAAGGTCGAAGCCGATTTTATTTTAAGGGGATTACGCAACCCTGCAGACTTCGAGTTCGAAAAGGCCATTGCCCATACCAACCGTAAACTTTCAGAAATAGAAACTGTATTTTTGCTTACCTCATCGGGCAAATCTTACATAAGCTCTTCCATAGTTCGGGATGTTATCAGAAATGGGGGCGATTATACAGGCCTAGTACCGGATACGGTTCGGGTACCCTAACCGATTTCTTATAATCAAAGTACGTATCGAATGATGTGCGCAACGAATTTTGGTAACTTCCATTTTAATCCCCATTATACTTCATAACATAGGAACTTAGATTACTTTTCATGTTCTAAATGAGTAAAGGCTCTAAGTCTTATTATAGTGGCAAGATATTCCTTAGCATAATTATTACGCCGTATTAATAGGAAATATAAGTTAATTACAATAAATTAGTAAGAAATTACTTTCGTTATTACCATATTTACTTTACCATCTGTTTTGATGAACAACACAACGGGTTTAAGCGTATTCACAACAAACCTTTAGATATATTGGTAAAACCTCCTACTTTAGTAAGAAATTACGTTAATATGTTGAAAGGGCATCAATCCACAACAAACAATTATCTTATAAAACAATTGCCCACGGCAACGGCTTTTATCAACAAAAAGTTCGAAGTGGTGCATGCGTCAGATAAGTGGATGACCGAGCATAACCTAGAACCCGGCGATGTATTCGGTAAAAGAATCGATACTCTTTTTACGAAATTAAGCGATCAGTGGGAAAGCACGCTGCAAGAATGTCTTACCGGAAAAGTGGACGAAATTTGTGTAGATGATACCTCTACAGACAGTTACTTTGAATGGTACTGTAACCCATGGTTCGATGAGAAAGAAAACATTGTTGGCCTGGTAATTCGAACGGAAGATGTTACCAAACAAAAGCAACAGGAAAGGAACTTTGCAAAGCTGGAATCTATAGTCAAAATAACCTCGCAAGTTGCTAAAATTGGAACTTGGGAATATGACGTCATTGAAGACAAAGTCCATTGGTGCGGTATTACCCACAAAATTCATGAAGTTCCGGAGGATTTTAAACCGACAATTGATAGTGCCGTAGATTTCTATAAAGACGGGTATAGTAAGAATACCATCGCAATGGTCGTTCACGAAGCCATCACCAATGGAAAACCATGGAGTGAAAAACTGCAGCTGATTACGGCAAAAGGCAATGAGATATGGGTTCAGGCATCAGGTATGCCAGTTTTCGAAGAAGGAAAGCTAATGGCCCTTACCGGTACTTTTCAAGATATTGACCATCGAGTACGCTCAGAAGCCAAAACAAGGGAAAATGAACGCTTATTGCGCACCCTTGTCGATAATTTACCCCTTAATATTTATGTCAAGGATTCCGAATCGCGAAAAATATTGATAAATAAAGCAGAATGTAATTATTTAGGTATCAAAGACCCTAAAAAAGTTTTGGGCAAAAGCAACGACGACCTTTATGATCCGGATATTGCAGAGATACTTAACAAAGAAGACGTTGCTGTAATGGAAACGCTTCGGTCTATTATAGCGAAGGAGACCAATATTAGAACAAAAGAGGGCAAGACCACGACTTTTTTAGTCTCCAAGATTCCATTATTGGACGAACAGGGCAAAGCTTATGGCCTGATTGGCATAAGTCACGATATTTCCGATCTTAAACGAAAAGAAGAAGAGCTTCGAAATCTTATCAATGTAACCTCGCGACAAAACAAAAAACTTGTCGACTTTGCACATATAGTATCTCATAACCTAAGATCGCATACCGCAAACTTTTCAATGCTGCTCGAATTATTGGTTAACGAAGGTGACGAATCCGAAAAAAAGAAAATCATCGCCATGTTGACCGACGCATCTGATAATTTATTGGAAACATTAGAAAATCTGAATCAGGTCGTTGACATCAATGCGAACATTAATCAAAAGAAAAAGCTTATTAATCTGAATGCTGTAATATGCGACATCGAAAAAAACCTTTCGCCATTTTTATTGAACAATAATGCCACCCTAGTAAATCGCGTCTCAAATGAAATTGAGATTAATGTGGTTGCCAGTTATATAGATAGCATTCTAATGAATTTCATTATTAATGCGGTGAAATATAAAAACCCTGAGGTAAACCCGATAGTCATCTTAAGCGCGAAACGTGAAGGAGGCTACACGATTCTTTCCATAGCGGATAATGGTTTAGGAATAAATCTGGAAAAATACGGAGATAAATTATTCGGTATGTACAAAACCTTTCATAACCATACCGAGGCAAGAGGAATCGGACTTTATATTACCAAAAATCAGATAGATGCGATGAACGGAAAAATTGAAGTAACCAGCGAAGTAGGCAAAGGTACCACATTCAACATTTATTTTAATGAGGGAAATTGAGAGTATCTGTATAATAGACGATGATCGAATAACAATGTTCGGTATTCGAAAAATGTTGCAGTCGTCAGTAAAATGTGAAACTATATCCACATACTTGAATGGTAAGCTCGCATTAGAAGGAATAAAGAAAGGAATTGAGGAGCATGGAACGATACCAGAAGTGATTTTTCTTGACATTAATATGCCAATTATGGATGGATGGCAGTTTCTTAAAGAATTTATTACCATACCCATAGCGCAAAAAACAAGAATCAACATCATTACTTCATCGATTGATTCGCATGATATTCAGAATTGGGAAAAATATAGGAAAAGCAGTAGTCATGTTATAACCTACAATGTCAAACCAATTACCAAAAAGAAAATAGTCGAAATTACAAGAACGGCCACAACTTCGGCTTAATTCCGCTAATTCCCAAATACTTTATTTCGTTTCAATCGAACTTCTGTGTTCACCTAGCTTGCTGGTTTTTATGTAATTTTGGGCCATGAACGAATCATGGCTAAATTATCTAAAAATTGGATCCATTGCGGTTGCAGTTCTTGGATGCCTTTTTCTGTCTTGTGAAACCGAGCAGAAAGAAGACAAAATCAACTATCAGACGCAGTTTGAATTGAGCCAAGGAAAAGAAACGGCAACCTACCTTCAGACCATTGATTTTTACATACAGCTTGCCAAAGAGTTTCCGGAAATAAATATGCAAACCGTAGGAGAAACCGATAGTGGCTATCCTTTGCACATCATCACCTACAATCCCGACGGGGATTTTAATTTTCAAAAAATCGGTGGCGATAAGATTATAATGCTCATCAATAACGGCATACATCCCGGGGAGAGCGATGGTATCGATGCGACCATGCTCTTATATCGAGATTTTGCAATTGGAAAACTGAGCCCTCCGACAAATACGGTATTGGTAACAATTCCCATTTATAATATCGGCGGGGCCCTGAACCGCAACAGTACAACACGAGCCCATCAAAACGGGCCTAAATCGTACGGTTTTCGAGGCAATACCCTTAACTACGACCTTAATCGAGATTTCATAAAGGCCGATACCAAGAATACCCAAACTTTCTATGAAATATTTCATTTGGTAAAGCCCGATATTTTTATCGATAACCACGTAAGTAATGGCGCCGACTATCAATATACGCTAACTCATCTTTTTACCCAGCATAATAAATTGGGGGAAGATCTAGGAAATTATTTGAATCAAGAAATGATGCCAGCCCTTGAAAATTCTTTACTTGATATCAAATGGGAAATCACACCTTATGTAAATGTGTTCAATGCAGTACCCGAGGATGGTTTTTCGCAATTTATGGACTATCCGAGATATTCTACCGGTTTCACTACCCTTTGGAATACCTTGGGGATGATGGTCGAAACGCATATGCTCAAACCCTACGAACAAAGGGTCTTGGGCACATATCATCTGATGGAAAAAATGATAGCGATTGCCGAGGCCGATATTGAGAAAATAAAACGCTTACGGGCCGAAGCCAAACACCGGCATATCAACTGGAAACACTATCCCACCGCCTGGGCAATAGATTCGACCCGTACCACAAGCCTGAATTTTAAGGGGTTTGAAGGGGATACTCTTACGAGTGAAGTAACCGGTTTTACCCGACTGAAATACAATCGGGAAAGACCCTTTACCAAAACCGTCGAATATCAGAATTTTTATAAACCGACCGATTCCGTTGAAATTCCTGAAGCTTATATTCTTAAAAGAGGTTGGAGCAAGGTTACCGCACTATTAGATTTGAACGAAATAGACTATGTGACGCTTCAAAAGGATACCGTACTTTCCGTTGAGTCTTATAAAATCGATTCGTTCGAAACTGTTCTTTACCCTTATGAGGGGCATTATCCACATTATAATACAAAAGTGAACAACACTGTCAGCGAAGTAAAGTTTCAGCAGGGCGATATCTACATACCTACCGATCAAATTGGTATTCGTTATCTACTTGAAACTTTGGAACCCGAAACAAACGATTCGTTTTTCAATTGGAATTTTTTCGACCCGATACTACAGCAAAAAGAAGGTTTTTCGCCCTATGTTTTCGAAGATGAGGCACTCAAATTGTTACAGGAAAACGAAACCCTTCGAAATCGATTCGCTCTCAAAAAAACGAGCGAACCTGAATTCGCCGAAAGTTGGTACGCTCAGTTAGACTGGCTCTTCAAGCAGTCGGAATATTACGAGAAAGCCCACATGCAATACCCCGTTTATCGTATTCTAAAAGACAGCACGTCTACAGATTAGCAATCATTCTGCCCCAAAAAGTATTTTGATGTTCGTGTATGAATTTTGAAGTGCCTTTTGAATTTTTTTCGGGCCTTTCCATTTGACCTTCACGATACCTTCTTTTTTTTCAGGTTTCAATTTGCCACTGTATTCCGTTTTCATGGCAAACCAATGTACTTCCTTTAGGGTATAAGTACCGCTATTTTTATAAATGTGATATGTAGTATGTAAGAAATTTTCAATCCGTAGGCCTTTTACCCCGGTTTCTTCCATGACCTCACGTAGGGCACAGTCTTCTATCGATTCACCCTTATCGAGTTTTCCCTTTGGCAAATCCCACTTATCGTTTCTGTAGATGAACAATACTTTGCCTTTCGGGTTCGTAACTACCCCTCCAGCAGCGACCGTTAATGGAATTTTTTTAGTGAATTTTTTAAGAATTTCTTCATGGTTCGGGTGATAGATATAGGCCTCGGCGAGTTTTTTCTTTTTTAATGCCTTAATCGCTTCTTGAATCGATTCTTCGTTGAGCAGAAAATATTCTCCATTGGCGGTTTCCGAGAGTTTATTTGTTAAGATCAACGGCAGTTCGTTCACAAAAACTTTATACATTTGCGCTATGGTTTTAGACAAAAACACTGCCAAAAAAACAGCCGAGCTTTTACTGCAAATTAATGCAATAAAGTTGAGACCCGAAAATCCTTTTACTTGGGCTTCAGGTTGGAAATCTCCCATTTATTGTGATAATAGAATCGTACTTTCCTATCCGATGATTCGCAATTACATCCGCGAAGAAATGGCCAAACAAGTAGAGGCGCTCTATGGCAAACCCGATATCATCGCAGGTGTTGCAACCGGTGCTATCGGTATAGGTGCCTTAGTAGCCGATTTTTTGGGACTACCGTTCATCTATGTCAGGCCCCAACCTAAATCGCACGGCAGACAGAACCAGATCGAGGGCCAATTGGAACCTAATCAAACCGTAGTGGTTATCGAAGATCTTATTAGCACAGGAAATAGTAGTCTGAACGCAGTAAATGCATTGAAATCAGGAGGTGCCAATGTAAAAGGGATGTTGGCCATATTTACGTATGGGTTCGATGTTGCCGATAAAAATTTCGAGGAAAAAGAGGTTGCGCTGCATACATTGAGCGATTACGAACACTTGATACAACAAGCTTCGGAAACCCATTTCATAAAAGAAGATCAGTTGCATACGCTGATGGGCTGGCGAAAAAAGCCGGAAGCATGGCAGCAATAATTAAGCTCGTGAAATAGTTAATATTCATAAACACTAAAAGTTACTCAACGGCTAATCCACTAACTCCTAAAAAATGCATATAGAGACCCCCAATAAAAATGTTCCGAAAGGCGATAAAGAAGTCTTTGAGTTTTTGAGCGATCTTAAGAACTTTGAAAAACTAATGCCCGAAAATATCGATAAGTTCGAGGTTATCAATGAAGACCGCTTTCTATTTGCGCTGAAAGGTATGCCCGAAATCGTGCTACAACGCAAACATCAGACTCCGAACAGTCAAATTGTATTGGGCGCCGCCAGTGAAAAATTACCGTTTACCCTAACGGCCAATATCGCGGACAAAGGAGATAGTAACAGTGAAGTATCCTTAAGTTTTGAGGGAGAATTCAATGCCATGATGGCCATGATGATAAAAAAACCCATTACGAATTTTATGGGAACGCTTTCGGAGAATTTAGGCAACATCTAAAAAAAATTACAGCTTAATATTTAGAGAGTGTTTGGAAGTTAGATTTATCGTTAAGCATATAGAATAATTATGACAAAATGGGTTCAATACAATAACCGTATTTCCTTCAAATCGAATTCTTCCATGATACTGTCCTCAAGCTCAACGACTAATTTTCCGTAATCAGAGATTCCACGGATAAATCCCATAAATAAATCCCCATTTCTATCTTCAAAAGTTGAGGGTTTATCTTTTCGAAAGAGTGTTTTTTTATAGGTTTCACGAAGTGAATCCACACCTTTTTCCTTCCATTCGCTAAAAACGTTTTTCAGATTTTTGACAATTAAACTTAAAAGCTCATCCACATTAAAGGTACGCCCCAGCAACAATTTTAGCGATGCCACGTTTTGAAGAGATTCGAAGTGTAATTGATTTACATTGAGACCGATGCCGACTATCGCGGTATTTATTTTGTTGCCAGAAAGCAGGTTTTCGATGAGAATACCACAGATTTTCGAGCTACCTGACAGAATGTCGTTGGGCCACTTTATGTAAAGATCGGGCACATTAAGTGCCTCCAAACATTTGTAGATAGCTATGGAAACAGTAACGTTCAACAAAAAACTATCGGAAGCCGATAAGTGAAGATTATTTTTTAAAACACTAAAGGTTAGGTTTTTACCGGGATCAGATAGCCACTTCGTACCCATTTGACCTCTACCGTTCAATTGTTGGCCCGCAACAACGACCGTAAAATCGGTCAAGGTTTCGGACAATGTCAAAGTTTTTAAATAATCGTTTGTTGAGTCCGTGGCATCAAGTTTGATTATTTGCATAAACTACGTTTGCATTGGTATTAAATCTATTGTCAAAAACATAGGTCTAAAAGAACAAAAAAATAATAACTTTGTAAAAATTAAAATTTTTGGATGCAGAAAAGCAAAGCCAGTGCTGATGAATTGATTGCACTGATCTTACAGGGGATAGAAGAAGTAAAAGGGCAGGAAGTAAATTTGCTCGACCTCAGGGATATAGAAAATACCGTTTGTGACTACTTTATAATATGCAATGGTACTTCGAATACGCATGTTAACGCAATAGTAGGCTCGATCCGAAAAACCGTAAGCAAAAATATCAAAGATAAACCTTGGCATGTTGAAGGCGAAGATAATGCCGAGTGGATTTTGATGGACTATGTGAACGTTGTTGTACATATCTTCCAAAAACAAATTCGGGAATATTATGACATCGAGGGCCTTTGGGGAGATGCCAAAGTGACGGCCGTCGAAAGTAGTTTAAACCAGTAAAAAAATATAATGGCAAAAGATAATAGTACGAATCCAAAAAAACCAAAGTTCAGTTCGTGGTGGATCTACGGCTTGATCGCAATACTTTTGATCGGTTTTCAGTTTTTAGGAAGTGGCAATTTTGCCAGTACCAAGAAAACAACAACCTCCGAATTGCAAGAATATCTCCGTAACGGTGATGTAAGGGAGATAATGATTATTACTAACACTAGGCAAGCAAAGGTCTTTCTGACCGATGAAGCCCTGGCGAAGGATGTTCACAAAGAAGTGAACGACAAACCCTTTCTTCCGTCGACCGGTGCGGTACCCCAATACGTCTTAGATTATGGGGATCTTCAAAATTTTGAGAACGAGATAAAGAACATCAAAAAAGAGAACAACCTCGATACCATTGTCGATTACGATACCGACAATAACTATCTGATGGACCTGCTGTTAGGCATACTGCCCTTCGTGCTGATTATAGGCATCTGGATCTACCTGATGCGAAGAATGTCAGGCGGCGGCGGCGGCGGTGCCGGCGGCCAAATATTTAATATCGGTAAATCGAAGGCCAAACTTTTTGATGAGAAGACCGATACAAGAACTTCTTTCAAGGATGTAGCAGGATTAGAAGGTGCGAAGGAGGAAGTCGAAGAAATTGTTGAATTCCTTAAAAATCCGGATAAATATACCTCTTTGGGGGGTAAAATTCCGAAAGGTGCCCTATTGGTAGGCCCTCCGGGTACCGGTAAAACTTTATTGGCAAAAGCCGTTGCCGGAGAAGCCAAAGTCCCCTTCTTTTCACTTTCGGGTTCCGATTTTGTAGAAATGTTCGTTGGGGTAGGCGCATCTAGGGTACGGGATCTTTTCAAACAGGCAAAAGATAAATCGCCGGCAATCATCTTTATCGATGAGATTGATGCAATTGGTCGCGCACGGGGCAAAAATAATTTCACTGGAAGCAACGATGAACGCGAAAATACCTTGAACCAACTCTTGACCGAAATGGATGGTTTCGGCACGAATACGAATGTTATTGTTTTGGCCGCTACAAACCGCGCCGATGTGTTGGATAAAGCATTGATGCGTGCCGGGCGTTTTGACCGACAGATTTATGTAGACCTTCCGGATATTCGAGAACGTAGGGAGATTTTCGAAGTGCACTTAAGGCCCATAAAAACAGCCGAGGCCCTGGATATGGAATTCTTGGCGCGACAGACACCCGGGTTTTCCGGTGCCGATATCGCCAACGTTTGTAACGAAGCCGCATTGATTGCGGCCCGCAAAGAGCGAAAAGCGGTTACCAAACAAGATTTTTTAGATGCGGTAGATCGAATCGTCGGCGGATTAGAGAAGAAGAACAAGATTATAACCCCAGGCGAAAAAGAGACCATCGCCTACCATGAAGCCGGTCACGCCACCACAAGTTGGATGTTGGAACATGCCGCACCTTTGGTAAAAGTTACTATCGTACCAAGAGGTCAATCGTTAGGAGCTGCATGGTACCTACCCGAAGAGCGATTGATCGTTCGCCCCGAGCAGATGTTGGACGAAATGTGTGCTACCATGGGAGGAAGGGCCGCGGAGAAGGTTATTTTCGATAAAATATCAACCGGTGCCCTGAGCGACCTTGAAAAGGTGACCAAACAGGCCAGGGCCATGGTTACCATATATGGACTGAATGATGAAATAGGCAACCTGACCTACTACGATTCGTCTGGTCAAGATTCTTATGGTTTCTCGAAGCCCTATAGTGAAGAAACGGCAAAGAAAATCGATGAAGAGATTTCAAAAATCATTGAAGCACAGTACCAAAGGGCCATTGAGGTATTAACAAAGCATAAGGACAAGTTGACCACTTTAGCGGAAAGGCTACTCGAGAAAGAGGTTATATTCAAAGAAGACTTGGAGAAAATATTCGGAAAAAGACCCTTCGACAAAGAATTCGATCAAAAAGGACAGGAGAAAATAAAGGACGAAAATTCAGATACTCCTGAAATAGAGGATGCATTGGCAGAAAAAGAAGAAGAAAAATAAATACGGAAATTTAACGTTTTCTATAACTAAGGAGAACGTATATTGAGTTTTACAAGTGCAAATGGGGCTATTTGACAAATTATTTGGTGGTGGCAATAAGAAGAAAAAAGTTTCTAGGGAAACTGCGCAGACCAGAGGTGCCCATATGCCAGATCTCAATATTCCCGTGGACGAAAAATTCACCATACACTTCAAAAAGAACGGGGGCAAGTTTCTGTATTGCGATTCGTTTTCAGAGATTTCGCAAGCGCTAAAGAATATAGTTAGTGAAAACGATTGGCAAGACCATCCTTTTTATGTGCTCAACCCAAAACTGAAGGAAAAGTTTGCCAAAGAAAACATCAAATTTACCGACAAAAGCAAGGATAGTGAGGTCTTTTTTACAACCTGCGAACATCTTATTGCACAGAACGGTTCTATTTTAGTATGTTCAAATCAGTTAATGGAAAAAAAGCTCAATGAGCTTCCGTACAATGTTATCGTATTTGCAACTACAAGCCAGTTGGTCGAAGCGATTGGTGAGGGCTTAAAGACTATCAAAAGAAAATACGGCCATAATATTCCTGCCAATATCACTACGCTGAAGCACTTCCAAGCCAACGAAGAAAACTCAGATGATTTTCTAACGTACGGAAGTAGTTCGAAAAATTTATACCTGCTACTTTTAGAAGATCTTTAGGTTTCTGCCCTAAAATCCATGATTCCTGTCCGACTTTCCGGATTATAATCTATTTTTGTCTTGTACACCTAAAATGTAAAGGTCGTTGCAAGACACATTTTATCTTGCCGTAAAAATTCAATGGGTTATGAATTGTGAGAAAGGTGAAAAACTAAACGATCTATTTCAAAACAGTGTCCAAAGATGAGGGAAATTCTTAGGCGTTCACTGACCGGAGCTGTTTACATCATTCTTTTGCTTTCAGTAGTTTTTTTAAGTTCTGACGCGTTTGACTTCCTTTTCATGGTCTTTGGGCTTGCCTGCCTCAACGAGTTCAAAAAACTGGTCGGTCTTCGGGGTCTGCATATCTATATCGCCTATCTTGCCCTTTGGTGGATCTACATTTACTTTATAAAAGACGTTTGGCCGGTTTACGTCTTGTTGTGCTGTACTCTGCTTACCAACTTTGCCCTATTGTTTTATTTATTCTCCAAAAAGGAAAAACTGTTCAATACCCTTCAAAAGTTCATAATTGGTTTATTCTATGTCGGTGGAGGTTGCATTTTTCTAACGATGATTCCTTACACTAACGATGACTTTGTCAAGTTCCTCATTATAGGTATTTTTATATTGATTTGGATGAATGACTCGTTTGCCTACATTGTCGGGCGGGCATTCGGGCGTACCAAGTTGTTTTCAAGGGTATCACCTAAAAAAACGGTAGAAGGTGCTTTAGGTGGTCTATTTTTTGCACTTGGAACAGCTTACTTTTTGGCCAAATATGAACCCATAATAAGTCCACTACAATGGGTTGTACTCGCTGCCGTTATTGTTGTGGCAGGTAGTTTGGGAGATTTGGTCGAATCAAAATTGAAAAGAGCAGCGGGAGTAAAGGATAGTGGAGCTATCTTACCCGGTCACGGTGGCATGTTAGATCGTTTGGATAGTTTGGTGTTCGCTGCCCCGTTCGCCTATTTAACACTAAATATATTCGCCTATGTTTCATAGAGAGGGTCAAAAAATAATACTGACCACTTTTTTTATAGTTTCCGCTATTATATTGATTTCACAGTTTTATGTGAATATTCCCTGGTTGCGTTGGGGACTTCAAATACTCTCCCTCTTACTTTTGGTCGCCATCTTACAGTTCTTTAGAAATCCGACTCGAAAAGTAGCAAAGAACTTTGATGAGATACTGGCTCCCGTAGATGGTAAGGTAGTGGTCATAGAAGAGGTTGAGGAAACTGAATTTTTCAACGACAGGCGAAGGCAGGTTTCCATTTTTATGTCGCCGACCAATGTTCATGTAACTCGTTACCCGGCAAGTGGTAGCGTGAAATACTCAAAGTATCATCCGGGAAAATATCTAGTTGCATGGCATCCAAAATCGAGCACTGAAAATGAACGTACCACCGTAGTTATTCGCACACCCAAATTCGGTGACATTCTGTATCGGCAGATTGCAGGTGCCATGGCCCGTAGGATTGTAAATTACGCCGAGCAGGGTGAAAGCGTACAACAGGGCGAAGATGCGGGCTTTATAAAATTCGGATCCCGTGTCGACTTGTTCTTACCCTTGGATTGTGCGGTTACCGTTAAATTGAATCAAAAGGTGGTCGGGGCAAAAACCTGCATCGCGGCAGTCATCGAAAAGGATGAAGAAGGAAAAATTACATACTGATTTCGCAAAAGCGGTAGCGTTCGTAAACAATTACACCGAACCCATGCCCGCCGATCTATTATTAAAACTATATGCCTTCTACAAAATTGCCAATAAGAACTACAACAATCCTGGAAGTAAAACACCGCTAATCAATGCCTTTAAGGCCAATGCTCTAATTCAGGCCAAGAATATAAGCCGGGACAATGCTATGAAATCGTATATCAAACTGGTTAAGAAGGAGCTAATGCAGTAGTCGGTAATTGAAAAAAGTGAATTCTTTTTTGCTAAAATCCTAAACCCATAAACCTAATTTGAACCCTCCTAATACCACCAGGCGAGCATAAGTTTGTCTTTGGCATTTGAGTTTGTGTTTGTGTTTGTGTTTGTGTTTGTGTTTGTGTTTGTGTTTTTTAGGGTGACGAAATAGAAAAGAAAAAAGAGTAAAGGACAGGGAAAAAAGACAATTGCGTTAATCAAAAAAATAAACCCATGAACTTAAAAGCTCATACCCGTTTTTTGAATTGTATTCGCGTTTGAACTTCGTTTTGTATTCAAGTTTGGGATTAATTTTTCTATTCGTAAAGATCCTCCAAATCGGCACCGCACAATTCGAACATAAAATCACCCATTTTTTGAGTTACATCCTTAAAAAAACGTAATCCTTTTTCCTTTGAGGATTTATGTGGATTCCCAACTCCCGTATCTTCGCTTATTTGAGACCATTTGCGTTCTGCCCATACCCAACCTTCCGAAAAAGATTTCATCTTGTACTTTTTTGCGGTTCCATCCCCCCACTTTTCTTGAGGTAGCACCAAGTCGGGTCTTAGATGCAGCATAAGGCTTGTTTCCATCTCATCGGCATGGTCTCCCTTCTCCTCAAAATAGGAGTATTTATCCACCACCTGGGTCCAATTGCTAAGACTAATAAACATCTTCGGAAACTTTAATCCAAGTTCACGAACGATAGCCTTGAAATTATTCCCACCGTGGCTATTGAACAACAACAATTTGAAGATACCCTGCCGGTTCAAGACCTCAACAATGTCACATAAAATGACGAATTGCGTGCTAGGATTCAGATTAATATCTAAATAAATATCCGATTGGCCTGTATTTACTCCAAATGGAATTGTAGGTAGCACTATTACTTTGCCCCCTCTGTTCCAAGCGATTTTCGCAGACTCCGCCGCAAGGGCATCCGCTTCATAGTTATCAGTTGCATAAGGCAGGTGGTAGTTATGGGCTTCGGTGGCACCCCAGGGCAGAACTGCCAAATCGAAATCCGTATCTTTTACGGCTTCCCAGTTGGTCTCGGCCAGAATGTATGGTCTCATAATCGGTCTTTTGAAGTAATAAGCCTTTCAAGGAAAATATGTACGGGAAGTGACAGAGTAAGTTCGCAAAACTTAATCCAAATTACTAACTTTTAAAACTAGTTAAAGGGGCCTACCATAATATGTGCCCTGAAAGTACCTGGATCCATGAGCCATGGCATTCCTTTTTCATGGGGTTTATCGGGAAGCCCTGTAGATGCATTGGTAGCAAAAGGAGTATAAATGACATAGCGGTACTGACCATCACCTAACTCTCCCGTTTCTTTATCATAGGCTTCATCACTACCATAATATACATACATCATACTAGGTACTATAGGCATTTGCCATTTGCCTGCGGCAACCTCCGCGCCCTGGATCTCACGCTTTTCTTTGGTGTTTTTACCTTCTGCAGTAAGCTCCCTACCTCTTTTCATAAAAGGTTCTAAGTCTTTGGAATAACAAGCAACACTAATACCCTCTTTATTGGGATCGTCTCCTACGCAGACCAAATTATTGGTACCCTGCCTTAGAACTACCAAAGTGCCTGACGTATCATAGCCGTAGACCATAGCACCTACCTTATCGGACTCTGGAGCGGGTAAAGTCGCAGTTTTTATCTGAATGTCAGCGGGAAGGATGTTAGCTTTTTTTTCTTGGGCCGTACAAGAAAGCATAATCGACCATATAAACACTAGTGGAATAAACTTCATAATTTGGATTGTTTTACCTAAAGATAAACATCAAAATCAAACTTTTCAACCCAAAATTCAATATTGCTTGAACAGAGTCCATTGAAAAAGTAGAAACCCCAATGCGATAAGTGGGGGATTAAATAGGATCTATCGCATTAATGGGGTTTCCAAAGCTTAAGCAGGCTAAGTATGTTTCTTCAAACACACTCAGGTAAAGAAGTGAAAAACACTTAAAAAAATATCTTGAATTAGCTAGTCTACTCTGTGCTACAAATATACGTTTATAAATGAATAGTAGTTCACTTATAAGTGTTAAAGTTTTCATGCTTTGATTGCATCCCAACAAATACCGAAGGTCTGAACGATAATTTTTTCCGTCAGTTCCTTTTTTTTTGAAGTAAAATGTCTGGCCAAATTATTTACGTAGCCATATAGTAATGGGAATAGGATATCGTTATCCATATCCTTCACTATTAGTTCCTGTTTTCCTGCGTTCAACAATGCGACAACGTGATTTACAAACTGTTCGTCCATCTTTCTTGACTCCTCCGAAATAAATGAAGAATAGCGAAACTGATGCATGAAAGCCACTTGTGAGCTATTGGAAATACGGAACTTTAGAACATTTGACCAAATTGTATACAACTGTTGTTTGAGAGGTAAGTGCGATATGGAGGGCAATAAAGAAAGGGTGCCCTTTAACATTAAATGGCGATAGAGCTCGTTCAAGAGTTGGTCTTTGCCATTGAAATAAATGTATAAGGTTCCGCTGGCTATTTTAGCTCTTTTCGCAATGGCCGACATCGTAAGTCTGTCAAGACCCTGCTGACCGGTTAAAGCTACCGCTGCCTCAAAAATAGCTTCAATTTTAGCATCATCTTTTAATCTCACCCAGCTAAAATAGCAAAATAAGTGAACTTCTGTTCATTTATATTAGGCGAATTTAGAATGCTACCGACTAAAACGCATCCCTTCAAAAAATAAAAAATGGTGACTTAACAACACATTCAAAGGGTGTATTTCGTGAACAGTGCTTACAATGGTATTTAGAACTTGTTTTTTGCACTTTTAAATACTGCAATAGTTCGTTCTATATCGTTTTCCGTGGTTGCCCATGAACATATGCTTATCCGTATCGCCGCCTCTCCTTGCCATTTTGAGCCACCACACCAGACTTCTCCAGATTTCTGAACCATATCCAACACACCTTTTGTAATTTCATCTGTTTCACATGCTACAAGCACTTGATTGAATACGACTTCGTTTATAATTCGAAAACCGCTTTTCAGCAATCCTTTTTCTAGCTGTTTGGCCCTTTGGTAAAAACCGGTGACCATCTCATCAATACCATTTTTGCCCAGGTATTTCATGGTTGCCCAAAGCTCGATAGCTCTGGATCTTTTTGACATTTCGGGAGTGTAAAGCATAGGATCGCGCTCATCACTATAAATAATATATTCACCTGTAGCTTGAAGAGCGGTTACGAACGCCTTTTCATCGCGGCAAAGAACAATTCCCGAATCATAAGGTGTATTTAGTGTTTTATGACCATCTACCGCCCAAGAAGAGGCCTTTTCCATTCCCGCGGTCAAATGCGAAAGCGTTTTTGAAGCACCCGCCCAAAGACCGAAAGCCCCATCGACATGAACCCAAGCACCTACCCTATTGGCTTTATCGCAAACTGCGGAAAACTTGTCGAAAGACCCTGTGTTGGCATTACCGGCCTGAAGAATCACCAAACAACTCGAATCAAGCTCAGGAAGTTCTTCAATTATCATCCTACCTTGATCGTCAGATGGAACCCAAGTCACGTCATCTTGACCAAAACCAAGTATGGCAAACGTTTTCTGAATACTGGCGTGCACTTGCTCATGAGCGATAATTCGTATTCTTGGCGCACCGTTCAAACCTTTAATATTGACATCCCAACCCAAATTTTTTAATAGACGGTATCTCGCAGCTATCAATCCGCATAGATTGGCGACAGAGGTTCCACTGACAAATCCGGCCACGCTCTCCGACGGCAATTTAAAAATATCCTTTAACCAGTTCTCGCAGACCGATTCCAACTTTGCATTCAACGGAGAGGTCAGGTACAGCCCCCCATTTTGGTCCCATACATCGGAAAGCCATTTCACAGCCAGAGAGACGGGTACGGCGCCCCCATCTACAAAACCGAAATAACGACCACCAGTTTGGGCTATTGTAGCCGATGAACCCATTTGATGAAGCTGGCTTAGAACTCTTTCTGCCGTTAATGGCTCGGTCGAAAGCTTTTCATCGAACACTTTAAGGTTTTCTAAATTTTGAGGTGATGGAAAGACCTCCATCTCCTGAACACCATCGATATACGAATAGGCATAGGCACGGGCCTGCTCAAAAATTCTTTTTTCAATGAGCTCCTGGAACATTTGTTTTTGCATCTTCATGTTGGATGGGGTATTTTTTGGTTGTTACAGTCTTGAAATATTTGATAGCTACAAAAAACTAGAAATACATGTCGTTTTCCACTTACAGATAGCATGGAATAGGCTTCTAGGAAAATTTTCCGGTATTTACTAGTTTACCGCGTATCCCAAAATTTCAAGGTTATTGAAAGAAAACAAAAAAAGAAAAGTGCTAGTCTAACCCAAACTCCCCAAACTCTTCTCCAAAGTCTCGATTTTTGCCTCGGCATCGGCTTGTTTTTTACGCTCGATGGCAATGACCTTTTCAGGGGCATTGTTCACAAAACGCTCGTTGGAAAGCTTCTTTTGAACGGATTGTAAAAAGCCCTTCGTGTACTTTAGTTCTTCTTGTATTTTTTTTACTTCTGCCTCGATGTCGATCGCTCCGCTTATAGGTATGAAATACTCATTGCTTTTCACCCGAAACGACAAAGCACTTTCTACCGGAGCATTTACATAGGCAATCTCCGAAAGATTAGTCAACTTTTTAATGACTACGTCCAAGTCTTTGGTACTATTTTCCTCATTCAGAACGAAGAGTTCTAGAGGCTCTTTCATTGGAATATTTTTCTCTTTACGGATGTTCCGTACGCCCGAAACGACCTCAGCGGCAAATTCGAAACTATGAATCAAATCACTATCTACTTTTTTCGATTTAGGCCATTCGGAAACGACCAAGGCCTCTTCAGGTTTACGTTCCGTAATATGCTGCCAAACGGCTTCCGTCAGGAAAGGCATGAACGGATGCAGCAACTTCAGGTTCTGTTCAAATAACTGTATGACAGCTTCGAAAGTATTCTTGTCGATAGGCTTTTGATATTCAGGCTTGATAATTTCGAGCAACCACGAACTGTAATCGTCCCAGACCAATTTGTAGATTGCCATCAGGGCGTCGGAAATACGGTATTTACTAAAATGATCCTCAATTTCGGCAAGGGTCCGATCGAACTTTGCAGTGTACCAAGCGATGCCCAATTTTGAGGCCTCTGGCTGTGGCAGATCGCTTACCTCCCAACCTTTCAACAACCGAAAGCCGTTCCATATTTTATTTGCGAAATTCTTACCCTGTTGGCAAAGGTCTTCGTCGAACATTAGGTCATTACCGGCAGCGGAGCTTAATAAAAGTCCGACACGTACCCCATCTGCCCCGTACTTTTCGATCAACTTAAGGGCGTCTGGTGAATTACCAAGCGACTTCGACATCTTACGACGCTGTTTATCGCGCACCAGCCCGGTGAAATAGACATTTTTAAAAGGGTGCTCGTGTCGGTATTCATAGCCAGAGATTATCATACGTGCTACCCAGAAAAAGATAATATCAGGGCCAGTCACCAAATCACTGGTTGGGTAATAATAGTTAATCTCTTCGTTATCAGGCTCTAGAACACCATTAAAAACACTTATTGGCCAGAGCCATGACGAGAACCAAGTATCAAGAACATCTTCATCTTGTTTTAAGTCTTTTAGCTCCAATGGCTTCTCTACTTCGCTCGAAGTGACAGGCCGTTTTTCATTTGCCTTAATTAAGGCTTCTTCAATACTTTCGGCCACGACGAAATCATCCTTTCCATCCCCAAAATAATAAACGGGAATCTGCTGTCCCCACCATAGTTGTCGCGAAATATTCCAATCGCGGATGTTTTCCATCCAATGACGATAGGTATTTTCAAATTTTTTGGGGAAGAATTTGACCTCCCCAGTTTCGAGAACCGCTTTTAAGGCCGGTTTCACCAAGTCTTCCATTTTCAAGAACCATTGATCGCTCAATCTGGGTTCGATTACTGCCTTGGTACGCTCGGAAGTACCCACTTTGTTGACATACTGCTCTTTTTTGACCAAAAACCCGTTTTCCTCCAGTTCTTTGGTAATTTCCTTTCGGACCGTAAAACGATCTTTGCCTTCATAGTGCAATCCGAAGGAATTTAAGCTAGCATCCGCATTGAAAATATCTACGGTCTCCAGATTGTGCTTTTCGCCCAAAGCTTTATCATTGATATCATGGGCCGGCGTAATTTTCAAACAGCCAGTACCGAATTCAATATCTACATATTCATCTTCAATAATAGGAATAACACGATTACAAATAGGCACGACGGCGCTCTTGCCCTTCAAGTGCCGATACCGTTCATCATTGGGGTTGATGCAGATTGCGGTGTCGCCCAAAATAGTTTCAGGACGAGTCGTAGCAATTGTAACTTTCTCTTCCGAATCTGATATAGGATACTCTAAATAGTATAAAAAACCCTGCTTTTCTTCGTAGATGACCTCTTCGTCAGACAGGGTAGTCTGTGCTTCAGGATCCCAGTTCACCATACGAAAACCTTTGTAAATCAATCCTTTATTGTACAAATCGATAAAAACCTTGATAACTGACCTATACATTTCATCGTCCATGGTAAACTTGGTGCGCTGCCAATCGCACGAGCAGCCCAATTTCTTTAGCTGTTCCAAGATTACCCCGCCGTAGTTATCCGTCCAATCCCACGCATGTTTTAGGAACGCTTCACGCCCTATATCGGTTTTTTCAATGCCTTCCGATTTTAATTTCGCTACGACCTTAGCCTCTGTTGCAATGGAGGCATGATCCATTCCAGGAACCCAGCAAGCATTCTTGCCCATCAAACGCGCCCTTCGTGTAAGCACATCTTGAATTGTATTGTTCAGCATATGGCCCATGTGTAAAACCCCGGTAACATTCGGAGGTGGAATAACAATGGTATACGGCTCTCTACCATCAGGTTTGGATGAAAAAAAGTCATGCTTCATCCAGTAGTCGTACCACTGGTTCTCAGCGTTTTGGGAGTCATATTTTGATGGGATATCCATATTTTGGAACGGTTTTTGTCTAAGGAAGATCGGTCTGTCGAAAGACCAAAAAAAGTAGTTACATTGTTAATAAATCATAGCAATTTTGCCCGATTTTAAATACGAAACAAAAATAAGTAACGTTAACAGATAACAAAAGAATTTTGGAGGTTCATCTGAAAAGATTTATTTTTGAGATTCCCTAAATTTAAAATGATGAAAAAAATAGTACTTGTATTATTTGTAGGCCTGATGGGTTTTACCCTTACTGCTCAGGACAAGGCCGCTAAAATCGAATTTAAAACGGAAACCGTTGACTATGGTGAAGTCGAAAAAGGTGCCGATGGTGTTCGTGTATTCGAATTCACCAATACCGGAGATGCTCCCTTAATCATTAGCAAGGTGAGTTCAAGCTGTGGGTGTACCATCCCAAAAAAACCAGAAGAACCTATTTTACCTGGTAAAACTGGAGAAATTCAGGTAAAGTACGACACGAATCGTGTGGGCCCTATCAGAAAGGCAATAACCGTAATATCAAATGCGGATACGCCTACCAAAGTATTGAAAATTAAGGGTGAAGTAAAATCCGTTGAAGGAAAATAAAAAAAGTTTTTAAAGCTTATAAAATGACCCCGACAGAAAAGTCGGGGTTTTTCTTTGAACTAAATTTGATAAAACTGTCAAACTGTGCTACCTGTCAAGCTCTTCTTTAAAAAAACTTGTAAACTATTAAACTACTAAACCTTTTTTTGTAAGCTTGGTTTTCTCATTTTTGTGTAAAATCAGAATAGATATGCCAGCAGTATCGCAAAAAGGGCTGAAAATGCCGGAATCACCTATACGAAAATTGGTGCCTTTCGCTGAAGAAGCCAAAAAAAAAGGGGTGAAGGTCATTCATCTGAATATTGGGCAGCCCGATATCAAAACCCCCCAAGTCGCCCTTGATGCCGTAAAGAACAATAGCCTAGAGGTACTGGAATATAGTCGCACGGAGGGTTCGGAAACCTATCGAACGAAACTGGCCGCCTACTATGCCAAAAACGATATTCATGTAAACGCACAGGATATTATTGTCACAACGGGCGGCTCAGAAGCGCTGGCCTTCGCAATGGGCAGTATTACGGATACGGATGATGAAATCATTATTCCAGAACCGTTCTATGCAAATTATAATGGATTTGCCACTGCAGCGGGCGTGAATGTAGTTCCTGTTATATCGCATATCGATTCGAATTTTGCCCTACCCCCAATAGAAGAATTCGAAAAGCTTATTACCCCGAAGACCAAAGCTATTTTAATATGTAACCCTGGTAATCCGACAGGATATTTGTATACCAAGGAAGAAATTCAGAAGCTAGCGCAAATCGTAAAGGGGCATAATCTCTTTTTAGTGGCCGACGAGGTGTACCGAGAATTTACGTACGATGATAAAGAACACTATTCCATTCTTCAAGAAGAGGGTCTGGAAGAACATGCCCTTATCGTCGATTCCGTTTCCAAAAGGTACAGCATGTGCGGGGCCCGTATCGGTTGCCTGGTCACAAAAAACCAAGAGGTCATCAAAACCGCCCTTAAATTTGCCCAGGCACGATTGTCGCCCCCGACCTATGCACAAATCGCAAGTGAGGCCGCTTTAGAAACCCCACAAAGCTATTTTGAAGAGGTGAAAAAAGAATATGTAGGCCGTAGAAACCTTTTGATCGAGGAACTAAAAAAAATAGATGGTGTGAAAATCGGCCGGCCCCAGGGTGCCTTTTACTGTATTGCCGAACTCCCGATAACCGATGCCGACGACTTCGCACAATGGCTTTTGGAAGATTTCCGCTTGAACGGAGAAACTGTTATGGTAGCTCCTGCCGCAGGTTTCTACGCTAGCCCCGGATATGGAAAAAACCAAATACGCATCGCCTATGTTCTTGACAGCGAAAGCCTAAAAAGAGCGGTGAGCATACTAAAGGAAGCCCTGAAGAGTTATATAGCCTAATGGACATTCAAGAAGATATATCCCTTCAACAATACAATACTTTCGGCATTGCTGCCAAGGCTCGCTTCTTTTGTGAAATTAAGACGATAGATGACCTTCGGCTTGCCTTGCAGCTCGACGAATACCCTAAAAAATTCATTATCAGTGGTGGAAGTAATATGCTTATCACCAATGATATAGAAGCACTTGTGCTGTTTATTAATATAAAGGGAATCGAAGTCGTCGATGAAGACGACGAAGGGGTCAGGATAAGGGTTATGGCCGGCGAAAATTGGCACGAAATGGTGCTTTGGAGCTTGGAGAAAAACTATGGCGGACTCGAAAATATGTCGTTGATACCCGGTAATACAGGAACCGCTCCCATACAGAATATCGGTGCCTATGGGGTCGAACTCAAAGACACTTTTGTGAGCTGTGAGGCTATGGATATCGACACACAAGAGCTAAGGCGGTTTTCGAAAGAAGAATGCCAGTTCGGGTATCGCGATTCGTACTTTAAGAACCAGGGCAAAGGAAAATACATTATTGTTTCCGTTACTTTTGAACTGACCAAGCGCGACCACAAAAAAAATACTTCGTATGGGGCTATAGAAGCGGAGTTGGAAAAGGAGGGAATTTCCGACCCTTCGATCAAGGATATTTCCAACGCCGTAATCAGTATCCGACAAAGTAAGCTGCCCGATCCAAAAGTTCTCGGAAACAGTGGTAGTTTTTTTAAAAATCCGATTATCGAAGCTTCTGAATTCCATACATTTACGGCAACATATCCTGAGGTTCCTTTTTACAAGGTGTCGGAAAATGCCTATAAGGTACCCGCAGGTTGGCTTATCGAGCAGTGTGGTTTTAAGGGCAGACGATTCGGAGATGCGGGTATACATAAAAACCAAGCTTTGGTATTGGTAAACCACGGTGCAGCGACGGGCAAGGAAATTTTAGATTTAGCCTATCGCATTATCGACGAGGTATATAAGAAATTTGGGATACGGATAGCTCCCGAAGTGAACATCATAAAATAACCCCTGTAGAAGAGTCTACAGGGGTTATACCAAACCAAACTAACCAAAAACTAAATGTACAGTTACCAAGTGCACATTTATATTATAAAATTTTTCAAAACGCTAATATCACAATCAATTTTATAAATTAGCGTTTACTGATATACGGTCTCATCGACCTTATTGGATGCCCCAGCATCATTTTTTTTACGACCTGCACTATATTATGAGCACCTTACTTGAAAAACATATTGTAGAATTGCTTCAAGAGCGCGATGAAAAGGCCATCTCGCTTTTATACGAACACTACGGAGATACGCTCTTGGGTGTTGCGAACAAGGTCGTGCGCAACGAAGAATTGGCGCAGGATGTACTGCAGGAAAGTTTTGTGAAAATCTGGAAGAAATCTGACTCTTACGACTCTTCGAAAGCCAAGCTTTTTACCTGGCTTTTTCGCATAACGCGCAATACCGCGATCGATAAGTTGAGAAGCGTGAACACAAAAAGCGATAAAGAAATCCAAATAGATGTTTCAGACGTATATAATTTAGGCGTCAATAGTACGAGACCTGAGTTTATGGACGTCCGAGAAAATCTTGAAAAGATAGAGTCAAAGTACCAAATTGTGTTAGATGCCCTCTTTTTTCAGGGAATGACACAACAGGAAGCGAGCGACGAGCTTGACATTCCTCTTGGCACTATAAAATCAAGGTTGAAAATCGGACTTAGGGAACTCAAAAAAATATATGGCCCAACGCTATTATTGGTGTTATCATTAAACCTGATACCTTAATACAATGAAAGAAAAAATACAACAATTTTTGGATTCCGATCTGCTCGAGAACTATCTCTTGGGAACTACCACTGAGGCGGAAACCTTGCAAGTGGAGCGATACATCGTCATGCATCCCGAAGTGCGCGAAACGTACAACGAGCTGCAAGAAAATTTGGAGACCTTCGCCAAATTACATGCCGTGAAGGCACCGGATGCCTTGAAGGATAAAATTTTGGCCCAAATACGTAAAGAACGTAGGTCACGAAAATATTTTTATCGATTTGCAGTTGCTGCTAGCTTTGCGATTTTGATTTCCGTTGGCGCTACCTATTTCCTTTGGGACCAGAACCAGAGCCTTCAAGAAGAAAATACGATAGTCAGCAACAAAATTGATGATTTGGAAGAAACGATGCGTGAGCAATTGGAAGATGTAAGAAATCAATTTATCGTACTTCAAAATCCGCAGACGAAAAAATATAATGTTAAGGGCAACAAAAAGGCGAAAGAGCTCAAAGCCGTAGCCTACGTTAATCCCGTGAAAAGACTTTCTTATATCAATGTGAGCAAGTTACCCAATTTGCCTGAAGACCAATGCTACCAGATGTGGGCGGAGGTAAATGGTGAAATGGTAAACCTTGGTATCATTCAAGAGGCAGACAGCCAAGAAAAGTTATTGGCTTTGCCATATTCCGATAATGCTGTAGGTTACATCACTATCGGACCTAAAGGTGGCAATCATAGTCTCACTGACGAAAATATAGTAGCGAATATTACTTACTGATTTACTGGTAATCTTACGACACCTGAGCCTCGAAACTTCTATTTCGGGGCTTATTTTTATATCTTTGTTCCGTATGTTCGACGAGGCATTGAAACTGATATATCGTATTGCGGCCTTTTGAAACAGACAGAATCGTAAGTTTTTAAGTTCATTTACGATTAATCTATAAGACTCTTTTGAACTATGAAATTGATATTGTTGACTATAGGTTTATTGGCCTTGGCATTTGCAGGCATTGCCATAAAAATATGGTCAAAAAAAGACGGTAAGTTTGCGGGCACTTGTGCCAGCCAAAGTCCATTTTTAAATACGGACGGGGAAGCCTGCGGCATGTGCGGAAAACTTCCTAGCGAGCAAGACTGTAGGAAAGACGCCGATTCTGAATTACAAACGCCTATCTGATCCTGTCAACCACCTTGGAGCAGGTCTTCAAGGCATCGGGAAGGAAACAATTTTAGAATTTTGAGGAAAACCTCGGAGTATTTATATATCGATTATCCAGTAAATCTTAAATTCGCTTTCTTTTGGCCCAAGCCGACGATACCCAAGCAACTATTCAAAAAGCACTTGCGGGCAGCCAAATAGCTTTCAGTACCTTATTGGACCGTTTTTGGAACGGCGTCTACGGATTTCAGCTCAAACGCACCGAAAACGAAAACGATGCGGAGGACATAACCATCCAAACGTTTTCAAAAGCGTTCGACAAACTGAGCACCTATGACAATTCGTACGAGTTCAGCACATGGCTAGTGGCCATTTCAAAGAATATTCACGTAGACCTCATACGAAAACGACAGCGAAACCTTGAGACCGGTGCAAACCAAGAGGCGGTCAAAAAAGTGCTCGACGATGCGCCATCTGCCGAAGACCGACTCATCACGGAACAAAACTTGGCCAGTCTTTTACAGCATATCAAAAAACTGAAACCCCATTACCAAGAAATCATCAATCTGAGGTACTTTAAGGAACTTAGCTATGCCGCTATCGCGACGGAACTCAACGAACCTATCAACAATGTAAAGGTTAAGTTACTCAGAGCGAAGAAATTATTGGCGGAGGTTATTAAAAGCAGCGAAAGTTCTAAATAGTTTTTCCAATATGATTTTCTACGGCGAAGGTCCATTAACAAAAATAAAGGTTGTATTCTTTGCGCTGCAGATTCTTTTTTAACTAGCTAATACTACTGGCAAATATTAGTTTAGAAGAACAGGTTTTTCTAATCCTATTACTACCTGCCACAACCCCAACCTCAACTTTTTTACTGCCTTTCGAAATCGTATATTTGTATAAAATTGATTTAGCGCATGAGTACTGATACCCTAGAAAAAGTTGCCCCACCCAAAGGAAAGCCGAAATGGCTTCGCGTAAAGCTACCGACAGGTAAAAAATATACCCAGTTAAGAGGTTTGGTCGATAAGTACGACCTGCATACCATTTGTACCTCAGGGAGTTGCCCGAATATGGGAGAATGCTGGGGAGAAGGTACGGCCACCTTTATGATTTTGGGTAATATCTGTACCCGTTCCTGTGGTTTTTGTGGTGTGATGACCGGTAGACCGTCAAATGTTGATTGGGCGGAACCCGAAAAAGTGGCACGGTCGATAAAAATTATGGGAATCAAACACGCCGTTGTTACGTCAGTTGACCGAGATGATCTGAAGGATATGGGCTCTATCATCTGGGCCGAAACGGTAAAGGCCATTCGACGCATGAACCCCGAAACTACCTTGGAAACCTTAATTCCTGATTTTCAGGGTATCGAAAGGCATTTGGACCGTATCGTCGAAGTTGCCCCGGAAGTGGTTTCGCATAATATGGAAACCGTAAAAAGATTGACACGCGAGGTACGTATTCAGGCGAAATATGATCGCAGTCTAGAAGTACTGCGCTATCTGAACGATAGCGGGGTGAACCGTACAAAATCAGGCATTATGTTAGGGCTGGGCGAATTGGAGGAAGAAGTAATCGAAACTATGGAAGATCTCAGAAAGGCAAATGTCGACGTAGTGACCATCGGGCAATACCTTCAACCCTCTAAAAAGCACTTACCAGTAAAGGAGTTCATACTGCCCGCGCAATTTAAAAAGTATGAGGAAATCGGATTACAGATGGGCTTCCGGCACGTTGAGAGCGGCGCCTTGGTGCGGTCTTCCTACAAAGCACACAAGCATATAAACTAAATATCATTGCGGGCAAAGCGAATCGCTTTTCAACCTTTATAATACTTCGATAGACCGCTTCGTTCTGCACGTGATGCTATTTTAGACATCCAACTGCCTTCGATGAAAACAACAAAAATCGGCATTAATGGCTTCGGCCGTATCGGTCGAACACTTTTCAGGTTGCTCGATGGGCATCCAGACATAGAAGTCGTTGCCATTAACGACTTGGCAGATGCCAGAACGCTATCACATCTTTTAAAGTATGATAGTATCCATGGGGTATTTCGGGCCCCGGTAGATTATTCCGAATCGACGCTTATCGTCAATGGAAAGAACATTTATCTTTCGAACCATAATTCCCCAAAAAATATAGACTGGTCAGAGCAAGGCGTAACTATCGTTGTCGAATGTTCGGGAAAATTTAAATCGCGGGAAAGTCTTCAATGCCACCTTGATAATGGTGCGAAAAAGGTAATCCTTTCCGTTCCACCGAATGACGACGATATTAAAATGGTGGTCTTGGGTGTCAACGAATCGATTATAACCGCGAAAGATCACATTATTTCGAATGCTTCATGTACAACGAACAATGCCGCCCCAATGATAAAGGTCATCGATGAGCTTTGCGGCATCGAACAGGCCTATATTACTACGATACATTCCTATACATCCGATCAAAGCCTTCATGACCAGCCCCATCACGACCTTCGTAGGGCACGCGCAGCGTCTCAATCAATCGTGCCGACCACGACCGGGGCCGCCAAGGCATTAACAAAGATTTTTCCACACTTGGCCGATGTTATAGGGGGTTGCGGAATTCGTGTTCCAGTGCCCAATGGCTCTTTGACCGATATTACTTTCAATGTGAAAAAAGAGATAACAATAGATGAAATCAATGCTGTTTTTAAAATAAATTCGTCCAATGATCTGAAAAACATACTTTTATATACAGAAGATCCCATAGTATCCGTTGATATAAACAATAGTTGTCATTCTTGTACGTTTGATTCACAGATGACTTCGGTAATCGGAAAAATGGTGAAAATAATCGGTTGGTACGACAATGAAACGGGTTATAGTAGTAGAATTATCGATTTAATACATTTATTACAGCGAAAAAATTACGTTTGAGTTTCGAACTCCCACATATCAAACCAGTAAGTTTCTGGTCTTTTTTACTATTTCTGACACTATTCCATGTGGTCAGGGGCCAAGATACTATTCCCCAATTGAAAACCGATGTACAGATTCATTTTGAAGAAGCAAGAACCTATAGCAACCGAGATCAGACCGATTTAGCCTTGGAAACCTTGGAAAAGGCTGCAAAAAAAGCTGAGGAAGGGGAAGATGTAAAATCCCTAATCGATTGCTACCACAAATTTGCCCAAATCTACCTGAAGCTGCGCAAAGAGGAGACCACCTATTTTTACTGGGACCGGGCTAAAGCACTTCTAAAGGATGTCGAGTATCCGTACGGCGATGCCATGCAAAAGTATATCGAAGCCATTCTTCTCTACCATGATGGAAAGAATTTTCAGGCCATATTTATGCTCAACGAAGCCAAACAACTCAACAATGACCGTAACTTTTTCAACAATATATTATTGGTGGAAGGTAATATCTATCTCAATCTCGAAAAGTACGATAGTGCGGCGAAGAATTTCAATTCCCTTATCATCAACACAGATATTTATGAAAGCGAATATCTAGCCACAAGGGCCCACTTGGGGCTGGCCAAGCTACATTTTGAAACAGAGAATTTTGAACAAAGTGCCTTGAATGCCGAAAGCGCCCTTAAACTGGCTAAAGTCAATAAATTTTCAAAAGAAATTTGGGAAGCAAATGAAATGTTGACCGCCGTTTACGAACTACAGGGGCAATTCGACCTGTCTTTGGCCAACAACAGGAATCTCTTACATATTCGCGATTCGCTATTCAACATCGCCAAAATGAAGACGGAGACAAAGACCGCCGAAAAGATACAGTTCGACTTCATGAACGATGAAATAAAAAGGCAAGAACAGAAAATCGAAGAGTTGAACGAATCTAAGAACCAGTCTGATATTGCAGCCATATTGACCGCAGCTATGTTGGTCATTATTACACTATTGGCCATTTCGCTTTTTAGAAACAACCAAATAAAACTTAAGACCAACGATTTACTTCAGACTAAAAACACAGAATTAAAGAGCGCTCGAGATGCTGCCGTGACCGCCATGGAAGCAAAGACGAACTTTCTGTCTACGGTAAGCCATGAGCTCAGAACTCCATTGTATGCCGTTACAGGCCTGACGCATCTCTTGTTAGAAGAAAATCCCAGTAAAAACCAAAAAGAACACCTGAAGGCATTGAAGTTTTCTGGAGACTATTTATTGAACTTTATCAACGACATTCTTCAGATCAATAAAATCGATGCCGATAAATTAGAACCGCTGCACATCGAGTTCAGTTTGAGAAAAGTGCTTCAAGAGGTTATTGATTCCTTACAGCAAAGTGCACAGACAAATAACACTTCCATTATTCTCGAATATGATGAGGGCATTCCGTCACACCTCATGAGCGACCCGTTAAAGCTATCCCAGATTTTTATGAATCTAGTCGGCAATGCCTTGAAGTTTACTAAAAACGGCGAAGTAACAGTGATTGCCAGATTGATGAAGAAAATTGAAGAGGATGTAACGCTTTACTTTGAGGTAAAGGACACAGGTATAGGAATTTCAAAAGAGCAGCAAGAAATTATATTCGATGGTTTCGAACAAGGTTCCATTCAAATCAATCGCGAATATGGGGGGACAGGCCTAGGGCTTACAATAGTCAAAAGTCTCTTGGGCCTTTTTGATAGCAAGATTCAATTGGAAAGTGAGATTGGCGAGGGCAGTTCTTTCTTCTTTGAACTAAAAGTTAAAAGTAAAGATGCCGTTGTCGACGATGTTCCTTTCGAGATTACCGAAAAAGACTATGACTTTAATGGTATGCATGTTCTAATCGTAGAAGACAATAAGATCAATCAGGTCATCACCAAAAAAATGCTGACCAAAAAAGAAATGACAAGTGATATTGCAAATCATGGGGGCGAGGCTATTGAGCTGGCAAAGGAAAATAGCTATGATATCATCTTGATGGATATACACATGCCGGGTATCGGTGGCGAGGAGGCTACCATTGAAATACGAAAATTCGATAAGACGACCCCTATTGTGGCCTTGACTGCGATTTCGCTCGACGACAGCCTTGAAAGTTTTTACGCCGCAGGATGTAACGATGTAGTGACCAAACCCTTTAAACCCGAGATTTTCTATCAAAAAATCGGTGAGAACATCTTTGAAAACAGAAAAGTTAGGAATCCGGTTACCTAACGATCTTTAATCGATCTTTCAAAGTCTTCACGTCTGCCTTTGAAAATTCGTGCGCTATAGAAATGAAATAAAGATTTCTCAACTTCTCTTTTAGACGTACATAATCTTTTTCGGTAGTCAAAACGAACTCTTTTCTGCTTAATTTCTCCAATTCCCTTTGCGTAAAGAAATGATGATCTTTGAATTTAAGGTGCTCAAAAACGATTCCTTCGTTTTTCAGATAAACTACTAAAGGTTCAGGATTTGCAATACCTGTGACCAAAGTGATATTTTTATTCCGTAGCTCCGTCAAAGCCATATCTTCACCTGAACCGCGTATTGCGGGGGAATAGGATAGGCTGCTAAACAATATTTCTTGATGCCTTTTGGGTCCTAGCTTTTTTTCAATAGCATCCCTCCTACTTTCAGACAAGTCTTTCGGGCATTTGGTCACAATAATCAAATCGGCTCTTTCGGCCTCGCGCTTACTATCCCTGAGATTTCCCGTTGGCAAGTACCAATCATCAGTGTACAGATTTCCGTATGCCGTGAGCAAAATTGAGAGATCGGGTTTTACCCTTCGATGTTGGAAGGCGTCATCGAGTAGAATGAGATCAGGATTTACTTTTTCCATCAACATAGCGATACCGTTACGCCTATCCGCATCAACGGCAACCGTAATTCCAGAAAATTTAGCGTGAATCTGAAACGGTTCATCACCAAGTGTCTCTACTGTAGCATCGGAATCTGCCAAAACAAAGCCTTTCGATTTTCTACGATAACCGCGGCTCAGCACGGCTATTTTGAATTCTTCTTTTAATTCGGAAACCAAAAACTCTACCATAGGGGTTTTGCCCGTTCCCCCTGCACTCAAATTACCGACACAAATTATAGGAGTCTTATAAGATTTCGATTTCAAGACTTGGATATCGTAAAGATAGTTTCGAACATATACCGCCGCCGCATAAATCAGCGAAACGGGAAATAAGATTTTTCTCAACACTTGCACAAAGACGAAATTATAATATTTTATCTTTAGCATTAAGAAAAATCCGATGACCGTACAAGAAGTAACCGCTATTTTAGAAGAATTGGCCCCTTTGACCCATGCCGAAGACTTTGACAATGTAGGGCTTTTAGTTGGCGATCTTGAAGCCGAAGTGTCCGGTATTTTAGTTACTTTGGACACTTTAGAAAATGTGGTCGATGAAGCCATTGCGAACCAGTGTAACCTTATCGTGAGTTTTCATCCCATCATTTTTAGCGGATTAAAGAAACTTGTCGGTTCGACTTATGTCGAGCGCGTCGTAATGAAAGCATTACGTAACGATATCGCTATCTACAGCATGCATACTGCCTTAGATAATGTTTCGGAAGGAGTCAATGCAAAAATCTGTAAAGTTCTGGGTGTAAAAAACCCGCGTATATTGATACCGCAAAAGGGAAATCTGAAAAAGTTGGTCACCTATGTTCCAAAAAAAGATGCCGAAAAACTACGAAAATCGTTGTTCGCAGTCGGCGCAGGAAATTTAGGGGATTATAGCGATTGTAGTTTTAGCACCGACGGTACCGGCAGCTATAAAGCTGGCTTAAACGCCAATCCTGCAAAAGGAGAGATCGGCAAAATGCATTATGAGGAAGAAACACAGATCAATGTTGTTTTCTCAAAAACCGATCAACCAAAAATTGTCAATGCATTATTAGATAACCATCCCTATGAAGAAGTCGCCTATGAAATATTTACATTGGAAAATACGGATCACCGCATTGGTATGGGCATGATAGGCACATTGGAGAAACCTACCGACGAAATCGAATTTTTGAGAAGCGTAAAACAAAAAATGAACGTTTCGGTCGTACGCCATTCGCGATTGCTAGGTCAAAAAGTAGAAAAGGTCGCTGTACTCGGTGGCAGTGGAGCATTTGCAATAGAAGCAGCAAAGACTGCTGGAGCCGACATTTTTATAACTGCCGACATTAAATACCACGAATTTTATAAAGCAGAGAACCAACTGATCATTGCGGATATCGGACACTTTGAAACCGAGCAGTTTACAAAAAACCTTTTAGTTGATTATCTTAGGAAAAAAATTCCTAATTTTGCAATCCGTTTATCGGAAAGTAAAACCAATCCTATCAAGTATTTATAAAAATTTATGGCAAAAAAAGAAGAGGCAACGGTAGAGCAAAAATTAAGGGCATTGTACGATTTACAATTGATCGATTCAAGAGTAGACGAAATTCGTAATGTGCGCGGTGAACTGCCCCTAGAGGTTGAGGATTTGGAAGATGATGTACTGGGTCTCAAAACCCGAATGGACAAGCTGAAAACCGATGTTGAGACCATTAATTTTGAAATCGGTGCAAAAAAGAACTTGATCGAAGAGGCGAAGACGCTGATCAAGAAATATACCGAGCAACAAAAAAATGTGAGGAATAGTAGGGAATTCAACTCCATCAGCAAAGAACTTGAATTTCAAGAACTTGAGATTCAATTGGCAGAAAAGAACATCAAGGAGTTCAAAGCCCAGATAGAACAGAAAAAAGAGGTCATCTCAGAGACCAAAGAACGTTTGAGCGAACGTGAATCGCACTTGAAACATAAGAAAAGTGAATTGGATGCTATTTTGGCCGAAACCGAAAAAGAAGAAAAAGCTTTGTTGGACAAGTCTGAAAAATTTCAGAACGAAATCGAAGAGCGTTTAGTCAAAGCCTACGCACGCATTCGAAACAATGTAAAAAACGGTTTGGCTGTTGTACCTATCGAAAGAGGTGCTTCAGGTGGCTCTTTCTTTACGATTCCACCCCAAGTTCAGGTAGAAATTGCTTCACGTAAAAAAATCATCACTGACGAGCATAGCGGCAGAATCTTGGTCGATCCCGTGTTGGCCGAAGAAGAACAGGAGAAGATGGAAAAAATGTTCGCCAAGCTATAAAGCTAAAACTTAAGATTTGATAAGCCATCCGTTTTTAACAGGTGGCTTTTTTATTTTTTGCTATATTCATGTATGCGATTTAAAATTTTCTTTTTGTTCATCTTCACAATACTGACCCTTCCACTAATGAATGCCCAGAATCTTGAAGATTATAAATGGAAAAACCGGATTTTGGTTTTGGTGGATGAAGCTGCGGACACCGATGCAATACGATCACAATTTCAGGTACTTAAGGCGGAAGAAGAAGCTTTATTGGATAGGGATTTATTGATTTTCTTGGTCACGGAAAACTATGTGTATCGTCAAAACGGAGAACGCTCAAACATCATTACTGAAAATTTGCGGCAAACCCTTAATATTCCAATCAATTTTAGAGGAGTAATCCTCATCGGCAAAGATGGCGGCGTAAAATTGAAAAAAGATTTTCAAGTCGACCCTGAAACCATTTTTACATTGATTGATGGTATGCCCATGCGCCGAGCAGAAATGCGGAAATCGAAAAAGTCTTAACTTTTCTAAAGCAACGACAATATTTTTTCCTCGACTTCTGCACTGTCCCACTTCAATTCGATATCGGGAAGCTGCATAACCGTTTTCATAATCTGCTCTTGGGCATCGCCCACTGCCAATGCTTCTGCATAGGGGCGATCGGAAAAAGTCACCCGACTGTAAACGGGAATCCATTTATCAGGGTGCTTGTCCGCGAAATGTTTCTCGATTTTCTTTTGGAGCAAAAATTTCGGGTCGGCCGTTTTACTACTCATTTCGATAAAATTCCGATAGCTTAGTTCGGCAATGGCATCGGCATTCGGTTTTCGTTCTTTTTGATATTCCTGAAAAATGGCCTCCCAATCGTCCTCATGTTTGGCAATTATTTTATTGAGCACATAGATATCTTCAAAACCGGCATTCATACCTTGACCATAAAAAGGAACTACCGCATGGGCCGAATCGCCCACAAGGGCCACTTTGTCCCAATAGGTCCAAGGATAGCATTTCATAGTTACCATAGCACTTGTCGGGTTTTTAAAAAAGTCGCCCAAAAGGTCATCGATAACCTGCATCACGTTCGGAAAATAGGTTTCAAAGAAACGTTTGGCACCCTCTTCGGTATTGAGGCTTTCAAAAGAAACCTTGCCCTCGAAAGGCATAAAGAGTGTGCAGGTAAAACTACCGTCCAGATTCGGCATGGCAATCAACATAAACTTGCCCCTCGGCCAAATATGAAAAGAGTGCTTATCCAATTTATGGGTACCATCGGGGTTTGGTGGTATCGATAGCTCCTTATAACCAACATCGATAAAGTCTTGCGAATAATCAAAACGACTTCGACGTTGCATTTTGTGGCGTACCCTTGAAAAGGCACCGTCACAACCGAAAATAATATCGTAATCATACTCTTTCCAGGCACTCTTCTCTGTTTCGCCAGTAAAGAGCTTGGCTTCCGGTAGGTCAACATCCCAAACCTTTTCCTCAAATCGAAATTGTACTCCTGCTCCTTCTGCAAGATCAATCATACGCTTGTTCAGCACGCCCCTTGAAATAGACCAGATAGCCTCTCCCTCCTTTCCGTATTTCTGAAAATACATTGGCTTGCCAACAACATGCATCGCTCGCTTATCTAACGGAATCGCAATTTTTTTGATTTCATCTTCGATACCTACCGCGTTCAAGGCCTTCCACCCTCGATTGCTCATGGCGAGGTTAATCGAACGCCCCGAAAAGGTAATGTTTCGAATATCAGGTCTACGATCGAATACGGTAATGTTATGACCGATTTTTTTGAGGTAAATAGCCAATAAAGAGCCGACCAAACCTGAACCGATAATGGCGATGTTTTTCGGATTTTGTGTCATAGAATTTATGTGACGGCAGCCTAATCTAAGCTGAGTTTAGCATTTAAAAATAAGGTATTGTAATTAAAAGTGCGTTTGTTGGTATAAAAATCGAACATAATGATATTTATAAGTTATTTAACTTCCTTTGTTTAACAAATTTATAATTTTGTCAAACAAAAATTAATCTTGGAGCATTATTCCAGAAAAAAAATCGAGAACTTACCTAAGCGATTTCGGGCGAACCTTATCAATAGTTGCACGGGCTATAAATCATGTAACCTTTTGGCCACCAGTTCAAATGAGGGTACTACGAATTTGGCAATTTTTAACTCCATTGTTCATATTGGAAGTAGTCCTCCCCTATTGGGCTTCATCTTACGGCCCCTTACGGTTTCTCGAGACACCTATCGAAATTTCAAGGAAAACGGATTCTTCACGGTGAACCAAGTCAACAAGACGATATTCAAAGCGGCCCATCACACCTCTGCAAAATATAAAGACGGTATCTCCGAATTTTCGAAAACGAATCTTACGGAAGAATTTCTAGATGGTTTTCAGGCACCTTATGTAAAGGAGAGTGCCATTAAAATAGGATGTACCTATCAGAATGAATATCACATCAAAGAAAATGGATGTCTTTTGATAATAGGCGCTATCGAACATGTTTATCTGCCCAAAGAAGTAGTTCACGAAGATGGGTGGGTACAACTTGATAAGGCCAATACCGTTTCTGCAATTGGTCTCGATGGATACGCCCTACCCCAACTCTTAGACAGGTTTGCCTATGCAAGGCCAGATGAAGAGACAAAATCATTGCTAGATGGCGCATAAAAAAGCACATCTTCCTTCAAAAACATGCGCCGTATGTGGTCTTGCTTTCGTGTGGCGAAAAAAATGGGAAAAAAATTGGGATGAAGTAAAGTATTGTAGTGAGAAATGCAGAAGAAACAAGAGTCGGTAAATGGTTTTGAAAAATTAAACCGTAAACATCCGAGCCATGAGTATACTTGCTTCTTTAATTCAAAATTGAACTTTTATAATGAATAATCTAGTCTGGTTTAGAAACGATTTACGGGTGACTGACAATAGCTCAGTAAGCTTGGCGTGTTCTGGGGATAAAGTTATTGGGGTTTATTTCTTCGACCCCAGACACTACGAAATAGGCGACTTTGGTTTCAAAAAAACCGAGAAATATCGGGCCAATTTCCTAAGGGAAACTGTTCTTGAGCTCAAACAGTCTCTAGAACAATTGAATATTACTCTCCTCGTTTTTCAGGATAAGCCTGAAGATATCATACCAAGACTCGTTACGGAATACGGGATCAAAAACATCTATCTTCAGAAGGAATGGACGCGTGATGAGAACCGGGTATTCGATGCTGTTATTGCCAAGGTACCCGCCTTGGTCAATTTTGAAGAGAGTTACGACCAATTTTTGTTTCATCCAGAGAATGTGCCTTATGAGGGTTTTGAAAACATACCCCAGGTATTCACCCAGTTTCGAAAAAAATGTGAGAAATATGCAAAAGTGAGGCCCGTGCTAAAGTCACCCAGTACCATGCCTCAAGAAAATCGCGTTAAGAATACGACCGGAATTCCCACTTTGAAGGATTTAGGGTTGTCCGAATTTAAAGTTGACCCAAGAACGGCATTCCCTTTTAAAGGTGGCGAAAAACAGGGGAAAAATAGAATTCAAGAATACTTTTGGGAAACGAAAAAGCTGGTAACCTATAAAAAAACCCGAAATGGATTAGTGGGCAAAGACTACAGTTCAAAACTTTCGGCTTGGTTGGCCAACGGAAGTATTTCTCCGCGAACCGCTTATTGGGAGGTAAAAGAATTCGAAAAAGAAGTCAAAAAGAATCAAGATACTTATTGGCTCATTTTCGAGTTGATCTGGCGGGATTATTTTAAGTATGTGTCATTGAAACACGGAGATAAAATTTTTCATCTAGGAGGTATCCTTAATAAAAAATACGACTGGGAAACTTCCGAAACGACCAAACAAAATTGGATTTCTGGGAATACCAAAGAACGTTTCGTTAATGCGAATATGCGAGAAATTGCCCATACCGGATGGATGAGCAACCGGGGGCGACAAAATGTTGCCAGCTTTTGGTCAAAAGAATTGGAGCAAGATTGGCGTATCGGCGCTGCCTATTTCGAGAGCATACTTATCGACTACGATGTACATAGCAACTGGGGCAATTGGATGTATCAGAGCGGAGTCGGCAACGACCCTAGGGACCGTAAGTTCAATATCAAAAGACAAGCTGATATGTATGATAAGAACGGAAGCTTTCAAAACCTTTGGTTACAAGAAAGCCTATTCTAAAACACAATGTCTTGATACAATACATGTCCCATCGCATCAGAAAGCTAGCAATCACACTAAAAAACGACCCCTAACATCGCAAACTCAATATTTTTTTTGTATTTGACACTTGCGCTTGAATTTGAACTTGACACTTGAACTTAAAAAAATGAAGACCTTAAGACTGATTCTCGGAGACCAATTAAACCAAAAGCATTCGTGGTTTAACGAAGTGGATGACGATGTAACCTACCTCATGGCAGAAATGCGACAAGAGACCGATTACGTCAAACATCATATTCAAAAGGTAGTTGCCTTTTTTGATGCCATGCGCAATTTCTCCGATGAGCTTTCCGAAAAAGGGCACCGATTTATCTATTTGAATATTACCGATGACTCCAATCCCCAGCAATTGGATAAAACAGTGCGTAAGTACATCGACGAAATCGGGGCGGAAAAGTTTGAATACCAGCTTCCCGACGAGTACAGGCTAGACGAACAATTAAAGCAAATTTGTGGTGATTTAGCAATTCAAACCGAAGCTGTAGACTCCGAACATTTTTATACGACGCGCAATGAGCTGAAAGACTTTTTTTCAGGAAAAAAACAGCTGCTGATGGAGAGCTTTTACCGCATGATGCGAAAGAAGCATGATATTATGATGGTTAACGGCCAACCCGACGGCGGCAAATGGAATTTTGACCATAGCAACCGAAAAAAATGGAAAGGCGAACCTGAGATTCCCCACGAACGGGGCTTTCGTAAAGATGTTTCAAAAATAGTCGACCAGATAAAAGCGGCCGAAGTACAAACCTTTGGAAACATCGATGCCACAAACTTCAGTTGGCCTACCACACGTGCAGACTGCTTATCGGTACTCAACTATTTTTGCAAGAATTTATTAGTTCATTTTGGCGATTACCAAGATGCGCTTCACAGCGAACAACTATTTTTATTTCATTCGCGACTTTCTTTTGCCATGAACAGTAAAATGATTTCACCTAAGGAAGTAATCGATAAGGTCTTGGATTATTATTACGAGCATACAGGTACCATTCATATCTCTCAAGTAGAGGGTTTCGTACGCCAAATACTTGGATGGCGCGAGTATATGCGGGGCATGTACTGGAAAGAGATGCCCGGATACCGCCGGACCAACAAATTGGACAATCAAAATAAGCTTCCAGAATTCTACTGGACCGGAGATACAAAAATGAACTGTCTCAAACACGCCATTGACCAAAGTTTGAACGAAGCCTACGCCCATCATATACAACGTTTGATGATTACGGGGAACTACGCCCTTTTGACCATGACACACCCTGATGAAGTTGACGAATGGTATCTAGGTATTTATATCGATGCTTTGGAGTGGGTCGAGATTACCAATACCCGTGGTATGAGCCAATTTGCCGACGGTGGTATCATTGCCACAAAACCTTATGTAAGCAGTGCCAACTATATCAACAAAATGAGCAATTACTGTTCGGGTTGCCAATACAGCCACAGCAAAAAAACCGGTGAAAACGCCTGCCCTTTCAATGCTTTATATTGGAACTTTTTGGATGAGAAAAAGGAACATTTCAAAAACAACAACCGTATGGCCATGATGATGAGCTTGCTCAAAAAAAAGGATAAAAAGGAACTGGACGCTTTAAAGGAAAGAGCACAGGATATTATCCAGCATCCCGAAAAATTTTAATCCTAGTTTAATATTTATTTAACGGTGGCATCGCATCCCAAATCTATTTTTGCTACGTATATAAAATATCCCGCGAAAGCGTCCATATATATCCCAAAAAGTCCTGCACAAACTGAGTCGTGAAGGACTTTTTCTTTTTAAAACTTTTGGATTACGTATTCCCTACCCATGGGTGAGTGAGGAGCCTATTCCAAAATACCATCTACAATACCATACTCAATGGATTCTTCGGCATTCATCCAATAATCCCTATCAAAATCTTTAAGTACTTTCTCGTATTTCTGACCACAATTCTCCGCCAGAATTCGTGCACTCAGTTCTTTGGTCTTGATAATTTCTTTGGCCTGTATTTCAATATTCGAAGCTTGCCCCCTAGCACCGCCACTGGGTTGGTGAATCATCACTTGGGCGTGGGGCTGAATAAAGCGTCTTCCCTTTTTTCCAACGGAAAGTAAGATAGAGCCCATAGAAGCGGCCAGACCGGTACATATTGTAGAGACCGGACTTTTTAGCGACTTTATGGTATCGTACATTGCGAAACCAGAGGTAACATAACCGCCAGGGCTATTAATGTACAATTGTATTTCTTTGCTGTTCTGCATGTCAAGGTACATGAGCCGGTCGATAACATGCTTTGCCGAATCATCGTCTACCTGGCCCCACAAAAATATTTTTCTTTCACCGAGCAATTTTTCTTGAATCGCTTCCTGTACTTTTCCTTTTTTTGAACTCATTCTTTGTTTCTTATGAAATTCAAAAATACTCAATTTATTCAGAAAGTCGGTACCAATAAATAGGCTCGAATCGAAAACATAGACGAAAAGCATTTATCTTTGAAAAAACCAAAATCATGAAATACTTTGCCTTAATTGCTCTTTCCCTATTCTTAGTTTTTACATCCTGTAAAGAAGAAAAAAAAGCTGAAACCGCTGAGCCCGAAAAAGAGCTGACACTTCTGGAGAAAATAGCCAACGCCAACGGATACGAAAATTGGAAAAATGTGGAAAAACTTAAATTCACATTCAATGTTGACCGAGATACATCGCATTTTGAACGTACTTGGATCTGGAAACCTAAAACCAACGAAGTAACCGCTATTAGCGCCCAAGATACGATGACGTACAATCGAAACGATATGGACAGTACCGCTTATAAGACCAATGGTGGTTTTATAAATGATAAATATTGGCTCATTGCGCCCATCAATATTTTGTGGGACAAAGGTAGCAGCACAACAGAACATAGTACCGGAATAGAGGCCCCGATGAGCAAAAAACCGATGCAAAAGTTAACGGTTGCCTACAATCAAGAGGATGGTTACACACCGGGTGACGCCTACGATTTCTACTTTGGAGATGATTTTATAGTGAAGGAATGGGTTTTCAGAAAGGGAAATCAAGAAGAACCATCAATGACAACTTCTTGGGAAGATTATATGCAAGCAGGCGGGTTACAAATAGCGAAAATGCACAAAAATGAAGATGGAAGCTTTAAGCTCTATTTTACGGATGTTGAAGTAGCTACGACCAACTAATCCGTCATTAAGAACGTGATTTTTTTCTTTGTAACAATGCCGTTGCTATCAAGATAAAAACGGCACAGCACAACAAAACCAGAAAGCAGGTAATTAACGAAGATGAGTCTGCGATAAGACCTAAAATCGGAGGCGCGACCAAAAAACCGGCGTAGCCCGTACCGGCTATAAAAGATACCCCTTGGGAAGAATCGACACCTTTTACGTTACCACCGATCCTAAAGATTTCGGGTACCATTACCGAGAAGCCCAGGCCACTTAGAGCAAATCCTAATATAGCAAGATAGGTATGGGTACTTAGAACAAGTCCATACCCGACCATAACGACCAAAGCTCCGAGTGCGACTATTTTTATAGAGCCTATTTTAGAACTGATACCATCACCCAGAAACCGGCCCAAGGTCATCGTGACCTGAAATCCGAGAAAACCTGCGCCCCAAAGTATTTCCGGTGCCACACTGATTTCTTTAAGATAGAGCCCGCTCCAATCAATAATTGCCCCTTCGCTTCCCATCGAGACGAAAGAGATAAGCCCCAATAGTAAAAGAGGTTTGAATAGCTTCAGACTAAACGGCTCTTTTTCGGCGACGGCAGCGCTGACTTTTTTATAGTTGCCGTGAAAAATCAGGTTTACGACAAACACCAATATGACAGCAAGCCCCATGTGTAATGCGGGATTGTTCAAAGGCCCTATTAAAAAACTTCCAAGACCGGCCAAAACTCCACCAAGACTGAAAAATCCGTGGGAGGCCGACATGAATTTTTGTTTGTCCTCTTTTTCAAGTTCCGTAACCAATGTATTCATGGCAATGTCGGTAAAACCGTTCGAGGCACCAAAAAGAAAAAGTGCGGCCATGAGGGTATAATAACTCGGGGCCAATAAAGGTAAAAGTGCGGCGATACAACTCAAAATTACACCGTACCATGTCGCTTTACCTACACCCAATTTATTGATGATAGTAGAAGCAAAAGGGAAAACCGTAAAAACACCCAACGAAAGAAAAAAGATGGCGATACCGAGTTGTGATTTATCGATATCTAAATTTCCCTTTACCGTAGGAATGTAAATCGCCCACGTTCCGAAAAGAATGTTCAGGCTTGCGAATACCCATGCGGGGCCAAAATAGCGGGGATTCGTAAGGATAAGACGTAACGATTTCATGCGATTCGACAATCAATCGACGAAGATAAATCAAATATGGTAATCTAGGGATACTAAAAAAAGACCGCCCAAAAAGACGGTCTTTCTTTTAATAATTCGCTATTGCTTTAACTCCGCTTGGTTTCGAGCCGGATGAGCTGTCTCGTAGCACAGTTTAGAATCAACGTATTGTTCACTAGTTAATCAGCACTTCTATTCTTTATCAAAATATGAACGTCACAAGACTAAAAGCATAAAAGAACATCGAGAAACCAAGGTACTTAAATTACCTACAACGCTTGATGTAATTCCATCTTGTGTAATCGCGCTGATACAATCGACCATAGTACAGTACATAGTCGCCAACCTGATATCTCTTGTTGCGGGAATAATTTTCAGTAGTATCGCATAGGTCTTCCTCCGGTTCGGGGTCTCCACCACCGGTATCTCCTCCCGAAGCTGCATATATCGAGTTTGTTCCTTGTATATCCAAAGAAGATAAGCGGCCGGACTGTCGTGGGAATGGATTACCATTGAGATCGGTAATCGTGGGCCTTCCGTTTTTACTGAAAGTATAACTGTCGTACATCATAATCGATTTGGCATCAAAAGAACTCGTAACCAGAACAGAAGATGAACTTTTATAAAACTGATCTTGGGCATTCGATTGAATGTTATCGAAAAGTATTCGAATATAGTCGTCCCTGTCGGAACGGTTCTGTTCATGAATATAGCCCAAGGTATGACCAATTTCATGTATGATTACCGCGGCGGTAGCTCGTGTACCTAATCTGATATATCCTCTTGAACCGTACATACCGAGAATAGCACTACCGGAATTACTATTAGACCCTGAAGATGAAATGGTTACGTAATTCGGCTCGTTCGTTCGCTCTTTAAAGCGAACGTTTGTCTTGCTCGACCATTCGTTAAAAGACTTCTGCAGTTCAGAACGTACACTTGAACTCAGACCGCTGATGACGTAGTACACAGTACTATTTGGCCATTTTTGTACCCGACCGGGTAGCGCAAGGCCCGTGACTTCCTCACCCGGTACGGGATTCGGATTATAGGCGTCTGGGGAATCGGAGAGCTGTTCTTCAAAAAGTCTTGTATCGCCACCCGCTAAACTGAAAGTACCATCATCTTCTGGTTTGACCATTACTTCCTCCCCAAGAAAATATTTGGGTATCAATTGTGAAGCCTGTTCGCTAGCTAGCGTTTCGCTTTCTATAGTCGCGGTTTCCGATTCGATTTCTGTGGCATCTTTGGTGCAAGAAGTAAATAGTACCATACTCGCAACCATGCCCAACATCAGATTCTTTGCATACAACCTGTTTTTCATTTTTCTACTTTCAGTATTCATGTTCATAAAATTTTGGGGTTAATAACTATAAACATGTACGTCTTAAAGAAGATTTTAGCCACTAAGTGTAACGTTTTTTCGACGAAATACACTTTTCGGGAATATTTGTAGTCTAGAAAAGAGGTGGTCGAAATTGAAGAAACTAAATCGATATCACTCAAAGCACTGATTAAGCTTTCTAAAGGTTAATCAGTGCTTTGAGTAATACCTTTTTTTAAAATTTGACCAAAGCGGTACATATCTTCAAAGGAACTATAGAAGGGAGCCGGTGCCAAACGAATGACGTTGGGTTCTCGCCAATCGGTAATCACACCGTTATCCATTAAAAAGTTAAACAGTGATTTTCCGTGACCGTGCAGAAAAACGGAAAGTTGACAACCCCTATCTGCGGGAGTAATAATTTCAAAGTTGCCTTCCGTTTCCTTATCGATTTCACGGAGAATGAATTCAAGATACGCCACGATTTTTTTTCGCTTTGCGATCAAAACGTCCATACCGACTTCTTCGAACATTTCAAGGGAAGCCAAATATGGAGCCAGAGCCAGTACCGGTGGATTGCTCAATTGCCAAGCATCGGCGTTTTCCATAGGTTCGAATTCGGGTTTCATCAAAAAACGGGTATCCTTTTTCGTTCCCCACCACCCTTCAAAACGAGGGATTTCCTTTTTATTCAAATGTCTTTCATGGATAAATATGCCAGATGCGTTCCCCGGGCCACTGTTCATATATTTGTAACTGCACCATGCGGCAAAATCAGCATCCCAATCATGTAATTGCAGTTCGATATTGCCTGCCGCATGGGCAAGGTCCCAGCCTACACTAGCCCCAACGGATTTACCTACCTTCGTTATGGCTTCCATATCAAAGACCTGTCCGTTATAATAGTTCACTCCTCCGATAAGTACGAGGGCCAGTTCATCACCAATTTCTTCGATTTTTGCAATGACATCTTCGGTACGCCAATAATGCTCCCCATCTCTTTTCTTGACTTCAACGATAGCTTCTTGCGGTTTCAGACCGTGATGCCTGACCTGACTTTGCAACATGTACTGATCCGAAGGGAAGGCCTTTTCCTCACAAAGGATTTTATATCGTTTTGCTGTCGGTCGATAGAAAGTGACCATCAAAAGATGTAGGTTTACGGTGAGGGTATTCATCACTGAAACTTCATCGGTCTTCGCTCCTACAACTTTGGCCAGTGGCGCGGCAAGGTGTTCATGATAGTCCCACCAGGGTCGTTCGGAATGAAAGTGACCCTCAACGGCCAATTCCTTCCAATCGACCATTACGGCATCAACATATTTTTGGGTACGTTTTGGTTGCAATCCGAGGGAATTTCCCGTAAAATAAATAACCGGTTTACCGTTCACTTTGGGGAAGTGGAATTCTTCGCGATACTTTTTTAGGGTATCATCGGCATCCAGTTTTTGAGCGAACTCCAACGTATTTTCGAATTGCATAGCGCTTTTTTTCAAAAATACGATATCGACACCTATTAAGGCGTGTCAGATTCCAGAAACCTAGGACCTCATTCAATAAACTACTTTGCAATCCGCATTTCGATTATATGTTTTTTAAATCCGACTTTTTCGTATGCTTTTATAGCAGCCGCGTTATCGTTGTAAACAGTAAGGCGTATTTCAGAAATGCCTCGGGCTTCAGACCATTTGCGTAAGGCATCGACAACCATTTTGTTCAGCCCTCTACCCCGAAAATCAGGATGGGTATACATAAAACCCAGATACGAATACACCTCGTGATCCAAATAATGCCGTGCCTTTTTTATCAAGGCGTAGCCCGATGCAACAATCATGTTTTGATATTCAATAACGATAACTTCTGCTTCCTCGCTGAGAATCAATTCCTCTAAATCATAATAACGAATGCTTCCTTTTCGAATTGTGGGGTCAAAGGGTCTTTCTGCGGTGATAACGCCCTGCTCAAAATCCAATAGCGCATCCAAATCCTTTATCGAGGCACTTCTTGTGGTGTACTCTTTCATCTCTTGATCAATGTAATAGTTCAAAAATAACGTGAATAATTCATAAGCCTTCTTGAACCAAAAATTATCTTTCCCTAACCCGCCTTTGGCGGGCAATAATTTTCTGGACTTTTGATTCTTTTTCAAGGATTTTTCCTCCCCTTAGGGGCGGGGGAAAAGAAAAATCCAATCGTATTGGCCTATCCATGATTCACATTAAAGTACTATATATTTGTATAAATTCCGGTCCATGCATTTTCTATCTCCCCTTTTGGAGAATTATATACAAAACCATTCGCAAGAGGAGCCTAAATTACTACAGCAACTGACCCGGGAGACTCATCTCAAAGTGGTTCGCCCCCGAATGTTGACAGGTCACTTTCAAGGGAGGGTACTAAGTATGCTCTCTAAAATCATCCGTCCGAAGAACATTTTGGAAATCGGTACCTACACCGGTTATTCGGCACTTTGCTTGGCGGAAGGCCTTCAAAAAGAGGGACAATTGCATACCATTGATATTAACGAAGAACTTCAGGCGATACAGCGCACTTATTTTGAAAAGAGCGACTACCGAAATCAAATTGTTCAGCATGTGGGGGATGCCAAAAAAATTATTCCCGATCTTGAATTCACATTTGACCTCGTTTTTATTGATGCCGAAAAAAAAGAGTACGACGACTATTTCGAATTGGCCCTTACAAAAACCAAATCGGGAAGTATTATTCTGTCAGATAATGTGCTATGGTCGGGCAAGGTCGTAGAACCCTTGGAGAAAAAGGATAAAACGACCCCAATACTTCTAGACTACAATCGAAAACTGAAGGAAGACAAGAGGGTAGAAACTGTTTTACTCCCGATTAGGGACGGCTTAACCTTAAGTAGGGTGCAATAAGCCTCACATACAGCATATAAAAGAAAATAGCGGAAAATATACCTACCAAAGTACCTACAATGATATCAACCGGAAAGTGTACCCCCACGAAAATACGGCTCAGGGCGAACAATACCGGCCAAATGTAGAATAACCAAGACCATTTAAACCGGTTTCTAAGAAAGAGAACGACTATGGTCGTTATCGAAAACGAACTTGATGAATGGCCCGAAAAGAAACTATAGGTAGTAGGAGATTTTAATATTCTGATCAGGGTATTGACATCTTCATCATTGTTAGGTCGTAACCTGGCCACGGAAAACTTCGTGAGATCGGTAATCGTGGTAACGAAGAGTACCATGATAAGAATGGTAAGAATAACAAAAAAAGCTTCCCGTTTCGGGTACTTAACGAAGATAAGGGCGATAAAAGTGAGGAAAAGTGGAATCCATGTTTTAAAATCGGTAACAGTAATCCAAAAAAGGTCGTAATCTTCGATTCCTAAATTGTTCAGGTAGATAAAAGTTTCTCTATCCCATTCCAGAATCTTTTCGAGCAAAACTAACTTCTTTTGACTGTTCCGCTAATGTCTTCGACCTTCTTTTTTACCTGATCCACTTCTTTTTTGATATCTGTTCCGATGCCTGAGGTAAGGTTATCTTTAACATCATCGATATCTTTCTTGATATCTGTTACAAAACTGGTATCGATACCTTGCTTATCGGCGCTTTTTTGAATTTCTTGCTTAATATCTTCGGTAGCATCTTTCAATTGGCGCATACCTTTGCCCAAACCCTTGGCGATACCAGGTATCTTATCCGCGCCGAATACCATCACCACAATAAACATGATAAAAAATATCTCGCCGCCACTGATAAATAAAAAGTACATCGCAACCATACAACAAATATAATGAAAAGACCTGTCAGGTTTTGAAAACCTGACAGGTCTTTTTTTCCAACCTACTCTAGTTCGACCTTGAGGTTTTGCTTCGACTGCACTCAGCACAAGTAAACCTGATAGGTCTAAAAACTTCAATAAAGTTACTTATTTTATTTCCCTTTGATGTTTTCTTTCATCTTGTCGAAATCGGAGGGTTGCTCTTTCATCGGCCAAGAATTATTGGTCAAATCGATATCGGCCGTCTCAGCTTTTGGATCGACAATAATACCCGTAAGCTCCGTTTGTGATGATATCACCACGCTAACCTCTTTATCATTTTTACGCCAAATTTCGGGCGGGTAGGTGATATTTTTAGTTGTGCCATCGGCGTAAGTATATTCAACGATTAAGGGCATGGGCAGACCTCCCGGTTTATCGTAGGTCACTTGATAGAAATACTTGGGCTCTTTTACGGCCGCGCGTTCAGTCTCGGTCATATTGTCCATCATAAATTCCTTGAGGGATTTTGAGCTTTCCGAAGGTGCCTTTCCTTTCAGGTTGGGGTCGTAATCTTCGCTACCCTCTTCTGCCAGATACACCAAGGGCGGTAAATCGGCTTCGGTTAAATTACGGGCGGTCATATATGCCTGCATTTTTTCGCTGGGTTTATCGGTCACATAATATTTTTTGATGCCTTTTACTCCGATATCTACGTAATCAGTAGTGTAGAACCAACCTCTCCAGTACCAGTCTAAATCTACCGCGGAAGCGTCTTCCATAGTACGAAAGAAATCTTCGGGTGTCGGGTGTTTGAACTTCCAGCGTTGCGAATAGGTCTTGAAAGCGTGATCGAACAGTTCTCTGCCCATAACGGTCTCGCGGAGAATATTGAGTGCAGTAGCGGGCTTGCCATAGGCATTCGGACCCAATTGGTATACGTTTTCAGGGTTGGCCATAATAGGGGCCAATGTGCTTTGGTCACCACTCATATAAGGTACGATTTTCGATGGGTCTCCCCTACGCGATGGATATTTATCGTTCGGTGCGACAGCCTCGGGATAGGCTTCGCCGAATTCCTGCTCGGCCATGTATTGCATAAAGGTATCGAGGCCTTCGTCCATCCATCCCCATTGGCGTTCATCGGAATTTACGATCATCGGAAAGAAGTTGTGTCCGACCTCATGAATGATGACGCTGATCATACCGTACTTTACGCGATCGGAATAGGTGCCGTCTTCATTGGGTCGGCCATAGTTCCAGCAGATCATAGGGTACTCCATACCTTGGTTCTTCGCATGTACCGATATTGCTTTAGGATAAGGATAATCGAACGTATGCGCAGAATAGGATTTTAAGGTATGTGCAACGGCCTTCGTAGAATACTCTTCCCACAATGGATTGCCTTCCTTCGGATACATAGAAACGGCCATCACATCGCGATTGCCCAGTTTAACGGCCTGCATGTCCCAAATAAATTTACGCGAAGTCGCAAAACCATAGTCCCTGACATTTTCGGCCCTGAACTTCCAAGTTTTTTTCTTTTCGGAAAAATTCTTTTCTGCAGCTTCGGCCTCTTCCTGAGTTACGATTAGTACAGGTTTGTCATACGATTTTTTGGCCTTTTCATAGCGTTTCATCATCTCCTTTGAAAAGACTTCCTTTCTATTTTGCAACACGCCAGTAGCATCCAAAACATGATCTGCAGGCACTGTGATATTTACGTCGTAGTCTCCAAAAGGCAACGCAAATTCACCACTGCCCCAGAACTGGTGGTTCTGCCAGCCCTCCACATCGCTGTAGACAGCCATTCTAGGAAAAAATTGTGCAATGACATAGGCCCGGTTACCATCTTTTGGAAAAGATTCAAAACCGGAACGTGCCCTGTTTACGGTATGCTCTGGAATATTATAGTTCCATTTTATTGAAAAGGATACTTGCTCTTTGCTTTTTAGGGGCTGGGGAATATCGATGCGCATCATCGTCTGATTGATGGTGTAGTTTAAAGGCTTTCCATTGGCATCTTTAACATAGTCGATAACAAAGCCGCCATCGAAAGGTTCGGTGATATATTTCTGAACGAAAGCTCCGGTTTGCTCGGCCATGGGAACGCCGCCACCATTACGTAAAGGTGATTTCGAAGTTTTTGCCCTTACGTTCTGATCTAACTGTACCCAAAGGTATTCGAGGTCGTCAGGAGAATTATTTGTGTAGGTTATCGTTTCTTCGCCAAAAATCTTGGCATTTTTGTCGTCAAGTTCGATATCCATTTTATAATCGGCCTGTTGTTGATAGTAATCTGGCCCGGGGGCTCCGGAAGCCGACCGGTAGGTATTCGGGGTAGCGAACTCTTCATATAGTTGTTTGAACTTACTCTGGTTGTAATGGCCAGGTTCCTTCTCTTTTGTTGCTTCCTGGTCTTGTGCCGTTACAGCCGCTGCTAGTACAAATAGCACCGAGGCTAAACAATACTTCATTCTTTTCATAGTCAATGGATACTTTTGCTTAAATAATTTCAGATAGTTAAAACTTAATTTTCAGTAAATAGTTGAAAAACAATACTTCTTTTTTATCAAATCGGCATTTTCACATATTAAAAAATGCCGTATTCCGATGTTTGTTGTTTTCGCTATTTATTTTAAAAAGAATCTTACGGAAAAGACAATTAAATTGTTAATTCACAATCCGTGAAAAATAAAGTTTTTTAAGGAAAGGTTAACCCAATGTTATAAGTTTAACATTCCTTTAGTATTGGATTTAACCAGTACAAAGCTCTTTTTCTTTCCGTCAATCTTAAAATGTACAATATTCTGCTGCTCGTCGAATAAATCGGTCAATATTTCATTTTCTATTTGGATGGACTCGATTTCTGCCAAATCGATTTTCGGCACTTCGATATAGCAGACGACTACATCGGTATCGTATTTTTTTCCGATAAAAGTATAGGGAACGGCTTTCCCGTTGGTAGCTACTGCAAATTTGGCCTTTAGGTACTTTTCGATAAATGCATCAGCGTCCTGTGATTCGCTTTCGGTAGCGAGTTTGGCCTCGAAATCGTAACGTTCTTGTAGTACTTTCTCAAAATCGTCGATAAAAATACGAGAGGTAATCTGAAGGGCCTTATCCTTTTCGGAGTAATCTATATTTGTAACACTAAGATAAAACTTGTGTACTCCTACGAACGCGAAAAGAGGTAACATTAAAATAAAAAGACTTATCCTCAAAAACTTCATACTTTAGTTTTTCATCAAAAATAGGCAAATCCTATGCCAACATCGGTTCTACCCCATACATTAGCTTTTGACCTTTGCCCACCATCTCATTCTTCCCAATATGAACCCAACTCACTCAATGTCATTATTTTCCAGATACACCAAACTCTTCTTCTTCAAAAATTCCCAAATCTGTAAACGATCGTGGGTATCTACCACGTTCTGAAAGGCAGCATCCACTTCGCAGAAATATAGAAAATCGTCTACTTTACTTTCTGGAATCTTTAGCTCCGTCGTGTAAAGCGAATCGACATAAAATTCGCGTACCCGCTCCGTACGGGCATATTTCTCGTTGCGTTTGATTCGGTTCTTCAGCATCTTGGTTCGGCCAGAAATGCCATTGATAATCGGGAAGAGCGGAATGATCCCACCACCCGAAGTTGCCGTATAAAGTTCCCGTTCCGCTTTGGTTACGGGCTTGACATAGGCATTGGGCAAGTCTAGCGTCGAAGCGGTTACAATAGTTCCCTTATCTAGTCTATTAAGATCTTGGGCAACGTTGCCCGAAAGGTTATAGGGCATGACTACGACCTCGTCGAGCTCGGTAAGCGCTTCCTCCAACGGAATAAGCAATAATTTGCTCTCCAACATTTCTAAGTTGATTACGATTTCTTTTCGCTTGTACTGTACCGCCGAAAAAACGAGAGTATCGTTCAAACTAACGGGTAGGGAGAAAAAGCCTTGGGTATCGGTAATCGTGGCCCGTTCAGTAGTCATGTTCAAAACGTGGGTGGCGGCAACGTCACCATCTTCACTGTAGACCCTTCCTTCCAATCGATGGGAGAACAAACTTTGCGCACTTACCGAACAACAGAGCGTTAAAAGTCCTAAAAGAAGACTACTTTTTATCATCCATTTGATTTCGGTAGGCTTTGCTCTCATTGACCAAAAAATCGAGCAGCTGAAACTCGTTATCTTTCAACAAAAGGGAGTACTCAGGGGCACGCCCGTCCACAAAAAACAGGAAATCATCAATATTATCTTGCGGTAATTTAAGATCGGCCACAAAAAATTCGTCGTCATAGACCTGGCGTAACACTTCGCTCATTTTTAGGCGAGGCCGCTCTTTCTGCTCTTTCTGTCCCATTTTGGCCAAGGCCTTGAAGATATTCACAAAATTGATTCCGTCGCGCATTCCGCGGTCTTGCTGGGTAAGTGCGATGTTCTCAACCTCGGTAGAACGGTCGATATCGTACTCTACTTCTTTGAATTCTTTGTTCTGTAGTTCAAGAAACTTCTTTTGGTTTTCCGGGGTCACCACCACCTCGTCAAGTTCGGTTACTTTTTCGTTCACTTCAACGACCAAACGCCCGGTTTTTATAATTTCTTCGGTCACTTTCACAACTTCAAGCTGATAATTGACCGCCGTGAATGCAAGTTCATCCCCAACTTTGGTCAATATGGCAAATTGGCCATTGTCATCTGATATTACCGCATTTTCCGTAGTTATGTTGATGACGTTCTCATTCGGAACGCTCACATTGCGATAGAGTACCGTACCCCGCAAGAGTTCGCGCCCATCATCTTGGGCCGAAATGAAAAAGGATAAAAAAAGGAAGCAAAACAGGGTAGGGATATTCTTCATCTGGTTGTTTTAATGCATATGCAAAGAGCAAGTTCTGTAAATTTTATTGAAAACAGTTGCTCTAAACGGAATATAATTGCCAATATATAAGTACCCTAAAATGGTTTTCTGATTATCTAGATTCCATAAAAAAGTAGCTAAAGAAAATACAAGTTTAGGTCTTAAAAAAACGGCGACGGCTAAACTTTTGTTAATTTGTTGTAGGGCAGAATGGGCCGAAAACGGTTTCGTCGAATAAAACAAATCTTCCGTTTACCCATGTGAACAGGTAGTTTGTCTTGATAAATTAGTAATGTACCTAGATAATTTTACATTTGTTGACCCTTAATACCTTAAATCTTGTACGTATGCAAAGTAAAATTGCAATACCTTTCCTACTTATAGTGCTGTTCATAACCAGCTTCGCGGGGGCACAGGTGAAAATTGGTGACAACCCGCAAGTTATCGATCCAGCTTCACTTTTAGAGCTTGAGAGTACCGATAAGGTCTTGGTCATTACCCGTGTAGACTCGTTACAGATGACGACCATCGTACCCAACAGGGGCGCTATGGTCTATAATACGACCGCTGACTGTATTTTCTACTATGACGGTGCCGCGTGGATAAACATGTGCGGACCGAACGCTACCGGCGAGGGCGGACCACTGACTGCCGACCCGATCGTAAACGATATCAGTACCATAGTCATTACCCCTACCGCAAATGGCGACAATCTTGAAATCGCCCCGAACAGTATCAACAGCGAACAGATTATTAATGGGGGTATCAATGGGGTTGACATACAAGATGGCTCTATCGGCCCCGGTAAGTTGCAGAACAATTCGGTAACCCAAGACAAGCTTTCGGAAAATTCAGTGGGTGCCTTTGCAATCGACAACGACAATATCGATCTGGGCGATTTTACGAATAATGCTGGTTTTATTACCGGCGCGGATATTATAAGCGCAGAGCCGGGCAATGTATTGACCGACAACAACGGCGCGTTTTACGACGACTCCGGACTTCAAACAGCTATTGCAGCGAATACGACTGCTATTGCGGCGGATGATGATCAGAGCAATACCAACGAGATTCAGAGCCTGTCGATTCTCGGCAACCAGCTTACATTGACTGGAGCGAATACGATTACAATTCCAACTGCAAATGGTTCGGATACTCAGATTATCGATGGAAACAATACACGAGTTACTGGATCGGGAATTGTAGGCGATGAATATAGAATCAATGTCGCTGACCCCGCTGATTCGAGTATTGTAAATGAGATAATCACGGACTCAGAAGTTAATGGTAATATTTTAACAATAACTGAAGGCGGTAATGATTTTGATATCGATTTAACTGGAATAGGAGGCGGAGGCGGTAGCACCGAAGTTGCTGATTTGAATACGATTTTAGGAGCGGGCACTGGGCCTGACCCATTTAGGATAGCGCCATCTACTACGAATGGCCAGTTTTTGAATACGGATGCCTCGGGTAATGTCGTTTGGGCAAACCTACCACCTAGTGGAGCTTCTGCTTTGTTCGATGCAAATACTATCTCGGGAACCGGAGTTGCAGGTGATGAATATACCGTTGCCGATGATGCGATATCAACGGTCAAAATAGTGGATGCCAATGTCACTCCAATCAAAATAGCACCATCTGTCACCAGTGGGCAATTTTTGAATACGGACGCCTCGGGCAATGTAGTTTGGGCCGACCTTCCGCCTAGCGGAGCATCTGCATTGTTCGATGGAACTACCATCTCAGGAACCGGAGTGGCAGGTGACGAGTATACGGTTGCCGATGACGCAATTACTTTGGAAAAAATTAATCAAAATAACGCAAACGACGGTGATGTTCTTCGATGGGACGATGACGGGCCGGGTTGGATTGTGGAAGCCGCACCTGGGGAACACACGGGCACGCCGATGTCTATTTTTTATGCAGATGCCTCTACCGGTTTGCCCACTACCGCTTTTAATCCGAATAACGGTGATATAAATACAGCTCCCAGCTTAATTTGGGATCAAAGTAAAAGGGTCAATAGTGGTGCCTTAGGTATTGGTATCGATGGTGGACCTTTCGGGGACTTTGCTAAAGTCCAGATTATGGAAGGAGGTCCTACAGTTCTCTCTTATCCACTTCAAATACAGAAGGAAAGTGATTCGAATGGTCGTGCCGCCGGAATTCTCTTTGCAGTAGACGGAACAAATGCCCATGGAAAAGGTGGCCTAGTCTATGAAAGACAAGGAGCTTGGGGAGTTGGAGATTTTCATTTTTTACAAAATACAGACAATACTGCTGGCACAATTCCGGCAATCGACCAAAAGGCATTTACAATAAGAAACAACGGTGACATTCAATTGTATGGTAATTTGATTGCTAGAAACAAAGTAGGTGACCCTGGCGAAGTGCTTACAGTTGATGCTATTGGTCAAACTGTATGGGGAACAGTTCCGGCCGGCGCGGTCGACAGCGACGGCACGACAATCGTAGGCGACGGCAGCACGACGGACCTTTCAGTGCCCAACGGGGGGATCGACGAGGCGCAGATCGCAACGGATGCCGTGACTACGGACAAAATCGTAAATGATGCCGTAAACGCAGATAAGATATCCGCTGGAGCGATAACTGGGCCAAAGATGGCTATAAATTCAGTTCAAGGGAGTTTTGGAGGAACCAGTGTTATAGTTGCTGGTTCTATTGGTCAAGCGGATATAGGTAATAATGCCATAGGAAATGGTGAAATTCAAACAGGTGCCGTTAGAACGGGCGAAATCTTAGATGGTACAATTGCAGATGCGGACATAAGTGGTACTGCCGCTATAGCCGGTTCAAAAATTACACCCACTTTTACTGCACAAATTGATGCTACTTTAGGAATGACATCCGGCGCAGACATACTAATGAATGGAAATATGGTCGTTCCAGATTACGTTTTCCAAAAATACTTTTTAGGTACTTCTAATCTAAAAGAAAATTATGAATTCAGGAATCTTACTGAGATAGAAACTTTTATCAAGAAGTTTCATCATCTACCAGGTATCAAATCAGCAGCTCAGGTCAAAGAAGAAGGTTCTTGGAACCTAAGTACCTCCAACCTCCAAAACCTCGAAAAAATCGAAGAGCTCTTTTTGCATACCATAGCACAAGAAAAAGAAATCAGTAAACTAAAAACCGAAAATAAAACGTTAGCTAGAGAGCTGGCCACCATGAAAAACGATTTGGAAGAAATCAAGTCGCTTCTTAAAAAATCGGAATAAATCAATTTGACCAGTTTATCGGGTCTATTTAGCATGAAGAAAATTCTATACATAGCGATGTTGTTTCTTGTTTCGGTCGTTCAGGCGCAAACAGCCCTGCACAACACGGGCAACTTGCGCATTCATCAAGATGGGCAGATCGGTTTCCATACCGACCTGATCAACGATGGTAGCTTTGACGAGAATTTGGGCCTCGCCGGTTTTTATGGGGATAATTTTCGAACTATCGAAGGTAGCCTACCCCCGACTTTTTTCGATGCAGAGTTTATGACCCTTAACGGAACTTTGCTCAACACAGGGGTAAACATATCGAATAACGCCAATTTTATCGCTGGAAATGTAAATACGCCAAGGGCCCAGCCCGCAGTATCCATAAACTTTTTGGAAAATGCTTTTCCTTCGGGAGAAAACGATATCAGCAAGGTAGACGGCTACGCCACGGTTGCAGCACAGCAGAACTTTACCTTTCCGGTGGGTGATGCCGCGCAACTACGTCCATTAATCTTAAATTCAGAGGGCGTAAACGTTTTGGCCAAATGTGCCTATTTCTTGGAAAACCCCAACAACCCGGGTTCGTTACCCGGTTCGTTCGACACCAATGAAAAAGAAAATGCTATTGGAGAGATCAGTACAAACGAGTTTTGGCGCCTGGAAGGGTCCGTACCATCTTCGGTACAACTATCTTGGAATGCACGTAGTGCAATCGCCAATGTTAGTGACGTAGTCGAAGACATCGTCATCGTAGGGTGGAGCAAGGCGACCAACCAATGGGAGAGTTTGGGTGGCCCTGCCTCCGTAGGTGACCTTGTACAGGGTGTCGCCATTTCAGGTACATTTGTACCCGACGACTATGAGGTACTGACGTTCGGTGCTTCAGGTGAACCACGAGATTTCTTGGATCTCGAGAACTATTTTGTTTCCCCTAATGGTGATGGCATTAACGACTTTCTTGAAATTCCCGAATTGGAACAGTCGCCAAACAATCATCTTATGATTTTTGACAGAAACGGACTCAAAGTATTCGATAAGGTCAACTACACCAACGAGTTCAACGGGTTTGCGACCGGTGGTAATTTTGTTGTCAATAGTGAAAAAGGGCTTCCTTCTGGGGTCTATTTCTATATTGTATCGCTAGATGACCTAGATCTTGAATTCCAAGGGTTTCTATATTTGGCAAATGAATAAAAAGCCATTTTCAGATTAAAAGCATTCTTTTGTCTCGACTGAGAGACGGTTTAACCCGGCCCTCTGATTCAGAGGACTTTCGAATACGTAAGGGCAGAATTTTATTTGGCAGTATATTTGTAACGTATTTGCATACCAAACTTGGTATCCCTAGCGTTAAACTTTTAAACCACTGACATGCAACGACGTTCGTTCCTTCAAAAAGCAGGTCTTGGCGGTCTAGCATTGACCGCTGTCCCGCAATTGGTATTTCCGAAAAACAAAGACTTCGAATACTCTATTCTCGAACTGATGGGCAAGGCCGACATCAAATTACATGGCAAGAATATCAACCTTAGAGAAGAGGCACATGATGCTTTTGCCGCCATGAAAAAAGCAGCGTACAGCGATGGTATCGATTTGAAAATTGTCTCTAGCTACCGTAGTTTTGAACGCCAACGCGCCATTTGGGAACGAAAGTACTTGCGCTATACCGATGATGATCAAATGGCACCTTTGACCGCTATCGATAAGATAATCGAATATTCTACGATTCCCGGTACAAGTAGGCACCACTGGGGTACCGATATCGATATTGTAGATGGCTACCGTAAGGTGGATGGCGACGTATTGGTACCTTCAAAATTCGGTGAAGGGGAGCCCTATGCCGACTTTAAAAAGTGGATGGACGAAAACGCCAAGACCTATGATTTCTATTTGGTCTATACGGACGTAGCGGGTCGCAGGGGCTTTAAATACGAACCCTGGCATTACAGCTATGCGCCCCTATCGGTGCCGATGTTGAGCGAATTCCGAAGGAAAAACATAATGCAATTGCTTAAGGAAGAGGACTTCTACGGCAGCGAGCATTTTACCGAAGGATTTCTAACCAATTATATCGAAGACAATATCTTGGATATCAACACCGATCTTTTATAACTCTTCTGAACACCCAACTTCTGTAACTCTTTTGTATATTGAACCCATAAGAATACTTTTATTATGGGAAGAAGTAGTTGGAAAATTCGAATATTTATCGGTTTGGCCATTGTAGCCTTTGCTTTTATAAAACGCTGTAGTAGTAAGGAGGAGAATCCGTATACCGGTCGGGTACAGACCATTAACATGAGTGCCCAGCAAGAAATTGCCATCGGTTTGCAAAGTGCACCCGAAATCGCCCAGCAGTATGGAGGGCTATACCCCGATGAGCGTTTGCAATCGTATGTCGATAAAGTCGGCAATAAATTGGTACAGAACAGTATCGCTCGCGAAACACCTTATCAGTACGAATTCCACCTGTTGGCAGATGACCAGACCATCAATGCCTTCGCACTTCCCGGTGGTCCAATATTTATTACTTATGCGCTATTTAAACAATTGAACGAAGCGCAGCTCGCCGGGGTACTAGGCCACGAAATCGGCCATGTTATCGGTAGACATTCGGCAGAACGTATCGCCGAGGGCGAATTTTGGCAAACCTTGTCGACGGGGGCTTCGGTCGGTGGGGACCTCGGCGGACTTGTAGGTGGCATAGGTCAAAATACCCTGCTTACGAACGGTCGGGGCGACGAACTGGAAAGTGATGACCTTGGAGTGCTTTTTATGATTCAGTCGGGCTATAATCCTGAAGAAATGATAGCGGTAATGCAAGTGCTAAAGGCTGCTGCAGGGCCAAATCGTGCTCCGGAATTTCAAAGTACGCATCCCGACCCCGAGAACCGTATCGAGAAAATCAGGGAATCCATAGCAAAATATCGTAATCAGCTGTAGTGCAGAAGCGCACCGCACACAATTTTAGTAGTTTCTTCTTTCGGGTAATTCGCCATATGAAATTTTGATGTATTCATCTAAAATGCATTTCTTTCTATTGCTATTTTACTAGTTTTTCTGATTTTTCAAAGCTGTCGATTTATTTCAAGTACTCTTTGAATTACTGTTAAATTCGTTGAATTACAGTCCTCTTCAGCATAATTTCAATACCTTTGCTTTTCCCAAATTACCTAGTAGACCACCGTAATTTAGCCCTTATAGCTTTAATTCATCATGTATGCCGAACTACGGCATGTAAATAAAACTATATGGGAACACTTACACATTTTAAGAACCTTTACGTTCAAGCATTCGAAAATTGCAAGCCCGAAATCGTCGTTATCTTACTAAAAATATATTCGGTGTTTTCTGCACTTATGATTTTTTTGGCCATTTACGCATTTATCCATCGCATCGTAAACGGTTTTGAATTCTAATCGGATACCACTCTTTTTAACAAAAAAATACAAAAAAGCCCTGCCGTCATTTAACGGCAGGGCTTTTTTTCATTGACCCAGAAATTAACTGCCCATTGCCGCCTCGATTACCCTTAGGGCATCAGTGGCATTTGATAGTTCGGCATACTTTTTAACCGAGTACCCTTTGTTACTTTTAATGCTCAAATCAGCTCCATTATCAATAAGTAATACAAGAATCTCGGCCTTATTGTAACGCGCGGCAAAAATTGCGGGAGTCATACCCAACGATTTTTTATTTACATCTTCGCCAAGGTCGATAAGTCGTTTTACCATATCGATATCGCCCTGCATGATGGCTTTGCAGAACGAACTTACTTCGAAACTTTTTGACATTTCGATGTTCGAAACCTGGGTTAGGTTTGTGGGTTCTTCGGCACTTACGCCGGTAACGCTAGCCATAAAGGCCAATGCTACAATTAGGTTCGTTTTTCTCATGATGAATGATTTAAATGCCGAAATTTCGGCAAAGATTGATGAATAGGTTTTGATTATATAAATATAGACTGCTCTTATGGCTTTTTGTTTCACGCTTAACAGTTAAATAACTAAACTTTAACAGCTATTGGGCATCCTTTAAACCTTTTTTCACATTTCGTGAAAAATCGCTTAAAACTGAGATTTCTACAACGTCAAGAACTTGTTACCATAATTTTTTTGATAAAAACCACTATTTCATGTCGTCTGAACAAGCTGAGTGTTGCTTAATTTTATCTGTTCATATCCGTTAATAAGCGGATTTTTGCTTTTTCCCCATTTATAACCGCCCATCTCTCCGGTCTCTCGAATAACCCTGTGACATGGTATAAGGTAGGCGATTGGGTTTTGGCCAATAGCCGTACCCACAGCCCTCGTAGCATTTGGCCTTTCTATAATTCTTGCAATATCATTATAGGCCAAATAGTGTGCTGAAGGTATGGAAAGCAGCGCCTTCCAAACACTTATCTGAAAAGGTGAACCCTTCAGATCGAGAACAATCTGCTTTTCAGGAGTTTTCCAGGTCGTAAAATATTGTTGGACCCTACTTCCATATTTTCCAAGTTCATTAATAAAACGAGCTTTGGGGAAAATGGCTTCCAATTGTTCACTTGGCGACCTGTTAACTTCCAGAAAAGACAATTGACAGATACCCAGAATAGATTCAGCGACGACCATTTGGCCGAAAGGCGTATCGATTACTTGGTACTTTAACTCCATACCATTACCTCTTTTTTGGTATTCGCCAGGGGTGCATGCCTCGATTTTAACGAACATATCGTGTAACCGACCATTTCCGGAAAGACCCACTTCATAGGCCGTTGCCAAGGTCGAACGCCCTTTTTTCAGACACTTTTTCGCGTGCTCAACGGTTGTAAATTGCAAAAACTGTTTGGGTGTCACGCCGACCCATTGGTGAAACAAACGTTGAAAATGGTACTTGCTCAAAAAAACATGGGCAGACACTTCCTCCAAACTTGGCTGTTCTTTATAGTTTTCTACGATAAAGTGAATGGCCTTTTCCATTAGGTTACTGTGATACTTGTTTTCCATGTACCAAAAATAGGGGTATAGGCCCTGTACAACAATCCGATTATTGCTGTTTTAAAGAATTACCGCGAATTATGAACTCCATAAGGGCATAGAAACTAAAATTTAATAGTTCTTGATAAAAAGTTTGAATGAGTCATTGGCAATTCCTGTTAAATCGCACTACTTTTGAAATTCTGATAAACATACCCATGAACAAAAAAGTGATATTGATGATTCTCGATGGTTGGGGAAAATCGCCCGATCCAAAAGTCTCGGCCATAGCCAATGCAAAAACACCCTTTGTAGATTCCCTATATCAAAAATACCCCAACGCCAACCTTTTGACCGATGGCATGAACGTTGGGCTTCCGGAGGGACAAATGGGCAATAGCGAAGTTGGCCATATGAATTTAGGAGCGGGAAGAATCGTTTATCAAGATTTGGCCAAAATAAACTTGGCAGTAAAAGAAAATACCCTGAAAGATGAAAAGGTGCTTTCCGATGCTTTTTCCTATGCAAAGAAAAATAATAAGCCCGTTCATTTTCTAGGTCTTTTGAGCGATGGCGGCGTACATAGCCATATCAACCATTTAAAAGGTCTGATAACGGCCGGAAACGATTTCGGCCTAGACAAGATGTATATTCACGCCTTTACCGACGGTAGGGATGTCGACCCGAAAAGTGGCAAAGGCTTTCTAAAAGATCTCGATAATTTCTGCAAAGACAAACAGGCGCAATTAGCCTCCGTAACCGGAAGATATTTTGCAATGGATCGTGATAAGCGGTGGGAACGCGTAAAACAGGCCTATGATGTAATGGTCAATACCATAGGCGAAAAGTCTACCGATATCGTGGAAACCTTACAAAAAAGTTACGATCAAGATATTACTGACGAGTTTATCAAACCCATTGTAATGGTTGATGATGACGGTAATCCCATTGCAAAAATTTCGCCCGATGACGTAGTCATTTTTTTTAATTTCAGGACAGATCGCGGCAGGGAGCTTACCCAAGTTCTCAGTCAGGCTTGTATGCATGATTATGACATGCATAAGCTAAAGCTATACTACGTGACACTGACCAACTATGACGATTCATTTAAGAATATGCATGTTGTCTACGACAAAGATAATATTAAGGAAACGTTGGGTGAAGTCTTGGAGAAGGCCGGAAAAAAGCAGATCCGTATCGCCGAGACAGAAAAATACCCGCATGTCACTTTCTTTTTTAACGGGGGTCGTGAGGTTCCGTTCGAGGGTGAAGAGCGGCTTCTTTGCCCTTCTCCAAAAGTGGCCACTTACGACCTGAAACCCGAAATGAGTGCATATGAAATTCGGGATACCATTATTCCTGAACTCAAAAAGGGTGAAGTCGATTTTGTCTGCTTGAATTTTGCCAATCCCGATATGGTGGGGCACACTGGAGACATGCAAGCCGCTATTAAGGCCTGCGAAGTGGTCGACGAGTGTGCCAATGCTGTGGTCACCGCCGGTCTTAAAAACGGATATTCGACAATTGTCATCGCCGATCATGGCAATTGTGATACGATGATTAACCCTGACGGGAGTCCAAATACGGCGCATACTACAAATCCAGTTCCATTGATTTTGGTGGATGAGGATATAACCGTGATACAAGATGGCGTTTTGGGAGATATTGCCCCTACCATTCTAAAGATGATGGGCATACCTCAACCTGAATTGATGACACAGAAAGCCTTGGTCTGACGAAATTACTGCAAATGTTTACCTTTGCCGCTATGTTAAAAAGCAAGACACCGGAAGAAATTGAACTAATGCGTGAAAGTGCATTGGTCGTCTCCAAAACTTTGGGCATGCTGGCCTCGGAAATCAAACCAGGGGTCAATGCACTTTATTTGGACAAATTGGCCGAAGATTTCATACGCGAACAAGGTGCTGAACCCGGGTTTTTGGGTATGTACGACTTTCCCAATACCTTGAACATGAGCCCCAATGCCCAAGTTGTACACGGCATTCCGAATAAGGAGCCTTTAAAAGATGGTGACATCATTTCCGTGGACTGTGGAGCGGTAAAAAATGGATTCTATGGTGATCATGCCTATACCTTTGAAGTGGGCGAAGTAGCACCCGAAACGAAGAAACTACTGGAGGTTACAAAAGCTTCTTTATACCTTGGCATTCGAGAATTCAAGCTTGGAAATCGCGTGGGCGATGTCGCCTATGCTGTTCAAAATTATTGTGAAAGTTATGGTTACGGGGTCGTTCGTGAACTGGTGGGGCACGGCTTGGGCAAAAAACTGCACGAAGCCCCCGAAATGCCTAATTACGGAAGACGTGGTAGAGGTAAAAAATTTATCGAGGGCCTTGTAGTTGCCATAGAACCTATGATCAATATGGGCACGCGCCGAATAAAACAATTGAAAGACGGGTGGACCATACTTACCGCAGACGGTCGGCCCAGTGCGCACTTTGAGCATAACGTTGCCATTGTGAACGGTAAACCCGAACTGCTTTCTACATTTCAATATATCTATGAGGCTTTAGGCATTCAAAGTGATGAAGAGGATGAATTTCGGGAGAAAAAGTTAGTGCTCTGAAGAGTGAAGGGTTATTTTTAAATATTATAGCAATTTCAAAGAGACACGAATCACACGAATTTTCACCAATGCCGAAAGTTTTAGAATTTCAGCTCTCGCAATAAATGGCAAATCTAAAATTCAAAAATGAATCATAATACCTGATAGGTTTGTGTATGGATGTGCACAATGAATTGGGGAAGGGTTTTGCCGAGGGGGTTTACAGTGATGCGCTAGAGTTCGAATTAAAATCTCATGGCGTACCTTGCAAAAGAGAGATTAGCTTCAAGATTAATTATAAAGGAAAACTACTAGCCCATCAATACGTTGCCGATTTTGTGGTTGAAGAAAAGATTATACTGGAACTAAAGGCTATAGAAAGACTTGCGAATACTAATGTAAAGCAGGTTCTAAATTATTTGGCCGCATCTAGATTAGAGCTAGGTCTCTTAGTCAACTTTGAAGAAGATAGCTTGCAACATAAGAGAATTGTTCTCTAAATTTTACATACTTCGAATATAATTAGTGCAAATTCGTGTCCAAAATTTTTAAGTTTTTTCTGAATTTAATTCCAAGGCCGCTTCTCATAGAAATAAGCTATTTGGTACGCCCCATATTTGCTTTTTGGATGAAGGGTAATAAATACACCGACCCCATCGATGGCAAAAAGTTCAAGAGTTTTCTACCCTATGGCTATGAAAGCCCTCGTGAAAATGTGCTTTCACCTTCTACGCTCTCTTTAGAAAGACATCGTCTGTTTTGGCTCTACCTTAAAAATGAGACCGATTTCTTTACCGCGCCGTTAAAAGTTTTACACTTCGCTCCCGAACAGGTATTTTACAAATACTTTCGAAAGCTGGATAATTTGGATTATGTAACGACCGACCTCAACTCTCCCCTAGCGGACATAAAGGCGGACATTTGCAATCTCCCGTTTGAAAACGATTCCTTTGATGTGATTTTCTGCAATCATGTACTTGAGCATATTCCAGATGATACCAAGGCAATGCAAGAACTCTATCGTATTCTTCGAAAAGGCGGGTGGGGTATTTTTCAGATTCCACAAGATTTAAATCGTGTGGAAACCTTTGAAGACGATTCCATTACCGACAAAAAAGAACGTGCTAAAATCTTCGGTCAATATGACCACGTTCGCATTTACGGCCGTGATTATTTCAACAAGTTGAGGAAAATTGGTTTTAAGGTTGAAGAGATAGATTATACCGCAACACTATCTGCCGAAGAAATTGAAAGATTCCGTTTGGCAAAGGGCGAAATAATTCCTTTGGCAAAAAAGTAAATTCAGTTCTCGATAACCAGCTCTTCGAAACCGGGAGTCATAAACTCCTGAGTTTCCCCCTGCTCGTCAAAGTAGATGATATATGCCTCCAGTTCGCGTTGTGAGGTCAATAATTTTAAGGCATCGTCCAAGTCCATGGCCATAAATGCCGTTGCATACGCATCGGCCTTTCCGCAGTTATCGGCGAGAATGGTAGCGGCCAACGTGTTGGCGTTTTTTGTAAAACCCGTTTTAGGATCGATGGTATGTACATACTTTTTTCCGGTTATCGAATCCATACGAAACTTTCGATAGTTGCCTGAAGAGGCCATGGCCTTATCTTTAAGCCGAATTTTCAATTTCAAGCTTCGGGCATTCTCGATTTCGGGATCATCGATACCGACTATCCAAGGTTTTTGCTTTATACGATTTTCGCCTTTGGCTACGATTTCGCCCCCCACTTCCAAGAGATAATCTTGAATACCTTTAAAATCCATCAGTTTGGCCAAACGATCAATGGCGTAGCCTTTCGCAATAGCATTAAAGTCAAAATACGTTCTGGGGTCCAACTTTTCGACAGTATTGGCTTCTGTAAGCTCAACCTTCTCAAAACCCACGTATTCTAGGAGACTGTCTACACGGGTACTGTCCATAGTCATCGACTCACCGGGACCAAAACCCCAAGCGTTGACCAATACCCCGACAGTAGGGTCAAAATAACCGTTGGTCTTTTGATGTATCTCTTTCGATAATTGAAATACATCTAAAAACATCGCATCGACCACAATATCCGAATCCCCCTTATTAATTTTAGAAATATCGGAAGT
>ENA-ORXM01000492-ORXM01000492.1-marine-metagenome-genome-assembly--contig:-NODE-492-length-70121-cov-52.528296_pt1 | contig 70121 bp, 59 predicted proteins | sample MGYA00237867_ERZ511480 | MGnify/ENA primary metagenome ERZ511480 (study PRJEB26309, sample SAMN06266103) | marine metagenome | isolation source: Algal blade | place: United Kingdom:Sidmouth, United...
AATGGCCTTTGGCGCCCTAGTGTACAAAACGGCCACGGTGTATTGATTAATTTCTGCCTTCTTGGAACTGTTTTCCGTGCTCTTGGAGATGATTTCCGCCCTCTTGGAGATGATTTCCGTTGGCGAAAACGCCTGTGGTTGTTGGGTTTGAGTTATATTTATTATTTTTGTATGTGTTGATAGCGGCACGAGATGCTAGCCCACAAAGGGACGCCTCAATCTTGTAGAAGAGGTTGTGAGGCTTTCAGAATTTACTAATTCACAACTTTAAAACTTTCAACCAATGCACCATTTTTACTTAGTGTAATAAGCAAAGAGTTATTGGTGACGGGGTTTAAATTAAGTTCAAATTGATTAAATCCAGCTAGCACATTAAAATCATAATTCTCAACTATAACTCCCTGCATATTATAAACATTACATTGGTATCTAGCTGGACGTGAAGATTCTATATTAATTTTCAAAGGCTTGTTGTTAAGCGGATTGGGAGACAATACAATTCTATCCAGAGAAGTATTTGATAAAACAATTGTATTTGAGTACGTCTTATTATCATCAAAATCAAAAGCTACAATTCTGTAAGTACTGCTTAACCTTTCGTAATCCTTAAATCGAAATAGTTTCTCATTATTTCTAATTATTATTTCATGAAGCACCTCAAAATTATCATCTACTTCATGTTGTAATTGAAATCTTTCAATAGTCTCATTCCCTAACCAATTTAGCTCATTAAAATCACCTCTTACATAACCGACCAATTTTAAATCAGTAATAGGAAGAGGAAAGGTACTATTTGATTCAAATGCCCCAATGTCAAAAAAACCGTTTCTTGAAACACTTTTAATATCAACTGTCGGTGTCGTCGTGCTTGGATCTGATTGGTCTTTAGCGGGTGTATTTACTGTTATTTGCAGTCCATCGTCAGCCGTCATCCAAATATTATCCGCTCCAAGCGGGTCTAGCTCATTATAGAAAAATGGATTGCTAGAGATATTTCCTACTCCTGAATAGCCTCCCTGAATTAAACTATAGCTTACTGATGGTGTTGCTCCTGAATTAAAAATATTTGCAACCCCAGGACTTGTATTATTCCATAAAATAGAATTTTTGATAATAGGATTTCCCCCATTATTGTTAAAAGCACCTCCTGTGTTCGAGGCGTGATTTCTATTGAATGTACAATTTGTTATCGTTGCATTACTCGCTTGATTGCTTATAGCTCCGCCAATCAATGCTGAATCTGTTATAAATTGACAGTTTGTTATTTCTCTTGTTGCACTAGAGTTGTAAATTGCTCCCCCATAGAAAGTTGTCGTATTGTCTGCAAAAGTACAATTGGTAATGGTTCCGAATATTGAATTTGTTGAGCTTAAGGCACCACCATTTGATGCGGATTTATTTTTAAGAAAAATACAATTTGAGATGAGAGACCCCGAAGATATATGATAAATTGCACCGCCTCCAGTATTGCTTACTCCAGATGTAGTATAGTTAGACGTAAACATTGAATTCTTTAGTGTAGTACTAATCCCTTGGCGATAAATTGCTCCTCCCGCTAAGGTTGCCGAATTAGAATCAAGTATACAACTATCCATCATAGGTGCTGCCATATTAGTAAAGATAGCGCCACCATTAACTGACGCCTTATTTCTATTAAAAACACATCGTTGCATATTACTTGAACTATTACTATTACTATAGTAAGCTCCTCCAGAACCTGAGGTAGCAGAATTATCTTCAAATAAACAATCTAAAAACAAACCGCCTGAACTGCCTGTCTTATTAAATGCACCTCCATTTTGAGCACTATTATTTCTAAAAATACAATCATAAATAAACGTATTAGACGAACTGTTGTATACCGCACCACCTTCCAACGCTATGTTCTCTAAAAAAACAATATTACGAATAGTTATAGTGCTACTACTATTATATATACCGGCTCCCTCATCGTTAGAGCTAAAACTAGTAGCAAAACCTTTGGTTATAGTAAACCCATCCAAAATCGCACCATTAGTTACGTTAGAGTTTCGTATTACATGATAAGAATTATCAGAGCTATCTCCAATAATTCCAATATCTCCGGATAAAATTGTAGGATTAGTGAGCAAATTTCTTTGACTTAACATGGATTCATTTCCTATAAATCCGCCATAAATTTCAATATTATTTTTCATACTAAAACTGATACTCCTTGAAGTACCACTAGTTGGTTTATACGTTCCAGCAGCAACCCATATCTGTGTGTTACTAGAATTGTTTATTGCATTTTGTAAATCAGTATAAGCATTGGTCCAAGATGTTCCGTTATTGCTCCCAGTCGCATTGAGGTTGACGTAAACTTGTCCTCTTGAGCTTAGAGATATAGAAATAATTAACAAGAAAAAGGGAATAGTCTTAAAATTCATAAATAGGCTTTAAGCAGTAAATATATATAATTGTAAAGTATGACCAAAAATAAAATCCGCACCCTTCTGGTCCCTACTAAGCCCGAGTGTGGTCGGATTCTCCTAGCGCAAGGTACTATCTTAAAAACCAAGTAAACTCTTAGTTATCTTTGTTTTTTTAAAAGGAATTTAATTCTGACTTTTTTAGATGTAATTACCTTGTGTAGCTGCGTCTTTGGCGTAGCTACTTTTATTTAAACACATTCCATTTCAGCATTTTCATTGCAATTGATTTGTGGATCATACTCTTCACCGTTTTTCCAAAGAGCATATATTATCAGTAGCAACTTCTTTTGCACAGCAACGTAGCCAATCATTTTTCTATTGCTCCGTTCTAGCACTCTAAAAAATAGGGTTTTAAAAACAGGTTCATTATACCGTACAACATTAAAAGAGGGCAAGTGTAATATGCGCCTTATTCGCGAATTGCCTTTCTTGGATATTCGAGTACGCCCTGTCCTGTTACCTGATTGATTTTCTACAACATCATATCCGGCATAACTGGTTAGCTGTGATGCAGAATTAAATAATTCAAAACCATTTGTCTCAGCTAGAAGAATTGCAATGGTTAATAATCCGACACCTTTTATTTTCATAATCTTCTCGATTCTGCACATGATTTCTTGATCAGACCGTAAATGTTTTTCTACTTGCTTGGTCAATGAATCGATCATTTTATCATACTCTTTAATTAATTTCTTCTGTTGCTTTAAAACAAATTTCAGCTCAAACATTGCTAATTTACTAGCGTGCAGTTGATTACTAGCAGCAGTTTTTAATTCTTGGATACTTTGTAACTGACGTGTCAACGCTCGTAGCTCATAAAAGTATTTACCCAACGGAGACCAAAGTTCTAGCTTTTGCTCAGCGCCCATTTGGGCCAAGCCTCTTGCATCTATTTTGTCGTTCTTCGATTTCAAACCAATACTCTGCAAATATTTTTTTGCTTTATTAGGCAACACCACTGAAACAGAATATTTTTTACTTGAAAGAAAAAGAGCGAGTTGCTCGTAATAAATCCCAGTAGCTTCCATACAAATTACCAAAGGTATCAGCTTGTCTTTATGACGTAATTTGAGCCATTCATTTAGCTTTTTAAACCCGCCTGGCGCATTGATAAACTGTCGAGTTGCAACAATTTTTATTGACTGATCTTTGCCAATTGTGCTTAAACAGACATCAAATTTTTTGTGAGACACATCGATACCTAAAGAATATTTAATCATTGTTAAAGGTGTTTAATATTAAACAGAAACAACTCATAGTCTTCTCTCATATTTTATACAACATTATAGAACTAGTCTATATGTTTAAGTACTATTCAGACTTTAAAGAAGAAACCAGAGCAGTTGTGCCTTGCGCTCAACATCGTATAATACGTGTCTAGAATGCAGTCAAGTTGCTACTCTGGTTCTGTTTAATTAGTTAGATTGTAAAGATATGAGATTGAGGCGTTAGCCTTAGCGTGGGCATCTTGCGCGATTGCATTTACCCGCGCAAGTTGCTAGCGCGTGAACCTGCGCCTCAAACTTGCGCTAGTGCAGATAGCGTTGCCTCCATTTTTGCCTTTGCCGTAAGGCCTAATAATACAGACACCCTTGGGTAGTTGGCCAATGTCAATTTTTTCTACACTTTTTTCCAAGCTTCTTTTTAAAATGACTCTAGAAGAAATGCTTATAATGAGATATTATTTTATAACAATTTTTCTTAGTTGGAGAATGTAATTATATAATCCGTTTGGTTTTCAGTAAGCCTACTTTTTCATCATTACCTCTTTTAGCCAATCGCGTACTTCTTCTAGAGCGGTGATTTGGATTTCTAACTTGGCTGTGCGCTCGGCTTGTTTTTTTTCGTAGTGGAGACTCGGGCTTTCTCTTACTCGGGTTGTATTTTTGGCGTTAGGTTTTTAGCCATTAAATAATTATCTTACAGCTATTAAAAAATCCTTTTCATGAATTTTTATAGAATTTGTCTTTTGGTACTCGTAGTTAGTACTTCGATAGCTTGTAACAAAGAAGATAAGTCAACCGAGCCAGATGCCTCACCGAGTATAACAGCTACCATTGATAATTTCAGGCCCGAAGCAGCTATTTATGAGCGCAATGCGCTCTGGGGCAGAGACGTACGTACAGGCAAAACGTATGAGTACAATATCGGCTCGCAGTCCGTAACGGAAATGAATTTTTTACTACCGCAAGGCGCATACTATGCGCAAAGTGACGCCTTGGTAGTAGCTGCAGTAAAAGATCCTGTTTTGCAGAGAGTGTATATAAAAAACTTGCTAGACGGTAGCACGCTTAAAACGATAGATTACAACTTTGGTGTAACAGCGGCTGCTTTGAGCGATGGCAAATTGTTTATAATAGAAAGTAATGTTTCTTACAATAGATTGCACGTTTACGATTATCAATCAGAGATAGAATTAGATAGTGAGTACATCGGTTTTACCGCTTCGCATATAGCCGTTTCACAAGATGGTAAAAAAATATACACGGCGAAGCAAAATACACATCCCGGTATTTACTCCTTTAATTGGCTCTCGAATAATTCTTTAGAGGATGACCTTGTAGAAAAAAATGCAGGTTTGTTCATTTTCTCTACAGGCAACTATTGCCTTACGACCAATGGCAAAAAAATACTGGCCAATACCGGCATCTTATACGATGAGACTATATCACAATTGGCAGATTTTGGAGGGGATGATGATACTTACTATTTATCACCCGATGGCAAGTATGCACTTACACAGCCCAGTGTTTATAGCAATAGAGTGTTTCTATATGACGGTACTACTTATCTAAAAATAAAGGAGGCCGACTTAGATGAGGCAAATTATCTTAGCAAAGTGCCTTATTACCACAATGGCAAACTGTATATAGCAATGGCTTATTCCTCAAATAATTCTACAACCACCGATCTTTATTTAATATCCAACTAAGTATGAAAAAAAATAGAATACTTTATTCGTTGTTGCTTCTTTTTATTTTTCAAAACGCATTAGCACAAGGCGGTATGGAGTACGCCCACGTAAGAATGATTAATGCCAGCGTGCAAGCTTCCGTAGATTCTCGATTGCCAGCATTGGCCATTAAGCCAGAATTAGACCTAAAACAATTAAACGGGAACTTGGAACTTGGCGGTTTGTACAATATTGCTATTGCCAATTTAGAATCTTGGTATCAGGGAGAAATACTAGACCCGAGAAATTCATTGGTAGGTCCTGAAATTAACAGTCCGTATAGTTCATATGAAATTTGGGCGGGTGGCAATTTTTTCAATCATTACAATCCGAATGCAACAATCGTTACGGTGCGGTCTTTAGGCGCGTGGAGTATTAGTTCGTCAAATCCTGGCTCGAGACTTATTCAAATTGGCGGACGTGCAGGTATGGGTTCTATAAATTCTAAAACGAATATTTATGATCATGGGTTTAATATAAAGGGTAGTGATGGTATAGTGCATTCTGAGTCAAGTCTCACAACTATCTACGATAAGGACACCTATGCCAATACTAGGATTCGATACGCATTCGCGGGATTGCATCTGTATAATGTAACTAAAAAAAATGAAGACACAGACAAAGTAAGGGGTGGGACTCAGCTGAAGTACTATGCAGATTTAATCATACCAACCCAAGTCAGCATTGACGAAATGTTTTCGTCTGCTGGCAAGCGATTCGAAGCAGTACCGAAGGATGGAGATGATTGGAAAAGGATAGGTTACAGAGCGGGAGTGAAGCGCGTAGGAACAGGAACCGTTTCCTCATCATTTAAGATCGAACTTGGGAAAATGACTACTTTTTCATCGGTTAATTCTGGACCACAGTCGTGGTATTTTATGGTAGGCCTAGGTTTAGGAATTAGTCCGAAGGTATCGGCTTATGATATTAATTAATCGGTAAGCTTATGCTTTTAATTTCAAGATTGAACAGGAGTATACAGTCAATCTTACCCAAATAATTTAGTCTCACTTTTCTCTACTGTTTTGTTAGCCATAAAATGATTACCTTACAGCTATCAAAAAATGGTTTTTATGAAGCGAATACTACTTATCCTATGCTCTACGTTTTTCACCCTTGGTAGTTTTGCACAGACTACGTTCACCCTAGACTCCACCGTTCTGACCCAACGATTAGTCAAAGATTCATTGGATATTCCGTGGGAAATCTTGTGGGGACCCGATGATTATATATGGTGTACCGAGCGTTTTGGAAGAGTGAGCAGAATCAACCCGAATACAGGTCAGCAAAATGTGTTATTGGATTTGTCTAGCGATGTCTATCAGCAGTCAGAAGCGGGCATGTTAGGTATGGTGTTGCATCCTGATTTTACAAATAATCCGCAGGCGTTCATTGCGTATACCTACCTGGCAGGATCTAATATTAGAGAACGATTGGTACGATTTACTTATACAGGCACGGGCTTAGTGCCTGCCGATACCTTGCTAGAAAATATTCAAGGTAATACCACACACATAGGTTGCCGTTTAATTATTCTTCAGGATAATACGCTACTCATGAGCACCGGCGATGCACAAGCTCAATCGCTTCCGCAAAATAAAAATTCTATCGTAGGTAAAATACTCCGTATGAATTTAGACGGTTCCGTCCCGGCCGATAATCCTGACCCTACAAGTTATGTATGGTCTTTCGGGCATAGAAATGCTCAAGGATTATGGCTCGCACCTAACGGTAAGGTGTACAGTTCAGAGCATGGTCCCACAACAGATGATGAATTAAATATTATTGAAAAAGATAAGAATTACGGTTGGCCCGATGTAAATGGTTTTTGTAATACGCCCCCAGAGATAGCATTTTGCAATGCCAACAATGTAGAAGAACCACTGGCTGCTTGGACGCCCACCATCGCACCCTCAGATATTATTTGGTACAGCCACCCAGCCATTCCAGAATTCAAAGATAAATTGTTGATGACGGTGCTAAAAGATAAAAGTCTAATCAGTTTTGAGTTCAATGCCGCAGGAGATGCCGTAGTGGCAGAAAACAAATTTTTCAAAGACGACTTTGGCAGACTCCGCGATATTTGTATTTCACCTAGCGGTAAAATTTATTTAGCCACCAACGGAAACTCGTGGTCAAACAATAGTCCGTTTACTCACTCGATAATTGAATTGAGCAACAAGGCCTACGTGCCGAATGACGTCAAGGATAAAAAAAAAGAAAAAAGCGAAGTAAGCATTAGTCCCAATCCAATCACCCCAGGACAGCAACTTTCAGTAGCGCTTCCTAGGCATCAGGGAGAAGCCACCTTTTGTTTATTTGATATCAGCGGTCGTGTTATTTTAAAAAAAGAAGTAACGAACGCTAAGAAAATTTTAATAGATGTACTGCCGGGCATCTATATATGGCACCTAAATTTAGAGAAGGGCGTAAGCGCGCAGGGCAAGTTGCGCGTGAGGTAGATTGGTAATAAACGATTTAGAAAAATTGATTTCTAAAAATACCTTTATTACCGAACAATCACCACCGTCCCTTTTTTAGTAATTCGATTGCGTTGTTTATCTCGCAAAATTGCTACCCAATAGTACTCTAAAACAGTTTTAACAGTCTAGCTGATACTTCGGAACCAAGTATATCTCAAAAAGATTTCTAAGAATAAAAACAGAATTCCAAATAAGGCCCACGGAAAAAATTGCTCGCTATACCGTCGAAAAGAATCTATGTCTACCTCAGTTCGTTCTAGCTTATCAATTTCTTGATAGATAGACCGAAGGGCATTTGTGTTAGTAGCTCTAAAATATTTCCCGCCTGTTTCAGCGGCAATTTTTTTTAAGAGTTTTTCATCAATTTTTACTTCTTTTTCTATCATCACAATATTGCCAAACGGATCTTGGTCCGGTGCTAAGGCTTTACCTATAGAGCCCACCCCTATTGTATATACTTTTACTTCATAGGCTTTCGCAATTTCCAAAGCTGTAATGGGTCCAATCGGTTCGCTCACATTGTTTTCGCCGTCTGTCAACAAGATTACAATCTTTGACTTGGCCTTGCTTTCACGCATCCGATTGACGGCCGTGCCTAATCCCATGCCTATAGCGGTACCATCTTTTAATTGTCCCACCTCAGTGTTTCTTAATTGTTGTAGCAATATATTTTTGTCTGTAGTTAAGGGTGCCAGCGTAAAACTTTCTCCAGAAAAAATCACCAATCCGATTCGATCTGTGAGCCGAGCATTTACAAATTCTTGAGCTACTTTTTTAGTCGCTTCTATTCGGTTTGGCTTTAAGTCCTGTGCCAGCATAGACCCAGAAATATCGATACTTAGTGCGATGTCAATTCCTTCACTGTTCACCGTTTCGTTTACATTATACGTTTGTGGGCGTGCAAGAGCTACAATTATACAAGCTATGCTCAAAAGGCGCAGCCAAAATAAAAGTGGTAAAAATCGAGCTTTCCCCTCACCATTTTTTTTGGGGAGTCCTTCCAAACTTGATAAAATAAGCGGGCTGCTTTTTTTTACTTTTTTAAAAGAACGATAAAAAATAAGTAGTGGTAGCAAAAGCAACAGCCACAAAAAATGTGGGTGTGCAAAATTTGAATTTCCTATGTTTAATAATTCTAACACTAGTCGGTAGTTTCTTGTAGAGTGTTTTCTTGTTTTAAAAATTCAGCAGTAGTGGTCACAAAAGAAAGTGCAGCTTCATTACTTTGTTGATGTTCTTCTTCTGTGGGTTTGCTCTTTGCAAATTTTACTAAGTCTGCGGTGGTAAATATCGTTCGTAATTTATCTAGCGTTTCACTCCGTTTTTTATATTTTCTTTTTTGCAAGAATTTCTTCACGCTCGTAATAATTTCTTGTGAAGTTTTTTCAAAACAATCAATACCAAATGCGTCCTCAATATACGTACGAATAATATCGCTTAACTCAGTATGATGTTGTTTCTCTTCTCCCTTCATCCAACCTTCCTGCTGTATTACTTTTTGTAGGGAGCGAGTAGCGGTTTCCCAAGGTGCTATATATTTTTTCTTGCTAATCTTTGGTTTCTTCTCGCGTTTTTTAATTTTTTTATATATAAAATATAGAACCACTATTAGCAAAAGAAGCCCTAAAATGGCAAACAAATAATACTTGATGGCATCCCACCAAGATTGCTTCGCCTCAATAATTTCATAAATAGGTTTTATTGGTTTACTCGTATCAGCATTAATTGTTTTAACTGTTATAGGCACTTCAGGCGATAGGATTTCGTAGGCTGGGCTGCCATCTAAAGGGGTTACTACAAACGTTTGCGAAGGGATGCTCCATTGTCCTTCATCAAAATTAGTAAGCGTACTTTCCAGAATAAGTTGGGTTCTATCATTGGCACGGCTTGTATCGGTTTTGAATCGATTGATTACTTCAAATTTATTAAAGGTATCGGCCAATCGTGGAAGCTGCACACGAAATTTTTGTTCGTTTAATTCTATTTCATGACGGAATTGAATCGGGTCGCCAATGACAATACTTTTCTTATTAGCGCTTGTTTTTACTTTTACCTCTTGTGCAATACAGTTAGTACTAGTAATGAGCATAAGTACTAGCATGCTGAGCACGGCTAAATATTGGATAAGAAATTTTGATATGAAACTCCTAATGGTCATCTGCTTTTAAAAAATCCTTTTAAAGGTTTTACGTAATCATCAGCCGTACTTATAGAAAGTAAATCGGCGCCTGATTTTTTAAAAATTTCTTTTATGGACTTTGATTTTTTCTCAAAGCGCTCATTATAAAATTTACGCAAAGAGGCTACACCTGTGTCTAACCAAGCTTCCTCTCCATTTTCACTATCTTGAACTCTTACTATACCTACATTTGGTAATTCTTTATCCCGTGGGTCATAGACGTGAACGCCTATTATGTCATGTCTTTTTTTAGCAATGCGCAAACTCTTAGAAAAATCTGGACTGATAAAATCGCTAAGTAAAAATGCAATGCTTCGTTTTTTGATTACGTTATTAGCATACCGAAGCACTTCTTCAATGTTCGTTTTGGCGCCGCCCAACGTAGCGGAAGGAGTAGCCTCCCTAGTTAGCAATTCTCTAATAATATATAGAATATGTCCTTTCCCTTTTTTGGGAGGAATAAATTTTTCAACCTTATCTGAGAAAAATAATACACCCACTTTATCGTTATTCCCTAAGGCACTAAAGGCTAAGGTTGCACAAATTTCAGTAAGGGTATCTCGTTTTTTTTGACTCGTGCCAAATAAAGAACTGGCACTTATGTCAACCAATAGAAGTAAAGTAAGCTCTCGTTCTTCCTCAAAAATTTTAATGTGAGGATCAGCATAGCGTGCTGTTACATTCCAATCAATACTGCGCACGTCATCGCCATATTGGTAAGCACGTACTTCACTAAAACTCATACCGCGACCTTTAAAAGCAGTGCTATACTCGCCGCTAAAGATATGATTGGATAAACCTTTGGTTTTAATTTCTATCTGTCGCACTTTTTTTAAGAGTGCTGATATGTTCGTTGCGTTGCTCAATTACGAATTGTTTACTTACGAATTACGAAAACTCAATCATTAAAACGTAATTGAATCTTTCGTCATTCGTAATTGATTTAGGGAACTTCTACTGCATTCAAAATTTCGTTTACAATCATTTCGCTCGTCATGTTTTCCGCTTCTGCTTCGTAGGTAATTCCTACTCTATGACGCATAACGTCTTGGCAAACGGCACGTACATCTTCAGGGATTACATAGCCTCTTCGTTTGATAAAAGCGTAGGCCTTACTAGCCAAGGCTAGGTTTATACTCGCACGTGGCGATCCTCCATAGGCAATCAGCGGGCTTAATTTATCTAATTTATAATCGGCGGGTTGACGCGTTGCAAAGACAATATCTATAATATATTTTTCAATTTTCTCGTCCATATATACCTGCTGCACCAAACTACGTGCTTCAAGAATTTCTTCTTTTGTGACTACCGCTTGAATAGGCGTTTGATTTTGAGGTTGAATATTCTGCCGAATTATTTGACGTTCTTCTTCACGATTTGGATAACCGATTACTACTTTGAGCATAAACCGATCTACTTGTGCTTCTGGTAGTGGGTAAGTTCCTTCTTGTTCAATTGGGTTTTGAGTAGCTAATACTAAAAAAGGTTTTTCAAGGGTAAAGGTATTTTCACCCAGTGTTACTTGTTTTTCCTGCATAGCTTCCAGTAGGGCAGATTGTACTTTGGCCGGAGCGCGATTGATTTCATCGGCTAATATGAAGTTCGCAAAAATGGGACCATGCTTGACTTCAAAATTATTTTCTCTTTGATTATAAATCATGGTTCCTACCACGTCGGCCGGAAGTAAGTCGGGCGTAAACTGAATCCGCGAAAATTTTCCATCGATAGCCGAGGAAAGTGAGCGAATGGCTAAGGTCTTTGCCAATCCAGGCACACCTTCTAACAAAACGTGGCCGCCCGCTAATAAACCGATAAGCAAGCGCTCGGTCATATATTTTTGACCAACGATTGATTTTGATAATTCTATTTGTAATAAGTCAATAAAAGAGCTTTTCTGTTGAATGCGCTCGTTCAACTCTCTTATGTCCGATGATAATGCTTCCATGTTATTTTTCTGAAGGCGTAAAAATAAGGAAGCGTGCTATCCTGAGGCGTTAAAGAAGATAAAAAATTTGAAGTCTAAGAGTGATGCGACGGTTCTAGAACCAAGGTGTTTGGCCCGCTAATTTTTTACCGAAAAAGGCGAAAGGAAAATAGGCAAGCAGTAAATCAAAAACAATATACCACAGAGGAGGTTGTATCATTATACTGGCTAATATTCCACCTAACAAAAAGAAGGCACCCACGATAATCGTGATGCGATAGCGACGACTAATAGCTAATTTGCAAGCTATAAAGGCAGCGAGCAAGGTGCCGAGTGCGTGTGCTAAAAATATAGGAGAAAAATTTTTCAGAGGAAGGCTCGCTAAGACTTCTGGTGTTAGTTTTAGAGGGTCTACTCCTAAGGGAAGAGCTACAATTGTATCACTATAAGTGATGATTTGCATGTTTAATAAACTGCCTAACAAAAGGCCTACCACTGTGGCTAAAATATTTCGTAGGGTGGGGGACATTACTATTTTTGCACAAGGTATAAAATTTATACTGAAAAAAAAAGCGACCCGCAATGAGTCGCTTTTCTTGATTTTTTTTTCTATTTTCTTCGTTGACTGCGAGACTTAGCTTGGTCTGCTTGTTTTTCTTGCAGCTCTTTCATTTTTTTCATAAACTTAGATTCTTTAGCCGGTTCGTTTTTCTTGGCTAAAATTTTAGCCCGAATTTTGTCAGGGTCAATTATATACTTTTGAATGATTACCTGCAAGCCTAGGGTAATTAAGTTAGATACAAAATAGTACAATGTCAATGCCGAAGCAAAAGAGTTGAAGATACCCAAAAACATGATCGGCATAATGAAAGGCATGTATTTCATGACCGGATTGCTTTGATCCATGGTAGCATTGCTCATGCTATACAAGGCCAAGAGTATACTAGTGATAGCAAATAAAATTGTAAACAAACTCACGTGGTCGCCATAGAAGGGGATTGAAAAGGGCAAGCTAATAATAGAATCATAAGACGATAAATCCGTAGCCCAAGCAAAGCCTTTTTGACGGAGTTGAATGGCATGTGGGAAAAAGGAAAACAGTGCAAAGAAAATTGGCATTTGCAATAAAGCAGGTAGACAACCTCCTAGGGGATTGACTCCAGCTGTTTTGTAGAGTTTCATTTGTTCTACCCCAAACGCTTGTTTGTCATCTTTATACTGTTCTTTTAGTTCGTCGAGTTCGGGTTTTAAGGCCTTCATTTTTGCGCTAGAAACATAACTTTTATAGGTGAACGGTGACATTAATAGTCGAATAATAAAGGTGAGAAGAATAATCACGATTCCCATATTGCTAAACATAGAGGACAACCAATTAAAAAGCGGCAGGATTAAGCCTTTGTTTATATATTTTATAAAACCAAAAATGCCATAGCTCAATGGTACAATTTCTTGCATGTCATTTTTATACGTTTTTAATAGTTCGTAGTCGTTCGGTCCTGTGAATAATTGGAAGTTCAATTGGTCCTGCGGTTTGAGCGATAGCTGAGCACTAAAGTTAGAAATTGTAGCTGAGTCGCCTTTTTCAGTGGGAGACATTAGCACGTCCCCTTCTGTAAATGTTTGTCCTTTTGGAATAATTGTGGTATTGAAAAAGTGTTGCTTAAAACTGACCCATTTCAATTCTTGTTTATCAAAGTCTTCTGTTTTTTTCTCGGTGATATCGTAGGTGTCAAAGCCATCCTCTACACCATTAAAACATACTTGGCTGTAGCGAGATTCTGTTTCCTTATCCCGTTCAGTATGTAAAGACTGTCCATTCCAAAAGAGCGTAATATTCTTACTTTTATCAGCACCCCCAGTTGCTACTGCCATATCCATCATATATCCTTTTTCAGGAAGGGTGTAGGCTATGGAGAACCCGTCGACGTTGGTAAACGTTACGGTTTTACCGCCAGCGTCTACAGTTGAATTATAGCTTTTCTTCTTAGTATTTTGCGTGACACCATTTTTTTGATACTCAAAATCAAAATGATTCTCACCGCCAGAAAAAAGAGTCAACTCTTTATTGAGCTTTTGCTCATAGCTCTGAGAACTTTCAAATTTTTTGAGAATTACCTGTTTCAAGTGAGCTCCCTGATTGGTAAAGGTCACTTTCAATTCTTCGTTTTCCAATGTGGTTTCTTGCTCAGCGATGACGAGAGTAGAATCACCTGCAAGATTAGAATCAGGAGTCGCAGCAAATTGATTTTTTGCGCTATCAATTGTTGTTGCGTTGGTAGCAGCAGAATCTGTTGCTAGTTCGGTGTTTTGTTTCGGGTTTTTTGTTTCGTTCTTGGCATTTTTATTATTAATAAAAATATAGGCTATCAATAATACCAAGAGAAGTCCAAAACCGATTGCGGAGTTTTTGTCCATAGTTTTAAGAAAAGTTGGGCAAAGGTAAGCTTAATACTAAATTAAATCCCAACAGTCACTCATCTTTCCAACTTGAGAATCAAATTTTTAATAAAACAGTGTGGTTTTCTGCCAATAGCTATTGCCGGGTGAGTTTCACCGTATAAACACCTTTGTCACTAACAATCTTTCCAAGATATAGCCCAGCGCTTATACTTCGAGGAGAGAGGGTTACGCGGTTTTGAGTAAACGAACGCTCCAAAATTTTACGCCCGTTGATTGAATAGAGTTCAAAATATGCGTTTTGATTCTCAGGTAGTTTTATTGTGAGTTCACCCAGTCCTAAGCTAAAATTATATGAATTGAAAACCTCCACGCCGCTTAGAACGCCACTAAGGTTGGAAACACCCACTGCGAGACAGCTTGAGCTTAAAATACGTTTATCTCTAAAATGTTGGCATAACACATTCACATTCGCCCCGTTATTGAGCAATGTGTCGGCTTGTAACATAAAACGAGCTGCTTCGGTAAGTGTCGTATTGTCCGTTAGAAAAAATAAGGTTTCTAACATTAATGCATCGGTAGCGTTTCTGCCTAAGTCAGCATAAATATTTTGCAAAGCTGCATTCCAAACTTCGCCTAATTCATAGAAATTTCCAGGGAAAGGTTGCAAATAGGTCATGTTTGTATTCGCCACTCGTCCTTGCCATTGACCGTTATTGCCATCCCAATTAAATACTTTTTGCCAATTGTAAGGATCTATGTGTCTTGAGTAGGATGTGGCAAAATAATCAGCCAGTCCTTCATCCAAACCTCTCCGTTCATTGCTAAAAAAACCATTCGCATTGGCACTCCAACTCAACCCATGACAATACTCATGAATAATAACGTCAGCATCTTCAGCATCATCAATACCACCGTCGCCAAAAATGATAGTAGGAGCGCTTCCATTGCGATTAAAGATAGAGTTGTCGGCACCAAACTGACCATGAGCGTCGGCTGACAGTTGTAAGTCCATTAAGCTATCATAACCTAAAGAACTTATGTAATCATGGTAGGCAGTTATATGATAAGCCACCATACATTCTTCAAATCCAGGTTGAGAACGGTCAAAATAAAAATTGTTGGTCACCGAGCTTGAAACAGGTAGGAAAGGAGCTTCAAAGTCTTCTATTTTGACGTAGTCATTTTCAAGGAAAAATTGATTGACAAATGTGTCATACACGGCTCTAATATTTACTGGGAGATAGGCTGGGCTCATCCATGCTTGGTCAATATCATTGGAATCTACGTACGGGAAACCATACATTTTATTAAGAAAGGTTATTGGGTCCGGCGAAAAAACATTGGCATTTACAAAGGTGTCAATCCCAAGATTTAATACATGGTTCCACTCATTGACCAGCTCGCCTGATTCATTAATTAATTTTGTTTTGTCATAGGTTTTATCCCAGGCTTGTTGCACTTGAACTACTTCATATCGGTCACCTTTGGGATAGAGGGCTAAAAAATGTTTCTTGACTGTTTCACTTTTAGACCAAGTAGAAAAATTTGTTTTCTGACCTTGCCATTTATTCAGGTCAATAGCTAAGTCAATCGGATTCAATTGTTGTAGCGTACCCGCGCCATTAGAGATTGAAATTATTTTATTGCGCTTATCCGTATTTACTTTTATATATTTTGAAAAAACAGGGAGCTCTTTAAAAAGTACGTCAAAGGTATAATGTCTGGACACTGGACTTTCATTAAAAAACCGAAGTGATAGTTCAATATCTGGGTTGTCAATTTCTGCAATATGTTGTTTTAAAAATTCTAACTGTTTTTCCTCTTGCGAAGGAAATACTTCATGAACAAACAATAGTTGGTCTTGAGCGTTGGTAGCTCCTGCACAAATTAAAAATATGGAAATAAGAAATGCCCTCATGCTGTAAATCTAAAGTTACATTATTTTTACTATGATGGGCGATTTGAGCAATTGCAAATTGTCAGAGGAGTGTAAAAGAGAACTTCTACTTGACCTTTTTACGAAGTTTGCTTCGCAGGGCTTCTATCAAAATAAACTCTTCGTCACTCAAATCGCTTTCATCAATATCAGCTTCTTGATTCAGCGTAATGACCTGTTCGCTTTCTAATTTTAAATAGGCTGGCAGAGAGGCATTCATAACTTCGCCCTCGGCACACATATAATAATCTGCCATCCACTTCCACAGTTCAAGTTGTGTATTGGTTACAATCGGGATAGCATCTATAATATTTCGGACGGGTTTGATAATAAAACCTTCTGGTTTTTTAGTATGCAACGCTTTTACAATACCGCTATACATTTTACTTGTTCCAAACGGAACCTCGACTCGCTGACCGACTTTAATTTTTTCCTGCATTTCAATAGGCACACCATAGGTGAAGGTGGCTTTAAGCGGTAAGGGTAAGAGGATATCGGCGTACATTTTATTGAAAGTAGCTATTTCTTTTAGTATTCTATTTAAAATCTAAGCCAAACTGCCAAACCTGCTCGCAGCCATTTTGCCGGCAATAGTCTAAACAGGACTGCATATAACGTTGAGTAAATTTTCTAAGGTCAATTTCTTCGCTAAATTTATCATAGGCTATCGGTGGTAAAAAAACAGTGGTCAAGTAGCCTGGTGTGAATCTAAAAAAATGACTCGGCGGCATTCTTTTTGCAGTGTCGATAAATAATAAGGGTAGGATTTCTTTTTTTTGTTTTTGAGCTAGTGCGAATGCTCCTTTTTTAAAAGCGTATAATTCCGATTGAACTTTATCAGGAAATGTGCCTTCAGGAAAAATAATTACAGACCAATTTTCGCTCAAATAACGCACCATATTTCTGTAGGTGCCAGCGCTTTTGCGGGCAGAACTTCTATCTACCACAATGACCGCCATTCGATACAACAGACCAAATAAAGGAGCTTTGTTTACTTCTATTTTACCAACTCCTTTAAAATAAATTGGAAGTGCTGTATACATCTGCACGGGATCCCAATAATTTTGGTGATTGGCTGTAATGACGTAATTCTTTTGTAAGTCAATTTTTTCTCTGTGAAAACGTCTTGGAATAATCCCTGTCATGTAGCACCAAAAGTGAGAGTAAAACCGAAGTAAGTAGTGCACGATTTTATCACGAGTCTTGAGCGGTAAAAAATAGATAACAATCCAAAACGGAAAAGAGGGTAATAGCATAACTAAAAAAATTAGCATGACATAAACCGAATAAACCGCTTGTAGCATTTTTTTCATTAGCTCGCGTGAATGAGGTCAATCGCTTCTTTTAGCGGAGTATTTGCTTGTTCGCCATTCGCTAAATTTTTGAGTTGAACTGTATTTTTCTTTTTTTCATCTTCTCCGTAAAGCAGTACAAAATCAAATTCTTTTCTATTGGCATATTTAAATTGCTTATCAATTTTTTTAGCATCAGGAAATAGAATGCAACTAATAGAAGCTGTGCGAAGCTCCTTAGAGATTGCTAATAAATCGTTTGTATTTTCATCGCCAAAATTGATTAATAAGACCGTTTTATGTTGCCTTGTGTTTTCTGGGAATCCGTTGCTTTCTTCTAATACATCATAGATGCGATCCACACCGAAAGAAATGCCTACGCCTGGTACACTTTGTTTTAATCCAAATAAGGCTGTGAGATCATCGTAGCGCCCTCCGCCGCCAATACTACCTATTTTTACATTGGTCGGTTTTACTTCAAAAATACTTCCTGTGTAGTAGTCTAAGCCGCGGGCTAAGGTGAAATCAATTTGTAAAAAAGGACAAGAGTCTAACACAGTTTGCAATTCCTGAATTCCTTCTTTACCTTTTTCATTTGCACCAAGCAGTCTCGTGATTTTTTCTATTTTATCATTGTTGTTTTCTAACTCTTGCGTGGCTAAGTATTCCGTAACTATTTCAATAGCCGAATCAGAAAAGTTTCGTTGACGCAATTCATCAAGAACTTTGTCTAAACCAATCTTATCGAGTTTATCAATCGCAATGGCTAGGTCGGTCATTGAGTTGTCGGGCCCGCATAGTTCTGATAAGGCTGTAAGTACTTTTCGATTGTTGATGCAAATTTCAACAGGGATTGAAAGTTTTTCAAAAACTGTTTTATAAATCGATGACAGTTCAATTTCATTTAAAAGTGAGCTGCTACCTACAATGTCTGCATCACACTGAGTGAACTCTCTGTAGCGACCTTTTTGAGGCTTGTCCGCACGCCATACATTTTGAATTTGAAAGCGCTTGAAGGGCATAGGCAATTTCCCGTAATTCATAGCGATGTAACGAGCAAAGGGGATGGTTAAATCATATTTTAAGGCTCGCTCAGTAATCTCACTGTCGTTTTTGCCTGCCAATATATTTTCGAAATGACTGCTTACTTCAACTTTGTCTTTTCGGTGAAGCCCATTATTTAAGATTTTAAAAATTAACTTATCACCTTCATCGCCATATTTGCCCATTAGGGTATCTAGACGTTCAAAAGCCGGAGTCTCCAGCGGCTCAAAACCATGAAGCTCAAACTGTTCGCGAATTATATCTAAGATATAATTTCGCTTGGAAAGTGTGTTAGCGTCAAAATCACGAGTGCCTTGTGGAAGTGCTGGTTTCATTGGGATAAATTGTTATAAACCGCAAAAGTAATTCATAGATGTTTGCCCTATCTTTACGCACTAATATTTATTGTTATGAAGAAGATGCTGTTCACAGCTACTATTCTGCTTTTGGCTAGTGTAGCCTTTGGTCAGAAAGGTGCAGTTAAGGGGTTTGTGTATGAAAAAGGTTCTGGTGAGCCTTTACCATTTGCTACTGTAGCCATCGAAGGAACAACTATCGGCAATAAATCAAATAATTCAGGATTTTTTAATATTCCTAAAATTCCTGTAGGGGAGGTTACTCTTCGTGTAAGCTCAGTAGGGTATGAAACGGCAACCAAAACTGCTGTAATCAAAGATGATTATACTACGAACGTCAAGGTTTTTTTAAAGAAAAGGCCTCGTACATTTAAGAAAGTAGTGATTACCACTAAGAAGGTGGAACGCAAATTTGAGACACGAGTAGGGGTAACCAAAATCACTCCGAAGGAATTGAAAATGCTACCGAGTATTGGTGGTGAGCCAGATATTGCTCAATATTTGAGTGTTATGCCTGGTGTAGTTTCTACGGGGGATCAAGGTGGTCAACTTTATATTAGAGGAGGATCGCCAATTCAGAATAAAATTTTATTGGACGGGATGACAATTTACAATCCGTTTCACTCGATTGGTTTGTATTCGGTTTTTGAAACGGAAGCTATTCGAAATGCGGAAGTAATGAGTGGTGGCTTTGGCGTAGAATATGGCGATCGAACTTCGGCTATTGTAAATGTGACTACGAAAGATGGGAATAAAAATAAAATTAAGGGTAAAATAGGTGTGAACCCTATTTTAGCGAAGGCCTTCATTGAAGGGCCCTTGAGTAAACCTAAAGAAGAAGGAGGCGGGTCGGCTACTTTTTTAGCTTCTTTGAAACACTCTTATTTGGCTTCTTCTTCCACTGCATTGTACGGCGGATTAGGTGAGCCCTATGAATCAAAACTTCCTTATACGTTCACTGATATGTATGGGAAAATCAATTTGAATTCTGCGGCGGGCAGTAAATTCAGTTTTTTTGGATTTAATTTTGATGACAAAGTTCGCTTTGCGGGGACTTCTAATTTGAACTGGAAAAACTGGGGCTTGGGTAGCAACTTTATAATTTCACCCAATGGGTCTAGCTCATTGATATCGGGTGGGGTTTACTTTAGTGATTATAATATTAACTTGGAGGAAGCAGATAATCTACCACGAAGTAGCTCTATAAACGGTTTTGATGCTAATCTTTCTGTAACATCTTATTTTCAAAATCACAATGAATTAAAGTATGGAGTAGAGTTCAATGGTTTTAGTACAGTTTATAATTATTTTAATTTCTTAGGCATTCCGTTGGATCAAAGCCAATACACTACTCAGCTTGGTGTCTATGTAAAAGGAAAGAAAAATTTTGGAGATAAACTTATTATTGAGCCGGGGCTCCGTTTGCAATACTATGCTAGTATCCCAGCTACTCGCTTGGAGCCGAGAGTCGCTTTTAAGTATAACTTGACAGACCATGTCCGAATTAAGGGTTCATCAGGTCTGTATTCGCAAAATTTAATTTCTTCAAAATCTGACCGAGATATTGTAAACTTCTTCTCAGGATTTCTAACGGCCCCCTCTTTTGAAGTAGAAGACAAGCAGGGCAAGAATGTAAAAAACAATGTTCAAAAAGCGTATCACGTCATTGGTGGAATTGAAGTAGACCACGGAGACTTTGAATTTACACTGGAGCCTTGGTTTAAAAACTTTACTCAGTTGATATCGATTAATCGATATAAGCTTGAGCCTGGCGATTCTGATTTTATTATCGAAACGGGAAAAGCATATGGATTAGACTTTACGGCAAAATACGTTAAAGATCGTATTTATTTTTGGGGTGTTTATTCCTATGGTTATGTTGATCGTTTTGATGGAGAACAAGTATATCCCACACCTTTTGACAGAAGACATAACGTAAATATTCTTTTATCATACACGGCCGGAAAAAAATATGATTGGGCTTTGTCAGCTCGATTTAATTACGGTTCAGCCTTTCCATTCACTCAGACGCAATCATTTTTTGAACAAGTTGATTTTAGCGGAGGGCTTAGTACAAATTATCTAACGCAGAATGGCAATGTAGGTATTTTATACGCCGATGAAATTAACGGAGGGCGATTGTCTGCTTATCATAGATTAGACCTTTCGGCCACTAAAAAATTCTTGTTAAAGAATAAAACAACGTTAGAGCTTAATCTAAGTTTAACTAATGCCTACGATCGGAGAAATATTTTTTACATTGACCGAATTAGAAATACCCGAGAGTATCAGCTGCCATTATTTCCTAGTGCTGGCGTGAACTGGTCTTTCTAAACCGGACAAATGAACTTTTACTAATGACTATACAACACACCCTGAAACGTTTTTTACCTTTATTTTTTATTCTTTTTTCTTTTCAAGCCCAAGCCCAGTTTACCCTGAAGTTTACTGAGCCGCACCGACTATTAAAACAGTCTATTGAACATTATGAGTATGGTCATTATCAAAAGTCTCATGACTTGGTGCAGCAATATTTGGATAAGAATTTTACAAAATCTGAGCGTGAGCCTATGGGTTCGCAAGATGCTTTGTACCAAGCCACAGCAGAATTTTATAAGCGACTAACGGAAGTGGGTCTTCAAAAGAATGGTGGCATGGCTAATCTTGGAGTCTTTCTTGCGGAAACTCCCTATGCGGCGATTCAGCAGTATGGGTATTTTAAAATGGCCAAGTTTCTATTTGCTCAACAAAATTTTATTCAAGCCATTCCGTTCTATGAAAAATCGAGTATCAATTATCTAAGCAATGATGAAATTACTCAGCGAAATTTTGAATTAGCTTATTGTTATCTACTGAATAATCAGTTGGATAAAGTCAATCCTCTTTTTGCTTCTATTAAAGATGTGGAAGGAGATTATTTTAGCCCAGGAAATTATTATCATGGCGTACTGTCTTATTACAAAGGTGAATATGCCGATGCATTGAAAAGTTTTGAGGCAGTAAAAAATCAAGAACAGTATAAGGATATTGTTCCTTTTTATATTGCTGAACTTAATTATTTTACAGGTAAAAAAGACAAGGCACTAAAAAAAGCATTGTCCTATACACATAATAAAGATGCGCCCTATTATGCAGCCATGAGTCAATTGGCAGGGCAAATTTATTATGAACGAAAAGAATTTACCAAAGCGGAAATGTATTTGGCGCAGTTTGCGAATCAAAATAAAAATGTTCGCAATGATGATTTTTTCAGACTTGGTTTTTTACAGTATCAAAAAGGCGAGTTAGAAAATGCCATTGAATATTTTCAAAAGGTCAAAAATAATGGTTCAGAGCTGTATGCGCAATCTCTGTATTACTTGGGGTTGAGTTATTTAAAAAACGGCGATAAGAAAAATGCCTTGCTTGTGTTCAAACAAGCATTGAAAACCAACCAACTTGGTAAGTTGAAGGAGGATGTAAAGTTTAATACTGCTAAACTCGGTTATGATATATCAGATACTGAAGAAACTGAGAAGCAGCTCGATGCTTTTATTACGGAGTTTCCTGCCTCAAAATATTATCAGGATGCCGTAGAAATGTTAGCGCTGTTGAATATTAAATCGAAAAATTTTGAAAAGGCTAGTGCGTCCTTGCGAAGGATAGGTAATTTATCGCCTGTGTTTCAGTCTGTATATCAGAAAGTGAATTATGCTCGTGGTATTCAGTTGTTGAAAAATGGGAATGCTGATTTAGCGATTCCTTTTTTTACAGAGTCAAAAAAATATCCTGTCAATGAGAACTTAGTGGGTTTAGCAGAATTTTGGAAAACGGAATGTCACTATCGTCTGGGACAATACCAAGATGCCTTATCAGCAAGTTATAGTTTTATTGATCAGCCAGGTGCGGGAAATAGTCCAGCATTGATTCGGAATGCATTTTTAGCAAATGCTTACATTCATATGCACGATAATGAAAAGGAAAAACTAAAATTAGCTTATGCTAATTATTTGGATACGGCTGGTGAAATATCGGCTGCCCAAGCATTAAGTCAGATGGATAGCATTAAGCCAAACTATGTACCCAGTCATGTACCGTTTGTAGAGGCTAATCCCTATGTATTTATTTATCAATTGCCAAGTCAAAATGTTGAATTTGATTATAAACCTTTACCATTAACGCCAATTGCTTATAACAATACTGTAAAAGGCGGGATGGCAAACAATAATTACATTAAAGCTGGATTAGGAACCTTGCGAACAACTCACGCAGAAGTTGGCTATGACTTACGTGATAATGTAGGGCAAGATTTATATCTCACCTTGCTACATCGTGCCTCAAAGTCAAATAACTACCTGCAGCAAGCCTCTATCAATCAGGCCCGTTTAGTTGGCACGCAGAAGTTGGGCCAATTTGACTTATCCTCCGCTTTACAAATTGAACGAACAGTTTACAGACCTTATGGAGCTGAAAGACAATTCTTAACTGATGATAGTAAGAATCGGTTTTTGGATATAAATATTCTTTCTAAAATAAAACCCACCTTTGAATTACTAAAAGGTGTAAAGTCAAATGCAACGGTTGGTTTTGGAGCATATAATGTAAAAAGCTTAGGGGGTAGTTGGAGTGGAACTGAACTATCTTTTTTGACCGATGTGTCAATGCTAAAAGATTTGAATGAAAAAACGTCCGCTAGCCTGGGTATAGAAATCCAAGCCAATAAATTAGTGGGCGGCGGTAAAAAACCTGAGGACATAAGCACCGGTACCAGTTTTTTACTTTTAAAACCTATGGTCTCAAGAAAAGTGGGAGATATAAATTTCAATATTGGGTTGTTCCCCGCCCTGGCTAAAAACATTACCCTACTGCCCAATGCAGATGCCAGTACTTTTTTACCTTCTTTGAATGCACGGGTGAAAGTGGGCGTTGAAAGCGAGTTGATTGCCAATTCTTACAAACAATTCACACAAGTAAATCCGTTCATTAAATTGATTGACTTGCAGCAAACTAAAAGAACCTTGTATTATGCTGGCATAAGTGGGGCTATTTATTCTAATATAAATTATGCATTTAAAGTGGGTGGAGGAAAGGTTAAAAATTTACCTCTTTATATTAATGATACCTTTAGCAACCGATATTTTGATGTGTTGTATGAAAAAAATGCAACGATACTCTCCTTGCAGGCTAATGTAGAATATCAACTGAATTTCAATACGAATGCCGGAGTTCAGGTGCAGTACGAGCCACTTTTGACAATGGAGACCTTCACAACAGCTTTTCATTATGTTCCCCTTCAATTAAACGCTTTTGCTAATTATACTTTAATGAAACGCCTTAGTTTGAGAGGAGATTTGTTTGTTCGATCTATGACAACCCCATTTAGAGCAGCTAGCGAAGGGAGTATTAAAAAACTACCCGGGGCTGTAGATTTAAATGTAAGAGCCGATTATCAATTGCGCACGAAGTGGAATGTGTTTTTTGAAGTAAATAATGTATTAAATAACAAGTATACCCGATGGAATGCTTTCCCCAATTATGGGCTTAACGTACTAGGCGGTTTAGTATATTCTTTTAATAAATCATTAAGAACTTCAAAGTTTATTACAGAATAAAATAAAACGCCTTACATTTAACGCTTCGAATGATACAAATAGAAAACTATATTTCAGGTTTCTTATTAAAGAATAAATTCTGCGCCATAGCTGGTTTGGGCAGCTTAGAATTAAAAAGAGAATCTGCACAAGTAAGAAACGATGACCACGATGTTTATCCGCCTAGTTATTCCATTAACTTCTCTCCAATTGGAGTAGTAGATGACGGTTTTGCCACTTATATCGCGAATCATGAGAATGTGAGCATTTCAAAATCCTCTAACGATATTAAAACGTTTAGCCAAGATGTAAAACGAGAGCTGAAGAAAACGGGTCGGTACGAGTTAGACGGAGTTGGATTATTTACGTATAAGAATGAAATCATTCAGTTTATTCAAGATGACACGCTTGATTTAGGAAAAGACCCAATCAAAATTTACCAAGAAAGCGACCCATTAGAAGACGAAGAGACGCTCGCTGATGCCAAAAGTTTTAAAGATCTAAATTATACGCATAGCGAAAAAGGTATGGGGCGGCCTCAAACGGGTACCTTAATCAAATACCTTCTTTCTTTATTATTACTTATCGGTTTGGCTGCTGGTGCTTATTACGCCTATAACTATTATCAACAGTATAGAATTGATAATCCTCAGGAGCAATCTGTTGCAAACATCGAAGATTTCGAAGCAACGGGATCGGACGATACAAGCTATAACGCGGATGAGGCTTTACCGAATGATAATGTGGACACAAATTCTATATCAAACTCCGGCGCAGTGGGTACTACTCCCAAAGCAGCGGCTGGAGAATATACTATAGCTGTTAAAGCTTATACTAACCAAGCATCAGCCAAAATAAAAGCTGAAAAATTGACAACTTACGGTAACAAGGCTTCAGTTGTTCAAAAAGGAGATACGTATTATTTAGTTATTATAGCAGGTCACCCATCCAATGATACAACTGTTATCAAGGATTCACTTAGAAGGTTTTTTAATCCAAGCGGTGCACCTTTTGTTGTTAAATAAAAAATTTACACTATATTTGCTTTCAGAAGAGCGAGAGATAAAGGGAACTAATTGGTTCCCTTTTCTATTAGCTAAAAAAATAAGAGGTGTAAGCCTATGAGCAGAGAAGAAAAAATAGAACAGTGGATCCAAGAAATATTAGACGATACGGATTGCTTTATTTTATCTTCAAAACTTAAAGCTGACGCCAATTATAAGTTCTTTATAGACAGTGATACTGGCTTTTCGCTGGAAAAAAGCACAAAAATTAATCGTGCGTTGCGAAATAAAATTGATGATTCTGGTTTATTCCCGAATGGAAATTATTCTTTAGAAATATCAAGTCCAGGAACCAGTGAGCCTTTACAATTACCACGTCAGTATAAGAAAAATATCGGACGACTATTGGAGATCACGACAAAGGATACAGAGAAAGAAGAAGGACGCCTTACTAAAATAACTGAAGAAGAAATAACGATTGAAATAAAAGGGAAGAAGAAAGAACCCAACAAATTAAAACAGATAAAAATGAATAACATTGAAACCGCTATCGTTCAGGTAGAATTTAAATAATCGAGATTATGGCAAGTATTAATTTAATTGACTCGTTCGCAGAATTTAAAGAAGCTGAAAGTATTGACAGACCCACCTTGATCAAAGTACTAGAAGATGTGTTTAAAACCATTCTTCGAAAGAAATTTGAGACGGATGAACCATTTGACGTAATTGTAAATGACCAGACGGGTGATTTGGAAATTTTTCATCGTAAAGAGGTAGTGGCTGACAATGAACTTGAAGATATTGTCACTCAAATTAAGCTATCAGAAGCGCTTGAAGTTGATGATACGTATGAGATTGGCGATGAGGTTTATAAGGAAATTAAAATGCAGGATTTTGGTCGCCGAGCTGTTTTGGCAGCTAAGCAAACCTTGGCATCGCGTATCAATGACCTAAAGAAAAACATCCTTCTTGAAAAATATAAAGAACGCGTTGGAGAAATTATCAGCGGTGAAGTATATCAAATTTGGAAGCGTGAAATCATGCTGTTGGACGACGATGGCAATGAATTGATTCTGCCAAAGTATGAACAAATTCCTTCTGATTATTTCAAAAAAGGGGAAACAACTCGTGCAGTGGTAAAAGCAGTAGAAATGAAAGGAAATTCACCCGTCATTATCCTGTCAAGAACAGCGCCTTCATTTTTAGAGAAGCTATTAGAAATAGAAGTCCCAGAGATTTTCGACGGATTGATTTCTATTAAAAATATTGTAAGAGTTCCTGGAGAACGAGCCAAAGTGGCTGTAGAAAGTTACGATGATCGTATTGATCCAGTTGGAGCTTGTGTGGGTATGAAAGGAAGTAGAATCCACGGAATTGTAAGAGAGCTTCGCAATGAAAATATTGATATTATTAATTACACAAATAATCTACAATTACTGATAACTCGTTCACTGACGCCCGCTCGAATTAGTTCAATGGAAATAGACGAGGAGGACAAATACGTAGAAGTGCTAATGAAGGCTGATCAAGTATCGCTTGCCATTGGTAGAAGAGGAGTCAATATCAAATTAGCTCAAGAATTAACAGGGTATAAAATTGAAGTATTCCGAGACGATGTGGATAGTGACGATGAGTACGATGTTCCATTGACAGAATTCTCTGATGAGATCGAACAGTGGGTAATTGATGAACTAGTAAAAATAGGATGTGATACCGCCAAAAGTGTTTTAGTATTGGAAGATGCTGACCTCGCTAAACGTAGCGACCTAGAGGAGGAGACCATTTCAGACGTTAGACGAATTTTAAAATCGGAATTCGAAGAGGAATAAAAAAAGAGTATATTCGAAACATCATATATGACAAATAGCAAAGGCATAAGATTAATGAAGGCCGCCAAAGAATTTAATATTGGTAAGGATACCCTTGTGCAATTCTTATTGGATAAAAAATTTGAGGTTGAAAACAGACCGAACACCGTACTCTCTGAAAAGATGTATGAGGAACTTATGCTGGAGTTTTCGCAGGATAAAGCCGCTAAAAAGAAGAGTGAGAAAATTAGCCTGCAAGTACAGCAGGTAGAAAAGCCTGAGAAAAAAGAGCCTGTAAAGGAAGAAGTTTCCTTGAAAAAAGAGGAAGCTGTGAAGGTAAAAGTCAAGGATAAAATTGACTTAGATAAACCGGCACCCCCTGTAGAGCCTGAGCCAAAGCCTGCGCCACCGAAGAAAAAGGTGACTAAGAAAAAATCAGTCACTACTAAGCCCAAGACGGCTGCCGAGAAAGTCTCTTTAAAAAAGGACGAAGCAGTTAAGCTAAAAGTTAAAGATAAAATTGATTTAGACAAACCGACTGTCAAAGAGGAAGTAGTAGAACCGAAGAAAGCAGAACCTAAGAAAGAGGAACCGAAGAAAGAAGTAAAAGAAGAACAAGAGGTTAAGATTGAAAATATTAAGGCTCGTAAATTAGAAGGGCCCAAAATCCTTAAGAAAATTGAGCTCAAAGAGGAAGTGCCAAGAGCGCGTAAAAAAAGAAAAAGAATTCCTACCAAAGGTGCTAAACCTGCCGCTAATCGTCCAAATAAACCTTGGCAACAAAAAGGCAAAGCCGAGCCAGGTCAAACAGTTGACCCTAAGTTGATTCAACAGCGTTTGAAGCAAACTATGAATCGGGTGCAAGGAAACTCTTCGAAACGACCACCTAAAAGTTTACGAAAAAATCGTAAAAAGGATAAGGCGGATAGAAAAGAGTATCAAGAGCAAATGGCGAGTAACGATCTCGGCGAAAAAGTATTAAGAATCACTGAGTTTTTATCTGTTTCTGAGCTTGCTAGCTTAATGAATGCAGAAGTAACCGAAGTGATTAGTTCTTGTATGAGTCTTGGACGAATGGTTAGTATAAATCAGAGATTAGATGCTGAGCTCATAGAGATTGTAGCGGAAGAGTTTGATTACGAAGTAGAATTTATTGAGCTAGAAGATAAAACCGAAGAGGAGGTTATTGAAGAAGATAAGGAAGAAGACTTAGTGGTACGTCCACCTATCGTTACGATTATGGGACACGTTGATCACGGTAAAACTTCATTACTCGATTATATTCGAAATGCGAGCGTAGTGGATGGTGAAGCCGGTGGTATCACCCAACATATTGGAGCCTATAAAGTAAAGACAGAAAGCGGTAAGGAAATTACTTTCTTAGATACGCCTGGTCACGAGGCCTTTACAGCTATGAGGGCCAGAGGAGCTAAAGTGACAGATGTTGTGGTGGTAGTGGTAGCGGCTGATGATGCTGTAATGCCACAGACGAAAGAGGCGATTTCTCACGCACAAGCAGCAGAAGTGCCAATGATTTTTGCGATTAATAAAATTGATAAAGACGGAGCGAACCCTGACAGGATTAAGGAGGAGCTATCGGGTATGAATATTTTAGTTGAAGATTGGGGTGGAAAATACCAGTCACAAGAAATATCAGCTAAGAAGGGTTTGAACATCTCTGAATTATTAGAAAAAATTGTTTTAGAGGCAGACTTACTCGAACTGAAAGCCAATCCTGATCGATTGGGCTATGGTACGGTTGTAGAGGCTTCCTTGGATAAAGGTCGTGGGTACGTTTCTACAATATTGGTTCAAAACGGAACAGTTCAAGTGGGTGATATGCTTCTGGCAGGTCCTTATTATGGCAGAATTAAAGCAATGACGGATGAGCGTGGTAAGCCTGTAGAAATTGCTGGTCCTTCAACGCCAGTACAGATTTTAGGTTTTGGTGGAGCACCACAATCAGGCGATACATTCCGAGCGTATGAAGATGAGAATGAAGCCAAAAACAAAGCCAACGAAAGAGAGAAAATACTTCGCGAGCAAGGAATGCGTACTAAGAAACACATTACGCTTGATGAAATTGGTCGTCGTTTAGCGCTTGGCAATTTCCAACAATTAAACTTGATTATTAAAGGTGATGTTGATGGATCGGTGGAAGCCTTGAGTGATTCATTAGAAAAACTTTCTACAGAAGAAATAGTAGTGAACGTAATTCATAAGGCAGTTGGTCAAATTACAGAAAGAGATGTTTTATTAGCCTCGGCTTCTGATGCAATAATTTGTGGTTTCCAAGTGAGACCGTCTGCTCAAGCTAATAAATTAGCTTCCGACGAAAATATTGAAATTAGAACCTACTCTGTAATCTATGATGCAATTGATGAAATCAAGAGTGCCATGGAAGGAATGCTGGAGCCTAAGGTTGAACGCAAAGTAACAGCTCAGTTAGAGGTTCTGGAAGTATTTAATATTACGGGGACTGGTAAAGTAGCGGGTTGTATGGTTAATGACGGTAAGATTAAACGCGATCACAAAATCAACTTGGTGCGCGAAGGAATCGTATTGTACAGTGGTGAGCTTGGTGCCTTGAAACGTTATAAGGACGAGGTAAAAGAAGTTGTCAATGGACAAGAGTGCGGAATTAGCGTGAAAGGCTTTAATGACATTAAAAAAGGTGACATCGTAGAAGCATTTGAAGAAATCGAAACGAAGCGTACACTTTAAATACTGCTTAGCTAGCGAATAATTTTTTATCGTTTATCCTTTGGTTGAGCATACGCAAAGTCAATAACTGTCATGCTTGACTCTTTACTTTTTTTGAAAGGCAAACTACTTACCGCTACGTATTTTAATTTACTATCTAGCATGATACGTCTATGGCCTAAATTGGGTACCCCCTTGTCTATTAATAATCGCTCCACTTTAGCTGCAGCAGTGCCACTGCCATAGTGAAGGCATTCGGCATTTATTTTCCTGTCGCATTGAGCGCTCTGCCGTTCATGTCCCATATAGCCTATAGGTCCTGCAGTGTTTGCATGACAGTAGGCCGTTTTCCAAAGAGATTCCGAAGGAATCAATTGTTGCTTACTAGGCTTCTTGGTTTTAAGAGTTTGTATTAAAGTCTGGGTATAAATGGGGTCAATATTTTCAATTTTTCTAAAGTGCAAATACCATTTGGGATACATACGTGCAATGTTTAGCCACTGTACTATTTCTTTTTCGATTGAACTTAGAAAAAAACAATTCACATTCATTTTAGTTTCTTCCATGACCCGTGCTGAATCTACTGAACGATTGGAAACAGGAATCGCTACATATTTTTCCTGAGCAAACAAAAAAGGTGAACTCAGTAATATAGCAAAGAGAATAAAATAAAAACGCATTATAGTTAAGACGGTTTTTAAGGTATTAAATTTGTGAACGAAACGATAAAAGTTCAGGATTATGGCAGGACAGAAAGTAATAAAGGGGCATCCATTTGTTAGCTACAGCAAAGAAGTCATTACGGTAGAAGAATGTATTTCGCGTTCGGAAAAATTTTATACTTGGATGGATCAACGACGAAGCGTCCGTGATTTTTCTGACAAAGCAATACCGAAGGAGGTCATTGAGAATATTATACGTTCTGCCTCCACGGCACCTAGTGGTGCTCACAAACAGCCTTGGACGTTTTGCGTAGTCAGCAATCCTGAAATGAAATCAAAAATTCGTGAAGCGGCTGAAGAGGAAGAACGAAAAAGTTACTCGGGAAGAATGAGCGATGTGTGGCTCAAAGATTTAGAACCCATTGGCACAAACTGGGAAAAGCCGTTTTTAGAAATAGCCCCTTACTTAATTATCGTTTTTAAGCGGAGCTATGAGTTCAACGAGGACGGCACGAAGCATCAGAACTACTACGTGCAGGAGAGTGTTGGCCTGGCTTGTGGTTTTTTACTCACTGCCATTCATGATGCAGGATTAGTGGCCCTTACTCACACGCCTAGTCCTATGAATTTTTTAACTAAGCTATTAGAGCGACCTGAAAATGAGAAGCCGTTTTTGTTGATTCCGGTAGCATATCCCGTAAGCGAATGTTGGGTGCCTGATATAAAGCGAAAATCATTAGATAAAATTGCCGTTTGGTACGACTAGCCTACAAAAGAATGTTAAATGATTTCGCTTACCTCAATTCCCTAGCGGAATAGTTCGTATTTTGCACGCTTAGTAATGAGATATTTATTTTTTGTCATATTAGCCGTTTGTGGTGTACAAACTGCTAAGGCACAACCGCCTAAAAGTTTAGAAAAAATTATTGGAATCGTTGGGGATCGGATTGTTTTAAATTCAGATATTGAAACCGCTTTCATAGATGCTAAAAAGCAAAATCCTGAATTAACTGAAAGCACCAAGTGCGAAATTTTAGAACAGACATTGGGTCAGAAAATACTGGCTGAGCAAGCGGATCGAGACAGTGTAGTAATTTCTAAGGAAGAGTTGGAGGGTTTTTTGGATAATCGGATTCGTCAGTTCATTCAACAATTTGGTTCAGAAAAAAAATTGGAAGAAGTAGCCGGGAAAACTGTGTATCAATTAAAGGATGAATACCGTCCTGTGTTTCAAGAGCAGCTCAAGGCGCAGCGAATGCAACAACAGTTGATGGCCAAAGTAAAAATTACCCCGCAAGAGGTAAAAGAGTTTTATAAAAGTATCCCACAGGATAGTTTACCTTTTTACCCTTCGATGGTAGAAATAGGACAAATCATTTTTGCTCCTGAAATTTCTAAAGAAGTAGATGACTATGCAAAAAATAAATTAGCAAAAGTTAGAGAAAAAATTGTCAAGGGAGAAAGCACATTTGACTATGAAGCAAGTTTTAGTGAAGATCCTAGTTCAAGAGATAATGGGGGCGATATGGGATTTGTAAAGCGAGAACAGCTTGTGCCCGAGTTTGCTGCGGCTGCTTTTCGATTGCAAACGGGTGAAATATCCAAAGTAATAAAAAGTGAATTTGGCTATCACATCATAGAAATGATTGAGCGGCAAGGTGAAAATGCTCACTTGCGTCATATTTTATTTAAGCCAATTGTTACCTCGGGCGACGTGAAAAAAACTGAAAAACTAGCGGATAGCGTGCGTGCTGAATTAATGGCCGGTAAAACAAGTTTTAGTCAAGCTGTAAAAAAGTATTCTTCTGATAAACAATCGAAAAATACGGGTGGTATAGTAACGAACCCCTATTCTGGAAGTACCTTTTTAGAAATGAAACAGTTGGATGCTGCGGCTGCCATAGCTTTACAAGATCTAAAGGTAGGAGAATATTCCCAGCCAGCTGAGTATACTACACCCTCTGGTGATAAAACGGTTCGAATCATTTTTCTGCGCACACGCACCGAGCCCCACAAGGCTAACTTGGAGAATGACTATAACAAAATTCAAGAAGTAGCGCTAAGTAAAAAGCAGAATACCTATCTCTTCAATTGGTTGGAAGAAAGAATCCCTACTTTTTATGTAAAGATTGATAAAAAATTTCATGATTGTCCCAATATTAGTAAGTGGCTAAAATCAGCGAAAACAAAAAAACTATAGTAGATTATGTACGGAAACGATGTGGAAGCGGCAGACGCTTTAAAGAAAAAATATGAAGAGCTGCGGCGGGAAATTGGGAAAGTGATCATTGGTCAAGACGATGTGATTGAAAAAGTGATTATCGCTATACTCTGCAATGGACATAGTTTATTAGTAGGAGTGCCCGGATTAGCAAAAACATTATTGGTTCAAACGATATCGGATGTTTTGGATCTTGATTTTAAACGAGTTCAGTTCACGCCCGATTTAATGCCAAGCGATATTACCGGTGCTGAGATTTTAGATGAAAATCGGAATATGAAATTTATTCCTGGGCCTTTGTTTGCCAATATTATATTAGCAGATGAAATTAACCGAACGCCACCGAAAACACAAGCGGCCTTGCTAGAAGCTATGCAAGAGCGCACCATAACGGTGAGCGGAGAGCTGCACAGATTGCCTGCTCCCTTTTTTGTATTGGCTACGCAAAACCCAATTGAGCAAGAAGGAACCTATCCGTTGCCAGAGGCACAGCTTGACCGTTTTATGTTTAATATTTGGTTAGATTACCCAAGTTATCAAGAGGAAGTAGAAGTAATAAAAAATACTACGGCCGATAAATCTGTAAACCTTGGAACCATTTTAACGGGAGACGAAATTTTATATTTTCAGCAATTGGTGCGCCGTGTACCTGTGCCGGATAATGTAATGGAATATGCAGTGAGTCTAGTGCATAAAACCCGACCGAATGAGCAAGGTACAGACTTTGCCCGTCAATATATATCATGGGGTGCGGGCCCGCGTGCTTCGCAAAATTTGATTTTAGGTGCGAAATGTCATGCGCTTATCAAAGGGAAATACTCGCCGGATATAGAAGATGTACAGGCTGTGAGCTTAGATATTTTACGCCATAGAGTCGTACGCAATTATAAAGCCGAGGCGGAGGGACTGTCTATAGAAGACGTGATTCAGAAACTTCAATAGTTAGTAAATAAAGAGTCTTACCGACAAGAGTCATTCGTAATGATTTCTGTAAATTTGCGTACAGTAGATTATGGCAAATTATTATTCTCTAGGTAAAATACCTCACAAAAGACATACGCAGTTTCGTGATGAAAATGGCAAGTTATACTCCGAGCAGTTATTTTCTACGGAAGGTTTTTCTTCTAATTATTCATTATTGTATCACATTCATCCTCCTACCGAAATCATTCGTGTGGAAGACCCGATTGATGTGAAACCTGTGGAAGCTACCAACGTTTTGCTAAAACACAGAAGCTTTGAAGGGTTTGCCATAAAACCAACTGCTGACTATTTAGATAGCCGAACTTGTGTATTATTTAATGACGATTGCCAACTTTCCTTAGCTGCTCCTCAAGAAAGTATGACGGATTATTTTTATAAAAATGCGGATGCGGATGAAGTGCTTTTTATTCATGAAGGGAAGGGAACAGTGAAAACCCAATACGGAGACTTGCCATTTGAGTATGGAGATTATGTGGTGATTCCGCGGGGTGCTATTTATCAAATTCATTTTGAAACTAAAAAAAATCGTTTATTGGTTATAGAAAGTTTTGGGCCAATTCGATTTCCGAAGCGATACCTTAGTAAGTACGGTCAGCTCATGGAGCATGCTCCTTTTTGCGAACGCGATATTAAAAAACCTATGAACTTACACCCACTAGATGAAGCGGGTGAGTTTTTAATAAAGACAAAAAAGAAGGGATTAGAATATCCAATTTACTACGCGCATCATCCGTTTGATGTGGTAGGTTGGGATGGCTGTGAGTATCCTTATATATTTTCTATCCACGATTTTGAGCCAATCACAGGGCGGATTCATCAGCCGCCACCGGTGCATCAAACTTTTGATGGTAAGGATTTTGTGATTTGTTCTTTCGTGCCCCGTTTGTTTGATTATCACCCCGACAGTATTCCCGCGCCTTATAACCACAGCAATATTGATAGTGATGAAATGCTATACTATGTAGATGGTGAATTTATGAGCCGGAAGCATGTAACCAAAGGAATGATAACCTTGCATCCCTCGGGCATACCTCATGGCCCACACCCTGGGGCGGTAGAAAATAGTATAGGCCAAAAAGAAACAGCGGAACTTGCCGTGATGGTCGATACGTTTCGACCGTTGAAACTTACCAAAGAAGCCTTAGAAATTGAGGATGAAAATTATGTGATGAGTTGGGCGGAGTAGGAATCAATATGAAAAATTCACCCCCTAATAGGAAGTATTTAATGTACTTCGCCATTACAGTTTTGTTAGGTGGAACATTTTTTTTATTTACCGAAATGCACATTGCTCTTGTAGCTGTTTTAGGGTTTGTAGAACCCCTTGTTGGGCTCTTTTGGTTTTACCTTATTACAAAACGGAGTGGTTTTTTTAGAACAATTTATGGTCGTTTGATGTTTATTTCAGGGGCTATCATAATGGCGGGTGCTTTAGCTAAATTGGAACATTGGTGGTGGGCCTCCTACTTTCTCATTGCTGGGTTCCTAAGTTTTGGAATAATTTATTTTATCCGCTTTATACTTAAAAAGAAAAAGAACTTACTTGATGTTGTAAAACTATTGTTTTTGGAAAGTAGTTGGGTATTGGCTTTGGCTAAATTAGAACATTGGCCTGTTGAGATTTATGATCTTGTTCGACTTGGCTTATTTTATGTTATGATTTATCTTTTTGCAATTGAAAAACCACCTATTCATTACAAAGACGAAAAATTTTCTTTTGAAAGTAAGTAAAGACAGCCACGCTACTTAATATTACTAATTGATACTTGTCGTGGGTTATTGAAATTTTATAAAGAAAATGTTGTTTTGCTTTATAGGAATAAACTTCTTAACTCGTTATATATTGTTACCATATAAGTACAATCAATTTGTGCTGCAAAACATACCGCCTTTCAAAACCTTTTTCACAATTATATATTGAATGGTTTTATCCGATAGAAAGCGCACTGCTTTTTTACCTTCCTCAGCTAGGATGGCTTTTTTATAACCGGCAAAGCAAGATTTAATTTGGGCTTCATCATTATTTTGTGCTGGCGATTGAAAAAAAACAAAGCATAGCATTGAAGTAAGCAAATAATATTTCATGGATAAAAAATATTAAAAGTGAGTAGCAAGTTCATAGAACATTGTAATGCCTACGCCAATGGCCGCTGGATGAATATCAAACTGAGCCGTATGAACGGGGTGCTCAAATGAGCCATTATGACTTGTGCCTAAGCGTATAAAACATCCTGGAATTTCATGCGTATAAAAACTAAAATCCTCGCCCGTCATTCTTTTATTGAGCGTGTGAATCGCTTGTTTGCCAAATGATTTTTCAAGGATCGTCCTAGCGCGCTGCGTGGTGCTAGGGTCATTGGTTAAAAAAGGATAGCCCGGCGGGATGTGAATGTCAGCATCGCCACCCATAGCCTTGGCTATCTGTGTGACTTGCTCTTTGATAAGTTGTTGGGCTTCTTGGCGCCAAGCTTCGTCCATGCATCGGAGGGTTCCTTTGAGCTCTACTTCATCGGGAATTACATTTCCTACCTCGCCACCGGCCATTTTCCCAAAGGATAATACCGAGGGCGATTGAGCATTATTATGTCTGCGCGAAATGATAGTTTGTAAACTTAGTACGACCTGCGAAGCGATGACAATCGGGTCGATCGTTTGATGGGGGAGTGCCGCATGGCCACCTTTTCCTTTGATGGTAATATGGATTTCATCGCAGCTTGCCATGTACTGCCCCTCGCGCATACCGATGGTGCCACTGGGCAAATGAGGATAGACGTGCAATGCAAAAATGGCTTGCGGCTTTGGATTTTCTAAGACGCCTTCTTTAATTAGTAAGCTTGCTCCACCGGGTGATTTTTCTTCGCCGGGTTGAAAAATTAATTTTATAGTTCCTTCCCAACTGTCTTTTGTTATTTGCAAAAGCTTAGCAGCACCCAATAGACAAGTGGTATGTACATCATGCCCGCAGGCGTGCATCACACCTTTGTTTTTACTTTTATAAGGGACATTGTTTTCTTCTAAAATAGGCAGCGCGTCCATATCGGCTCGCAAGGCAATTACTTTGCTCTCAGGTTTTTTTCCTTTGATGATGCCTACAATGCCCGTGCCCGCTATTCCTGTTTGGTGCTCAATGCCGTACTCGCTTAGTTGGTCGGATACAAATTGAGCGGTTTTATATTCTTGAAAAGATAACTCAGGATTAGCATGCAAATGCTCCCGTATGGCAATAAAGTCGGGAAGGTGTTTTTGTAATAATTGCTGTGCGCTATTATCTAACATTGATATTTTTTACCGTTACAATATCTGGTACCACAAATGATTTTGGAAAGCCAGAAGCTTGTAGTTTTCTAAGCATACGGTAGGCACTTTTTTTGCTAGCGTAGTTGCCCACTCTTATTTTAAAATAGGGCGAAATATAGGACATATACGAACGGACACCTCGGTGCGAGCGCATGAATTTTTTCTTCATATTGATAGCGGCCGTTCGGCTAGAACCTGAGTAGATATTTACACGGTATCCTTTTCGTGTTACGATGGACCCGGTCACTTTTTTCTTTCCTCGACTGATGGCCGAGTAATCTTTTACATTGCTAACGCCTAGTTTTTCTTTTCGCTTTTTTATGATGGCTTCTTTTGCTTTTTCGCGCGATACATATTTTGCTTTATTGCGCGCCACTACATGACCCCGATTGGATAGTACGTCCAGTCGTGGGTCTTTGAACACATTTACATTAGAAAGTAATACTGCTGAGTCAATGGTTTTGGTGCTTAACATTGTATCGTCTACTATCAGTGAAGCGGTATCGCCTTGGGCGAAAAGTTGAGGCGATGTGCAGACGATGAGTAGTAGGATTACAATTTTTTTCATAACGGTATCAAAGGTATAAAAGTATACATGCGCAATACGAGCTTTTTTAATAATAGAATGTAAAAGTTGATACGTCATGTGGCCAAGTAATTTATTGTAAGATGCACAGATTCTGATGATTCCATAATAAGTTTGTGAAATGAAAACATTAGTGTTTGGTGGAAGTTTGAATCCTGAGCGATATAGTAACATAGCTATCAATCGTTTGGAAGACAATGATATAGAAGTGGTGTCATACGGCTTACGATCGGGAAATGTTGGAAACGTTTCTATAGATACTATCTTAAAAGACTATGAAGATGTTCACACAATTACCTTGTATATGAACCCCAAGCGTCAGCAAGAGTTCTACACCTACTTGCTCGGTCTGAAACCAAAACGAATCATTATGAATCCCGGAACTGAAAATGATGAATTGGCAGCTATGGCCCGAGAGCAAGCTATTGAAGTGGTAAAAGCTTGTACGTTGGTAATGCTTTCTACGGATCAGTATTGATTTTTAATTGCATAAAAAAAGCTTGACGGTATCGTCAAGCTTGGAAAATTATTTTTTGTTTAGCTGTTATTTATAAACACCATCCTTCAACTCAGGATCTTTGGTAAGGATAAGATATTCATCTTCATCTTTAATACGGTGCCATTTTTTATACTGTTGAACACTCAAAGTTTCTCTCAATCGTTTGTCGCGAAGCATATAGGCTTGCTTTAATTGATAGTTTTTTTCGAGCGATCCTAAGTTTTTATTCGTGATGATATCATCTACATCTTGGTCGCACTCATTACAAATTCCTTTGAATACCGGTCGTTGATATTTAGAAGCATCTATATCGTCCGCTAGTATGTCTAAACTCGTGTAGCGCTTCCGAACTACGGTAGTAGCATAATCTTTTTCGTTTTCTGTCATGTAAATGACTCGCTCGTTTTGAATGACGTTATTATTCTTTTTTGTAGCAGGCATTACTGGCTTGCGCACTTTTCTTTTGCGCAACTTGCGCTTTCTTTTCGGGGCGGTCATTATACGTTTTACTGTATTGATTTTGCGCTCGCCTTGATATTTTCCTACCTCATCTTTGCTTCGAATATCTACTTTGTAAACTTCTTTTTTAGCCCGCTGTTCTACGTTTTTTCTACGCTTTCTGTCGTCGTAGTTTTTTTCGAAACCTTCTATATAAAAACCATCATCGGTTTTAATATCAGTTTGTTGCTTAAAATAGCGGCTACGTTTCTTTTTATCCACTCGGTTTTGCGCGTTTACTTGACAAAAGAAACTAGCTCCTAGTAGACAAATAAGTGTGATGATTATATTCTTCATATTTCTATATTGTAAAAATCAGTCGAAAGTTAATACTAAAATAGTAATAACTATTTATTCAGGGCAAATATAATGTTTCTCCTTTTAGGTACGGGTATTATAATTCATAAAAAAAAAGGAAAAGAGATTTATATTTTTATACTAAAAAAGATTGTCAATCCCATGGCAGGAAGTCAAAAAAAATAATTCAAAGCCATGATGCTAACTGCTTAAAATAAATTTAATTCTTTATTGCTTTTATCATAGCTTTGTCTTATCATTGTGAGGTGATTTCTATAGTAGATTTCACTCTCTTAACGGATAAATAGAAAAATGAACAAAAGTCTTATGAAAAATGTATTAGGATTACCAGTTTTACTGTTGTTAGCGGTTGTATTCACAGCTTCATGTGGTAACAATGCCGGTAATATGGTTTCATCGAAAACCGGTTGGAATTACAACGATAAAGAATTGGGAGGATTTGAGGTGCCAAATTATGAAGGCCAATATGTAGGTCCGGGATTAAAATTTGTAGAAGGTGGAACCTTTACTATGGGACGCACGGATGAGGATCTTACTTATGAAGATAATAATTCTCCAAAACGAGTTACTGTATCTTCTTTCTTTATGGATGAAACTGAGGTAGCCAATGTGCACTATCGTGAGTATTTATTTTGGTTAAGTCGTACGTATGGATCGGATTACCCAGAAATTATGGCCCGTGCTTTACCGGATACACAAGTTTGGAGAAATGCGCTACAATATAATGAGCCTTTGGTGGAGTATTATTACCGTCATGCTGCATATAACTATTATCCAGTGGTGGGTGTAAATTGGAATCAAGCAAATGAATATTGTAAGTGGCGCTCGGATCGTGTAAATGAGCGTATTTTAATCGAGAAAGGTTATTTACAAAAAAATCCTTTCCAGGTGTCTGATGATAACTTTAAGTCAACTACTTATATCGTAGGTCAGTATGAAGGATTGGCTGGTAAAAAGAAAAAAGATTTAAACCCAACGGGTGGAGGTGAAAGAAATATTACTTATGAAGATGGAATATTGCTTCCTAACTATCGCTTACCTACTGAAGCTGAGTGGGAGTATGCTGCTTTAGGTTTGATCGGAAGAAATCCTGAGCCAGATAGCAAACGTCGTCGTGGTGAAGAAATTGTAACGGATAGAAAAGTATATCCTTGGAACGATAATAACTCAACTAGAAATGGAATGCGTGATGCATACCAAGGAGAGTTTTTAGGCAACTTTAGAAGAAGCAATGGTGATATGATGGGTGTTGCGGGTGGATTGAATGATAATTCCGATATCCCAGGTCCTATATATGGATTTAAGGCTAATGCTTTTGGATTGTATCACATGGCAGGAAATGTATCTGAGTGGGTGTTGGATGTGTATCGTCCGCTTACACCAATGGATGCGAATGACTTCCGCCCCTTCCGAGGAAATGTGTACACTACTTACAAGACATTGGATGACTTTACTTTCGCCGAAAAAGATAGTATTGGTGGAATGCAGAAAAGAATTGTAACCCAAGAAGAAATAGAGGCAAAACGAAAAGACTATCGTGGTGCGAATGTGATTAATTTCCTAGATGGAGATTCTACTAGTGGCGCAACTTATGATTATGCCAAAACTACTCTAATCAATAATCAAGCTCACGTTTACAAAGGTGGTTCTTGGGATGATCGTGCTTATTGGATGAGTCCAGGAACACGACGTTTCTTACAAGCGGATCATTCAAGTTCAAAAGTAGGATTCCGTTGTTGTATGGATCGTTTAGGAAGTCCTACGCTTACTACGCCTAGTGGTAACTATTTTGGAGCATTTGGTAACCAAATTAGAAAGTAATTTATAGGTAAGTTCTTTAAAAATGCCTCGCTATTTGCGGGGCATTCTTACTTTTACAATACCAGCAATGAGTATATTAGATTTATATCAACTGTTTTTAAAATCAAAAGGCGTACAGACCGATACAAGAAAAATTAGAGAAGGCGAAATGTACGTTGCCTTGAAAGGCGAAAATTTTAATGGAAATCAATTTGCGCAGCAAGCACTAGATAAGGGAGCAAGTTGTGCGATTGTAGATCAAACTGATATTGCGCAAACCGAAAATTGCTACTTAGTAGAAGATGGTTTACTTTTTTTGCAAGACTTAGCTACCCATCACCGTAAACAATTTACTATACCCATTCTTGCCATTACAGGTAGTAATGGCAAAACAACAACCAAAGAGTTATTAGCCGCAGTATTATCAAAAAAGTATACTGTACTGGCTACTGAAGGAAATTTAAATAATCATATTGGTGTACCGCTAACTCTCTTGAGAATCAACTCGAAGCACTCTTTCGCTATTATAGAAATGGGTGCAAATCATAAAAAAGAAATTGAATCGTATTGCCAATGGGCACTGCCCAATTTTGCCTTGATTAATAATTGTGGTAAAGCTCATTTAGAGGGTTTTGGAGGGATAGAAGGAGTGAAAAAAGGAAAAGGTGAGCTCTATGATTTTATTAAAAAAGAAGGTGGGACGATATTTAGAAATGCTGATTATGATTACTTAGAATCTATGTCATCTGGTATTGAAAATCAAATAACGTATGGAGAGTTTTCAGGTACCCATCGGGGTAAAATTTATGAACACGAACCCTTTTTGAAAATAGCGATTGTGAATTCGGGAGAGGAACAATTGATACCAACCAATTTAGTAGGAGATTACAATTTGCCCAATGTGCTGGCGGCTTTTACTGTGGGTAAGCATTTCGAAGTCTCAAAGAAACAAATTGCCACGGCCCTATCGGAATATGAGCCAACTAACAATCGTTCGGAGTATAAAGTAAAGAACGGAGTACATATTATTTTGGATGCTTATAATGCAAATCCTTCCAGTATGAAAGCGGCAATTCAATCTTTTAGTAATACAAAACATACTAATAAAACGATGATGCTCGGTGCGATGATGGAACTCGGAGATGAAACAGCTATAGAGCATGAAAATGTTTTAGACGAGGCTTTGAAAAATCAATGGAAATACTTAATTACCGTTGGCAAGGAATTTGAAGAAGCAGCGAAAAATAAAGGATTAATTCATTTTAAAAATGCCAAGGAGGCCAAAGAATGGTATAACAGTCACATTAATAAAGGAGATTGGGTTTATATCAAAGGGTCACGTTTGACAGCCATGGAAAAAATAATAGAAGACTGATAATGGAAAAGCAACCTATCAAAAAAGAAAGAGATTCAAGAGACACTTTAGTCATCATTATAATGATAATAAGTGTAATCTATTTAATCTACCCAAGTTGGGGAGTATTTGAAATTATACCTGATGCCATTCCCATTATTGGAAGTTTGGATGAGGGAGTGGCAACAACCTTGCTTTTGTCAGGATTGAGCTATTTTGGATATAACTTGACTGACCTATTTAAAAGAAAAAAATAATATAATTATGAAGAATAAAATTTTAGTAACAGGCGGTGCAGGTTATATTGGCTCTCATACGATTGTTGATTTATTAGATAATAATTTTGATGTAATCTCTGTCGATAATTTTTCTAGATCGTATGAATCATCCTTGGAAGGGATAAAAAAAATATCGGGAGTGCCCGTAAAAAATTATAATTTCGACATCTGCAATCTCAGCGACTTAGAAACTGTTTTTCAGGAAAATAATGATATTGCAGGTGTGATTCACTTCGCGGCTTTTAAATCAGTACCGGAGAGTATTGAACATCCTTTGCGCTATTATCAGAACAATATGAACTCTTTGTTCAATGTATTAGCTTGCTGTGAAAAATTTGACGTAGAGAACATAGTGTTTTCTTCTTCCTGCTCGGTATATGGTAATCCTGATACTTTACCCGTAACAGAAAAAACACCCTTAAAGGCAGCAGAGTGTGCTTATGCAGCTACCAAGCAAATGGGTGAAGAGGTAGTCAAGGATGTGGCTGAAAGAACCAAGTTGTCTAGTATAGCTTTACGTTACTTCAATCCGGTCGGAGCTCATACAACAGCCTTATTAGGTGAACAATCAGTTGATCGGCCTAATAATTTATTACCAATCGTTACTCAAACAGCTGCCGGCCTTATAGAAAAAATGTCTGTATGGGGAAGCGATTACGATACAAGAGATGGTTCTTGCATTCGAGATTATATCCATGTAATGGATATTGCCAATGCTCATACTAAGGCATTACAATATTTACTTTCGCCTACTAATAAACCTTCGTATCAAGTATTGAATTTAGGTTCAGGAAATGGAGTGAGTGTACTAGAAATAATAGAAGCCTTTGAAAAAGTGAGTGGTGAGAAATTAAATTATGAGTTGGGTCCAAGACGTGAAGGGGATGTGATTGCTGTTTATGCGGATAATTCTGAAGCTCAATCTGTATTGGATTGGGAAGTGACGTATGACACAGAAGATATGCTCAAAACAGCTTGGGACTGGCAAAAACAGCTTCTTAAATCTTAGTCGCTCCAGTCTTTGGGTCAATAGAAAAAAAAAGAAAGTTTTAATCTATAAGGATTTAATTCATAAGCCATTGCAGTATGTGCCATGAGGAATAAAGAGAAAAAATTATAGCCATTGGCAAGTGGTATATGAGAATTTATAAAATATTGAGATATTTTATAAATCGCATTGCTATTATTTTGACTTTTTATAAAAACGGTTATATTTGCAATCCGATTGCCCCGTGGTGTAATGGTAGCACTCCAGTTTTTGGTACTGTCAGTTCTGGTTCGAGTCCAGGCGGGGTAACTTTTAAAACTCTCAAAATATTGATTTTCAATATTCTGAGGGTTTTTAAGTTTGAGCAATTGTCTGTGATTTCACAGTTCGAAGCTAAACTCATATTGTAAGTTCTTCAAAACGGAATAAGCAATCCTTCATTTTCTAATCAAAAGACCTGAGGCACATTGTAGAGGGCTAAAAGTAATATGCTTACTTACGAAACGTTTTTTTATTTTGAATTTTCAACAATATATTTAGAATCTACACTCTAAATTTATGAGATTTTAGTACTGCGTATCCTTCAGTTCTTTTATTTTCCCAACATAAGACTTGGATTGGAAATATTTATAAAGCCTATCCATATTTGCGCGGTCTTCAATTTTAGGATAAACAGTGCGAATCAATTTAAAACGTCCAATCTGAGTTTCCATATTGCCTAGTAGAATACCTAAATTATTAGTACTAATACAGTGGTCCTTTAGTTTTCTGTTTACATAATTCACCCTAGCCTCGTCGTCGAACTTTTTAGGAAGCTTCCGAGTCCAATCCGTAATTCGTTCAGGTTTTACAGTAAATGCACACCGTATTGGTGAAATACGATCCTCTGTTTCATAATTTTTTCTTGTACTAGATGGCGCTTCCTTATTATTTAAAGGCTCTGAGTTAATAACTTGCTCTTCGATAGCTGTTTTCTTCTTGTCTTTTCTATTACGCTTTGTGCTCTTTATTTTTTTAGTACGAACCTTTTCTGCTGTTCGGTTTTCAAGCTTACTTTTTTCAATTTTCGCCTTTTCGAGTCTTTGCTTTTCAGCATCTCTCATTTTTTCTTCTAGTCTTTGAGCTTCAATTCGTTCTGCTGCTTCGCGTTTTTTTTCTATAGCTAGCCGACGTTTATTTTCCTTCAATTGTTTTTTCTGTAACAGCTTATCTTTTCTTACTTTCTCTTTTTCAAGTTTTTTAGCTGCTAGTTGTTTCTTCTGAATTTCAAATTTTCTTTCTTCTAAAGCTTGCTCTTTTTTCTTTGCAATTCGTTTTGCTTCTTTGAGTTGTAAGTTTTCTTGATTATTTTTTTGAACTTTTGGCTTTTCAGTTTTTACACTTTTATTTAAGGCTGAAAGTCGAGCAGAACGACGTTTCGCTCTTTTTATTTTATTATAATTTTTGTAGCGCTGCTTAGCGATTTCGGCGGTAAGAGGTTGTCGGTTTTCGTACATGGCTAATACCTTTTTAGGTTGCTGAGTAGCTGTAGTCTTAGCTGCTTTCTTTGCCACCAACTCAGGTTGTGATTTTACCGTTTTAGTTACAGCGGCTTGTTTATTTTTCTTATTAGCTTTATTTGTTCTCGTACTCGCTTCAGTGGCTTGACCATCAGCACCTGCCTCCCAAACTTTTACAATCCCCTCTTTGTCGACCGTCTTTGTTTTCCTTGATTTTTGCTTTGAAGCTATCACAGGGTTATTGTTCGAAGTTTTTGTACTAGCTGTTTCGGTAGTTGTCATATTGTTTTCAGCAATGATTTTTCTATTGACAACATCTTGCAAAACGAATTTATTATCAGCTATGCGAGTAAGTTTTAACCCTTGAGACTTTTGTGGCTCATTATTAATCGTAAAGACATGAGTTTTAAAATTAGGATTTTCAAAAGTGAACCGAAGCTTGTTGTCTCCTTCTTTTATTTGGGGTATAATGATATATCCTTTGTTATCATTGGATATGATTTCATCATTTAATTGAACACGAACTGGTAAGTTTTTGTTTATTTCCAGATAGAGGTACGATTTTTTTTCCTGAGCTTGGCATTGTGACTCACCTATAAATAGCAGTCCGAGTAGTAGTAGTGTAATATGTTTCATTTTTTTAATATTTTAGTTAAGCAAAGACAATGAGTTCTTGATTTTTATCTACTGTATCGCCTTCTCTTATCTTAATTGTTTTGATAGTAACGTTATCCGGAGCATTAAATACATTTTCCATTTTCATTGCTTCCAGTATAAAAAGAGGTTCGCCTGCTTTGATTTCTTGACCTTCTATGGCCAATGTCTTTAAAATAAGTCCAGGCATTGGAGCCTTAATGGATTTTACTTTTTGAAGTTTTTTTAAATCAATTCCTAGTGCCAACATTTTTTGATCAATGAGGTCACTAATCTCTACGATGATTTCTTTATGATTGAGCAATACAGTAACTGTTTTTTTGTCATATTGAATAGATCGTATAACGGCTTGGTGGGTATTGCCTTTATCATCGGTAATGTCAATCACGTTCTTGGTAGCATCAGCGGAAAGTTGATAGCTTGAACCTTCCACCGTCCATTGATTACCTTGTGGTATCACCTCAATTTCTATATTTTTTATTTTGTTTAGATAACTCATTTTTAGTTATTGAGGCATGGGTCTTTGAGTTTGTGGTAGCTGAGCACTGATCGCTCCAATAGCCTCTTGTAGTTTTTTTCCAAGGGCTTCCATGTCATTCGACATGGCATTTTGAACTAAATATCCTAAGCCATTTCTACAGAAGTCAGTATCTGCAAACGTTTTAGAGCCAACTGTTTTTTCTTCTGTTGGTAAAGACTTATAATAGGCTAATTGTTTTTTAGAAAAATTAATGAGTTTATCTGCAAGCTCATTAGCTTGTTTTTTAGCTCCTGCTTTGATATACTTATCACAAATAAATAATAGTGCGTTATCATACTGCGTAATGGCAATAGGATAGGAACCTTCATGGATGTTTTTCATCATATGATCCAGTACTTTTATAGCATCTTTTTTCTTACCGCGGATAATTAAATTCTCAGCAATTTGAAATGTTGCTATTCGGATTCCGTTCAACATTCGTCTGTTCGTTTGATTGTAATAAACAGTTCCTTTATGAGCGTTTCCGAACTTTAAATCATTCAGAACCCAATCAATACATTTTTTCTCATTGAAACTTAATGCATTCTGTGTACTTGACCCCGGCGTACGGTAGGGTACTAACTTATAGACTAAGCCCTCTAGTTCTAAATACTCTCCAAGTCCTTCGTAATGATTTCGATCTATTGAGTTAGCAAAATAAATTGGTCGTCTCCATTCGTTCGCAGCCAATATATTTAGCACGGCAAGGTCATTTTTCAAAGCATAGTTTCTTGGCAAAGTAAAGTTGATTTGCTCAGGCGCGTTGTTTAAAATAGAGTCTCTGCCACTTAAAATACCGCTTGCTTTTATATTGTCTTTATTAACAGGAATACTAAAATTCTTAATTGGTAATGGCGCAGCCCCCATACTTTGGCTAGATTGAATGACATACTGCAATACTTCTTTTAAAGGATAGAATGCCTTCGGATCTACTCGGTCAGAAGCTACATATTGTGCTTGATTTAGTTTGTCACCTCGATAGTCTTCAGGCTTCCAAATCATAGGAATCGGCTTGCTATCATTTGTGGCATTGTTTAATTGGTCTACATACCAACCTATCCCTAACAAACTCAAATTGATAATGCGCACGTCGGTTCTCAATCCTTCTACTTCTTGCGCATACCAAAGCGGATAGGTATCATTATCACCTTCAGTAAATAAAATTGCATTTTTTTCTAAACTTTTAAGATAGTTTCTAGCCGTATCATGCGCCAAGGTTTTATCCGAACGATCATGATCGTCCCAACCCTTACATGCCATTAGTACAGGTACCGCAAGCAGGCAAAGTGCAAAAGCTGCGTAAGTACTTGCTTGTCCTTTCAGTAGCTTCTGCAAACTTTCTCTAACCATTAGCAGGCCAAGACCTATCCATATAGCAAATGCGTAGGTGGCCCCTGCATAGGCATAATCACGTTCACGAGGCTGCATTGGCGTATTATTTAAATAAATCACAATGGCCAAACCAGTAAAGAAGAACAAAAGTCCTACTACAAAAGCATTCCGTTTGTCATGCTTAATATGAAATAGCAATCCCATAATTCCTAGAATAAACGGTAGGAAGTACAGTTCATTGCGTGCTTTATTTTCAGAAAACATTTTAGGAGCTTTGTCTACGTCACCCCGTCCAAACATTCTATCGATAAACCCAATTCCGGAAAGCCAGTTACTAGTCTGTGGTTCACCAATTATATTTTGAAAATCATTTTGACGACCAATATAGTTCCAACAGAAATAGCGCCACCACATTTGATTTACCTGATAGCCTAAGAAAAATTTCATATTATCTGCAGCGGAAGGGTCTTCTCCCTTTTCCAATCCTAGGTAATTTTGATAGTAGCGAACATGCTGCTCGTTATTCCCGTCCCACACTCTTGGGAAAACTCGGGTCTTGTCTTCTCGATATACAAGCTCACCTTGTTTAGGGCCAAGCTCAATGTATTTTTCTTTTCCTTTCCAATAGTTCATGCCGCCTTCTTTAGCAGAAATAGGGCGACCCGCTGTAAAATCAGGACCTGATAAATGAGGAATGGCTCCATACTGAGATCGACCGAGATAGTCTACCAAAGCGGCAGCATTATCAGGGTTCGTCATATCGATAGGTACTTCTACATTTGAACGAATCACCGTTTGGAAATAGGATGAATAACCGATTAAAATAAAAATGAAACAAAGAGTACCTAGGTGAAGAAAATACTTCCCTTTTTTCTGAGCGATCATAAGTAAAACTGCCGATAGGACTGCGAGTAGTAAGAGTACAAAATAAACACCAAAGTGAAACGGAGTACCCAAGGAGTTTACAAAAAATACATCAAAAGCAGAACAAATTTTAGGAATGTATTGAATCACTCCAATTTGAACAATTCCGGTTATCGCACAACCAATGGCAAATGCAATAGCAGTCTTCATAGGAGTAACCTCAAATTTCTTAAAGAAATAAACCATCACTATTGCCGGAATCGTTAATAAGTTTAATAAGTGAACACCGATTGATAAACCAATAATAAAGGCAATAAATACAATCCAACGATCAGCACTTCGGCTATCCGTGCTGCCAACAGTTACTTTTTCGTTTTCAGAGACTTTATCCTCCCATTTCAAAATAGCCCAGAAAACCAAGGCTGTTAAAAAAGAAGACATTGCGTATACTTCAGCTTCAACTGCTGAAAACCAGAAGGTGTCAGAAAATGTGTAAGCTAAGGCTCCAATCACACCAGCAGCCATAATGGCTAGGGTAGAACCACTAGTAAGGACTTTATCCTCTACTTGGCGTAACGCAATACGACGAGCAAAGTGTGTAATCGTCCAGAATAAAAATAATATAGTAAATCCACTAGAAAGAGCGGAAACGGCATTTAGCGCGATATGCTCGTTACCCGAACCAAACAAAATGGCAAAAAAACGGCCAATTAATAAAAATAAGGGAGCACCGGGAGAGTGAACCACCTCTAATTTAACAGCGCCTGCAGCAAACTCACCGCAATCCCAAAAGCTTATGGATCCTTCCATCGTTAGCAAATACACAATACATGCTATTATGCAAACTACCCATCCTGTAATATTATTTAATTTTTTATAGTTCATTCTCGTAGAGGATTAAGTTGACAAATATAATTATTTGAAGTACAGTAAATGCCCTAAAATCAGTAAAATAATGACAATTATATGATAACGAAACTATAAAGTATTTATTACAGAGTCTAGGCCAGTTTCTATAACTAAGACAGCCCAATTGTCAATAATAGCAACACTAGTGAAGGCTAAAGCCAAGCTTGGACACTTCTTTAAAAAAATCTGGGAATGACTTGTCTACGCAAGAAGCATTATCAAGCTGAATGTCATAACCGAGTACGGCTAGCAGGGAAAAACTCATTGCAATTCTATGGTCGTTGAAAGTCTCTATCCTAACACTACGCTTATTTGGGATTTTTTCCTTTTGATTAAATGATAGGCTGCCCGCTTCGTTATGTAGCTCAATTCCAAATTTAGATAGATTGGTGGCTAAAGCAGTAATACGATTACTTTCTTTATGCTCTAAATGAGAAAGCCCTGTAAAAACAAATCCAGAATAAGCAAAAGCGGCAACCGTTAGTAACGGAACGGCTAAATCAGGAAAGTCTTCTAAATTAATTTTCTTGTGAGCGTTCACTTTTTTAGTTTTTTGTAGAGTAACTCCCTTGGCTTCAAATGTAGTATCAACTCCAAACTGCTTGGCAATTTTGTGAATAGCACTATCGCCTTGTATCGAGTCTTCCTGAAGTTCATTGATTCGTAAACTGCTAATTTCATCAGTGAGCATTAGCAAGCAATAAAAAAAACAGGCACTACTCCAGTCAGCTTCTACCTGAATATTATTAGCGACTAACGCTTGCTTCTCAATACGGATATTATTTTTTTTGAAATGACTTTGTACACCGAATTGTTTAAGTAACTGAAGCGTCATTTGGATATAAGGTTTTGAATAAACCGGCGGTTCAATTTGTAAATCCAGTCCTTCGTCTATCTCAGAAGCTATCAAGCAAAGTGCACTTATAAACTGACTAGACACATTGCCTTTTACTTGAAGTGGACTACTTTTTAAACTAGTACCTATTACCACCAAGCCTGTATTTTTATCATGTGCCGGCTCTTTGATCACCGCCCCTAATTGTCTTAAGGCTACTATAAGGGGCGTCATTGGGCGGTGTAATAATCGTGGCGTTCCTTGGAGTAAATATTCGTTATTCTTAGTAGCGCAAAGACAAGTTAAAAAACGGTAGGCTGTGCCTGCGTCTTGACAATTAAGGATCGGCGGTAGTGTTGGATGGGATAAAATTTTTTCTAACAGTTGGGTATCATTGGCTTTTGATAAATTATCAATGCGAAATGTATTGGTAGAAATAGCACGTAAAATTAACAATCGGTTGGAAATACTTTTTGACGCTGGCAATTGAATTGCTTCTTGCTTTTCTTCTATTTTTTTCCAAGAAACCTTAGGCCAATTCATTCTGAAGATCTTCAAGGCTAATGTTGATGTGCAATTTTGGCTTACCAGCTGCTTCAAGGAGACTGAATCCAATTTCTGTTTTATTCTTTTTATCTTGTTTCAAGAAGGGAATTAATTTTTCAAATCGATAGGAAAATTTTAGAAAAGGAAAATATACTTTTCTAACGGCCATTAGCATCGCTCTGAGATCCGGTGAGGTATTCCAACGATTTTCCGATAGTTTTAGCTCTTCTATCATTCCCAAAATTATGGCTTCGCCATGAAGCAGTGGTGTCTTCTTTTCGTAGGATAATGACTCAATCGCATGACCCATTGTATGTCCAAAATTTAAACACTGCCTTATTCCTTCGTCACGATAATCTTGATCCACAATTGATTGTTTAAACGCAATACTTTCTTGAATCGTTTCGCTTGAAATCCATTGTTTCATTGTTTTTCGGTTAAGGATGTCAGCCACGGCATTTGGATTAAATATTAATTGATGTTTAATCATTTCAGCGAGTCCGCTGTGTAGCTCATTTCGTGGCAGTGTGTCTAAAAATCGAGGGTGAATCAATACAGATTTTGCATTTGCAAAAACGCCAATTTGGTTTTTATAATTTAAAAAATTTACACCCGTCTTCCCTCCAATACTGGCATCGACCATGCCGAGTAAAGAGGTTGGGATATTAATAAAATCAATCCCACGCTTATAATTAGCCGCGCAATACCCTCCAAGATCAGTTATCATTCCACCGCCTACATTAATGAGAATTGCGTCTCGGGTAGCTTCTTTTTCTGCTAGGGTTTTCCAAATTATCTTGCAGCGTTTAAGTGTTTTATTATGGTCGCCTGCTTCTGTTATTATAAGGTGTGCTTTCCTTAATTCTGGCAGGAGGGAGTGTATCAGTTTAGAGCAATGTGACTCGGTATTCGTGTCATATAACACGAATCGTTGTGACCGATCATATTCACTAATTTGTTTTTTGAGGAGGTCAATTTTATTAAATGAAATTACTTGCATTGTGAATCAAAATTGGTGTCCACACTCCATGCTTGCGCACGATCATCAAACCATGCTTTGACGGTGGACCAGGTTGAACGAAATAATTCGGACTGACGGTACTGTTGTAAATTTTCATTAGCCTGCCATGAACTGTAGGTAAAAAATACACAAGGATTTTCTAAGTCTCGATGCAGGCGCAGGCTTTCACAACCCGGCATAGAGCAAATTTTTTCTTTGATAGTATCAAAGTGAGCCAAAAAATCATCGCAATGCTCTGCTCGAAACGTCATTTTTACTATTCGAATCATGAAAATTTTATCGTTATATTTTTATAAGAATGAAGCATATCATTGTGAGGTTTGAATCCAAAAAGGCCTGCGGCATTAGAATGGTTCACTGCTATTTCTAGCAAATTGCTTGCATTAAAGAAGGCAACTTTATCTAAATATTTCACATCATTATAGTTTTTACTTATGTGTTGAATCTCATCACCATTAGGAAACCGAATTACGAATTTTCTATCTTTTCTATGTTCATCAAATTCTTCTTGATTTAGGTTGAGAATAATATTTTCGAACCGGTCAATATGAAGAACGCGAGCTACGATTTCATTGGGATTAAAAATGCTAATTAACTCCTTTTCTACCACGATTTGTTCTGCATCGATAGCTCTTATTTCATCACTATGATTTTGCAAAACTGATTTAGCAGTCTCGGCTAATAGTCGAATTACATTGGGTACTAAAGTATCCGTTGGTTTCCCCGTCAATTCAAAAAGTTGAAAGGGGCGCTCGCCAAGCAGAAGAGGCAGACAACCATTATCCGGAGCAAAAATGTGTTGCTCATTTTCACAAACATATAGAAAGCGTGCATTTTGATGACCGTATAAGTTACTTACAATGAAATGTACGGATTGAGGAGGGAAATGCGGAAGAGCTGAATTAAAATGGTAAACAGTATCGACTATGCTGTAGCGCTTCACATTATGGCTTATATCAATAATCTCGGCTTGTGGTAGGAGCTGTTTAATAATCAACTTACAAATACCGGGATATTGACTTTCCATTCCAAAATCTGAGGTGAGCGATGCGAAAGTCATAAGTAGCACAAATGTAAGGAGTAAGCAGTAAGTGTTTTTATAGTAAAGGGGAAATTTTTTATACAGCGTTTTTGTAATAAGGGTTTACAATACTGACAAGCTGTTTTGATATTATAAAAAAAGCTCCACGCAAAGGCGTAGAGCTTTTTTATATTCTTGAAAACGATACTATCTACCGTAGTGAGCAAATGCTTTGTTGGCATCAGCCATACGGTGTGTATCCTCTTTTTTCTTTACTGCGTTTCCTTCGCCTTTAGCTGCTGCCATTAGCTCGTTGGCTAATTTTTCAGCCATTGACTTACCGTTACGCTCACGGCTAAAACGAATAATCCACTTCATACTCAATGATAGCTTGCGGTCTTGACGAACTTCCGTTGGAATCTGAAAAGTGGCACCACCAATACGGCGGCTACGTACTTCTACTTCAGGAGTTACATTTTCTACTGCTTTCTTCCAAGTTTCGTATCCGTCCTCCTCAGAGTCTTTTTTTATTTTTTCCATCGCGTCATAAAATATTTTTTGAGCGATACTTTTTTTTCCGTCCCACATCATACAGTTGATGAAGCGTGTTACCGTTTTGTCTCCAAATTTAGGATCCGGTGCTAAGGGTAGTTTTTTTGCTGCCTGTTTTCTCATTAGAAGTTATTATTACAGATTACGATTTAGTTTTTTCTTTCTTAGTTCCGTATTTAGAACGACTTTGTTTACGATCTTTTACACCCGCTGTATCCAATACACCACGAAGAATTGTGTATCGTACACCTGGTAAATCTTTTACACGACCACCACGTATTAATACAATAGAGTGCTCCTGTAAATTATGACCTTCTCCAGGAATGTAGGCAATCACCTCAGTTTTATTCGTCAAACGAACCTTCGCTACCTTACGTAGTGCAGAGTTTGGTTTTTTAGGAGTCGTTGTATATACACGAGTACATACACCTCTCTTTTGAGGGCAAGAGTCAAGAGCACGGCTCTTAGACGCTGTTTTGATTACTTTTCGTCCTTTGCGAACGAGCTGATTAATAGTTGGCATACTATATTCTTAATTTTTTAAATTTCCCATTCCAATCCTTCGGAATTTTGGGATTGCAAATGTAGACGAAAACTCAAAAAAAACAATAATTTTCAAGCTATTTTACACTATTCACAATGCTAGTTCTTTATTTCTGACAATTTTGTGGGTTTAGCTGGGTCAGAAATGTCTAAAAAGGCAATTCCGTCGGTCAACATTCCGATAAGTAAATCACCGCTTGGGATTACATCTAAGTAGTTATCCTCGGTCAAAATGTCTATTTGACTAGTGTTGACCGGGTCTTTTACATTCATCAATCTAAGACCGGCGCCATTGTCACAGATGTATAAAATACTGTCTTTTAATCCTAAACCATAGGGGTTCGTCATAGAAAGCGTTTGCATGAGCTGAGGATTTTTTACATCTCGGATGTCATAAATATTTAATTGATTCAAGCTCGAACCGCAGGCATTCCCACCATGAATAGTTAAGAAGGCAATGCTATCATTCACTACCACTGGGTCGCAGCCTGTAAAGTGTTGAACTCGCGATTCCTGCACAGGCTGCTCAGGATTGGCAATATTATAAATAAACATTGCATTTCTTGATGCTATAAAAAGCTTGTCTTTATACGGAAATAAGGCTTCGATTTCGAATCCAATATTTACTCGGTTCTTAAAGACAGGCTTGTCCGCTGCCGAAACATCAAATACACTTAGGTTTTGATTGTCAATAGTGTAAAGGTGATTGTTCACTACTGTAAATCGGGCTAATGAACCGCCTTGGCCCGAACCTCCGTCAAAGCTTGCGCCACCAGAATTAGCAGAATCTTTCGTACAGGCCAACATGCCTACGATACCTATTGTAATTGCTATTAATATTATATTTCTCATTGTCTAAAGCATTTTGGATTTTGTAATGATTTCTTTTCCCAGCCAACAACCACTCCTTTGGAGTTGTCGATGCATTCAAAATAAATATTCGTTTCAGGCGGTGCACCATCTAAGGTAGCCGGGAAAACGTTTTTATTTCTGTGGCTGACGCTTATGTTGTTAATATCGGTAATATTGATACTGACCAGGTCCCGGAAATTATTGGTGTACAACATATTATCCTTGATAGAAATATCAGTTACACCGGGCACGTTAATAAATTTTATTTTAACTGCTTGAGACGGGTTACCACTATTAATTACATGGATTCCTTTGCCTTGGTCCATTTGAAAGGTATAACTACCGTATTGGTAGATTTTACCTGGGTTTTCATAGGGTTGAGGTTCTACAGCTTTAATTTCAAACTGATCAGTTTCTGCCATATAGATAGGCGCATAGCCATCTATTTCTGCGGGATACTCTCGCTGGAAGTTGCAGCCGGACGATAAAAAAGCGCCCATTGCTACTATTAATAAGTATTTATTCATATCTGATGTATATGAACGCAAAACTAAACCTAAACGTTAGTAGAAATAAATAAAATATTATTGGCAAGCACCAGCGGTAAAATCGCTGATTCCATGGCACTGTGCTTCACATTCATTGCCGTAGGTAATATTATTACATCCACACACTGGCTCATACACTTGAGGGCAAATACACTCGTCTTTTACTTTTTCGGAGCAGTTGGTTGCGGTTCGTTTTTTATTACAGGCACTGAAAGCAATCACCATAAATATAACGCTGACTATTGTTAAAATCCCTTTCATATTATTATAAGACGGAAAAATCATGCCAAATGTTATTCATAAAGGGTCATTTTTTTGCAATAAATTGATAATCAGCACCTAAAACTTTATTTTTTAACAAAATTTAGCTTGAAAATAGCGAGCTCTAGAGTGGAATATTCTGGTTGAGTGATTTTTTAATTTCGGCCGCATTTTGAAAACCTTTAGCTAAAAAAAAGAATTAATAAATTTTATAGAAGCTAAAGTCTTTGATGAGTTCCTTTTGTTTATCAAGAAATAGGGCAAAGCTTTTCTTGGCTTCATATTCATTTAAACTACTGTCAGAATAATCGATATTCCAGTCGATATCATGTTTGAAATAAGTCGCACCCGACACAGCTAGTTTCTTAACGCTGCTCAATGCTTGATTCCAAAAGGCAAATTGCTCCTCACGGGTAAGTGCGCGGTTAAATATGATTTTGGTATTAAAAGATTTCACAATTATATAGTTTAGTGTTTCCTGTCGCTTTGGAAGTATAGTAGCACAAATTCAGTGCCAAAGTTTTTCGGCATCAAAAAGTCCCTTCTGTATTATTAGGTTTGCCAACTGACTCATCTAAATTATTGTCTGGGTTTACCCCGCCTTTGAGCCTTTATTCGCCATACATATCATCAAACCTTTTGTATCAATACTTCGCCCAAAGAGCCGTCCTGTAAATGGCAAATTGGTAGTAAAATTAAACGAGGAGGTCCTTTTTATTCGTATTCAAATTAGAATTACAAAGTTTTTTTAGAGCTATAATTGCAATATGCAGCACAACCCACCCAATCAACCCAAGCCAGAAAAGACATCTTCTTATCAAAATAAAGTATGGCTTGCTACGGGCATAGTCGCCTTTGTAGCATGCCTGCTTTTGGTGTTCAAAGCCACTTTCGGTGTTTTTTTACTCATTTTAGCTGGAGCGCTCATTGCTACTTTCTTTAGAGGACTCAGTGGTCTCATTCAGCGTAAAACTGGTTGGAAGGAAGGACTATGTGTAGCCATTTCAATCATTGGTACCATTTTAATCATTGCGGGCATGATGTTCTTAATCGGAGCGAAGGTTCAAATGCAGGTAACTGAACTTATGGAAACACTGCCCAAAACTATCGATAATGTAAAGGCTAAGTTGAATGACACGCCTATCGGCTCCAATGTGCTGGATAAAATTAGTTCGAGCAGTGCTATGAGCAAAACGCAAAGTTTTGCCGGTTCATTTTTTCAATCCACTTTTGGTGTCTTTGGCGATATTTATGTGGTGCTTTTTATAGGGATATTTTTTACCATTGCGCCCAAAAAATATATAGAGGGAATTATAAACTTAGTGCCGAAAAAAGGTCAAGACAAAGCCGCACAAGTAATTGATAAGTTAGGAATGCAGCTTCGGAAGTGGCTCAAAGGAAAGCTTTTTTCCATGTTCGTTGTTTTCGTCCTCACTGCTATCGGCTTAGCGATCATCGGGATGCCGCTCTGGTTGGTACTGGCACTGCTTGCGGGCTTGATTAGTTTTGTGCCCAACTTTGGTCCGCTTATAGCCCTTATCCCTGCCGTACTGATTGGGCTAATGCAAAGCCCTACCACGGCTGCAATCGTTGCAGGTTTGTATATTTTCATTCAGTTTGTTGAAAGTAATTTTATTACCACCTTCGTACAGCAAAAACTAATCGATATGCCACCGGCGCTTTTAATTATTGCGCAGCTTATTATGGGAGCACTTACGGGCGGCTGGGGCTTGGTACTGGCTACACCACTCACAGTTATCCTTATCGTATTGGTTCAACAATTATATCTAACTGAGCGTGAAGAAGAGGATGAGGAAGAGGCAGAAGTAGCTACGAGTGATTAGATACCTTTAGCAATTTTTTTAAAATCACGAAAGGTTTAAAAGTGGCTATGACTCTAAGCTCGAGTAGTTCAGTAGGAAGGTTGTGAGCGATGAATGAGCAATAAACCAAGGGCTTCAAACGTATAGCCTTGCTCCAATGTAGCTTATAATTATTCACCGATAAAGCGCAGTGTACTTTGCCACCTTTTGGCGCGGTAGCCAAGGTTTTCACCTTTTTCGATAGAACTGGCCCGCAATAGAGGATTGTAAATATACAATTCAGGATTCATGCCTTCTGTAATGCACCCGGTTTTAAATTATTGATTCGATGGAAAAAAGCGTAGAAGCATTCTACGCTTAGTACTTATCGATAGACGCATTATAGTCCGCTACCTTTCTACGATTTCCTCTAGGCCGGCCTTATTAGAAACCTTTAGGCTTGGGCTAACTTTTGTCAAATTAGCCCAAGCATTAAAAGTATCCTAGTCCGTTTTAAGAACTTTAAACGTTTTACGCCCTAGTTGCTCTCCGTGAATTTCAAGATAGTAACTACCCGCAGCATATCCTTTCATATTTAAAAGCAGTTGGTCTTGCTTTACGTCTATTGGCTTGGAGATGCTTGTCAAAATTTGACCTGTTAGCGAACGCAAATTCACCGTTACAAAATCTTCCTGTTCTAAATAGAATAAAATGTTCAATTCATTTTCCACTGGATTTGGGTAAACAACGATTGGATTGTACAGGTCGCAGTCTAGGCGCACAACTCTGGAATCCGAAAGTGTACTGGACTGATCTAATCCGATAATCTCAATTTTGTACTCATTTGCTCCGTCTTCTGCCTGCTCATCAGTAAAGACGTAGGTGCGCTCGCCTTGTGAGGAGACGTCCACCGGTATGCGAGCGAGACTAAAGTATTGGTTGCCACGCTTTTTCAATACTGAATATTCGGCTATGTCTAAATTTTCATAAACCTTCCAACTTAACTCAGCAGTACAGGCACGTTTCTGAGCCGTAAAATCATTTAAATGAAGTGGTAAGGGTATGCATGTATTTGAAATCGTTAATACCAAATCATCCGAGGTCGTGCAAGCAGAATCACTCACCGTCCAACGCAGAGTGTAGGTTCCCGCTATCAATCCTTCGATGCCCGTATTGTTCAACGTGGAGTCGAATAGGTTTGCATTCGAACCGCTAGGCTCACTAATAATTGACCAAGAACCACTTTCGGCGGGTACAAAATTATTGGCGCCCAGGTTATAGGAAGTAGCAGTATCGGGAGCAAAAATACAGAGGGTTGTATCAATTCCGGCAGAGGCAATAGGGTAGTAAGTTACTTGTTTTAAGCTGAAACTGGTGTTTTTGCAATCGGCATTGCTGCCAAATGTCTGCCATTTTAATATAACGTCGCTACCATTTGTAAAGGTGGCCTTTGCATTTGGTAGGCTAGCATCATCAAAGGTCGGAGCAGAGCCAGCTAGAACAGTATCCACCGTCCATTGACCCGAAGTGCCGGTAGGCAGGGTAGTGGGCTGTGCATCCAAAGTTATTTCATTAGAATTACATAATATGGTATCGCTACCGACTACCGCCAAGGGGGCCGGATCCGATACTTCAATGAGAGTCAAACGAGAATCAATTTCGGTACAACCGTTTAAAGAACGCGAACCGGTACCGACAGCATAGGTGCCGGGTCCGTTTACGGTTAAAAGCAAAGTATCGTTTTGATACCCATTGCCGGTAATAAAAATCACCCCCTTGTCTAAGCTAGGACTGTTGGGCCCTGAAGCAAACAAGTTGAATTCAGTATACGGTGAGATTCTTTCGAAGTACACTGGAAAAGTGAATGGGAAAGAACTTACGTCACATTGGTTTTCTGCATTGACTCTTACTCCTGCTGAAGAAGGGACATAGGTAACTGAATCGGTGATGGGTCCGCAGCCGCCGGTTATCGAATCGGCCAAGGTGTAGAAGAAGGTTACTGCCCCTCTTAATAAACTAATCGAAGACGGATTCACGTTGGGTACAGAATCTGTGGGAGTAGTAATCGTATAATTTGGATTACTTGCGGTCCAAACGCCGCCGGCCGGAGTAGCACTTAAAGAAGAAGCGTTTCCGCCAATATTACAAGGATCAGCTGATATGTCGGGGGTGATAGCAGTTACTGTGTTGGTTGAAAGCAGTACGCTGTCATAGACGGCTCCACATCCATTCTCGGCGGTCCAGCGGATAATGTAGTTCGAATTGGGCGTTGAAGGCGTAAATACAACTGTAGGACTATTTATGGAAGGCGAAAAAGTCCCCGTACCGCCGCTAGGCGATGTGGAATCAATACTCCAAGTGCCTTGCGCTGTAACACTGTCAGCAGTGCCGCTTAGAAAAACAGGTGTGTTAATACAATAGGGCGAAGCAGTGCCACCCGAAATAGAAGGTACGCTTGGCGGTAAGCTAGACACAACTACCTGTACGGTATCAATTTCAAAATCACAATTACCTGCCGTTCCGCCACCAGGGTCTCCAGTAAGTTGAAACAAGTAAGTTCCATCTGCCAAATTACTCAAAGGTGCATTCAAATCAAATTCGTTCGTCGCATTAATCGGATTGGTCGCTCCGGCCGGTGTTTGAATTGTATTCCAAAAAGGTTTCCAGTTACAATCAGGAAAGCGATTGCTCACACCAGCTAGGGTGGTTGAGTCAAAGCCGCAGGGAAGTACTTGATCTGTACCGGATGTGACAGTGGCGTCGGCTCGTAAGCCCCAAGTGATTTCTTTGGTGTATGTATTACATCCGTTGAATATAGTTATCAAAAAGGTGTACAAACCATCTTTCAATCGATCACACTGCAGTGTGGGAGTAGCAGGGCATCCTGTAGAAGAAGGGCGTGCTGAAAGAGTAAAGGCTATAGACGAATTGGTGATGACGGAACTTTTCCATATTTCACTTTCTAGCCACGTCTGTGTAAAGCTGGACCCCTTCGGTAGCAACTCATTGCACTTTCTGTCGGCAGCATTGGAACCAGTAGCGTTGGCACTTCCTATTTTATTTACAAAGTCAAGATTTGAGTACAGCGAATCCATGGGCCCAGAAATATATTGTACACTAACCACCAAGGAGTCTGAGGCAAAGGAGCGTATAAAACTTCCCGATAATTCTCTACGACTCCCAACTAGGTTGGAGGGATTGCAACGGTTGGGGCCGTCGCCGATAACAATGGGTTGTTTGGTCTCAATGCGCATGGTATCATAAGAATTACAGCCTACATCATTAAAAGTATTATAGATAAAAATATAAGGAGCACCAGCAGAAGAGAGCCCAGTTACGGTAGTGACTGGAACTGTATCGTTTGTGATAGTGGCAGGCGCACCACTTAGTTGCAACCATTTTACGCTTTCGGTATTGAGTGTTGTGTTTCCTGCAATAGTTACTGTGTTGGGTATGCTATCGCAAAAATAAATAGAGTTGGTCTCAGCCGGTGTTACGGTTCCGGGTCCTGAGGATACAAATGAGGCTGTATCGGCTCCGGCTACACAACCCGACCCACCGGTTACAGTCCATACTACTTCATAAGAGCCAGGAATCATATTACAAATAGATGTGCTTGGACTACTAGCCGATGAGATGGTGGCGCTAGAGCCAGCTGGTTCGGTGAGGATGGTCCATGTGCCCGATCCATTTTGAGCACAGGTACCCAATAAAGTTTGACAAGAACCGCAAGCTGGCGGCACAAAAGCTGATACGGCACCTACATTATATCGAAAAGAAAGAGTTCGTGTGCGGGTTTGGGAACAACCCGTAGCGGTATTAGTAGATCGCACAGAAATAGTATGGCTAATGGTGTTGGGAGAGCAAAAGCCATTCGGTAAGGGCGGGAACTGCACCGTGGGTGAGTTGCCTACAAAGTTTAGGGCTGTACCACCATTAAATGTTCCTTTGGTACCGGCCGAAGTAGTGGCTCGCCAACTAAGCGTATGACCAGGGGGTGCCACACCCGTAAAGCTAATTGGTGTACCGGGCGTGTAACAGCCGCTGAAAGAACCGCTTGGCGTAACCGCTGTGGCACCAGCTAAAACCGTGATATTTACTAAATCAGTAGCCGAACCGATACTACAATCGGAGTTTAAGGCAAATACGTAGGTTCCGGGGGCTGTAAGCCCACTAGCGTTCGTGGAGAGTGAATTAGGGTTGACTATATTAGGTGTTACCGGACCTGAAGAGAAGGTCCAGGTTACTGTAGTATCAATAAAAGATCCGCCAACATTTCCTTTTAACCTAACGGTAGAATTGGCACAGACCGTTTGATCTATTCCGGCATTTACTGTACAATTTTGCGCAGACAAATTGAAGGTAGCCAGCAGGAGGAAAAACGAATAAAAAATTTTGTAATTTATATTTACTTTATATTGAAGTACTGTATATAGACATTTTTTCATATTCCGAAGTTATAACTTTTTTTTAAGAACTTTTAATTGATAAAGACTATTGATTCAGACCTGATTTCCTTTACATAGTAAGTGGTAGGTTCCTTCTACCGTGCATCTTATTTTTCTCTCCATTAGCATCATGCATAAGAAAATCTACACTATGCTGAAACGCTAAAAAAATATATGCGTTTGCGCCCACAAAACTTTCACAAGTGAAAAAAGGGGGGACTATAAATTTGATGCCTTTGTTTCTTACAGTTTTAACCCTTGCTACGATTCCTACTGCATATATATGGCTTTACTAATTATGGTATTTATGTACGCCTCAAGCTGCGAAACAATAAAGAATGCGAAACAATAAAGAATGCGAAAATGTAAGAGGTTCAAAATAAAAGGTAAGAAAAGAATAGTTTATTATAGATGTTTTTGACAACCTGCTACATTTTATAGCCTTAAATTAAACTGTTTTTGGAAGTGAGTGTTGGTGGTACATAACTAACGGTTGCGTTTGAAGATAGAGAATAACAATCTATCAATTAACGAAAATAGCCACACGCAAGGCGTGGCTACACAAGCTAAACAATCAAAGACTGCTTCCTTTCTTGTGGATTAAAGTTAAAAAACATTTCTGAAATATGGTTATTTTTAAAGAATGCAACTCCTCTTACCAATGCAAAATCATAATAGTAGCGCTTTGCTTTGCACACAATGGCAAAAAGTCATGAACGGCAGCTTGAACAGTCTCCGTTTTAAATAAAAATAGATTAACTTTATAGGCTTGAACTTGAAAAAAAAATTATCCCTACTACTCTTTGTTATCATTCTGCTAGGTCTCGGTGCATCTGCACAGCCTTATTCAGCCTATGTTGATGTACGTCAAGAATTTTACGGTTTTGACAATGGTGCCCGGACCAAACTGGACCATTTGCGCCCAGCGGATTATAAAATAGGTAAAAACGCTATCGTTTTTTTGGATAACCAAAGAATTTTCAAATTATATAAAAACGGAGTGGTTACTACGATAAGTGAAAATTTGTTTACTACTCAGTTCCAAATTTCCGATAATTTGATTTTATTCCGCAGCGCAAATATGATATCGGTGATAGATGGCAATGAGGTAGTTTTGTTATCTCGCTTATGCAAAGACTATGCCATGGGTGATAGTTTGGTTATGTTTTATGATCAAAACCGAACAACCTTTAACGGGTATCACAACGGCAAAATTACAGAGTTAGAAACCTATCTTCTTAAAGGAGACGACTTTCCGTTTAAAACGAATGTCAAAGTATCGGATAATATTTGTGCTTATATTAATTTCAATGATATTTTCAAGGCATTTTACCATGATGAAGTTCTAACACTCGAAGATCAAAAAGTACTTGATTTTCAGGTGGGGCGCAATACAATAGCCTATAACGATATTAATAATCAGTTCAAAATTTTTTATAAAGGACAGACAATTAAGATTGATGCTTTCTCGCCGAAATCGTATCAAGTGGGCGACAATTTGGTAGCATTTGTAAATTATGAGGGTATTTTCAAAATTTTTCATGAAGGGAAGCTTTACAGCATTGGGTTTTATGAACCGCAATATGAGGTTACTGATTTCCTTGTAGCCTATGAAGCGCTGAATGGTTTTTTCCATGTTTTTTATGAAGGGAGAGATGAGGTATTAGAAAATTTCTATCCTCCCTCTCTTACCATGCAGTACAAATCATTGGTTTACACAAATCCTGCGAATATGTTGCGCCTATTTAGCAAGGGAACAACCTATAATATAACCAATCAAACCGTTACAGGCTATCGGCTGGATTATGATGTGTTACAGTACAAAGTAGGCTTTAATACATTTAAGTTTTTTGCTGATGGCGTGAATTTTTAATGCTGCTGACACCTAGAAGGTGCACATTCTGCCGAATCTAGCGATAGACGAATAGCCATAAAAGCGAAATCAAATTGAATCCAACACTCTTACACCTGAATCAAGTTCAGGGCAGACGAAGCTGAACCTGTCTGCCAACAGGCAGGCTTGTTTCGGTGACAGAGTATAGTACATTCAATTTTTCTCACAATAAAAAGTTTACATTCGCTAGGAGCCAATAGCGTATAGCAGCACCCTTGCGGTTAGCCCTAGCTTAGATGGCATAAGAAAAAATGAAAGAAATCGATACTTACAAAAAATTAGCCCTTCAAAAGATAAAAATTGAAGATGTTTCCATCGGTTTAAGGCAAATTGGCCAAGGAAAGCATTTAGTGTTTATACATGGTTTCCCGACCCATGGTTATACCTGGCGAAAAATAATTCCAGCGCTATCCAAACATTTCCGATGTCACATTCTAGACTTACCTGGCCTGGGAGATAGTGAATGGACGCGCAAAACCAATTTCAACACTACATCTCAAGCCTCCTATATAAGGAAACTATTAGATAATTTGGGCATTCATACGTATAGCCTCATTGCCCACAATTCTGGTGCTACCATTGCAAGACAAATAGCCTTAACTGAAAAAGAAAAAGTAGAAAACCTTGTACTTTTTAACACAGAGATTCCAAATCATAGACCGCCTTGGATTCCTTTTTATCAAAAAGTAGGACAATTACCCTTCGTTCCAACTTTACTAAGAACATGCTTACAACAACAATGGTTCATAAAATCTTCAATGGGTTTTAGAGAATTCTATGCCGACAAATCCATGTTAGATACTGCATCCAATATTTTTCCTTACGTAGATCCTGCTGTTCGTTCTTTATATAGTACAAAAGGAGCGCTTAAGTACTTAAAAGGAATAGATTGGAAATTGGTTGATGATTTTGAGCATTTACACCAAAGAATAAAAGCAAGAACTTTATTTATTTGGGGAGAGAAGGATAAGACATTTCCTATAAATTTAGGAAGACAAATGGTAGAGCAATTTAAAAGCGAAACTGAGTTTGTAAGCATAGAAAATGCTTCCTTACTTCCTCATGAAGAAAAACCTAATGAAGTGGTATCTGCCATACTAAATTTTATAAAAGAATAATACGCCAACGAACAAAAGCTGGCTGCGCTCCAAACCAAACCGCTTGGCAAAAGCCATCCCGTAAACCGAGAAATTAAAGCCCTGAAGCCAAAGCAAGCTTTATTGGTAAGCCGCAAAGATTTTACTTGGCAACAACGCATGCCCCCTGTGTTTTGTACCCAAATCAGTAAGAAAACCACCAAACGATTTGATATAGTCGCCCTCCGTGATAATAGCGGTTGGGTGGTGCAGCGATTAGAGTAGAGTTTTTTTTGGAGCATTGGGCTTTAGGCTCTTTGATTAAGCTTTGGCCCCCTAGTTTACCCCGCTATAAGCGGGGCTATATACTACAAGTCCTCGCTACGCTGTGGGCTTTTCGTTGCTATCAGGGCTAGGTTTAGCTTTTGTTCTTAAGAGGAATCATTAATAATATGATAAAATGGCTGTTCAACAATAGCAAAAACTACTTATTCCAAGACTATTAATTAACTTTACCCAACTATATTTGTATATTAATAATGAAAAGCAAGATAGATTTTGAAAAGCGTCCATCTGAAATCGAACTTGGAATTGTTTTTTTCGGTTTATTTAATCCAGATATTTTTAGTCCAAAATGGATGTTTGATAACCGATTAATATCAAAAAACGACTTAGATAATATTCAGGAAATAGAACAAGAACAGGGAAATTTCCGCATGTTCTTTACTGAATTTTTAAAACTTCGCATTGAAAAAGACAGTAATAAAAAAGACTTTGTTAGGGTTTGGATTAATGACTTAAAGGCAATTGAAATACTTATCGATTTCGTAATTCTCTTTAACCCTTTGATAAAAAGTAGTGCAGAAGAAATACTTGAAATTGACTTTAAAACACATTATCAATTCGATAGCAAGAATGAAAGAAAACGATTAATGAATAAGTCTTTAAATACTGATAAACTTAATAGCATTTTCGATAAACCAAAATTAGAAGTTGTCAGAATTGACGGAAACTCAAGGATTAATGGCTTAAACAATGATATGCAACTTGCAATTTCGCCTTGTAATAGACCAGACCTTACAAACCCATTACATGTTAATATTTATAATCAACTAAGTAAATTAGTGGATAATATTAATATCTTTGATAGACTCAATGAAGATTTAATTGTAAGTATCGTCAATAATTCAATTGATAAAATAAATCTATATTTTAAATGATCTTATAATGATTAGTGAAGTATGTAAAGATAAAAAACGAAGTGGTCATCGATCGAACCATCCTGGCAAAGGAGGAAATACAACTAACCGCAATTCTTTTAAAATTGAATATAAACTCGAAGGGCAAATTGAATCAATAGACGGCGATAAAATTAGTGCTAAAATGTACAATCCAGACTCTGACCAATGGGGCATTCTTCATTTTGCCCTAAATGATATTGACAAAACTGAACACAAAAATGTTTTTGAAGGCTCAGCGCTTAACGTATTTATTGGCAAGGAACGAATAAATGGAACAGACCGCAAAGCGAAGAGATTTATTTTCAGGAAATTTTTATATGATACAAAAGTTATTAATAGCATATTAGAAAGCATGTATGACAACCCTATTTCTCAAATCACAACTGAACTGTAATTAATTCACTTTGCTAAAAACTACACTTTGCGGCTTGCCAAATGGCTTTGGGGAGTGTATCATTATAGAGCTTCCAGATGACAAAATTGGGATAATTGATTGCTGCACTATGGACCAACATATTGATAGTTGCATTCCTTTAGAATACCTAGAAAAAAAAGGTCTCGATTTTGAAAAAGTAGAATTTATTCTAATAACACATTTTCATCAAGATCACTATCGGGGCATATCACATTTAATTAAAAAATGTTTATCTGCAAGAGTTCTGGTCAGCAAAGCAGTAATAAATCTGCGATTTGAGTTTCTAATTAAGTATTGCGCTAACTTACCTTACAGAAAAAACCCATTCAAAGAATTTCAAACAATCTGCGATTCTGTAGCTGAAAATAAACGAAAATTAATTTCTGTAAAAGCTGGAGATGTTTTGATAACAAATTCGGATTATACTATTTCTGCATTATCTCCAAGTGATGATGATTTAAGTTATATGGACTCAGTTTACAAAAGGCATAACGATAAAATTTCTGACAGTAAAAATGGTGCTACTTCTTATATACCAACAGGGGCAAAATTCAACTTTCAATCTGTAGTTCTTCTTTTAGAGTATAATAGCGAAAACTATTTATTCGGTGCGGATATGGAATATGGCAAGAAGGGTACTGGGCTTGAGCCTATATTAGCAAATCTCATTAATAAGAATAAAACGATTGCAAAGTTTAAACTTCCTCATCATGGCTCGAACAGTTCTTATGACTATGACCAATATAAAAGACTAACCAATGAAGAATCAATATTCACTCTTACGCCGTATTGCAAATCAAGGCTCCCTAGACAAAGTGCTATAAACAATCTATTAAATCATACAAAAGAGATATTTGGCACATCAAAGTGCAAAGACAAAATCTTGAAGTTGCCCGCAAAGCAGGCCGAACACTTTAAGGATGTTGGAATTGATTTTGAGTTAATTGATTCAAAATCATTTGGAGAAGTGATAATAGAAAATTCTAATGTTAGTTTTACTGGTACTGGTCATAAATATTAACACCAGCTATTCGATATGTTTCACAGCTGATTGAAGTTTAAGCGAAGCGATAATTCCAATCTGTATTTACAAATTAATTGTAATAGACTTTAATTGTTACATCTAAGTCGTCATCGAATTCAATAATACTTTCAATAAATGATTTGTGGTCTGAATCTAAAATCTTATGAACTACATCAGTTTCAATAGCGGGTACATATCCAATAAGCTTAGAGTTACCTAATACCTTAATTGCATTTTCATCAACCCGTCTGGGCGTAGTTTGCAACTACGCTTTTATATCTTATATTGAAGTGAAGATACGATCTACACCTAGTTGGGTAAGTACTCTATTCAATAATTGGGTCTGGCTCTATAATTTGAACAGTCCCACTTTTTTCTTTTCTAAAACGAACAACTTCTTTATTATCCTCCCGAATTACTATATCGGCATATAAGTATTTGAAATCACGCCCCTTTCTTCCATACTTATCTAAAACTTCAGTTATTATACTATGAGTCTCATAACCAATCCTAAAATTACAATCATCAGGTTTGGCATAATAAGCATGATACTTGCCGTAATAACCATCATTGTCACTAACATCGCTCCAATAACCAAAAATAATATCTTCGTAATCACTCAAATAAGTTTTTATTAAAGGATGCTCAAAGCAAAAACGAAAATATTTAAAATCTTCATCATAATTCTTCTTCTCGTTCCACTCTTCTTGTTCCATCTGCTCTAACCTAAGTCTACTGCGCTCTTCTCTTTTTAATTTAATTTTTAATTCTTCTTTTTTAATTTCTTGGTCAATCTCAATTTCGCGTTTCAAATCAATCTCTAAATCCAGTATATTTTCGAGAAAATAGCTCTTTTCATATTTCAAAAATGTCTTTTCTATTGACGGAACGTATCTTAAAATTCCATCTTCAAAATCTATAAAGAGGTTAGAATTTTTTCCATATTCACATTCTTTCCATTTATCAAACTTGGTTGTGCATGGAAACTTCGAATTATGCTCAATTATACTAGTAAAATGCTCTATCGACCATAGCGTAAAGTCTATTACTAAATAAGGAATCAATCCATATTTCAAATGAGCACTATACCTCGAATCCATTTCATCTAAGCCGACAGATAAAGTGTGCTGAAACTCTATTGCTAGACTCTCTACAACACTATCTATTCTATGAACTTCATCATCTACCATAATAGATTTTTCATATGACCTAAATCCATATCTCTCTGAGCCGTACAGGTTTTCAATTTTATCATATTGCCACTCTCTATGCCATTCGCTTAATTCATTATCACGTTTGTCATCTTGTATTACCAGTTTCCTTCTAATATAAGGATTTCCCTTACGCATAACTGAAACGAAAATTGTATCGCAATGGTCATACCATACTCCTTTCATTGGAACACATTCTGAATAATTCTGAACTTTTATTATTTCTCTAGACATAAATACTCAACAAATGTATTTAAACATTACATAATCAGTTTGCGTATCTAAAGGCTGCTTGGAGTTTAAATGGCGAGTAACCAATAATTCCAGAATACATCCAATCCTTTGCTTAGCGTTCTTGTGCTTTATTTAAAACTATAATCAATTAAAACCGCAATGGAATAGCTTGCATATTCATCTATCTTTGAAAGGAATGATACCGTTTTGGCTTTATCATGTCGCATATTTTCTTTCAGAAAACATGCTCCGATAAAGCTCGCACGGCATTTACCACTGTAAAATTTTTAATTGACTACGTCATTTAAAAATTACATTGGTATGATAAATAAATTGAGGGCTTTTTCTATACCCGTCTGGGCGTAGTTTGTAAAACGCTTTTATATCAACTAGCATTAGCTTCTTGCTCGCTTAAGCTATAGCTTGGAATAGGATTTGGTTTATATTTGAGTAAGCGCCTTTCACTTATTTAAAAGCAAGCATGAAAATAACTTTATACTTTACTATACTTTGTTTGGTCTTGGGTTCTTGTAAATCATCAACTGATACTACAGACCAACGAGCTGGACAATTTTTCGATTATGACGCCATAGATTATTACCATTCAGATTTATACGAAGAGAGTCTAGAAATAAGTGAAAACAAATCCAAATCAGCAATAGACTCCATTAAATATGGTATAGTTTTAGGAGATATCCCAGACAGTATTTCAGACGTAGCTTTTATAGACAAGCTTGAGAAAGTTGGATACAATAAAGTAAGCGTTGACGAATCCTTCTTTCACGGTATTGATACAGTATTTAGGTCGAGGCCGTGTTTAGTATCAAGTGCTTCAGCCTGTATTTATGTATATAATGATATACTTATTTTTAAAAAGGAAGGCAAGGTAATAGGTACAGCTAAAATTTGCTTCGGTTGCGGAGCGCACCAAATAAAAGGTACCGAAGTGGGCACATACTCTTTTGGGCAATGCGGAGGCTACGATGCGCTTGAAAAAACACTGAAACCACTAGCGCAAAATTAAGTCTTGAGCCAAGTGCGTAAGTCACGCCTTGCGTGATGCGACTACCCCCGTCTGGGTGTAGTTTGTAACTACACCCTTATATCTTTCGTACAACGCAAATACAAAAAATATGAAGGCGTAGATGCAATCTACTGTTGTCCGGTAAAGATTTAAATTAGAAAAAAAATAAGAGAGGTTTTACCCTCTCTTAGTAGTTTCGTTTATA
>ENA-ORXM01000493-ORXM01000493.1-marine-metagenome-genome-assembly--contig:-NODE-493-length-70020-cov-4.199806_pt1 | contig 70020 bp, 64 predicted proteins | sample MGYA00237867_ERZ511480 | MGnify/ENA primary metagenome ERZ511480 (study PRJEB26309, sample SAMN06266103) | marine metagenome | isolation source: Algal blade | place: United Kingdom:Sidmouth, United...
GTGTTTGCCTCAGAAACATCTGGCATTCAAAACGCCGCCATGCGCTTTGACGTGGAGAAGTTGCAGCCGACCTATCAGCTTACGGTGGGTCAGCCTGGGCGAAGCTACGCCCTCTCGATTGCCGAGCGTATCGGCTTGCAGCCGGACTTACTAGGGCGTGCCTCAGACATTTTAGGACCCAAAGGGGAGAAGCTCGAGTCCCTTTTAGAAACACTCGAGTCGCAGCGCCTCCGCTTAGAAGAACAAGTGCAAGAGGCTGAAGCTGCGCGTGATGAAGCGGTGAGCGAGGCCGACCTGTTGCGGCAACAAATTGAAAGTTTGCGTAGCAAAGAAGACGCCGTGATTGCCGCCGCCGCCGAACGCGCCGAGGAAATGGTGCAAGAGACCCTGCAACAAGCAACCAAGCTGCGCCGCACCGCCACCACCAATCCCGAAGGGCGCTCACAAGCGCTGGAAAGTTTGCAAGAACTCCGGCGCGAGGTTAAAGAAAAAGCCGAACCTGCACGTCCTAAACAAGCGCAGCGCCCTAAGAGTCGTTTGCAACCTGGCGTCACAGTACACGTCGAGGACTACGGCGCAGATGGGCCTATTCTCGAGGTTCGGGGTGATGACGTCGTGGTGCAACTCGGGCTGCTAAAAGTCGAGGTTTCCAAACGCAGTGTGCGCATTGTCAAAGAAGACCCCAAACCCAAAGTCAAAACAGCTTCGGGAAGCTTTGCGGCACCTGCGCGGTTCGACAATGAACTCAACATTCGCGGTGAAAGGGTCGACCCCGCCCTCGAGAAACTGCGCGATTTCATTCTCGAGGCTAAAAGCCTCAAGGTGCCGAGCATCAGAATTTTGCACGGTAAGGGCACAGGTGCGCTGCGAGACGCGGTTCGCAACTATGTAAAAAACGAACGCCTAATTGAGCGCTACGAAGACGCGGTGCCCTATGAGGGTGGGCACGGGGTTACGGTAGCCTACCTCCGCTCATAATAAAACTCGTAGAGGATTGCATGATGAAGGAAGAAAAGTTAGCTTGGCTCGAGAGAACATGGCTACTTGAGCTGCCTATTCACATTCAAGAGATGGCGCAAGGCTATAACAACGGAGTTCAGCTTGTAAAGACGGGCGATAGCAAAAAATTTGTGCTTAAAACCTACCGTAACGTGGATACGCGGAGGCTTGATACCGAACACGCTCTCACCTTAGCTTTGGCGCAGATACCGCTACCTTTTTCTGCACCTGCACCATGTAAGACACAACATGAAACGACCCTCGAGGTTTTCGAAACTGAGAATTATTCCTTGTGGCCGTTTGTTAAAGGTGAACCGGCGCGTTCTGGGTTGGCGCAGGCGGCATCGGTGGGAGAAGCCGTAGCCCTACTGAGTCAGGCACTGGCTAAGGTTGACGTTGGAGATGTGGCTTTACCTCCCACTTACGGTGACTTTTCAGCTATTCACCCTGCTGTTGCTGACCCCTTGGACGCTCTTGTCAACTTACCCAGAACCAAAGCTGAAAAAGCTTATCTGCACACAGTTATTTCAGACGTGCTTGAGCGTACGCCTAGGTATTACGCGCAGTTGCCTAGACAACTCATTCACGGTGACTTTATTCGTGGCAACTTACTGGTACAGGACGATAAGGTGAAAGCTGTTCTAGACTTCGAATTTGCAACCTTCGACCTGCGCGCGCTCGACTTAGCAACAGCACTTTTTTCTTGGTCAGCAGGGTTTAGAAACGATGAGATGGGCTGGCGCATTATCGACAAACTAGGCCAGCGCTACGTTTCTAAGCGCAACCTAAGCATTGACGAATGCGAGGCACTACCTGACCTCATCCGCCTGAGATTGGTGGTTTGGTTGACCTATTTCATAGGACGTTACATGCAAGCTGAATCAACTCGAGACGCTATTATTACTGACGCCTTATTCATAGAAAAATCTTTTCGTTGGATAGATGCGAACGCTCAGCGCTTGGTAACTACAGCAAAGCAGTGGTAGTGAAAAGACCTCAAAATATATTGCACAGCATCCCTTATACTTCGAGCAATGGATTTAAACGTTCCTAGCCTCAAGCAAGCTGAAACCCTACTACTCGAGGCTGAGAAACTTAATCCTGGTCCGTGGGTGGCGCACTCGAGAAACGTCGCCCAAGCCGCAAAACTTATTGCTGAACACCACCCGACCCTCAACGCTGAGGTCGCCTATATCTTTGGATTGCTTCACGACATTGGGCGGCGTGAAGGGGTAACGGGGATGCGGCATGCGCTCGACGGGTATAGATTTTTAGACGGGCTTGGTTACAGTGACGCAGCTAGAATTTGTCTAACCCACTCGTTTCCCTATCAGTCTATTTTGACAAGTTCGGATTGGGATGTAGGTGAAGAGGACCTCGAGTTCGTCCAAAACTACATCAACAAAATCACCTATGATGATTACGACAAACTCTTACAACTCTGTGACTGTCTGGCCGTACCCCAAGGATTTTGCCTTATAGAAACACGTATTGTGGACGTTGCACTGCGTTACGGGGTGAATGAATATTCAGTGCGGAAATGGCAAGCCTTCATGGATTTGAAAACGTATTTTGAGGATGGCATCGGTGCTTCTATTTACGCTCTCTTACCTGGCATTGTCGAAACCACCTTTGGTTTCAAAAACGCTTGATCCGTGATAACACACTCAGCCCTATTTAGAATCTATAGATGTAAAGATGCGACGTCTAAATTCAGAAACAGGCTTTGAGAGGTAAAGGTTTAACAGTATGCCCCAGTCTTATCTGAGTCCACTCGAGCTTATGCAACGGCACATTGAAGCTTTGTATACTCATGATGAAAATAAGCGAATCGTTGCGGTCAATCAGTGGGATGGCGGGGTTGCGCCGCGTTTTTTTCTGGGTAGAACCTCAGTGGGAAATGCATGGCGGTTTCGGGCAGATTTACCCGCTGACCTTGCTAGCAAGCTTGAATATTTATGCCTCGAGGAACCAGAGAATTTAAAGCAAGAACCTCGCCATAAAGACAAGTACATTCAATTATTATCCGCACATCTACCTATCAAGCAAGTATGGCAGGGTCCAGCCTACGGGTGCTCTAAACCTGTGAAGCCGTCCCCGCCCTTCCTACAAATCACGGAAGAAAATGCGTATCTTCTTCGGGGAGGGTTTGAAGACTGGTTGCTTGACGTACCCCATAGGCAGCCCTTCATGGCAGTTCTCGAGGATGACCACGCCGTTTCTATTTGCTCGAGTGTTCGTATTACAGAGCTAGCGCATGAAGCGGGTGTTGAAACCCTAACTGCTTACCGCCGTCAAGGCTACGCTGCGAACGTCGTGGCAGGCTGGGCGAATACTCTATTAAAGAAGAAGATTATCCCTCTTTACAGTACATCCTGGGATAACGTTGCCTCACAGAAGCTTGCGAAAAAACTTGGCTTTTCACAGTTCGGCACAGATTTCTATATCACTTAAACCTTGCGCAGTGACAAGCTTTTCTTATAATCTGATGCGTTTGCCGCCACCCTTATTCCGCGACTTGAAAATAAGCCGAATCGGCACCTCGGCAAAGCCCAAATCCTCACGGATACGGTTAAGTAGGTACTGCTCATAAGGGCGCGTTACGAACTTTTCATTGTTGACGCTTATGACAAAAGTCGGCGGCGCAATATCGGCCTGCGTGGTGTAGAACATTTTGAGCGGTTTGCCTTTGAAGTTGGGCGGTGCTTGACGCTGCGTCCAAATATCTATCCAGGCGTTCATCGCGCCGGTTGACACGCGCTTACGAGCGGTGTCATACACGCGGATAGCCACGGCGAGCAGTTCGTGTAAGCCGTAGTCAGTTACGGCGCTCGTATAAACTTTGGGTGCGTGGCGCAGGTGGGAAAGCTGCTGCGCAATGTCGCGTTCGAATTCTTTGAGTTGCTCGTCGGTCACCAAATCCCACTTATTAATCGCCAGCACGACGGGCTTGCCTGCCACCATTGCCACATTGGCAAGGCGCATTTCGTGGTCGCCTAGCTCGAAGGGGTCAACGACCAAAACAGCGACGTCAGCCCTGCTAATGGCCTCCTCACTGCGCACTTTGGAATAGTATACAATGTCTCCTGACGGTTTGCGGCGAATGCCAGCGGTATCGATAAGGACAAAGGGGCGTCCAGCAAAGGTAAATTCGACATCTACCGTGTCCCTAGTTGTGCCGGGATGGTCGGCGACAATGACCTCTTCATGACCAACAAGCGCGTTGAGGATGCTCGACTTACCCACGTTCGGTCTGCCGATAATCGCCACGCGCACCGTTTCTTCTTCGGGCAGGTCGTTCTCTTCGGGGATGCGCCCTAAAATCAAATCAATCAACTCAGCCGTGCCCCGTGCGTGTTCAGCGGCGGTTGGATAGGGGTCGCCAAAACCTAAAGCATACAGTTCAAAAAAGTTCGCGTCCTCTTCGTGGCGGGGGTCGTCAATTTTGGTAGCCACGAGCATAATCTCTTTCTTTAGCGTTCTAAGCCACTCGGCAACTTCATAGTCAGCCGCGGAGAGGGAGGCTCGTCCGTCCACTGCCAGTAAAATCAAGTCAACGTCTTTAAGTGAGACTTCAATGCGGCGTTTAATCGCCTCTTCCCACTCGTCACCTGACCAAAGGCCACCTGTGTCGAGCAGGGTAAAACTTTGGCCTAAGTCGTTTTCGACCTTGGCAGTTTTTACGTCTCGGGTAACCCCGGGCACGTCAGCGACAATCGCTTCGCGGCGGCCCACCAGGCGGTTAAATAAACTCGACTTGCCCACATTGGGCCGTCCCACAATGGCAACTTTAGCCAAGATGCTCGCCTCCTTTGACAGCGTAACCATTTGCCCAGTCGTGCGCCGCCATCCTGGGTTTGTTAGGGGGCTGAACTGTTTTTATTAAGAGGGCGCCTTCGCCAGCAGCTACCTTAATACCCTCTTTTGAAACCGTGATTACCTTGCCAGGTTTACCCTGTCCAAGTGTAGGCTCGAGCCCATGAACTTTGAGCGTTGTGCCTTTATAAATTGTCCAGCTACCCGGCCATGCGTAGACCCCGCGAAAACGGTTATGGATTTGCTCGGCGCTCTTGCCCCAGTCAATCTGACCATCCTCTTTTGAGAGCATCGGCGCGTGCGTTGCCTCATTTTCATCTTGAGATTCACAGGGTAACTCGCCTTTTTCGAGCAACTCGAGCGCCTCGAGAATAGCGGCGCTGCCAAGATCGGCAAGTTTGTCAAATAGGGTCAAGCTCGTGTCATCAGATTTAATAGGAAGTTTCTTGACGTGTCTGACGGGACCCGTGTCCAGCCCGACCTCAGTTTGCATAATGCTGATACCCGTTTCGGTTTCGCCGTTTATAAGCGCCCACTGAATCGGCGCTGCGCCTCGGTACTTCGGGAGGAGGCTGCCGTGGACGTTTAAAAAGCCGTGTCTGGGAAGCTCGAGTAAACTCTTCGGAAGAATTTTGCCATAAGCAGCTGTAACTGCGACATCTAAATCCAACTTTTTTATGAGGTCGTGAAAAGCCTCATTGTTTTTGAGGCGCTTGGGTTGCTCGAGTTTCAACCCCAACTGTTTTGCTTCAGTAGCAGCAGGGGGAGAGGTGACTTTGTGACCGCGCCCCACAGGTTTATCAGGTTGGGTGACGACGAGTGCAACCTTATGGCGCTGATTCAAAGCTTGCAGCGTCGTTGCAGCGAACCCGGGCGACCCGAACAGTGCGACGCGCATTAGCGTATAAGGACGGGTGCGTCCTTGTGCTCTTTCAAAAAGGCTTTGGCGTCGCGCTGCATCTGGGCAATTTCACCGCGGTACTCAGCTATAAACGCCTTGCGGCGTGTTTCGGGTAGATGGTCGAAAAAGATAACGCCCTCGAGGTGGTCATATTCGTGCTGAATGACCCAGGCAAAATGTCCCTCGGTGTCAAGCTCATGCCAATTGCCCAGAACATCTTGAAAGCGTACACGCAGACCGTTGTCGCGCTCCATGTCTTCTACAAAGATGCCAGGCAGACTGAGGCAACCGTCAACGCCTAACTGGCGGCCCTCTATTTGGCTCAGCTCTGGGTTAATCATGACATGCTCTTTTATAACGCCCCAGCGCTCGCGTTTTTCGGCTATCGTTTGGGGTGGCGGGGCGTCTTCGCTTTCGTCTGCATCCTCATCTTTATGGGCTTCTACGGCGATGAACATACGTTTGGGGATGCCGATTTGCGGCGCGGCTAAACCGATGCCGTTGTGGTGGTACATCGTTTCGACCATGTCATCAGCAAGCTGCGCTAGGGTGTCATCGAATATCGTCACCGGGCTCGCCGTCTTGCGTAGAATCGGGTCGCCGTACAGTCGAATTGGGTGAATCATTAGAATCTCCGTCAGAGGGGGTGGGCGGCGCGCTTAGGGTCAGCTGCGCGGTCACTGTCTCGAGCGCGGCTACACCTTCGGGCAGCTCGGGCACAACCTCTAGAGTATACTCGCCCGCCGCTAGTTGGGCCGTAGCCACATCTACGCTGCCATTTACAGACGTTAAATCGTCCAGACTTTCTTTAGTACCCGTGACGTTCAAGGTTTCTTGGGACGGCTCAAACGCCCCCAGTTCAAACGGTGCGACCTCTGGTTGTGCAATCTCAATCGGCACGGTTTTAAGGTGCATGACAGGTGTTTCGATAAGTTCCACCGTTACTGTCGCCGGCTCTAAACTAAGGGATGCGTCCGTAACCGGCTGCCCCGCCTCGTCAACCGCAAAAAGCTGTACGGTTTGCTCGTCTTCACTGCTTTGGGCAGTACCTACAACGCTCGTAACGCGTTCTACCACTGAGTTGAGACCCCTCACGATGACCGATTCTGACGAAAAGCTAGGGTTGAGTAGGTCATCGATGTTGCCTTCACCGAGCAGGGCAACTTGAACTGAGACCGTTTTCGTTACTACTGATTCGACGGTGCCGCTCACTTCCTGCGGCGTGTACTCTTTCAGTTCGATGCCTCGAGGCACCAAAATATCTATGGGTTGTTGGTAGTCACCTGTAATATCGGTCAAATCAAGGGTTGCATTCAAACGCTCGGTTCTAAGGTTGTCAACAAGGTTACTCGGCCCAGAAATCGATACGCTTACCACGCTCGGATAGCCGCTGGCCGTCTCATTGTCGGACAAACCTTCGATCTCGAGGGGAACAATGAGACCGCGTTGAGAAATATTCGTATCGTTAACGTTGACAGAAAACCACACGAAGACCGCGAGAATAAGCGCCCCTAATTTCTGCGGCCAACGGTTGAACAGGTCACTAGCTTTCACCGTAAACCTCGCTTAAAACGTTAAGAACATCGGCGGGGGCAATATCAGTTTTGAGCACACCGTTTTGCGCCACGCTCACGGTCCCGCGTTCTTCGCTCACCACAATGACAAGTGCGTCGCTGACCTCTGACAGGCCTAGCGCCGCCCGGTGGCGTGTCCCGTGTTTCACCGACCAGCCCTCGTTCTTGTCTGACAGGGGAAAAATAGCAGCGGCGTAGACAATCCGGTCATCCTTAATGATAACGCCGCCATCGTGCAGCGGACCCTTGGAGTCGAAAATAGTTTGTAACAGTGCAGAGGTGACAGGCGCATTTAGCGTAGTCGCGCTCTGCCCGTACTCGAGTAGCGGCGTTTGCCCCTCAATGGCAATAAGCACGCCGCGCCGCTGGGTAGCAAGTTCACGCACCGCCGTCATAATCTCCTGAATGGGGTCGCCTGACGAACCCTGGGAACGCCGCCCGCGCCCAACGCGCTCGAGTGCCTGACGCAATTCGGGTTGAAAAACAACCACAACCGCCAAGAAGGCAATCGGCGCGACCTGGTTAAAAAGCCAACTGGTCGCGTCGAGCTGAAAAAAGTCAGCCAAAAACCATAGGAGCGCCAGCACCCCCAGGCCTCTAAAAACATTCCACGCTCTCGAGCCGATCAGCAGTTTATAAATCTGATAAAGCAAAATCGCAATAATGATGACGTCGAGCGCGTCAATCGGTTGAAAGTCAAACAGCGTTAGCAAGGACAAAAGCCTCCGAGCACGTTAGTTGTGAATAGAACTCTATTCGCGGTGTAAACAGCCTAGTTTAAGATATCACAAGCACACTGGGCGCTTAACTTTTTCACGTACAAGTCTACCTGTCACTTAGTGAGTTTTGTTATGACCTTGACAAACCTCTGTCTATAAGAGTTTAATAGACCTTCGAGCGGGACTTACCCTGTTGGGTTAATGAACGCATGTATAGGCGCGTAGCTCAGCGGGAGAGCACCACACTGACACTGTGGGGGTCGGCAGTTCAATCCTGCCCGCGCCTACCAACTAAAAAAATAGGATGTATGTAGAGTCTTGGTAAATATTGAGGCTCTACATATTTTGTGCCATGGGAATAACAGTCAAGTACAGCTCCAAACGCCAATGTGATGCTGCCTTTTAACTTGATGTGTAGCTAGCACATACAAACCGTTAGCATACAGGTTTAATGTTAAAAACTTAAACATAGCTTGTGAGAGGAGACTAGGGTGGAAGAGTATAGAACTTTTTGGCGACGTTTCTGGGCAGGTGTTATTGATTCGCTTGTCCTATGGGGAGTCTTTTATATTCCAGGACGCTTTGATGACTATTTTTCCTCGCCTGAACGTGGCGCCGCAACCATTATCTTCTGGTCACTGCTTCTAAGTGTCTTAACGCTGGCTTACACTATCGTTTTACATGCCCGCTACGGTCAAACCATCGGCAAGATGGTGGCTAAAGTGAAAGTCTTGGATGTCGAAGAAACCGCCCTACCGACCTATAGGCAAGCTGTCTTGAGAGATATCGGGGTGATTGCGTTTCACGTCTTGAGCGTTGTACTGTTAGCGGCTGCTATTTTCAACGGCACCTACACGAATGATTTGGCGGCGGTAGACCCTGAATCCGTGACGATTCCCTGGTATGAGGTGGTTGTGGGTCTGGCAGGCTTTGCTTGGTTTGTCTTGGAAGTTGTCACGATGCTGTTTAACAAAAAACGACGGGCGTTGCACGACTTTATCGCGGGTACGGTTGTTGTTAAAACCTCAGAGCATGACATCTGAGGTTTGTGAATAAATGTTGAATAAGGACACCCACTGGAGCAAAGCATAATAATCTAAACAGAGAACTTAAAAGGTGGGTGTTCACTAATCAGGCAAATGAAATGTGCCATCTATGTGCCAAGCCTGAAAGAACATCTCTTACAATATTAGGACAAGTAGACTCTAAGTCCACCCAGCCTCGACAATATTGCTGATATCGAGCGCGTAAAGCTGCCGACCATTACCGTCGTGGGCCGAATCGATAATAACAGTGCGCCCGTCTTGACTCGAGCGCGGGTGCAGGTCGCAGCGCCACTCGCCCATGTAGGCGGGCGGCGCATAAAAACGGCCTAGCTCGACGCGTTTTTGACTGGGCACGTGGTAGAGATACAGTTCTTGAAAACGGTCACTCAGGGGATAGGTGTCGTTCAAAATCCATTCGTTGTCGGTGTTTGGCAGGTACGTATTATGTCCGTTATAAACCATAATGCCGTGCCCGACAGCCTCGACTTGCGACGTCTTATCTTTAAAGAGGTAAAACGCTTCTAAGTCTTTACCACTCGGTTTGGCCCAGGCACAAATGTGCTCGGGGTCGCGCCAGATGAAGTGCGACATTTTGTCGCCATCATCCAAACAGTAGAGGTCGCTGCCGTCTTTGTTGACCGTGAACATGCGTGTGTGAAAAGACGTCTCGTGCGTTTTGTTCGCGTCGCGCCAGCGGTGTAAGAAGATAAAGCGTTCGCTGTCTGGGCTGACCAGCAGGTGGTTGAACCAGTGGTAGCCATCTGAAATGTCTTGGCCTTGAAAGGGAACGGCAGCGATCTCTGCTAGAGAAAGCAGGTCGTGGCGTTCGCCCGTATTAAGCTCGAGGCGGTAAAGATAAACATCTTCGGGAACTTTTTCAGGTGTGCCGACGTTTTCTACCGCGTAGCCGTAGCCGGGGCGCATCGCTTGAATGCGGCGAAAGTCAGTACCGACTGCGTAGCGGCCATCGGGGCTAAGTGCGTAAATAGGATGCGCTAAGCGGCGACACTCGCCTGTTTCGACGTTTAGAATTTGGGAGATGAAGCTGTCACCTTCGCGGTCATTCCAGATGACCTCACGACTCGAGCCAGGTAACCACTGCAACATACAGCCTTGCTGCCAGCCCCAGGCCGATGAGCTTCCTAGGTCACGCCATTTATCATTTTCCTGTATGTCAATAAGTCCAATGCCAATTGTGTCGTCCACACGCGGCGTGCGGTGTTCAAAATCGACTTCCATTGCCAAAACGTAGCGCTCGCTCGAGTCGACCTGTTCTTTATCGTAATAGCCAAACCAGTGATGCTTTGGGCCGTGGGCGAGTTGGCGGATGGGAACGTAGGCTTCGAAGTTGTCGTGCATTTCGGTTCCTTTCGGGCGTAAAGTTTTTACAGCGTTCAATTGTGACTTTCGTAAGGCTCACAGCCGTGCGACCCTACATCAAGCTGCTCATTCTCTTTTCAATGCTTCAAGCGGCAGGTTGATCAATCCCGCCCAGCGTAAGCTCATCGGCGTAGTGGCAACTGACCTCTTGCCCCTGCGCAATTGCACGAAGTTGAGGGGTTTCCTGAACACAGCGTTTGCCGTCGCTAAATGCGCAGCGCGGCGCAAAGGGGCAGCCTTGTCCGGGGACGGCGTAAGGATCAGGAATCGAACCGCGAATCGCGCTTAGTCGGTGCCCCTTTTGTTTCTCTCCAAGTCGCGGAATCGAGTGTAGCAGGGCGTGCGTATAGGGATGTTTTGGGGTGTAAAAAAGAGCGTCTACCGGAGCTGTTTCAACAACCTTGCCCAAGTACATAACAATGACATGCTCGGTCATCTGAGCAATAACGCCCAGGTCGTGGGTAATAAATAAAATAGCCATACCCAGTTCCGTTTGTAAGCGCCGCATGAGCGCTAGAATCTGTGCTTGTGTGGTCACATCAAGTGCGGTGGTAGGCTCATCAGCAATGAGTAGTGTGGGTTTGCAGGCCAGCGCCATAGCAATCATGGCTCGTTGACGCATACCGCCGGATAGCTGGTGCGGATAGCGCTTAATGATGTCGTCTGGACGCGGCATCCCCACGAGGCGGAGAGCTTCAGTTGCGTCTACCTGCGCTTCGTCTTTTGTCTTGCCCTGATGCAGCATAAGCGCTTCACCAATTTGATTCCCGATTGTGTGAACGGGGCTAAGTGAGGTCATGGGTTCTTGAAAAACCATCGAAATCTCTGCGCCGCGAATACTACGAATGGTTTTGCCGCGTCCGTCGAGCTGAGCTAAGTCGACGACCTCAGTACCTGTCGGGGTTTGACGGTGATAGCGCAGTTCTCCTTCGACAATGCGCCCTGGCGGCGGCACAATGCGCAGAATCGAACGCGACATGACCGACTTGCCCGACCCGCTCTCACCCACAATGCCCAGCGTTTGACCACGGTGCAAGGTAAAGCTTGCGCCGTCCACAGCGCGCACCGTACCCTGGTCGAGCTTGAAATGCGTTTTCAAGTTTTTGACCTCGAGAAGAGGGGACATAGCTGCTTCGCTCATAGGTGCTCCCCTAAAGAGATTGAGAAGTAAAAGGTGTGAAGGGAGTTAATCCTAAACTTAAACTTCAATCTTAAATCTTCACCCTTAAATTGCTTCATCCAATTCCCTCGAGTTCGAGTTCTTCTGCGCGGTGGCACCTTACCCAGTGGCCTGGGTGCAGCTCGCGGAGTTCCGGCTGCTCCTTTTTACACTGGTCGATGCAGTAAGTGCAGCGCGGGTGAAAGTAGCAGCCGCTCGGCACATTAGCGGCGTCAGCAACGTCGCCCTCTAAAACCTTAAGCTCGGTGTTGGCTCTAGGGTCCGGCTTTGGAACAGCTAACATTAGGGCTTCGGTGTACGGGTGCAGCGGGCGCCTGTACAGGTCATCGGTGGTGGCAAGTTCGACAATTTGACCAACGTACATTACCGCAATGCGGTCACAGATATGTTCCACCACACTCAGGTCGTGAGCGATAAAAAGATAGGTCAGACCCAGGCGCTCCTGCAAATCTTGCATAAGGTTCAAGACCTGCGCCTGTACCGATACGTCGAGCGCTGACACGGGCTCGTCACAAACAATGAGTTTCGGCTCTAAAGTTAGCGCCCTGGCAATGCCGATGCGTTGGCGCTGCCCACCTGAAAAGGCGTGGGGGTAGCGGTTCATGTGCTCGGCGCGCAAACCAACGAGTTGTAACAGGGTGGCGACGCGCCGCTCAACCTCTTTACCCCTAGCAACGTTGTTAACGATTAGCGGCTCGCCGATAAGCTCGAGTAGCGTCATGCGCGGGTTAAGTGACCCAAACGGATCTTGAAAAATCATCTGAATATCGCGCCGATAAGCTTTTAGTTCAGCCGCGCCCAGATGTGCCAGGTCAACGGCTCCTTGCTGTTTATCACCTTGGTACAAAATAGCCCCGCCAGAGGGCTCGTAGGCGCGGACGATGCAGCGCCCGAGTGTGGTTTTGCCGCAGCCCGACTCACCTACAAGTCCAAAAGTCTCACCGTGCTCGACCTTAAAGTTGATGCCGTCGACAGCCTTGACCACCTGTTTCTGACGCGACAGAAAACCTTTGCGCACTGAAAAGTGTTTTTTCAGGTCTTGTACTTCTAATAAGGGCGTTGTCATTAAAATCCTATTTCGAGAAGGGGTCGGCGGCGTCACGCGCCCCGTCACCCACGAAGTTAAACGCTAAGACCACGGCGATAATACAAAGCGCCGGACCAATCCACATCCACGGATAAAACTGTATAACGAGGTTTTTTTGCGCTTCTTGTAACAGTACACCCCAACTGACCACCGGCGCTTTCAGTCCCACGCCCAAAAAGCTAAGCGCCGTTTCACCGATAATGATGCTGGGAATTGCCAGGGTAATCGTGACAATCACGTAACTCATAATATTGGGAATGAGGTGCTTTAGAATAATGCGCCACTGGCTACTACCGTAAACCTTTGCCGCCATGACAAAGTCCTGCTCGCGCACTGCTAAAAATTTACCGCGCGCGACCCGTGCTGTCGTGGTCCAGGAAATCAGTGACAAGACGACAAGAATAGCAAAGTACTGCTGCACAGGCCCCCAGTTACGCGGTACTGCGGCGGCTAAACCCAACCAAAGCGGAATGGTGGGGATGGCGATAATCGCCTCGATAATGCGCTGAATAACGTTGTCGACAACGCCGCCATAAAGCCCAGAAATGCCACCAATTACAAGCCCCAAAACGAGGCTTAGAAAAACCGAAATCAGCCCAACGGTCAGCGAGATTTGGGCGCCGAAAATGAGCCTCGAGAACAGGTCTCTACCCAAGTTATCCGTACCCGCCAGGTGAGCTTGGGCGTCACCAAAGCCGAACAGATGAAGGTTTGCCGGAACGAGCCCTAAGATTTTATAGGGCTCACCCTTGACAAAAAAACGAATGGGGTGCAGCTCTTCACGGTTCGGTTCGTATATAGGCCGCAGCGTTTCTAAGTCTCTAGACATGTCCAGGCCATAGACAAACGGGCGCAGGTGGAAACGGCCTTCGCTGTCAACCCACCGCAAGGTTTGCGGCGGTGAGTACAGGCTGCGCGTGCGCTCAGCTGGGGCGTAAGGCGCAAAGAAGCCCGCAAAGGCCGTCACGACGTAGGCGCCTAGCAGAAAAATACCTGAGACAACGGCGACCTTATGCCGCCTGAACTTCCACCACATAAGCCGCAGGGGCGAAACGGCCTGACCCACGCCGTCGGTTCCGTCGGCTACGACGTCACCGTCTCTTAAGTCAGTAATAGCGTCTTTATAAAGAAGCTCAGCCGCTTCAGGATTCAGCGTATCGTGAGGGGTTGCCGGGTCGCGGCTCGTGGCGGGTTCCGGGCGCTTGTTGGTGTCGTCCACCTTACTGCGTCCTTATGCGAGGGTCGGCGAGAACAAGCAAAATATCAGATATAAAGGTTCCGATGACCGTGAGTAAACTCAAAATTAAAATAATTGAGCCTGCCAAAAACATGTCTTGAGACAGGAGGGCGTTTAACAGTAGCGGTCCCGTCGTGGGTAAGTTCAAGACAATAGCAGTGATAGCCGTGCCTGAAATAAGTGCGGGCAGGGTAAAGCCAATTGTACTCAGCACGGGACTAATAGCAACCCGCACCGGATATTTGAAGATAAGCTGCCACTCGGCTAAGCCTTTGGCTCGAGCTGTTTCGACGTAGGGCTGGTTGAGTTCATCTAAAAGCATCCCGCGCATAACCCGGATAGTGCCCGCTGTACCCGCTGTACCGACCACCAGAATAGGAATCCAGAGGTTAGACAAAAGGTCTAAGAACTTACCCCACGACCAAGGAGCAAGCTCATACTGGGGTGAAAATAGCCCGCCGACGTTGGCACCGAAGTACCTCGAGCCAATATAAAGCAGAACAATGGCAAATAAAAAGTTGGGAATCGCCAGACCGATAAAGCCAATAAACGAAAAAACATAGTCTAAAAATGAATACTGCCGCGCCGCTGAATATATGCCGATGGGAATCGCCAACATATATACGAAAACAGTCGTCGGCAAGGTGATGGCCAGGGTCAAAGGTAGGCGCTCGGCAAGCAAATCCAACACGGTACGCTGATGTTGAAAAGACAGACCGAAGTTGCCCCGCAAAACGTTACCCATCCATTTGAAATACTGAACATGCATGGGCTGGTCTAAACCGAATTGCAACCTCAAGCCTTCAATCGTATCCGCGGTGATAACGTCATTGCCCGCCACCGACGCGACGTAGGCATCGACAAAATCTCCCGGGGGAAGTTGTATAACGACGAAGGCAATCACGCTGATTATTAGCGTTAAAATCACCATCTGGTACAAACGGCGAAGAATATAAGAAAGCATTAAGGTCCTCCCTAAAGTTGCTCAGTAAGCTGCTAGGGCAAGGGTCTTAGACCCTTGCCCGGTTAGCGTTAGGGAGCGCCTACCCACTCGCCGCCTTCAAAGTAAGTTTGCTCAATGGGGTACTGGTGATTGCCCAGCCAGTCGAAGCTCGTAAAGCCCTCTTCCGGATAATTCTTAAAGTTAGTGCCGACAATAACGGGTATAGGAACCTCACCGACGTTCCCAATGTTGTAAAGGTTTTCTGCATTGAGGCGCAAGATTTCTTTACCGATGTGGATACGTTCGTCTTCGTCGGTAGTGATTTGCATTTCATCGAATAAATCTTGCAACGCCTTGATGTCGGCGGGAGGCTCTTCGCCTTCACTACCGCCGCTGGCGTACCATTTGGTCCACTCGATACCCCACTGATTCCAGTCAGACGGTTGGTGGGGTACGTGCCAAATGGGGCTGTGGGGAAACATTACGTCACTGCCCTTATCAGCCAACCACATACCGACCTCAATGTCGTTGTTATCAATAAGGCTCCGAACCTGGTCTCTGGCCGAAATGCGCAGGTCAACGGCAACGCCAACATCCTCGAAAAACTCTTTATAGAGTTCGGCAACGGCCTGCAAGCCTGGGTCACCGATAACAATATCGAATCTGAGAACAAGGGGTTCTCCGTCTGGGCGCATCCTCATACCATCACTACCGCGTTCTAAGCCCATTTCGTCAAGCAGGGCGTTGGCAGTGTCAGGGTCGAATTCGGTGTCTTTGGTCACCCACTCTTCCTCACGGAACTTTGAACCAGGTATGACTTGCACCTGTGCGGGAACACCAAAACCTAAGAACACGACATCAGAGATGGTTTGCCGGTCCATTGCAAGCGACAGCGCACGCTTAAAACGGACATCTCTAAAAATCTCGCTCAGTACAGGGTCTTTAGCGGTGTGGTTAAGCATCAAGCCGTGCTCCGAGGAGCGGCTAGTTTTCCACAATTTAACTTCGTAGTTGTTAGCCTCAGCATTTTCTTGATACAGCGGAAAGTTAGTGAAGGCCGTGTCGGTATTGACCCAGTTGAGTTCGCCTGCGGCAATTGCTGCGTCACGGATTTCAGCGCTCTCGAAGTTGGTTAGAATCACCTGGTCGATGTAGGGAAGCTGGTTGCCTTCAGGGTCGACTTTCCAGTAGTAGGGATTACGCTCTGCGACAAGCAAGTTAAGCTCGAGCGGCCTATCAAGTTTGAATGGCAACAGCGTCGGGTGCTCGACATGTTCAAAGGGCATTCCGTAATTCGCTGCTGAACGGTTTTTGAACAGCTCGACCCAAGTGGTAAACCCTGCGTCTGCAACCATTTGGTCTAGTTCAGCCTCGTCGATAAAGTCAGCGTGGAACTGCTGCAAGTAGTGGCTGGGCAAGCTGGTAGGTATATTCGCGCCGAAGGCGTGGGCCAAGAAGCCTGGCAGGTTAGCGTGAGGTGCACTAAAGGTCCACTGGACGGTATAGTCGTCAACCTTTTCAAATACCCCTAACTCGCCCTCTATCACCATCTGACTTGGTGGGGACGGGGAAAGTTCTTCGTTCAAGACAATGTGGTTCCACCAGAAGTCGAAGTTGTCAGCGTTAAACGGTGCACCGTCTGACCATTTCATACCTTCACGCAAGTACAAAACAAACGTCTTATCGTCGTTGGTATATTCCCAGTCTTTAGCGATGTTTGGCACTACCGTGCTGCTGTCAGGCGCAATGCGCAAAATGGGCTCGGGTCCCCAAGCGCTTCTGACCTGGAAACCGCGTCCTTGAAACATGCCGGTACGGATAGCGCCGCCGTATTCGCCAATAGATTCTAAGGGTTCGACAACGACGGGCTCAGCGGGTAGGCGCTCTTCGACAGGTGGCAGCTCACCTGCTGCGACCATGTCTGCCAGGGCGGGGGCTTCGTTATAGCTCATGTCCTGGGCCAGGCTCAGCCCCAAGCTTAGTAAAAGAACAGTTGCGATAACTGTAGCTTTGAAAAATAGATAGCGGGGTGTCTTCATATAACCAATTTCCTTTCAGACAATGGGACGTTGCCAGTTAAGCGACGACGCTGTGAATCGTCAGATAATGGCAGCCGTTTCTCGGCGGAATGTACTACAACTCAAGTTTAATTATTCAGCAAGGTTACCATAACCCGCTAGCTTTACAGAGGTCGTTAAGAATAGAGTTCTGAGGATTTTGAACATTCGTTTTGAGGTTTAAAGCCTTTGTCTAAATGTTCTGAGCGGCGCGACCACATGATGTTTGAAGCGCCACGTGAAATAAAAGGGATTGTCGAAGCCTACCTCATGTGCAACCGCCTGAATGCTCAGCGAACTAAGCTCATGCAAGCCCTTTGTACTTCCCTAAACCTCTTTATAAAAAGACGGATGAGGGGTTTAGGGAAGTGCTCCCATTTACCTTTTATAGTATTTCCACGTAAACTTGCAAGTGCAAGTTTACGTGCGAGCGGATGCGAGAAGAAACAGAGGCACTCAGTGGGTGCAATACTTCGTGGAAGTGCAATTAGTACCAGTAATTTGGCAAAACCTCGCGCTCGAGTTCCAATAATTCCCCCATAAGTGCATCTGTATCCGCCAGCGAATTCGTTAGTGGGTCGGTTAAAAGCGCGCGTCGCAACAGGGCTTTATCCTCTTTGATAATAGCCTCAGCTGTAAGCTCGTGTGTTTCTAAAATAGTCTCTTGCATCGCGCGTAAGCCTCTTGGCATCTCGCCTACGGGGCGAGGTTTCGGGCCTGACATGTCAACGTCACAAAGCAGTTCTAAAAATGCGTCGTCACGCATATTGGTGACCGCGCCCCGGTTAGGTGTATTGACATAGAAGGGCTTGCCCAGATTCCCCACCATGTTCTCAATAATGTCTGTCGCGTGGTCAGGGCCAAAGGTGTTCATGTAATTACTAATAGGCGTTTTACCGCTGGCGAAATCTTCTAGCTCTCGCCACATAGCGTCGTGGCGTTCATAGCGGTCTTCGGTCTCCCAAATAGATAGGGGGGGTACGTTATCTGCCGTTTTACCTAGGCCCTGCCAGTAGCGCATGTACTCTTTGGTGTGCGAGACACAAACGGGTACGTAACCAAAGGCTTCATAAAGCGAGTAACCGATTTTGTTGTTGAACTTAGCCTTTGCACCCTTGTCACCACCGTCGGTTTCAGTCGCCGCTTGCTGACGGATACTCTCGGCAATTGCGGGCATCATGTCTTTGCCGTCGAACTCGGCTTTGAGCATCCAGGTAAAGTGATTCACGCCTGCGATGCGCATGTCAAAACGTTTGTCGATATCTTGGCTGAGCGACTCGTTTTCACCGATGATGCCTGCCCGCGCTGCGTAGCGCCGCTTGATATGCGGCATATGCAAACTGTCGCAAAGGGCGAAGCTTTTTAGCTCAGGCGCGAACTGTTTTAAGCCGATGCCATGTACAGCTGAAGGGTTGATGTAATTGATGACCCAAGCGTCGGGACAAAGTTTTTGAACGTCTTTGACACACTCGAGAATCAGCGGAAATTCCCGCATCGCCCGAAACACCCCGCCGGGTCCAATCGTGTCGCCCGAGCACATACGGATGCCGTATTTCTCGGAAATGTCACAGTCAATCCCGCGGTACTTCACGGTGTCGCGCGCAAAACTGAGGACCACGAAATCCGACCCTGGCAAGCTCTCTTTCCAATCACTCGAGGTTTCTAAGGTAAGGTCGACCCCTGTTTCGGCAATAACCTTTTCAGCTACCGTTTTGAGTGTCTCTAAGCGTTTAGGATTTGTATCGACTAGCGCCAGCGTGCCGCCGTTCAAATGTTTGGAATCGACCATTTGCCAAATCGCTTGACGACCAAAAAAGAGACTACCTGCACCGACCACGGTGACTTTAGGACTCGAGCTTTGCTCTGTTTGTGCTGACATTTCAACCTCCTGGGTGTATCTCAAAAAATTGAGAATAAGTTGTTAGCCATTAGTTCTTAGTTATTAGTAGAAACATTTAAACTAAAAACTAACGACTAAAAACTTTCTTTTTCTTTATTTTTGCTACTATAAACACACACGTATGAGACTGTCGTCTAAAACTCAGAGGTGACGATTTTGAACACACCCGAGATTATTTGGGAGCGCTACCGCAATGAAACAGAGCCGGAACGTAACATCAAAAGTGGACATTGCTTGTTACCGGAAGTGCCCAGCCTTGGTTGGTGCAAGTCGCATAATGCTGCTTTTGGTGGCAAGCGAACCTACGGTGCGCCCGCGTTTGAGCTTGGTTATATTGCCAAAGGTAGTGTTGAGTGGTGGTTAGACGGCGAACTACAAGAAATAGGACCCGGTAGTATTTTTATTTCGAAGCCTGGTGAACATCAGGGTGGCGACTATACGCTTATTCATCCATGTGAACGCTACTGGATTCGTATTCAGTTTCCAAACCAGGGTGCTTTACCTGGTTTGTCAAGAGCCTTAACCGAAGACCTGAATATGACCTTCAACCAAATGAGGTACCGCCACTTCCCCACCTCGCCCGAGGTTAAGCACTGTTTCGAGCAACTCTTGCACGAGCACCGCAACCCTCAGGCCCTGTCTCTTTTGAAGGCTCGAGCCACGCTTCACCAACTTATCGTGGCGACGGTTAGAGACTATAAAGCTAAGGAAAGGGCGTGTTACCCAGCGGAGATAAGCGGCGCCCTTAGCTGGATTCACAGCCACAATTTGCGCAACTGTCATATTAAAGATATTGCCGAGGTCGTCGGTTTAAGCGTAGGCTATTTTCACGAGCGGTTTATGGGGACAGTCGGTTACACACCCAATGATTATTTAAACCGCCGCCGCATCTATCTAGCAAAACTCGAGCTTATTCGCAGTGCTAAGACAGTGACTGAGGTTGCTTTTGAAGTGGGTTTCTCAAGCAGTCAGTATTTTGCTACTGTGTTTAAAAAGTTAGTGGGTATCACGCCTGTTGCATACCGAAAACTTTACGCTGAGAGACAACTGGTAGCTTAGCCATACCGCAATCCACATCAGCCGTTAACTGTTGCGGCTGTGTTCTATTTTCTAGCGTCGGGTACGGTCAGGGCACCCCAGACACGTTAGGCTAGCCTCACATCTCAAGAACTTTCAGGAGAGGAGCTGTTCGTGCTAGACAAACTGTACCGCCAAACCCTACTCGGCATTGCAGATAATAGCGCCGTTCAGCATTTTGCCAAAACCCAGGGCTGGAAGCTCGGCGTCAAGCGTTTCGTCGCAGGGGAGGACTTAGAAGAGGCCCTGCCCGCGCTACGTGAAATAGAAGCCGAAGGCAAATATCCCATTCTCGACTTACTTGGTGAATTTGTCGATACCGAAGCGGGCGCAGCAGATATGACTGAGAAGGTTTTAGCGACGCTGGACCGCTTAGAAAGCACCTCACTGAACCGATATATGAGTGTGAAGCCGACGCAGCTTGGCCTGGGCATTGGTTTTGAATTAGGTTTGGAGAATGCCAAACGCGTGGTTGAGCGTGCCCAGGAAATAGACGCAAAAATCTGTTTCGATATGGAGAATTATCCTTTTGTCGATGACACATTAAAGCTATATAAAACCCTCGAGAACGCAGGCTATGAAAATGTCTCTACGGTTTTACAATCTTATTTGCGGCGCTCTATGGACGACCTGAAAGATTTGCTAGAACTCGAGCCCAAACCGAGCTTACGTATTGTTAAGGGTGCGTACAAAGAAAGCGAAGAGGTCGCTTTTCAAGACAAAGATAAGGTTGACGCGCTTTTTAAAGATATGGTGTTTATGGGGCTTGAGAACGGCGCACATATCAACGTCGCCACGCACGACGAAACCATTATCGCCACGGTCAAAGATTTTATTCGCAGCATGAACATTCCTAAAGAGCAGTATGAGTTTCAGCTTTTATACGGTGTTAAACCCAAGCTGCAACAAACTTTGTTAGATGAAGGTCACCTGGTAAGAATCTATGTACCCTACGGCGAAGACTGGTACGGTTACTTTAGCCGCCGCCTGGCCGAGCGCCCGGCAAATTTGATGTTCGTGGTGCGGGGGATATTGGGGTAAAAAAGTAATTAGTTTTTAGTAATTAGTCTTTAGTTTTAAAAGCTTTTTCTAAGAACTAAAAACTAGTAACTAAGAACTTCAACGGTTAGCCTCGAGCTTCAACGCCGTTAACACACAACCGAAAGGAAATGACCATGCTATTTGAACCCTATGAAATCGAGCCGTATTCTGACTTTAGTCAAAAGGAGCCCGTTAAAGCCTATAAAGCTGCTCTGAAAAAAGTGCGTGGTGAACTCGGGCAGGATTATCCGCTCTGGATTGGTGACGAGAAGATTCACACGGATGACTACTTGCCGTCCATTAACCCCAGTGATACAGGTGAACTCATTGGGCGCAGTGCAAAAGGTAAGGCTAAAGAAATTGAAAAGGCGATGGACGCTGCCTGGAAAGCGTACGCCGAGTGGTCAGAGTTGCCGATGGCGCACCGGGCGAGGGCGCTCGTAAAACTTGCCGCTGTCATGCGCCGCCGCAAGTTTGAGCTTGCAGCCTGGATGACGCTGGAGGCGGGCAAAAACTACGCCGAGTCCGAAGCTGATGTCGCCGAGGGGATTGACTTTTGCGAGTACTACGCGCGGCAGTCACTTCTATTAGACGGTCCCATCCCGACCTATCATTACCCCGGCGAAGAAAATACCTCCTTCTTAATTCCGATGGGCGTTGGCGTGATTATTTCGCCCTGGAACTTTCCGTTTGCCATTTTGGCGGGTACGGCGGTTGGCCCAGCCGTGGTCGGTAACACGGTCATCATCAAGCCTGCGCCTGCCACGGTCATCATCGCGCAGAAATTTATGGAGTGTGTTGAAGAAGCGGGTTTTCCACCCGGTGTGTTCAACTTGCTCACAGGTGATGACGCTGATTTGGGCGACGCCCTTGTCGACCACTCGAGAACGCGCTTTATCAACTTTACAGGGTCGCTGAATACGGGTATGCGAATTAACGAGCGCGCCGCTAAGGTGCAGCCTGGGCAGCAGTGGTTAAAACGTGCCTACCTCGAGATGGGTGGTAAAGATGCCTTAATCGTCGATGAGACCGCCGACTTAGACGACGCAGCAAGTTACGCTGTCGCTAGTGGCTTTGGTTTTCAAGGGCAAAAGTGTTCTGCCATGAGCCGCTTGATTGTGGTTGATGACGTTTACGACGCGATACTGCCAAAGCTTGAGGAGCGCGCCGCCGCGCTAAAAATGGGACCTGCCGACGAAAACCCGGATATGGCAGCGGTCATCAACGAAGCAGCTGTTGAGAAAATTACGCATTACATAGATTTGGGTAAGGTTGAAGCGAATCTGCTTGTCGGCGGTGAAAGTGGGCCGGACAAAGGCTACTATTTAAAGCCCACCATTTTTTCTGATGTCCCCCAGAGCGCTAGTATTGCCTGCGAGGAAATTTTTGGTCCTGTTGTCTCTGTAATGAGAGCCAGAGATTTCGACCACGCCATAGAAATTGCCAACTCAACCGTTTATGGCCTCACAGGCGGGGTGATTAGCAAAAGTCGGGCGCGGCTCGAGCAAGCGCGGCGTGAATTTAAAGCAGGTAACCTTTACTTCAACCGTAAGATTACGGGGGCGCTTGTCGGGATTCAGCCCTTTGGCGGTTACAAGCTTTCTGGCTCGAACGCTAAAGCGGGTGGGCCGGATTATTTGCGTCTATTTATGGAAATGAAAACAGTAGCTGAGCGCTTCTAATAACTTATAAGGTTGCCTTTTGGGTCTCAAGCTGACTCAAAAGGTAGACATACCTACCGGGAATAGGCCGAATCATGGTCAGGATGAATGCTTAGCAAATGCATGACCTCACCCTCTCGGCTAGCGCTAATGCGTATTTTGCGTGAAGCGCGGAGGGTATAGATATCGCGTGAAGCGATATATTCCCATTTCAGTCCTCTATCGCTGTAGACCTGGTCCCAGCTCATCTGCTTTAGTTTCCGTAGAGTGCTGATGACCTTGGTGAGGTCTGTTTTCTCGAGCCCGAAGAGGTCAGCTTGAAACCCGGGATTATTTAGGTTTAGCTTTGGCATCGGCCTGGGCTAGAGCTTTTTCAAATAGAGCTTCCATCTCTTCATCACTCGTCGCCTGAGACGCTTTCACAGGGTTTGTCTTCAACCAAGTTAGCGCTGCTTCTAGCTTTGCCTTGCTTTTTGGGGTATGTGCCCACTGCTCATCATGCGGGATAACATCTGCTGTTTTGATAACCCACACCCCCTCACTTTTCTGTGTCACAAGTACGTGTTGCCCTGCAAACGCCTTACCCAAATAGATTTGCCCCCCTTTACCGACGGTCTTAACATCTTGCTTAATAGGGTCCTGTTTCATGGTTTCATTGTAGCATTACATTTTCATAAGGTCCGATAAAACTTTTGCTAAGTTAGAGATAACTTGCGCCGCATTCTCCTTACTAAAAACGAGCGGCGGCTTTATTTTGATGACATTTTCATAGGGGCCATCGGTGCTCAGCAGGATATGGCGTTGCCTCATCTCTTGTATGATTTGGTTGGCCTCGGCAGTAGCAGGCTCGAGTGTCCCTCTATCTTTAACAAGCTCGATACCAATGAAAAGCCCGCTGCCGCGCACGTCACCGATAAGCGCGTGCTTTTCTTGCAATTGACGGAGGCCCTCTAGAAAATAGCTACCGACCTCGAGCGCGTGCTTTTGTAAGCCTTCTTCTTGAATGACCTCGAGAACTGCTAAGCCAATCGCACAAGAAACAGGGTTGCCGCCGAACGTATTGAAATATTCCATGCCATTGGCAAAAGAGGCTGCAATTTCGGGCGTGGTAATAACAGCGGCTAGCGGGTGCCCGTTACCCATCGGCTTACCAAGTGTGACAATATCGGGTACGACGCCCTGCATTTCAAAGGCCCACATATGGGTGCCGACACGCCCAAAGCCGACTTGCACTTCGTCAGCAATGCAGACGCCGCCCGCTGCGCGGACGTGAGCATAAACCGTTTCAAAGTAGCCCTCGGGTAAAAAGATTTGCCCCCCGCAACCGAGCGCCGATTCACCGATAAATCCGGCGACACCTTTGCCTTGTCCCTTAAGGTTTTCAATTACACCTGCAATGTCTCGAGCATAAAGCGCTCCTGCATTCTCAGTTTTATAGTCACCTCTATAGCTGTCCGGCATCCTCACTTTATGCGTTGTGGGCGGCGCACCCTGGCCCCCCCTAGCATCATGTTTGTAGGGGCTAATATCAATGAGGCTTTGTGTGTGACCGTGATAGGCGTGGTCAATCACAATGGTGTCTTGCTGACCTGTGTGGGTGCGAGCAAGACGCAGGGCAAGGTCGTTTGCCTCGCTGCCAGAATTGACAAAAAAGCAAACGTTCAACGGGTCGGGAAAGGTCGACGTTAGCCACTCGGCATAGTTGATGATATTGTCGTGCAAATAGCGTGTGTTGGTATTAAGGATTTCCATTTGTGCCTGACCCGCTGTCACAACTTTTGGGTGGCAGTGCCCGACATGGCAGACATTGTTTACGCAGTCGAGAAAGGCGTTACCCGTCTCATCGTAAAGATATTGTCCTTTGCCGCGAACAATTTTTAAGGGATCCTTGTACGAAATGCTCAAATTTTTGCCGAGGTGTTTGTCGCGTGCTCTGAGCAAGTCCTCTTTGCTTCTAGTAGTAACCGTATCTAACATGCCTTATTAAACCTCAGTTTGAGAGGGCTGTGCTCAGATGTTCTCTGAGTTGCGCTATTGGTGTTTGAGAGAGGGTCTCGAGCAAGTCCCAGGCAGGCCGCTCAGAAATAGACAAATAGTCATTATCGGGGTTTTGTGCTCGCTGCTTTGCGCTCATACTCACGCTTAGACAAAGGCGTAGATAGATAAAGTCCAGCAGCGCGTTTAGCTCTGGTAGCTCAAGGGGATAAACGCTCTGATAGCCCTCTGCTACGTAACAAATGATTTCTAAAGGGTTCGGCTTGTCCATCATTAAATAAGCGCAGGCGTTGGCAAGGTCGCAAACCGTGTAGGTATGCACCATGTCACCAAAGTCGATAATGCCCGTTACCCTGTCACCATCAACAAGCAAATTGTAGTCGTTCACGTCGTTGTGAATTACGCTCTGCCGTAGAGCAGGGAAGAGCGGCACGGCGTGGCACTCGAAAAGGGTTAAGAAATGTTCGATGAACGTGCGCTTCTCTGAGGCGAGAATATAGCTGAGGTTGTCCCTCACCGTTTCTAAAGCGTGCCTCGAGTCCCACGGCAAATGTCGGTTCATGGCGGGGTGTGTGAAGCTCGAGAGCATTCTGTCCATTTCACTAATAGTACGACCGACCTCATTTAGTAAAGCGGGGGAGGGGTGCTCGCATTCGGCAATTGGCGTACCAGGCAGGTAGCTAAGCATCCGCACCAGATGATTTACACCTTGCTTGCCCGGTACCGCCAAAAGCGGTTTCCCTGTTTTGTCAGAATAAATGTTTGGATAGTATGGTGCCGCGAGCAGCTTTAGAGCTTGTGCTTGAAAGTCAAGCACGTCTTTCGGTTCATCAGGGTGAGATAGTTTAAGGACGAACTGCTTACCCCCCTCCGTCGTCAAACGGAAGTTTTGGTCGCGCTCACTCGGGAGTTCTTTGGCTTGCGCCCTAATAGCGTAGTGCTCGAGGGCTAAGGCTTCTGCCTCGCCAGGGTCAAAGCTAGGACGTTTACTAACGAGCATGATTGCCTTTAGGTGGCGCTGCGCTCTCCCGCACGACCAAGATTGGCTCTAACAGACGGTGTTCGGTAGGGGCGTCAGGGTGCTCGAGTCGCTCAACCAAATAATCTATGCTGGCCTTGCCCAAGGCGTCGAAGTTCTGAGCTACCGTCGTCAGGGGTGGGCTGATGTAAGCAGCGTGGGCAGCGTTGTCAAAGCCTACAACAGATACGTCACCAGGTACGCGCATTTCCCTTTCGGTGAGGGCTTTTATAGCACCGACAGCCATAGAGTCGTTAGCAACCAAAAGCGCTGTGAAGCCCGCGTCTTGTTCTAAAAGCTCGAGCGTAGCCTCGTAACCAGCTTTATAACTAAAGTCACCTTCTCGGCTCAGCCTGACAGAAAGCTTGTGTTTTTTGGCCAGCCTGCGCCACGCATTATGGCGCTCTAAGCTGTCAACATCGTCTTTGGGGCCCCTAATCTCCGCGATTGTTGTGTGACCTAAATCAAGTAGATACTGTGCACCCAGCTTTGCCCCTAGCTGATGGTCATAGGAAACCGCTGGACCCCTAAAGGCTTTGGGAGACCCCAAAAATACATAGGGAACGCTATTTTTTAAAATATCTGGAACCTCGCCGCCAAGGCGGTTGGCTGTGTCGATAATGACGATACCGTCGATAAGTCTCGAGACGATGCTATTAAGGGCTTCGGTAACTTCTTCCTGAGGACTCATCGCAAAACTCAGGTGGTAGCCCGCTGCTTTTGCGGCTTTTACCATGCCTGCAAACGGTCCCTGAAACTTAAACGGGCTATCGCCAAAGGTGATAATTTCTAATGTGTTCGACGTCTGTGTATGGAGCATTTGTGCGGCGCGGTTAGGAATGTAGCCTAGACCTTGCATGGCGTTCGTCACCAGCTCACGGCTTTTATCTGAAATGTATTTATGATTATTGATAACTCTCGAGACCGTCTGAGCCGAAACACCTGCTTCTTTAGCAACGTCATGAACCGTAACCCGTTTTGTTTTTGTCTTCAGCATAGTCGTTACCCTAAATTAAGCCAGACTGCTTTTTGACTTGTAATTCACGTCTGAAATTATGTATAGTTGAATCCACAAGCTATTCAGCAGACTTCATATTTTTGAGCTTCAGTGAAACATTCTTTAGTCTAGCACGCCTATGTTATCGATGCCAGAAACATAGGTGAGGAGAGGAAGGGTTGGCGAAACAAGGTTGGATCATTGCTATATGTTATCGATAGCAGAAAACGGTAAAAGGTCTCAGAAGTCTATGGAATTGAAGTCTATGAAATTGAAGTTTATGAAATTTGAGAAGGGAGCTAGTCAAACCTCGAGTCTAACCCCAAGCTATTAAACTCTTTCAGGAGGAAACGTATGTCTAAAGCACGTATTTTATGCACTTTGCTGCTCGGCTTTGCGCTGATGATAGTAAGTTTTGCAGCCGCCCAATATCAAGAAGCGCCGATGCTCGCTGAAATGGTCGCAGCAGGTGACCTGCCGCCCGTCGAAGAGCGCTTGCCTGCAAACCCCAGAGTCTTTCCTGTCTTTGAGGAAATTGGCACCTACGGCGGCACCCTACGACGTGCCTATAAGGGTGCGAGTGACCGTTGGGGCCCGACGAAGTTGCTCGAGGAGCGCATCGTCGAAATGGTCCAGCTCGACCCTGACACGATTGAACTGGTTCCGGGTTACGTCGATGAATACACCATCAGCGACGACGCTTCGGCCTTTACGTTTACCCTTATGGAAGGGCTTAAGTGGTCGGACGGCGAACCCATTACCACGCGCGATGTTCAGTTCTGGTACGAGGATATTTTTCTCAATGAAGAGCTTACGCCCAATATCAGCGAGCTTTATCAGGTGAACGGCGAGGCTATGACGGTTTCGATTGTCGATGACCGGACCTTCACTGTGCAGTTTTCCGGCCCCTATCCACTCTTTCCAGAAATTTTGGCGAAAGAGAGTACGGGCGCACCTGGCCTAGACCGTCCTGGTTTTATTCAGCCCTTTCACTACCTGCAAGATTTTCACCCCACCTACGCTGACGGCGAGGCGCTCAACGCGGCGATGGAAAAGTACGGCGCGGAAAGCTGGTTAGATTTGTGGGACTCCTCGGGCGCGATTCAAGCCTGGTGGTTTAACCCAGACTTACCCGTGATTAGCCCCTGGCGCGTTAAAGTTCCGCCCCCCGCCGATGTGGTGGTTATGGAGCGTAATCCGTATTACTACGGTGTTGACGCCGAGGGCAACCAGCTTCCCTATATCGACTTTATTGAGCACCGCTTTTTTGAAGCGAATGAAGCCTTTAATCTCATGATTATTCAGGGTGAGATTGACTTGCAATCACGTCACGTCAATGCGGGTGACTTTACGCTTTACAAAGAAAATGAGGCCAACGGCGGCTACCGCGTTGTCACCTGGCGCGGCGCGGGTACCGAGGCGCTGTTCCCGAATTACAATTCTACCAACGAAGCGCTCGTGGCATTATATGAGGACGCCCGTTTTCGTCAGGCGCTAAACATTGCCATTGACCGCCTCGCTATCAATGAACTTGTGTATTCTGGTCTAGCCGAGCCCAGACAAGCCAGCCCCATTTCAGGCTCACCTTATTTCGACGCTGAGTACGAAACGCAGTGGACCGAGTACGACCCCGAAGGGGCCGAGGCACTATTAGATGAAGTCGGTTTGACCGAGCGCGACAGTGATGGTTTTCGTCTGATGCCGAATGGCGAACGCTTAAGCATTATTGTCGAAAGCCGTGCCGAAACTGATTCTTTAGAGCTTATCAGCGCCTACTGGGCAGATGTTGGTATTGAAGCCTTAGTACGCGTCATGGAGCGCTCCCTATTTGAAGAGCGCCGCGCTAATAACGAGCAAGATATGTACTTTGGTGGGCTTGACCGAAGCTCGGTTGTGTCCGCTGACCCCAGGCGTTACCTTGGTTGGGAAACAGGGCTAAACGAGTATTACAAATGGTACAGCTCAGGCGGTGAAAACGGCGTAGAACCAGCGGCTGACCATGCCATTCGTGACGCCTGGGCAGCCTGGGATAATGCTAAGTCTGCCTCGACCTTGGAAGAAGCCCGGGCCTTTGTACAGGAGCTTATCTCAGTCAACAGAGAAAATAACTGGTACATCGGGATTGTAGGTGAATCTCCTGCCGTATTCATTGCGAATGAGAACTTAGTCAACTTTCCCAATGACTTTACTGCGGATGACACAGTGCGTACACCTGGTAACGGCGTTCCGCATCAGTGGTTCTTTGCTAACCAGTAGGTTTGATGTAAACGAAGTCTAAGACCTTACGGAGTAGGGTGATGGCCCTAGTTACCCTACTCCGTAAATCACCTCGAGATTAAGATTCGTTAGAGGGTTTACAAGAAGTCGCCGGAGGTTAGAGGAGTCATGTCATTTCGACTGGAACAAAGTTCAAGGAGAAATCCTTTTCAGTGCGGCGCACCAAGATGTTTCTAACGCGTTCCAGCATCACAAAACTCTCTCGAGGCTTAATTGAACTGCTTAATTCCCAAGCTTCTCGGCTTTTCTCTAAGGGTTACTTATTGCTACTGGAGCAAAGCAATCGGCACCCTCTGGAATCTCAAATTTTCAACCCCTAGTTCTTAATCGCCTTTAGGACAGAATCATGCTCAGTTACATTTTTCAACGCGTGTTGTGGGCTATTCCCACCCTTATCTTAATTTCTATTCTGACTTTCATTATTATTCAGCTTCCCCCAGGTGATTATCTAACGGCCTATGTAGCGCAGCTGAGTGAAACAGGAGAGACTGTCGACGAAGCGACCATAGAAATATTGCGCGAACGCTTTGGTCTCAATAAGCCTCTTTACGAGCAGTATTGGACCTGGATTTCGGACATTATTTTCAGAGGCGATTTTGGTCAGTCTCTTGATTGGAACGTGCCCGTTGCTGACCTTATCTGGCAGCGGGTAGGCTTGACGATCCTCATTTCTTTTTTGTCGATGATATTCACCTGGCTCATTGCGATACCGATTGGCGTTTACTCAGCGACACATCAGTACACCGTCTTTGACTATATCTTTACCATTTTAGGCTTTGTTGGTCGGGGGATTCCCAACTTCTTATTGGCCCTCGTTTTAATGTGGTTGGCGTTTGCTTATTTGGGTATCAACGTGGGCGGGCTTTTCTCACCGGAATATACAAACGCCCCCTGGAGTTTTCGTAAATTCCTTGACCTATTAGCACACCTGTGGGTCCCTGTGATTGTTCTTGGTACAGGCGGCGCGGCGGGGCTGATTCGCATTGTGCGTGCGAATATGCTTGACGAGATTTATAAGCCTTATGTTGAGACGGCGAGGGCGCAGGGAACAGCTGAGCGGCGCGTGATTTGGAAATACCCTGTTCGGGTTGCCTTAAACCCCTTTATTAGTACGGTGGGCTGGGCGCTGCCCTCTTTAATATCAGGCTCGATTATTACGGCGGTGGTGCTTAATTTGCCTACGACAGGACCGCTGTTACTACGGGCGCTACTTAACCAGGACATGTTTTTAGCTGGTAGCTTTATCCTTATCTTGAGTGTTTTTACCCTTGTTGGCACGCTTATTTCAGACCTGCTGCTCGTCTGGGTCGACCCGCGCATACGGTTTAGTTAAGAGGCTTTGATTATGGCAACCAAACCCTTACCCATTAAGGAGAAGGAAAAAGAAAGCCAGCTTTATCAGGCGTCGCAGTGGCAGCTTATCTGGTGGCGTTTTCGCAAGCACCGTGTGGCGGCGGTAAGCGGCGTAATTATTATCTTTTTGTATGTTATCGCTGCTTTTGTCGAGGTCATTGCACCTTATGACCCGTCAGCGTTTAGCCCGCTTTACGCTTATGTGCCGCCGCAACAGGTGCGCGTTATCGATAGCGAGGGAAACTTTCGTGCGCCTTTTGTTTACGGATTAGCGCGTAGCCGCGACCCCGAAACGGCGCGCATTACTTATGAGCCTGATACCTCTAATATCATGCCGCTGAAATTTCTTGTACGGGGTGATGAATATAAGTTTTGGGGACTATTCAAAGGCGACTGGCATTTATTCGGTATAGATGCAGGCCCGAGGGACCGCGTGTTTATTTGGGGGGCGGATAGGCTTGGGCGCGACCTGTTCTCGAGACTCGTCTACGCCACCAGAGTGTCCTTATCCATCGGCCTGTTAGGCGTTATTTTTAGTTTTGTTTTCGGTATTATCATCGGCGGGATTTCGGGGTATTACGGTGGCTGGATTGATAACGTTATTCAGCGACTCATTGACTTTATCCGCTCGATTCCTACAATTCCGCTGTGGATGGGCTTGGCGGCGGCGCTGCCCGTCGAGTGGCCGCCTACGCGCGTTTATTTTCTCATTACCCTTATCCTGTCGATTATCGGCTGGACAGGTTTAGCGCGGGTGGTGCGGGGACGCTTTTTGGCGCTGCGCGAAGAGGATTTTGTCACAGCGGCACGCTTTGTCGGTGCGGGCGAAGGGCGCATTATTTTCCGGCACATGCTGCCCTCGTTTAGCAGTCACATTATTGCGGCGCTCACCCTGGCGATTCCCGACATGATTCTAGCCGAAACCTCACTTAGCTTTTTAGGTTTAGGGTTGCGCTCGCCTGTCAACAGTTGGGGTGTGCTTTTACAAGAAGCGCAAAATTTGAGTTCAGTCGCGCTTGCGCCCTGGTTACTCATTCCAGGTGTTGCGGTAGTCGTAACGATTCTGGCATTCAACTTTTTGGGCGACGGTTTAAGAGACGCAGCCGACCCCTATGGAGATTAAGGCGTGAGCGATACTCATAACCAGCAAGCTATAAATGAACCGCTGCTCGAGGTCAACAATCTGAAAACTTACTTCTCCGTAAGAGAGGGTACGGTTAGATCGGTGGATGGCGTCAGCTTCTCGATTGCCAAAGGTCAAACCACGGCGGTTGTGGGCGAGAGTGGTTGCGGTAAGTCTATTACTGCGCGCTCAATCATGCAACTCGTACCTAAACCAGGCAAGATTGTCGACGGCAGTGTTCTCTTTCACCGCTACCACGACAGTAAACCAACAGAGGTTTTGAACCTGAGCAAAGCGCCCTCTGACGGTGAGCTGATGCGCGAGGTGCGCGGTAACGACATCGCCATGATTTTTCAGGAGCCGATGACCTCGTTTAGTCCGGTGCATAGTATTTCCAACCAAATGTATGAAACGTTGCGCAATCATAGAAGGGTGTCTAAACGGGAGGCGCTCGAGCTTTCTATAGACGTGCTAAAACGTGTCAATATGCCTAAGCCTGAACAGATTGCCCTGAGTTACCCGCATCAACTTTCAGGGGGTATGCGCCAGCGCGCTATGATTGCAATGGCCCTGTCCTGCGAACCTAGTTTGCTTATTGCCGATGAACCCACAACAGCACTCGACGTAACCACCGAAGCGCAAATTCTCGACCTTCTGCGCGACCTGCGTGACCGTTTGGGCATGGCGATGATGTTCATTACACATAACTTGGGCGTGGTCGCAGAAATTGCCGAATTTGTGCAAGTAATGTATCTGGGCAAAGTTGTTGAGAGTGCGCCCGTCCGGGACATTTTTTATAACGCAAAGCACCCGTATACCAAAAGCCTACTGCTATCGGTTCCCAAGTTAAACGAGCGGGTAGACCGACTGGCTACGATTGAGGGCAGCGTGCCTGACCCTTTTAGCATTCCAACGGGTTGTCCCTTCCACACCCGCTGTCCTGAGGCCATACCAGGCGTTTGCGACGTGGAAATCCCTGAAACGTTTGAGATAGATGCTCAGCACACGGTGACGTGCCATCTTTACGAGGGGGAAACCCGTGCCTGAGCTTAGCGCAAAGCAAACTGAACCATTACTCGAGGTTAAACACCTCAAAAAATACTTTCCAGTTAAAAAAGGCTTTTTGCAGCGCGTGGTCGGTCATGTCAAAGCGGTCGACGATGTAAGCTTCACCATTCATAAAGGGGAAACGTTCGGTCTGGTAGGGGAGAGTGGTTCGGGTAAGTCCACCACGGCGCGGCTTATCTTGCGCGGTTATGGTGTGACGTCGGGTAGCTTGCGCTTTACGCGGCCTGACGGTAGCGTGGTGGATATCGCGCAGCTAAATAAAGGTGAGCTAAAAGCGTTAAGGCGCGATGTTCAGATGATTTTTCAAGACCCCTTCTCTTCGCTCAATCCGCGTATGACGGTATTGCAAATTGTAGGCGAACCTCTGACAGTGCATAACATTGCCGACGGTAGCGAGCTTGTCGACAGGGTGGCGCAGCTCTTACGAGATGTCGGGCTGAGACCGGAAATCATGAACCGCTACCCGCATGCGTTTAGTGGCGGGCAGCGGCAGCGTATCAGTATTGCTAGGGCGCTCGCGCTTAACCCAAGCTTTATTGCAGCCGACGAAGCGGTGTCTGCGCTTGACGTATCAGTTGCAGCGCAAAACCTCAACTTGCTCAAAGATTTGCAAGACGAGCACAATCTCACCTATTTATTTATCACGCATGACCTGAGCACGGTGCAGCATATTAGTGACCGCCTGGCGGTCATGTACGTCGGGCAGTTGGTTGAAATTGCCGATACGGAAACACTTTTCAATAATCCCTTGCATCCTTACACTGAGGCGCTGCTGTCGGCTGTGCCAAGACCGGACCCCGACTTTGCCCTCAAGAAAAAACGTATTGTTTTGAAAGGTGATGTGGCTGACCCGAGTAACCCGCCGAGCGGCTGCTATTTTCACCCGCGTTGCAATTATGCAACGGACGAGTGTAAGGCGAAAACCCCCGAGTTTCGAGAAGTTGGTGAGGGTCACTGGGTGCGCTGTCATCATGCAGAGACCTTAGAGCTGGCAGGTGTCGAATGATGTTTGACTTGCCGTCCGTACCGCAAGAAGTTTTCAATGACGAGCACGCACTAGCCAAACGTCACGCGCCCGTTCTTTATTTTGATACCCTCGAGCCCTTCCTACCCTGCGCTGTTGGTTACACCGTTTTTACCGTTGAGGCTGCGTCGTCATCTTTCAAGCGGACCATTAATCTGCCAGAGGGCGTTACTACCGCTATCGAATATGCTATCTGGTGGGACTGGGATATTCAGCATTTATATGAACTCGAGCACCTCTGGGTCTACCTGGATGCCAACGAGAACCTAATTCGCACCGAGGCTAGTTTTCACGGTGACTTTCACGACCTTGCTACAAAAACAGGCGAGACGCCTACCGAAAAGGGGCGCGCTGTTGCCTACTCCGAACCGGGCAAACACGCTTTTGCAGGGCAAGCGGCGCAGCTTAAAAAACTCGAGCCTCTCAATAAAGAGAGCTGCACGAGCCTGGCGGGTAAGGGCGACGTACTCATTAACCATATGTTTGAAGGCAAGATTAGGGCGAGTCGCTTGGGGCGAAGGTTAACGAAGCGCTACATGAAAGCGCACGCTTTTACGCCGAGCTATGACTTTTCCAAACGCTTTGATTTACAAACGGTTCCACTACTCTCTTGGAACGCACTTAGGGCCTGGATTCCCGAGCGGGTAAACGCTTGGCTCGAGCAACTAGAAAGCCGTCTTCCTCACCTAAAGGCTGTTCTACTAGATTCGGGTGACACTATCATTGACGAAGGTACGGAAGTCAAAGATGGTAACGGCATTGTTCTGTCCGCTGAGCTTATTCCAAGTGCTGACACGATGATGCAAGGACTCTTTAAAGAGGGCTATAAACTCGCGCTTGTTGCCGATGGTGAGGTGCGGAGTTTTGAGAATGTGCTCGGTCATCACGGGCTTTATGACCTGTTCAAGACCAGAGCTATTTCAGAAACGATAGGCGTTTTGAAACCTGAAAAGCAGATGTTTCTAACAGCCCTTGACACTCTCAAGATAGATGCCCAAGACTATGCAAATACTGTTATGGTCGGTAATAACTTAGAGCGTGACATTAAAGGTGCGAACGCCCTGGGCATTGAAAGCATCTGGCTCGACTGGGCGCCACGGCGCAGCAAGACGCCTGCGGATGCCAGCGAAGAACCGGGCTACACAATTAAACTACCCAAAGAATTACTAACTGTTTTAGAAATGATTGAACTCGAGCTTGCAGCTCAATTTTTGTTAAAGGATAAGTATGAAACTCTATGACGTTTTGCGTCAGCTCAAGGCAACCGTAGACACAGACCTGCTGCATCAGCTTATAGATGAAAACCACGCTTGGCACGGCGCGTATATCAGCCCTGTGAGCCGCTTAGCCGACCCATCGCACGGAACCACTAGTCGCTTTATTACGAGCGGTGGCTTTTTGGTTTATGCCGCCCTACATCAGGCAGAGTCTTGCCCTGAAATAGACAGGAATAGCTTGCTCGAGCGCATCACCTCAGCAGCAGACTTCATGCTCACCGCGCAGCACCCGAGCGGGCTTATCGACCTGCACAGCACCAACTACGACTCGAGCCCTGACACAGGCTTTGTGATGCAGCTTTTCTGCGCCCTACTCGACCTAACGAAAGACGAGCCGTTTTTTGGGGGGCTTAATGCGAAGCTTGAGCTGTTCCTGCGCCGCGCGACACCAGGCGTGCGTGATGGTGGCTTTCACACACCGAACCACCGCTGGGTCATCAGCAGCGCCTTAGCGCAAGTCAAGAAGCTTTTTCCTGACTTAAACGTCCAACCTGCCCTCAATTTATATTTGGATGAGGGTTTCGATATTGACGAAGATGGCGCCTACATTGAGCGCAGCGTGGGCATTTACGATACGGTGACGAACAACGCCCTGATGCTTTATGTGTTGAATGGCGACAGGGAAGATAAGAAAAGGGAGGCGCTTAGGGCAGTTCGGAAAAATCTCGAGTTTAATAGTCACCTGATTCACGCTGACGGTACGGCTGAGACGGGCTTATCGAATCGTCAAGACCACGGTGTTCGCAAAGTTGCTAGCAACCTGATGACCCCCTATTTATTTGCGTCACACTTGCTCAATGAGCCAAAATTTGAACAAAGGGCCGAGTGGCTCTGGCAAAAAATGACCGCTGATAAACCCGAGTCCCTACACTGGCTTGCTTATGTCATATTAAAGTTTGGCGAATCTACAAATAAGTGTGCAGACATGCCCGACGGGTTCAGCAAGTTTTTTGAGGCGAACAAAGTTTGGCGTTCTAAGCATGGTCGTTTAAGTGCAACCGTTTATGGTGACGGTAGCCACCTCATGAACCTTTGTTACGGTGCAGCAGAGATTCGCAGTGTGAAGATTGCTCAAACGTATTTTGGCACGGGCCTTTTTCGCGGTGACGACACTGAACCCATAAAGCAGGGCGTTTTGCTTAAATCCTCGGGTAGACAAAAACCCAGGCGACCTGGCTATGAATTTCCGCTGGGTGAAGCTGTTGACCGTTACAGCTGGGACACCCTTGCTGAGAAGCGCGAGTACCGCCCGGTGCCTTATCCTGAAAGTACTTTTAAAGTTTCTGTTAACCCTAAGGCCGAGGAAATAACGCTTCACTACCAAACGCTCGACGGCTTAGGGAATGTGGCAGCGCAACTCTCATTCGATTTGCCTGCGGGCGGTCTGTGGGAAACGGACTCGAGCCTTTTTGAAACGGTAGCAGGGCAGGCGGTTTTGCATAAAGGAGGCGTTGCAAGAATGATTTTTGGTACTGACGTGCTCGAGTTTGACAGCGGACACTTTGAGCACGGCTATTTGCAAATGCGCCATAGTGAAGCTATTCCTAAAGACTGCATAAGAATCATCATGAGCTTTTTAACACCCGTTGATTTTGAGTTGAAAATTCGCTGTTATAGCGGCTTGAAAACCTCTTTTTAAGGGGTAGGGCTCGAGCCGAGTTTTTCGCGTATAGCGGAACCCAGGTGAGGTAAGATACTTTAGAAAATGCTTACGTAGTCATCGACCACGTAATCAAGGAGGCTGCGCGTGGCAGTTAAGTCTAATAAATCTGCTGAGTCCAACGAAATAAATTCGTTACCCATAACGGATGTTCCGCACCGAAACATAAGCGTGCTGATGAACCCAGGCACTGAAAAGCGCCAATCGATGCGCGGTTTTGATAATGACTATGTCGATATTGTCGACTATATCGTGCGCTGTACGCACAAGATTTGGGAAGAGGGTAACCTGGGGCTTATCTACAGCCACTACACCCACAACGTTCTTATTCATACCTCGGACGGTCAGACGATGGAGCGTGACAAAGTCATTGGTGACAGTGCAAAGACTTTCGCCGCGTTTCCCAACATGCGCCTTTATGCTGATGACGTGATTTGGTCCGGTAACGATGAGGACGGGTTTCACACCTCGCACCGCATTACCTGGACGGGGCGCAATACGGGCTACAGCGTTTATGGCCCGCCCACAAATAAAACCGTTGTGCGTCAGGGCATCGCCCACTGTTTTGTCAAAGAAAACTACATTATTGAAGAGTGGATTTGTCGTGATGAGCTGGCGCTTCTACTTCAGCTAGGCTTCAATCCTATTGAGCTAGCCAAGCAGATGTCGGCGCAAGCTGCTGCCAGAGGCAACAAACCGCCCGCGCTTGCTACGGGCGAGGTCGAGCGTTTGCGCGGTCAGATGCCACTCGAGCGCCCCACCACCGTCAGCGCTGACGACCCCGAAGCCTTCGTAAAAACGATGTTTGAAGCGGTATGGAATGTGCGCATGGTCGGTAATGTCAATGATTACTATGCGGCCCACCTCTACGCCCGGATCCCAGGCCACCGCATGCTTTACGGACGTGGCAACTATAAAGCGCACGTGCTCGGGCTACTTGCAGCGTTACCTGACCTGGCGATTGTTATCGACCATCAGTGTCACGTAGGTAATGAAAAGGATGGCTACCGCGTAGCAACCCGCTGGTTTTTAAATGGTACGCACGCTGGCCCCGGCCCTTACGGGGAACCGACAGGCAAACCCGTTACCCTTTGGGGCATCAGCCACCACGAAATTCGCAACGGCAAAATCGAGCGTGAGTGGATGATTTTTGATGTGTTCGCTATGCTCAAGCAGATTTACTGGCCGGAATAAACAGTTGAAGAATAGAAAAATCTATTTAAAGGGATTCAAGGTTTCTCGGCACTAGACGTTATCCTGCTAGACTCTTAGAAGCAGATAAGAAATTGGTTGTTGCAAAAAGGTCTTTGCTAGAGCCTGGGGCGAGGTACTACCTGCCTTCAACGCGTTTGTAGATGATTTTCAAGAAGAGGCAAACGAGAGCCAGGAAAGCTAAGCCTACTTTGTAACATCGTCATAGAAAAACCTTCAAAGGAGGTTCAAAAATAGCAACTAGCGGAAAGGCAAGCACGAACAAAAGTACATTTGGCCGAGAAACTAGCGTTAGCACCATCATTCAGGCAAGTCCCGAGATCGTTTGGAAGCTGCTTACCACAGCGTCAGATATTCCCAGGTGGAACTCCACAATTGTTTCCCTGGAAGGCGATATCAAACAAGGTGAAACCATTAAGCTCAAATCAACGCTTGATGAAAAAAGAACGTTCAACTTAACAATCAAAGAACTCGAGCCCCACAAACGTCTGGTCTGGGGTGATAACCAGGGAAACCGAACCTATACCCTTTTAGAAAGCGGGAAAGATACAGTGTTCACCATGACTGAGAAAATAGGCGGCCTACTCTTTCCCATGTACGGCAGATTTATTCCACCCTTCGATGATGCTTTTGAACAATTTGCAGCCGATTTGAAAAAGGAAGCTGAGAGCATGCAAGCTTCACACGTGTAGCGAAAAATAGCGTGAAAGTTTGGAATCTTTCTATGTTCGGTAAATCTCCCGCATCCGCTCAAAGACATCCAACCCTTGTTGCTTCAGAACATAAGGCATGTCAATAAAAACCCAGTTTTCAGCAATCTTGTTACCCTCACGGCGGTACATGTCCACCACCCGCATGTCGATATCGGTGTTGGTGGCGAGTAGCCCCATGAAGCCCCCACCTTTAACCGTCAACGTCAAGCTGGGCCAGCCGACCCAACCCCCGTACTTGCCCTCAGTAAAGCGGGATTTATGCCCATTAAAAATACGGTTTGAGTAAAGCGCTTTCCTGAACGGTGTTTGGTGTTGACGTTTAAAGCCGCTGATGCTCAAAGTCGAGCCGATTCCACTGGGGCCATACCAAATCATGTCATCATGCCAGGTTTCGGCAAGCTTGTCATAAGCCATGTCAACCTCGGGGTTGGCCCCAAGGTCATGGGCCATGCGCTGAATAAGCTCGAGCGTCTTAGCAGACTCTGCCTGATCTTGTGAATCTAAAACAATACCGTCGTGCGTCCGCGGTCCAGGCCAGACGAACTCCACGCCTGTTTGTGGCGGCGTGGGGTTTACGCCTGCCTGATTCATCATACTGATTAAGTCACTGTGAAAATAAGTTTCAGTAATTTTTCCACCTTCAACGCGGTGGAACTCGCAGTAGCGTAAAAAGGCCATCTTGCCTGTCGAGGGAATGCCCAGCCAGTTACGCTCAAACATCCCCAAGAAATGCCCTGTGCTGCTAACCCAGTCGCCTCCGTAAACTGATTCACCACCGATAAATATATCGGGTCTGCGTTGCACGAATTCAAAACTGTTCAAAAACGGTTTGTAAAAGGTTTCTGCAACAGCTTCTGCACCGCGTTGCTCCTCGAAAGGGTAGATGCCGTGCCACAAGTAGTCTGACGTTGTGTAACTTGCAATGACTTTAACCACCGTGTCGGCTGAGGCGGCCTCGAGTTCACGTTGATACTCGAGAACGAGCTGCTTATTGTCATGGTTCGTTTTTGAATCGATTTCTTTAAAGCTAAATCCCAAATGATCTTGGCTCATGCTGCTCCTAAAGATATATTTCAGTCTTGGGTGACGTTAGTGCTTCGGTTGCCGTGTATAGGTGAGTTCGCGCATTCTCGAGAAAACATCAATGCCTAACTGGTTATAAACATGTAAAAGGTCGATTAGCACCCAGTTTTCGCGAATCAAGCCATCTTTACAGCGCCAAAAGTCTAAGCTACGCATCGTAATTTCTTTGTCTGACGGGGCAATGCCGAGCCAGCCGTCACCCGACAGCGTCATCCTCATGCCCGGCCAGCCAGTGTAGCCAACATAGTCGCCTTCGCCGAAAAGCACACCTTTACCTGGTACGACAAGTCTGTCAGGCATCGCTTTCAAGAAGGGAATCTGGTGCCAGTTGCGAAACCCTATAACGCGGCGATTTGTTCCTATGCCCGCAGGACCGTACCAAAACATTTTGGGATGCCAGTAATCCTCTAAGCCCATTGCCTTAACGCCCTCGTCTTTGTGCCTTTGTAAACCGTTTAGCATGTTGTAAATGAGTTGGCGGCTCGAGTCACCCTTAGCTTCATCCTCTATTGAAAGCCCATCCTGAGTTGCTGGACCAGGGACAAGCCATTCAACACCTAGACTCGGGGCTAGAGGCCACGCTTTAGCTTGCAGCATGAGTTCGGGAATATCCCACACAGCCTGCATTTCGACAACTTTGCCCTCTTCAAACCGAAAAAATTCGTGAAAACGCATGCTAACAGGGTGGCCTGTTGGAGGAATATCTAACCAGGGTTGCTCGAATACACCTGTGTAAAAGCCAGCGCAGCCGACCCAGTCACCTGCTAAGTCTTCATCTTTGCCTGCACCTGCCATGATGATGTAGTCACGCCGCTCGAGGTCGGGAATAGCTTGTAAAAGAGGTTGATATGCCTCTTTAAAGAGTGCTGCGGGACCGTCTAAATCTTCGAATGGATGTGTTAGGTGAATCTCGGCGTCAGGCGCAAAGACTTCGGAAAGTTGGCCCTCGAGCATCCCTGCATCAAGGTCGTAAAGGTTTGCTGAGAGCTGATGAATGATGTTTTTATTTTCAGTATGGATAGTCATATAGTATTTTCAGTCTCCAGTAAAAAAAGTTCTCAGTGAAAAGTAAAAGCTTTCACTGAGAACTTAGGACGTATAGCTTGTTTAGCCTTTTACAGCTCCTTGGGTTAAACCCGAAACGATTTGTTTTTGGAAAAAGAGCACGAGTAGGAAAAGCGGGAAGGTAATACTTGCGGCTGCTGCGATAGCCTCGAGTTGATCCGTCAGCGTCGTCTCGCGGTTAAAATACGAGATAATTGCCGGAACCATCGTCCGCGTTTCCCCGTCGAGCAGTAGCGCCGCCACTAGATAGTCGTTGTACGCAAGCAAGAACGAGAATAGCCCCGTGGTAATCACACCAGGCCACATAATCGGCATGATGACATTCCAGAAAGCCTGCAAGCGGTTACAACCATCCACGAGCGCGGCTTCATCGAGTGCCGCCGGAATATTCATGAAAAATGAGCGCAGCATCCAAATGGTGAAAGGTTGGTTGATGGCGACAAGTACCACGATGACTGCAAAGCGTTTGCCGTAAAGACCCCACTCGATAAAAGAGGGCAAGTAACCTGTAACGAGAGTCGACTGTGGCAACGCCCTAAAAATAAGCGCCGCAATAAGAATCCAAAAGGCCCAGGGGGTGCGGGTTCTAGCAAGGCCGTAAGCAGCTAAGGTACCAATGGTTAGCGAGATGCTAACCACACCTACTGTCACGAACATCGTATTCAAAAACTGCTTATAGAAGCCGTTGTTAAACCAGACCTCTTGATAATGCTGTGTGGTTAGTCCCATGACAGGTTGGACAAGCCACTTGATTAGAGGTATACCGCCCAAAATGGTTTTGAAGAGTTGGGACAACAAAGGAATAACAAACATAAAAGTTAGGGCGCCAACGACTACAAAGCCCAAGTAAACCCCGACGACAACCCAGGGGCTTGTGCCCTCACTTGTACTACTGAAACGCTCTAAAATTGCTTCACGGTTGGCAAAGGCCGTGAGCAAAATGTAACCTGCTGCTAGAGCTAAGAGGACCGTTAGAATGGATATGCCGCCTGCAAGATTATTGGTATTAGGGCCAAAGATAACCACAAAAGGGTTAGCGTCGAACGCGTCCAAAGGAAGCTTGAATGACATGACCAAGAGCCATAGGAGTGGGAACGTCGCAATGACAACCCATATGCTAATAATGGTCCAGGTGGTAATGCGCAAACTGAGCGGTAGTCTGAAAAGCTTATTTTCCATCACATCACCTCTGATTATGTTCTTTCCACGTATTACGTAGCGGCGCAATAAGTAAGGCAACGATACCTACCATGATGAGAATGGCTGAGGCCGAGGCCCGACCAATCGAGCGGTTACCGGTATCGTCCGGGGTTAAGAAGTCGAAGGTAAGCCATTGCAACGATGTCCGGAAGGCTTCGGCCCGAAAGCCGATAATTTCATCAAAAACGCGGTAGGTGTCCATCAGGTGAATAAGAGAGACAAAGACAATTAAGGGCATAAGATGAGGGATAATGACGCTTCTAATAATGTCCCAACGGCTAGCCCCGTCAATGCGTGCGGCTTCAATTTGGGCACTTTGTACAGTTTGCAGCGCGGCGTAAAAAATAACAAAGGCAAAAGGTGCCACGTGCCAAACGCGGTAGAAGTACATAAGGAGTTCGATAGTCCAACCCTGGGCAAACAGCGAGATATTCTGTCCGGTAAAACGTTCTAATTGTGCTGTCAAAATACCGTCACCGATAAATAACCAGCGGATAGACAGCGCCCCGATAATAGGCGTAATAATAAAAGGCAGCAGGGTAACGAAAATAATAGGCCCACGCAGATTTTGGGCGATGGCGTTGATGGTGAAGGCTAAAAGCAAACCTACCCCGATAACCAGCGGCAAGGTTAGAAGCGTAAACATTAGGGTAAAGCGTAGAGCACCCCAAAAGGCGATATCAGTGACATCATCAAGTCCGCGCCCCCCAGCGGAGAAGGCTTTCCTGACATTGCCAAAGTCTAAAAGGGAACGATAATTCGCTAAACCAACCCACTTCGTTTCGCTTATGGCTCGGCCATTTTCGTCAAGTACCGGAATGGTTTTAACTTCCGTTGTACAGCCAAAGGGAGTGCAGTTTTCTTGCTCGACACGTTCAAATACATTCTGCGTGAGTTGAAAACTCTGAACGATGACAAGCAGCAAGGGTCCGGCAATAAATATAATCATCATGATAAGCGACGGCATGACGAACATTAGAAAGGGCTTTGTTTTCATTCTCCCACCTCCTGCTGATAAAAATCCTACTGATAAAAACTGATAAAAAAGCGCCAAACACCCTTTGACGGGTGTTTGGCGCTTAAGCCTTAGGGCATATTACTCGATAAACCCTGCTTCTCGAGCAGCTGCGTTGAATTCCTCTTCAATATCAGCGAGTGTGGCTTCAGCGGATTCAGCGCCGGTTAAAAAGTCAGCGATGTTATTGCCTGCTGCGGTGTGCATAAGGCTTGCAATGTTCGATGCAGGATAAGAAGCTGCACCTGCCTGGGCCGAATCGATAGCACCTTTAGCAATACGTGATTCGATAGGTTCGTTAGCAAGCCAGATAGCGGTGTCGGGGTTAGCAGCTAAGTTGTCGTATTGCAGACCTTCAACGATAAGTTGAAAAGCAGCTTCAGCTTCTTCGTCGCTCACGTTAGCAGCAACGGTCATGCCGTCCCACCATAGGGTTGTCGCAGGTGGGCCACCTTCGACAGCGGAAGGGGCCGCAGCGTATTCGATTAAACCGACAACCTCAGACTCTTCTTCGTTGTCCATTGCGCCAGCGCGTGAGGCCCACAGGTTTGCCATAGCAATTTGGCCTTGCTGGAACTGCTGCTGAACCACCGTAGAGTCAGACGCTAAGAACTCAGGGTCCATGTATTCGGTTAGAGCTTTGAGTTTCTCGAGTGCGGCAACACCCTGCTCATTGTTGACAGTTGCCGTATTATCATCAGCAAAAAAGTCGCCGCCCATGCCCAGGTACATGTTCATAAATTCCAGGCCCAGGTTCCAGCCCGACATGAACGTACCACCCAGCGGGTAGTCCACAACGCCAGCATCTTGAATCGCTTGCGCAGTTTCCAAGACCTCATCATAGGTAGTGGGGATTTCTAAACCAAGCTCCTCAAAAATGTCGCTACGGTACATCAGGTGTTGTGCATTGATCATCATGGCAATCGCCATAATCTCGCCGTTGATTTCAATGAGTTGGTTAGGTGCTAGGTCTTGACCGTACTCTTCAACAAGGTCGTTAAGGGGACGAATCAGGCCGTCGTTAAGCAGGGGAATGATCGTTGAGTTAGATACACCACCAATGGTGTACTGCGATGGGCTCGCAGCCATAGCTGCGGGCTGTTTGGTTCTAAACTCCTGATCGAGTTCCGGCGTGAAGTTGCCGCATTCCGCCATTTTATCGGTGACGACCTTCCAGGCTTCAAAGCCCGCTGATAGAGAGGTGACGGGCACATCGTTCTCGATGCTGCACTGCGCCCAAGCGGTGCTTGACGCAACGACGAGCAAACTAATCATGGTGGCTAACAAACGTTTCATACTTTCTCCTTAAGAAATGGTTTTGGTGGAATTCAAATCAAAGTTTCTCAAACTGTTTTTACATCTTTCCTTATACAGTATTTTGACTGCAAGGATGCCTAAACTGCTCCTTTCTTCAGATGTAATTTACCAAATTAGACTATTTATACAGCCCTTTCGGCAAAACATTTTGATGACCAATGTTTGCACTGTACTACGTATGCACTTTTCGCGTCAATACAAGAGAAGTGTTTGTGAACGGGCGCTTAAGAGCTTTGATAGAGTAAATGTGTGAACCAAAAAAATAAACGTTTGATCTGGAATTATTACCAAGAGGGCAACCTGTACCCTCAGTCTATACCTGGCTTGACTCGAGCCCTGTGCCACGACGCCCTTAGCTGGCACGGCCCGCATCCTTTAAGGCATCTTGTGGGAGTGAATGAGCTAGTGACGACGTTTTGGCAACCCCTCCTAAGCGCCATACCCGACTTGCAGCGCCGTCCCTACATGTTTATTGGAGGAGAGTTTGAAGGGAAAGATTGGACCGCGTCAACAGGTGACTTTGTTGGAACGTTCGCTCGAGAGTGGCTAGGGATTCCAGCAACGGGAACAACGGTTCATTTTCGTTATGGCGAGTTTTGCAAGTTTGAAGATGGCAAGGTCACAGAAATACGGATGCTTTTTGACTTACCGGAGCTTTGCCAGCAAGCGGGGTACGAGCTTTTCCCGCCAAGCCCTGGCACGGCGCAGTGGATACCTGGACCGCTCGGCGGAGACGGTGTCCTCCTTGAGGCGCAAGACGCAGGTGAATCGCAAAAAAGCCTCGAGCTTATCGAAGCGATGATTTTCAAGGGCCTGAATAAATACGACCAGAAAAGTCAAGACAGTCAAGACTTGGACCTGTACTGGCATCCTCATATGGTCTGGCACGGTCCGGTGGGGATTGGCTCGGCCTACGGCTTAGAAGAGTTTAAAAAATACGCTCAGGGGCCTATTGTTCGCGCCTTTCCTGACCGAAAAGGTGCAGGACACAAAGCGCGGATTGCCGAGGGGCAGTTTGCCGCCTCGACAGGCTGGCCTAGCCTGGTCGGCACGCACCAAAATGACTTTATGGGTTGGACTGCAACGGGGCAAAAAGTCGGTTGGAATATTATGGATTTTTGGAAAAGGGATGGTGATAAGCTGCTCGAGAACTGGGTTTTAATTGACCTGATAGACGCAGCGTTGCAGTCTGGCGTGGACGTTCTAGCTAGGCTCGAAGGTGATGACAAAGCTGGCTAATCCCTGTTTGAGTTCGGTAGGTGAGTTTGGATGTTGACAGCATTAAGGTGAGGCCCACGAACGACCTCACCTTGAATTTTTATGACGGAGAGAGTGCCGAGCCTAAGGGCCTGACAGCTTTCTCGAAATTTGTTCTACAAATACGTCAGTCGAGTGACTGAACGGCTTCTTTGAAGGCAGGGACAACGGTATTTACGTCACCCACAATGCCGTAATCAGCCACTTTAAAGATTGGCGCGTCGGGGTCCTTATTAACCGCGACAATAAGTTTCGAGCGGTTCATACCGGAGAGGTGCTGCACCGCGCCTGAAACACCCAATGCAACGTAAACGTCTGGCGCAACGGTTTTACCCGTTTGTCCAACCTGCTCGGCGTAGGGTCGCCAGCCTGCGTCAACGACGGCCCGCGTCGAACCAACGCCTGCGTTAAGGGTATCGGCTAGGGGCTCGACCATCGTGTCGAAGCCTTCGGGTCCACCCACGCCGCGCCCACCCGTAACGATGATGCTGGCTTCCTCGAGTGCCACACGGCCTTGTTTAGCCGCAGCCTTCTCACCGATTTTGACGCGCTCATCCTGCTCAGAAATCGAAGCAGATTTCGTCTCTACCGAACCACCCGCACCCGATTCGGCAACAGGGAAGATATTGGGTTTGACGCTAATCACAACCGGGGTTGCCAGGGCTTTGACCGTTTCGGTGACGCGTGACAGATAGCTAAAGCGCGTCGCAATGACCTGTCCATCTTGAACCTCGAGTGACGTCACATCTTCTAACAGCGGCGCGTCCAGGCGAACCGCAACCCTAGGGCTATAGGAAAGCCCAGAGCGTGAGGCACTGACTAGGACAGCCTTAGCGCCTGACTCTTGCGCCAAACTTGTCACTGCCGCCGCATAAGGTTCAGCGCGAACCTCGGCTAACGCAGTATCCTCGAGGGTTACTACTTTCTGGACATAACCCGCTAGTTCCTCAGCTACGCCGCTGACATTTGTGCCAAGCACAACGCCCACCGCGTCACCACCGAGCTGCGAGGCCAAGGCCTTCGCGGCTGTCGCCAACTCCAGGGCACTCTTGCGCAAATTTCCGTTACTATGTTCAGCTACAAATAAAACCATGATTTCTCCTTCGGAGAGTAATTAGTTTTTAGTTTTTGGTTATTAGTAAAAGCTTATAAATCTAAAAACTAACGACTAATAACTAAAAACTTATATCGCTTTCGCCTCTTCGTGCAGCAAGCGGGCGAGTTCTTTGGCAGCTTCTGCGGCGTCACCTTCGACGACTTTGTTTAGGCGCGCTTTGGTTTGAATTTCTTGTTTAAGGACTTGCGTTTTGGCTGAGGCGCCGCCCACGTCCTCGAGTGACAACTTTTTCAACTCTTTGCGCTTGGCTTTCATAATGTTGGGCAGGGTTGGATAACGCGGCTCGTTTAGGCCTTGCTGCGTTGTGAAAACAGCAGGCAAGGGCAGCGTGAGGGTTTCGTTGCCATCGTCAGAGTCGTGGGTGACCTTGGCTTCGGTGCCTGAAAGCTCGAGGGCCGTCGTCCAGTCACTGTGGGGCCAGCCCAAAGCTTCTGCAACAGCAGGCCCGAGCGCGGCGCTGTCCCAGTCGGCCTCTTTACCACCGACAAATACGAGGTCTGGACTCTCCTCTTTGATAATGCCAGCAAGTACCTTAGCTTGGGAGATGGGGTCTAGCGCCTCATCTGTTTCTAAATGAATAGCGCGGTCAGCGCCCATTGCTAGCGCGGTGCGAATCGCTTCTTCAAAGCGTTTGGGACCGAGCGCCAGGGCGATGATTTCAGCGTCCTCACCGCTCTCACGAATGCGCAGGGCTTGCTCGACGCCGTATTCGTCCATACCGTCAATGACAAAGGTTGCGCCTTCTAAGTCAATCCCGTCGGGCGTGGCCCGAATGCGGGCTTCAGCGTCGGGGACTTGTTTAATTACCGAAATGATTTTCATCGTTACTCCTTAGCTATGGTTAGGTATTGTATCGGCTTAAATAGAAAAAGAACTAGAGGCTTACAACTTGGCCCGAATAAGCTCTCTCAATTTGACCAGTTCAGGATAAGCATGAAAGAAGCGTACCTTTTGGTCTGCCACGCTGGACCCTGTGGGTTTATCTTGCAAAACGAAAAAAGTCCAGGCTTCGGCTATGTCTTCGCCTGGGTTTTCGGCGGCGTACTCGGTTACAAACTGCTCTGGGTAAAGCTCGAACAACTCGCCTGATTCAAGCTCGAGACTTTGAAAGTAAATGTTGACCCAAAAGCGTTGAAAGTAAGCATTGATGTAGGAGCTTTGTCCGCTGCAACCCTCACCCGTAAAAAAAGTATTGCAGGCACCTTCAACCGATTTGAACAAGGTGTCATCACTTTCCAAAACCTCAGGGGAACGCGGCACTTGCTCGGCTGACAGGGTGAGAATATGACCGAATTCGTGGATGAGCGTGTGAATAAGCTCGTCGCCCATATAGGTGCCGTCGAGCGCGTCAAGTGCGAGCGTCCAGGTATCGACATTGTCAGGGTTGGGCGTGACTGAGGCAAGCAATTCCTCTTCACCATCGGTATAAATAGCAAGTTTGGTGATGCTCGTGCGGTAGCGCAAGGGAATCAGCTCAGTAAAGTCTTGCCACAGCACCTCATGATAGGCGCGGTCAAACATAATATCTTCTAACTCAGCGTCCGTTGCGGCGGCAGGGTTCTCCTGAGGATTTAATAAAGTATCTCCGCGCACGTCGTAAATGATTAAGGCGTCGGGACCCGTTTCATCGAAATCTTCCTGCGCCAGAACAGCGTTAAAGAGGCTTAAAACGATTAGGATGGAGGCGCAAATCACCTTGCTAGGGAGAAATCTACCGGACATAGGAGGCGTCAGCTCAGGCGTTGTTGATGAGTTCTCGAGCAATGACGAGCCGCTGAATTTCATTTGTACCCTCGTAAATTTGATTCAGTTTCACGTCACGCAAGAGTTTTTCAACCGGATACTCGTTGACATAGCCGTAGCCGCCGTGAACGTGAATCGCCTCATTTGCAGCTTTAAACGCCATATCACTCGCGTAGCACTTGGCAATCGCAGAAGCTTCGGTATGCGGTTTACCGTTGTCGACAAGCCAGGCGGCGTAATAGGTTTGCCAGCGGGCGGTTTCGACGCCCATTTTCATCTCGGCAAGTTTGAACTGAATCGCTTGAAAGTTGCTGATGGGTTTGCCAAAGGCCGTGCGCTCGCCAGCGTAAGCCAGCGATTCATCGAGCGCGCGCCGCGCCACGCCCACGGAGCCTGCCGCAACGGGAATGCGTGTTTTGTCGAGCGTTTTCATAGCGATTTTAAAGCCGTCACCCGGTTCACCCAAAATGTTTGCCTTGGGTACGCGTACGTTATCTAAAATGAGTTCAGAGGTGTAACTCGCTCGTTGTCCCATCTTGCCGTGAATCTTCTGGTGACTAAAGCCTGGCGTGTCTTTTTCAACGACTACGGCTAACGTACCTTTGTGCCGCGCCTCGGGGTCGAACGTCGCAAATATCACCGTGATGTCAGCTAAACCGCCATTGGTAATCCACATCTTGTTGCCGTTTAAAATAACGTCGTCGCCGTCGAAGACGGCCCGCGTTTTCATAGCGCCTGCGTCAGAGCCGTTGTCAGGTTCCGATAATCCGAAGGCTGCAAGTTTGGGGCCGTCCAGTAGAGGCGTCAAGAAACGTTCGTGCTGCTCTTGAGATCCTGCAATGAGTAGCGGCGTAATACCCAGCTCCGACGCCATCAAAATCGTATAAATCCCCATGCAGCCGTAGCCGAACTCTTCACCGAGCACGACCTCATCCAACATGCCGATACCGAGGCCGCCCGCCTCGCTCGGGATGATGGTGTTTAGCAGCCCGAGTTCGTGCGCCTGCGCGACAATGTCCTCGGGAAAAGATTCGTCCTGGTCGTGCTTGGCGGCATCTGGAATCACGACATCTTTGACAAATTGTCGTGCCAGCGACTGAAACTGCTTTTGTTCGTCGCCCAGCTCAAAATCAATCACACGTAGACCTCAGTAAAGCTCGAGTTGCCTTCTGAGGCAAGCGTACGTTCCGACCAGCGCCAGTTGAAGCTAGGTTTGTCTCTTTTTACCAGTAGGGGATAAAAGGGAGACGGTACAGGCGCAGGTTTAAAGTTGAGAGGTTTGGTTTGGGGAAGCTCGAGTTTAACCTCACTACCAAGTTCAGCCCCTTTGACAAAACCAAGCAATAACCCCGCTTCATCCCATAAAAACGAACCATCAAACCAGCCAATCAGCGCACCTCGAGGACTGACCACGCCATCATCTTGTAACCAGGCGACCGCGCTATTGGACCTGTCATAAAGCACGCCTGCCCCCGTCAAATAATGACTGACGTCACCCTCTTTATCAAAAATAAATCGCCTCATCATTTCCTTTCTGTTCCCCGACCCCTGACCTCTAACCCCTACCTATCTCGGTAGAGTTGTCTCGAGATAACGATACGCTGAATCTCGCTTGTGCCCTCGTAAATTTCGGTCACGCGGGCATCTCTGAAATAGCGTTCGACGGGATAGTCTTTCGAGTAGCCGTAGCCGCCGAAAACCTGAATCGCGTCATGAGTAATTTTAGCCGTTTGCTCTGACGCGAACAGTTTTGCCATTGACGCTTCCTGAGTGTGGCGAAAGCCGTGGTCTTTGAGCCAAGCGGCGCGCTGGGTCATAAGCCTCGCAGCGTCTAAGCCCGTTGCCATATCAGCGAGCATGAAGCTAACCCCTTGAAACTCGCGGATGTTCTGCCCAAATGCCTTGCGCTCTCCGGCGTAGTCGCGGGCAGCTTCAAAGGCAGCACGTCCAATCCCCACCGCCTGCGCCGCAATACCAATGCGCCCGCTGTCGAGCGAGGCCATTGCGTAGACAAAGCCTTGGCCTTCTTGTCCCAACAATTGCTCATCGGGGATAAAGCAGTCATCAAAACTCACGGTTGTCGTAAGCGCAGCGTGTTGACCGAGCTTTTCCTCGGGCTTGCCAAAGTACATGCCTTTATTTGTTTTCTCGAGGATAAAGCAGCTCACGCCCCGCGCCCCTGCGTTCGGGTCGGTCTTTGCCATCACTAAATAAACCTGCGCTTCGCCGCCACTCGTAATCCAGGCTTTGGTGCCGTTTAGACGAAAGCCGCCCTCGACCTTCTCAGCCCTGGTTTTCATAGCCACCGCGTCGGAACCGCAGTGGGGTTCTGAGAGGCAAAACGCACCTATCCACTCACCTGAAGCAAGTTTAGGCAAATACGTTTCTTTTTGCGCGTCGGTGCCGTAGGTCAAAATCATACTTTGTGGAAGGCCGTTGGTCACGCTCATAATGGTGCCGTGTGATGCGTCGGCGGCGCTGATTTCCTCGAGCAAAACAGCGTAACTGAGCATGTCCAGTCCTGCACCGCCGTATTCCTCAGGTGTCAAAATACCCAGCAGACCAAGCTCCCCCATCTTTTTCAACGTTTCCCAGGGAAAGCGTGGTGACTTATCTAGGTCACTGGCGATAGTCGCAATTTCAGTTTGGGCAAAGTCTCTAACGTGTTGCTGCATGAACTGTAAATCATCAGGTAGGGCAAAATTCACCAAGGGCTCCTTGCTATAGTTAGGAGTATAGCGCTTCGTAAAGTAGCAAAAAGGTGCCTATTTTGACGGGCGTACAACGTTAGAGGACGGGGTCAGGAATCAGAGATAACGGCAGTAGTCAGTGCTAAGTTGCCTATTCACCGAAACAAAAAACTAAACTGAGAACCGAAAACTGAAAACTTTTAGGAGACCATAGTGACAGCAAAAGAAATGCTACTCAAAATGCCCGAGGCTCTTATTCAAGAGGCTGTGGGTGATACCTCAGCCGTTATTCAATACGAGCTTAGTGAACCCATATATCAGGTACTCGAGGCGGGCGAGTTGAGCGTTTATGAAGGCCGCGCTGAAACCCCCGACCTGACCGTGACGATGAGTGATGACGACCTGGTGAGCTTGTTTCAGGGACAGCTTAACGGCATGAGCGCTTTTATGTCAGGCAAGATAAAAATAAACGGCAATATGATGTTGGCTCAGCAGCTCGTGGGCTTTGTCGATCAGAGGCGGATGACTGAGCTAGCTTAGCTAGCTCGACTTGCAACGTCGTACAGCCGTTCGGAGAAAGCTTTCATGGCTTTTTGAATGGGCTGGTTATAATTTCCAAAAGGGTCTTGCAAACCAGCGTGACGCGGGTCGTGTGCCTGCAAGTCATCGGGATCGGTTACCCACAAATCCATCCAACCACACCAGTCCCAACCGACAAAGTCAGGGCGCGAAAAACAGTTTTCAAAAAGCTCTAAAAAAGCCTCGGCGCGCATGTCCTGGTTGGCGCACTGAGGCCCGAAGGGGTCAGGCATGTTCGGGTTGGGAACGTTGACACTGCTATCGCCCATATAAACGGGCTTGCCGCCGCCACAACGCCGAAACTGCTCGAGCAAATCCTCCAGATCAGGCCAGAGCGCATACTTCTGGAAAAAAATCAGTTCGAAATGTTTGGCAAATAGGGCGATGTGCTCGTCAGGAACATCCAGACCCATGCGGTTACCCTGAAACTTATCACCGAATATCAGGTGGTTGCTGTCGAACTTGCGAATAGCCGCCACCTCGACCTCAAAGCACTTGTCGATAATCTCGAGCAAAAATTGAGCGTTATCCCGGGTTTCGCGCTTGTTGTCCAGGTCAGTTCGTCGCCGCCACTGTCCGGTCTGCCCCAAGTCCTCAAAAGAAGTGAAAGTGCTCTGGTAGGTCGCGTTGAACGCCGCAATATCATCACGGTAAATTTGGCGCATTGTTTTGACATAAGCACGTTTGCCCGAACTATCAGGCAAATTTCTCAGCACCCTGGGCCAGCTCGGCACCTGCTGGCGCTCCCAACCGTAAATATTATAAACGTGCGGCCAAGATTCGGCCTCGGTCAAAATAGGACAGTCGGTAAGGGTGTAGCCGAGTACGCGCCTATCGTCTTTACGCGGCGCGACAAGCTCACGCGCCCTGGCCTCGCAGTGCCGTACGAAGTCATCCGAAAAGACGTCCATAAAATTATCGGCGCCCGGTGTTTGGTAATGACACACATCCACCATACGCACGTCGACAACGTCATTGACAGGAAGCTCTGAGAGAGTTTGTGCATTCGAATGGGTGCCAAGGGTGGTTACACCAAACGCCTCCATGTCTTTCATAACCTTTTGCTCAAAGCCAGGTTGGAACGCCTCATCATCAGCATCTCCCGCAAGGCCAAACGCCTTCGCCCAAAAAGAGCGGTTGCAGTCTTGTAGCAAGTGCCCTCGCCCCACATGATTAAGCCCCATAGACAAATAAGCGTGCCCGTCAGGCGTTACAAGCCACCAGCGTTCGCCGGTTTGCTCGAGTCGAAAAAAGCCAGTCGCCCCAAACTCGAGTGTGCGACAACCGCCGTAGCTATCTCGTCCGGCTTGCGCTAGATTCACGGTGTTTTTGCTCATTTTTTAGTCTTCATATAACTGAGTTTAACTTGTTTGGGGGTTGTAAAAGACCACTTCGTAATCTTCAAAAGCGCCTGCGTCATACCTGAAAACAGCGCTGAAAAAGCGGTTCCCCTTGAGCCAGGGGATAAAAATACGGTCACCATCATAAATGTTTAGGTCCAGGATTTTTTCGTTGGGAACCCACTCGAGACTGCCCTCGTCGGAAGCTTTCAGCTCACCTGAGAACTCGGTGACGACATAGACAAATGTGTACCAATCATCTAGACCATCAAAATCAGGAAAAGTGATAAAGCCTTTAAGCTGCGCCGTTTCAACGCTTAAGCCAGACTCCTCAAAAACTTCGCGCTTCATACACGCTTCGGGTGATTCGCCAGCGTCGAATTTGCCGCCCAGACCGTTCCATTTGCCCTTTTGATAACCCTTAGCTTTATGTAGCATCAGCGTTTTATCACCGTCGCGCACATAAACAAGTGTGGCGAGTTTTAGTCCCACTCGTCGTCCTCATCAGGTTCGTAATGGGCCTCGAATTCGCTGATAAAAAGCCGCCTCAGCGCGTCGTCGTCTTTCAATTCGCCGCGTTCTTCACGGCGCACGCGCACCTTGCTGACACTTGTGACCTGCCCTTTATGGACGAGATGTTTGGCAGTGCGCCGCGCTGTTTCAACCGTGTTCCGCGTGGGAAAGGTAAGCGTTTCGCGGTGGCGTGCCCCTGCGGGATTTTCTAGCACCATAAGAACTTCCATGTGCCCACCACGCAGGCGCAAAAAGAGTTGCTCGAGGGAATAGCTTTGCATTACCTAAATCTTAACCCAATAAGAAAGGCGGCCTGTAAGCCGCCTTTTTAGGAATAGTTGGAAGTGTTACTCGAGCTGCGCTCTAACTTCGCCAGCTGGATTAGCTTCGGTGTGAACATTGACGTAGTAGTCACCGCCGCGTAGACCCTCTAAGTTAATCGTTTTGTTGGCGACAGGATCAGGCTCGTCAACTTTGACGGGACAATTGCCTGACAAGGTACCACCGTTTGAGTCGTCGCCTGTATTAGTAAAGGTTAGGTCGCAAACAACACCACCCGAAATGCCTTCTTCGCCAAGGTGAATGTGAGCCATCGTAGCGTCGCCCGTCAGACCAGCGTAGCTACCTGTAATCGTAAGTGAAGTTTCTGCGTCATTTAGTGTCGCTTCAACTTTACCTGTCGGAGTCGCGTCCCCTAGCTCGGGTGCCTCAGTTTGGCGCTCGGGCTCAAGGTCACCAGCGAACACTGACTCGGGCACAACTGAGCACGCTGCTAAAGCGAAGGCTGCAACCAAAATAGTTAAACTAATCCAAATCTTCTTCATATACATCCCTTCCTGAACGAAATTGGTTAACTGCTCGTTCAAGTAAGCCGAGCATGACCCAAATGTGGCATAGTTAACAGTGGAGGCGCACACAGTCTTTACTTAACTTAAGTAAGGTCATCCAGCCCAAACGCTGTATGAACAGCCCTTTGCGCTTCCTTAGCTTTATCATCAGGAATCACCACCGACACGCGCACCTCGCTTGTGGTAATCATTTCGATATTGGCTCCAGCAGATGATACCGCTTCAAATACACGGCCTGCAATACCAGGTGTCGAGCCAATGGCTATACCGACAACCGAAAGTTTAGCGATGTTGGGGTCGGCCTCGGCTTCCCCACCCAATTCGCTTAGCACAGGTTCTACTGCCTCGAGCGCATCTTGAACCTGGTCTTTATTGACCGTAAAGGCCATCTGCTGGCGGCTACTGTCATGACTCGGCACACCCTGCACAATCATATCGGCGCTAATACCTGCTTCACCCAGTGCTACAAAAACCTTAGCGGCAACGCCAGGCACGTCGGGAACGCCTATCAAATCAATGCGGGTGTGACCTAAGTCGAGGGCAACCCCGGTGACGGGGCGGTCGGTTTTCATACGGTCCTCCTTGCTCATGTGGGTAACAATCGTGCCCCTGTTAAAGCTGAATGATGAGCGCACGTGAATTTTGACGCCGTAACGCCGCCCGTACCAGACGCTGCGCGGATGCAGCACCGTCGCGCCGAGAGAAGCCAGCTCGAGCATTTCGTCATAGTCTATTTGCTCGAGTTTCGACGCGCTCGGTACGGCGTGCGGGTCGGTGGTATAGATGCCTTCGGTATCGGTATAAATCTCGCACTCGTCTGCGCCCAGGGCCGCGGCTACAGCGACCGCCGTGGTATCGGACCCGCCCCGTCCGAAAGTCGTTATGTTGCCCTCGGCGTCAACGCCTTGAAAGCCTGCAACAACGGCAACATCAACCGTTTCAAAAGCTTTGAGCATACGTTCGGGAGCGACTTCGACAATGCGGGCGCTACCGCTCAAACTGTCAGTTAGAAACCCAGCTTGTTGACCTGTGAATGACTGCGCTGCTATCCCCATGTCTTGTAGGGTCATGGCGACCAGAGCAATGGACTGCTGCTCACCTGTTGCCATGAGCACGTCGAGTTCACGGCGGTTGGGGCGTGCGCTCGCCTCTTTTGCCATCGACACGAGTCGGTCGGTCGAGCGGCCCATCGCAGACACAGTGACGGCAACTTTGTAGCCTTGCTGCACGGCTCGAGCAACCCTGGCTGCAACTTTACGTATGCGCTCCAAGTCACCCACGCTTGTGCCGCCATATTTCTGAACGACGATTTGAAAAGTATGTTTTGGCAGGGGTCGGTCGAGTACCTGATCCATATCCATAGGGACAAACCATACCCTATGGACTGCCTGTAAGGGTAGCTATCACAGCTCCCTCTTTATTTTGGGGCAGGTAGAAAACGATTCTTCCCTCTCCTTTTTTTCTGTGCTCCCTCTTTTAGCTTCTCACCTTGCATTGTGCATCAATCTCACATGGGCTCAACCGTGATAAACTTCGCACGTGACAAGGCTTATAGATTTTCTGTCGAGCTACCGCGGACTTATTCGCCTAGGACTCGTGGCGTTGCTGCTTATAGGCGTCCTTGCCTACGGTGCAGGCGCGCTGGGTCGGTACTTTACGGTTCAAGAGGTAAGTCTGCCTAACTTGGTGGGATTGAGCGAGGCGGAAGCGGTCGACTTGTTGACAGAGTTAGAGCTTAGACCTGTTCCTTTTAGTGAAAATGTCGCTGACGCTGTAACGGGCGCGGTGACCTCACAAAGCCCCTTAGCCGGAACGATTGTGCGTGAGGGACGTAGCATTAGCTTAGGCGTCAATGAACCTAAAGAAAGCGTGACGGTGCCGCGTCTGGTGGGCGTAGCCCGTGATGATAGTACGCGTCAGCTTGAGAACTTAGGACTTAGTTTAGGCGAAGTGCGTTACAGCTTTAATGAGGCAGCAGAGGGTTTAGTGCTCGAGCAAAGTCCTAAAGAGGGCGCTGTTCTAAACTCGGGGGAGAGCGTCGCCATCGTCGTGAGCCGCGGCCCCGATATTCCTACCGTGACCATGCCCAACGTGCGCGGTCTGAGCATAGACGCAGCGAAACGGCGTCTAGCAGAACTCGGCTTTAACAATATCGACACCACGGCGACGAGTATCAGTTTCGATAGGCCACTGACCGTGACCGATCAATTGCCGATTAGCGGTGAAGCGGCGCCAACAAGCGCGCGTTTTCTTTTACACTATTCTCTGTCGAGTAGCACGGTGACGCAGGTTCCTTACTTAAACGGTATGTCGCTTGGGCGGGCGCAGAATTTGCTTAGAGCCAGCGGGCTTAGTTTAGGCTCGGTTACGTACATTACCGACCCGGCTCAGCCAGGTGGCGTGGTGAGCTATGAACCAGCTAGCTATACCTTGAGCCGCGCTCCGGTTGCACTGACCTTGAACTCGAGCGGCACCCCCATAGACCCGCCTGGGGGCTTTCCTAACATGCAAGGTAATTTGAATTTTAGCTTTCCTAACGGGGCGAACGGCGCAACCTTACCTGGCCCCCCGAACGCCTCAAGTGGACAAATCACAGAGGGGCTACCTGGTTCTGGACTACCCGGCCCAGGTCAACCTGTGACCCTGCCAACTTCCCCACAAGCTGAGGGCGAGGCGACAGCCCCTATCCTTGTCGACGGGCAAAGAAATGTCCCCTTTGATTTCGACCCTACCAAGCAAGGCATGACGAATTTGCTTAACGAGGCATATACACTTACGCTGAAAGTCAACGATGACAGAGGTGAGCGCACTATTTTTGACGATGTGGTCTCAGCCGGTGCACCCGTGCATCTAGATGTCACAGTTTACGGTGATGCAAGGCTACAAACCTATGTCAACGGAAACTTGTTCTTCGCTTGGAATCCCTAAGAAGGGTTTGCGTTTTGATGCTTGTAGACATAGTAGGCATTCATGCCTCCGGCAACGTTATATACCTCTTTAAACCCAGCTTCTTCTAAATAAAGCCCTAAAAGCTCGCTAATAGCGCCGCGCTGGCAAATAAGATAAATAGCCTCATCTTTGGGAAGGTCTGGTAAGTCGCCTAATTGCACAGCCTCGAGACTAATCGCTTTAGCACCTGGCAGACCGTCCTTTGCTATAAGCGCGGGCGGGCGTGTATCGAATAACGTGACGTCGGGCAGTTTATCCATAAGGGTGGCTATGTCGATACTCTTCATGCTCGAGGCTGAGCCTAGCATCTTGAGAAGCGCGGCGTAAATCCCTGAACATTTACGTGTATCATCTGGTACGAGGGACGTTTTTACTCAAGGCTTACGCCCGTACCCATATAGGTCTAGGGGAAAGAGGATGTCAAATGGTGACGTCAGACCTATGTAGTCAGACCTATATTGTTTTGGCTACGTCTCGAGGGGTTGTCAGCGATAATCTTTCTCAGCTACATTTTTATTATTGTCTCAGCAGGGTTTTGTACTTGAGGCTAGCGGGGTCTTCCCTATGTCGAAAACCTCACGGCTAAGACCTGCGTTACAGGGTTAACTGCGTTGGGAGCGGTATAAAGTAAAAATTATCGCTGCGGTGCGCTTCTGCACGGCGCAGACTAGTCTAAGATAGAATGCGTTTGAAGGGGCTTTGAGCCTTGAAACGTAGTGAGCAGTTTTGAGTTGGCTTTAGGAGGCACGAGTGGAACCTGATATTTCTCCGCTGGCAAAGCGGCTAGCAGAAGAGAACAACGTGAATTGGCGTGGGCTAGGCGGCAGCGGAGCAAATGGGCGTATTGTCGAGCGTGACGTGCTTGAATATCTTGCTAAGGTCATGGCGGGTGAAGAGGACATCAACCCCACCGCAGAACCCGTGCCCGAGGGTATGGAAGCTTGGCCTGAAGAGGATACCGCTGGGTACCTTAGCGAAAGCTCCCCCAGTATCAAAGCGAGTGATACCCTGACAGAGGTCGTGACGGAAATGCCGAGTGTGAGTGTCGGCGAAACCGACGTATTTGCGTTTGATGACGAGCCTACTAGTGAGCCGTCGCTTGATTTAGAGCCCGACCCCATTATGACGGACGACATTGTGACGGACGACATTGTGATGAACGACTCTGAGGCGTTGTTGGCTGACACTGAAAGCTCAACTGACGCCGCCATAGACGACGTTGCCAGTACTTTTGGTCAAGCTCAAGATAGTTCGGATGACGTTCACATCAGTGAGGACATCTTCCTGTTTGATGAAGGCGAGACCACGGCTGAAGACGACGGCTTTGCCAGTTTTGGTGAGGTCGAAACGCCAATGCCTGACGTTAGCATTGGTAGTTTCGAAGGCGACATAGGTAGTGGCAATTCAGGTAGTGCTGATAATGCTGTTGGCCTCGAGGGTGACCCCGAGAGCGCTAACATGGATGTTGACTTTGCCGACACCTCTGATACGACCAGTGCAGCGAGTAGCGACGCAGTCAGCTTTGAAATGGACGACTCAGCTTTAACGGACGATTCAGTGGTAACAAACGGTACAACTGCGTTCACCGATATTCCCAGTGCCGACGAGGTAGACGCGCAGCCGTTTGAAGCCGAAGCAAGTTACGAAGCCGACAGTTCGTCTGAAGACTTGGGCGACTTATTCAGCCAAGCTGGAGATGGTTCTGATAGCGGTGCTGAAGATAGTGTAGATGATACAGCACTTTTCAGTGAAGACGTTAGCTCTGAAGAAATGGCGCATGATGATACATTGCTCGAGCCCATTGCGGCGGTCGAGCCTAGTGCGAGTGATTCAGGTGCAGACACGATTGAAAGTGAAACGCTAACACCTGTCCCGCCGCTACCCAGTACAGGTTTGCCGCTGAGCAGCTTCGGAATTGTACTGCGCCGTCATACCGACTTGGGTGCGGCTATGGACGCACAACTCACAATCAGCCACGAACTCGGTCACGGTGATGAGCCGATTGCAATAAGTAGCCTACTCGTTCGCGCCGCCGCTAAGGCGCTGCAACAAGTTGATATCGCAAACGGTCAAGGCGTTGGTCTGGCTCTGTTCGAACAGGACAGCGTTCGCGTTGCTCCAGTGACAGGCGCACACGACACATCCTTTAAGGACTTGCTCGAGAGGCTAGATAGTTTTGACGCAGATGCGGGTGCCGCTGGTTTGGCTGTTGCTGATATGTCTGAATTAGGTGTTGATGAAGCGGTGCTTAACTTAGATGTGCCTGTCTTAGCCCTAGGCCGGATTCTTCAAGACAGTGAGCAGGCGTCACAGCACAGTACGCTGACGCTTTCAGGCAATGTGCCTGTTGAAGCGGGGACGCAGTTTTTAACGGCTGTCGCGGATTTACTGGCCTCGCCCATTCGACTCGTTTTGTAGGTTTACGCTCCTTCGGGTCCTGGTAACAGCAGCCAGAGCAGCAAGTACGCAATCAGAAAAATGCCGCCTGAAAAAACGAGTAGCAAGCCAAAGCCCCACCGCACTGCGGTGGGGTTCGCATTTATAAAACTCGCCACGCCGCCAGCAATACCAGCAACAACACGGTCCTGGCTGCGCCTTAAAACCTGCTTTGAAGACGGGCGCCGCGCACGGCTCTCGTCATGGGTTAGGTGGTCATGGGATAAATCATCGTGGGGTGAGCCGTTGTGGTGCTCTGTCATCATCCACCGACCATTTCAAAGGGAAGTTTCGGTAATAACGCCGGGTCGCGCAGAGCAGAGTGTACCCTAGCCTCGAGTTCTCGCACAAGCACACCCCTATAGCTATCAGGCACTAGAGCAAGATGTGTGAGTGCCTTGGCGTAGTTGCGCCTGCCACCACGCTTACTCCCCATGTCACGAGCTTTATGTAACGCCGCCGCCAGCAATATTATTCCGCCGTAGAAATGTTTATCCAGGTCTGTTGCTTTTAACCACAGAGGCTCGAGTGCCTCGTGAGCGTCCCAGTAGTCACCTGCCTCAAAAAGCCGGACGCCCTCAGCCCACCCACCGAGCGCCACACCTGTACTCACGAGGTGCCCTTTTCTCTAGCAAAGTGTCGTTTAAAGTAAGCATTACGCCGCACATCCTCTTGAATAAGCGAGTCTTCACCCGCTAGCGACTCGACGTGGTGGCGTAGTTCGTGGGTGAGAACGTCCCAGAGGCGTTCTTCCCAGTCGAAGCCGGGGTTACCCCGCGCTAATTGCACGAACGAGCCGTAATAAAGCGTGATGTGCCGCCCCAAACCTGGGTTCCCGCCCAAGAAGTGAGCGAAGCCGGGGTCCATGTATTCACCCAAACGGTACACGTTCCTATAAGCTGCTTCGGGTTTGGCGTGCTCGAGAACGTGCAGCCCTTGGAGCCCTTTTAAAAACGCCTCGGGAATATCATCTAACATGGCTTGCGCTTCGGCGCGAAACTGTTCAAACGTCATAGCTCTATGATAGCGAGACTTTTGAAGGGGGACTGTAGGGGATTGGGCATGCTCAGACCTTTTCGTTGTCTCATGTCAAAGGTGTGGAGAGGCGCAGGAGTGGACTAGGAGAAAGTGGAAAGGAGAAAGGAAAAAGTGACACAGCGTTTTGCTCTCTACTTTTTCCTTTCTCCTGCCTTTCAATGATAGTGCACTAGGAGACTCGAGCGTACGGTAGCATAAGAGACGTGTCGAACCAGAAACCAACCGTTGCCGCGCTTATTCCTGCGGCGGGTAGCGGTGAACGCTTAGGAAAAGGGCCGAAAGCCTATTTACCGTTGGGTGCAACCTCAATCTTAGGCATTTGTTTGGAGGCGTTTGAAGGTCATGTCGATGAAATCATCGTCGCTGTATCTGAAGACATGACGCCGGAGGCGCGTCAGTATGTACCCGAAGGCGTACAGGTGATTCTTGGCGGGGCAACGCGTCAGGCAAGCGTTTACGAACTTCTAAAAGCAACAAGCGCCGATAGTGTTTTAATCCATGATGCAGCGCGTCCCTTTCTAGCTCGAGACATCATTGCAAAGATGGCCGATAGTGTCCAAAAAAACGGCGCTGCTACCGTCGCAAAATCTGTCACCGATACCCTCATCCACGCCGAGACGGACGCGCTTATTCCGCGGGAGCCGCTACGCGCTATCCAAACGCCGCAGGGCTTCGAGCGCAACCTTATCTTAAAGGCGCATGAGGACGCCGTAGCCAACGGTATTGAGGCCACGGATGACGCCGCTCTGGTGCGCCGTTTGGGTCATAGGGTGGCACTTGTCGAGGGCAGTAGCTGGCTTATGAAAATCACGACGCCCGCCGACTATGATATGGCGCAAGCGCTCGTCGGAGTGTGGCATGACCGAAACTAAACCTATCACGCTAAAAGCTCACGCTAAGGTCAACTTAGGTTTGAATATTACAGGCAAACGCACCGACGGTTTTCACGAACTTGACACGCTCTTTGTGCGTTTGGAGCTACACGACACAATCGAACTCGAGCCCAGGCCAGAAGGTATCGTCCTAGAAATTGAGGGCGCTGACTTACCTACCGACAGTAATAACCTCGCTTACAAGGCCGCGGCAGTTTATCTGGAAGCAGCGGGACAAGGGGAGGGCGTTCACATCCGTTTGACGAAGAACATACCTATTGCTGCTGGTTTGGGAGGTGGCTCGAGTGACGCGGCGGCGGTGCTGCGGAGCCTGGCGCAGCTCTATCCCGCAGAAATCGACCTTATGAGTCTCGCGCTGGCTTTGGGCTCGGATGTCCCCTTTTTTGTTTTAGACGAGGTGGCGGCGCGGGGTCGGGGGCGCGGTGAGAGGCTCGAGCCTGTGAACATTCCCCCTTTACACTTTGTATTGATAAACCCCGGCATCCACGTAAGCGCGAGTGCAGCCTACGGAAATTTAAAAAGTTTCGGCGAAAGTCTCGAGCTTAAGCCTCTTATTGAAAGTTTGACGACAGCGACACCCCTTTACACCAATTCACTTCAAGCGGGTGTACTGGCACTCGAGCCTGAAATCGGTAAGGTTTTGTCTGTGTTAGAAGCGACGCCCTTGCGCGGCGTGACCATGTCTGGGAGTGGCTCGACCTGTTTTGGTTTGGCAGAGGATGATATGGAGGCACTCGAGATAGCGAAAGATTTACGAGATAGGTGCCCTGAATGGTGGGTGTGCTCGAGTGCTGCGGTTTAGGGGGGTAGAAAGAGACGTGTGCTGCGAAAAAGGGCAGCCACGTGGGGCTGCCCCTGCATTTGGTATTTTTCTCTAGGCGTGAGCGGCCTGTTTAGGGGTAACGGGTTTGTTTTGGTCGGCGCTTTCGTAAGAAGCGAGGACGAGGCGTACGGCCTCGAGACCATCTTCACCTGTACATATCACGTCACGTTCGCCGCGAATAGCAGCTAAGAAGTTAGCAATGTGGCGTCCGTGATTGCTTTGAGCGTTCGTTTCGGTATGAAAGTTGTACGTTGCCAGGTCTGTGCCGCCCCAGGTCGTACCGGGAGATTCGCGGAAGCGGTGTTTGAGTACGGGCGCTTCCCAGCGGTTGCTGTACTCGAGTGAGCCCTTTGTCCCGTAAAGCCAGAAGCCCTCTTCCCAACCGGTAGCGGTCCAGGCGTTCTCAACACTGCCAAGGGCACCCGAAGCAAATTGCAAACTAACCACCGAGGTATCCTCGACCTCGACATCAAATTTTATTGTGGCGGTGCGGGCGTACAGGTCGCTGACGTCGCCTGCAAAATAACGCGCCAAGTCGAACATGTGGCAGCCGTTATCGAGCAATGTACCGCCGCCTGAATTGGCTTTACTACCAAAACTCGGTTTGACCGTTTCGTCGCCCGTCCAGTCGTGGGCTTGCCGCAGGCGCAGATAGGTGAGGTCGCCCAGAACGCCTGCATCAATCATCCCCTTAGCGCGGTAAGACGCGCCGTTGGAGCGCATGTGATGGCCTATTTGCAGTATCACGCCCGCCTCGCGGCAAACGTCGATCATCTCTTGAGCCAGCTCTAAGTTGAGCGAGATGGGCTTTTCGCACAAAACGTGCTTGCCCGCCCGTGCCGCTGCCACCGTCGCGGGGTGGTGGTACGCGTTCGGGGTGCAGATAGAGACCGCCTCGATATCAGTCTCGGCTAAAAGTTCGTTGTAGTCCGTAAAGGTTCGCGCTACACGCCACTGCTCACTGCGTGCAGCCAGCGCCGCCTCGCTAATGTCGGCAATAGCAGCGACCTCTGCTCCTGCGGCAACGTAGCCCTTGTAATGCTCGTTTGAAATGCCGCCCGTGCCGATAATGCCGACCTTCATACAATATGTTCCTTGCTGGGATTGGGTACGGGCTCGAGAGACTGGACATTGGGTGCTTCGCGTGTATCTATAGTGGCGCGGCGACGCGCCCAGGTGCAGGCGTTGGCAATAATTTGCAAGACATGCTCGTTTTTATAGGTAGGAAAGGTTTCGTGGCCTGGGCGAAAGTAAAAGACGCGCCCATGCCCACGCCGCCAGGTACAGGCGCTACGGAAAACCTCGCCACCCTGAAACCAGGAAATCATCAAAAGGCGGTCAGGCGTCGGAATATCGAAGCGCTCGCCGTACATTTCTTCTTGTGGTAATTCAAAATAATCCGGTATGCCCTTCATAATGGGGTGGGCGGGTTCTAAGTTCCAGAGCCGCTCTTTTTCGTCGGCCTCACGCCATTTCAAAGAGCAGTTGGTCCCCATAACCGACTTGAATATTTTAGAAAAATGCCCCGAGTGCAGAACAATAAGCCCCATACCGTTTAAAACTTGCTGGTGGACTCTGGCGACAATAGCGTCATCAACCTTGTCATGCGCCATATGTCCCCACCAGACGAGGACATCGGTGTCGGCTAAGACCTCGTCAGTAAGGCCGTGTTCGGCTTGCTCGAGGGTGGCGTGCCGCGTTTCAAACTCCCCAAAAGGAGCGATGCCTTGCGAAATCGCGCTGTGAATACCTTCAGGATAAATAGCCTTGACGTTGTCGAAACGTTGCTCGTGTAAAAACTCATTCCAAATCGTTACTTTAACAGCCATGCTTGCTCCAATCGGGCGCACGTATACGCTCGTTACAAGCACTTATTCTAACAATTGAAAATGCTTCCGATGTAAGGAGATACATGTTTGTGAGAGAGGCTTGCCCCGGCACAGGTGTTAGATTTTTGTGCGAAGTTAAACGCTAAATACGCTAGCCTTCCTAAGGACACTGGCAACCGTAGTGTCTTTAGGAGCCGAGGTGTTACACGTCAACAAGGATAACAATCAACCTACTAACCGAGGTCCGCTGAAACGCTTGGCGGGAGTTAGCTTTGTTGAATTTGTGATCGTGTTTGCGATTTTAGGCATTTTAGGGTCGATTGGGTTTGTCAACATACGCCGCGATAAACCCCAGGTCAACGAAACCGCGCGCATTATTGCCTCGGACCTGCTTTGGGCGCGTAGCGAGGCGATTCGGCGTAACACGAATGTTGCTGTCAGCTTCGATGTGGCGACAGATAAGTACCAGATTACAACCCAACTTGGAACAGAGGGTGCAACGTCAACTAAGGCACTCCTCAATAGAAACTTAACAAATGACTTCCCCTTGGCAGATATTATTGCCATAGATTTTTCTAGTGATAGCACAGTCGTATTTGACTCTCAGGGCTTGCCAAGATTGGTGGACGCAGACCCAGGCGACGGCAGTATCACTGTAATATCACATCAAGACGACACTTACAAAGTCACGATTAACCTGGCCACTCAGGGTAAAGTGCAAGTGGCTTATCCCTAAAAATAGTTGATTAATGCACTAGCTCTCAATCATAGAGGGCTCGAGCGGTTACACTCGCGGTCGACATGCTTTTGCGACTCGCCTTACGAAATTTACGCCGCCATCCCTGGCGCTCTGTCGCTACGGTTTTGGGCGTCGCGCTCGGTATTGCGGCAGTTTTGGCAACGCTTTCAGTCGGTGACAATGTCCAGGCTAATTTGCGGCGGACGCTTACCGCTGCCACCGGACCCGCCGACCTCCTAGTTGCGCCCGGCACGTCGGGGCGGGCCGTTTTCGCGCAGGCTGATGTACCTGACTTGAGCACTTTTGAAGCGGTAGAGGCCGCCGCACCCGTCCTGACCTACCGCGCTGAACCTGTAAGCGACGTGATTGAGCGAACCGATACCGTTGTGCCCGGGGTTGGCTCGGGCTTTCAGCTTTCAGGTAGAGACACAAACAGAGCCGAGCTTTTACCTGCCGAGCTTGCTGCGGGTGCATGGCCTGGTGTGAGGTCGCAAGGCGTTGCTCTGGGAGAAGATTTCGCTGCTCAAAGAAGTTTAGAACTGGGCGATACAGTCGCCTTTGCCACACAGTTTGGTGAGGTTCCTTTCGTTATTACGGGCCTTTTAGATGACGCTTCAGGGCTTGCCAGCACCAACGGGGGGCGCGTCGGCATTGTCAATATTAATGACTTGCAAGAGGCCGTTAATTTATCGGGTCGGGTGTCGCTACTCGAGCTTAGCCTTACTGAAAACGCCTCCGTAAACGAGGTCAAATTGCAGCTCGAGGAAACCCTGGGCGAAAGCTTCACCGTGACCCTTCCAGCAGGTACAGGCGACTTTGCATCGGGTGTGGTTGAAACTTTACAGTCGGGCTTGAGAGTTTTGGCTGCCACGCTCATGGCCTTGGCTGGCTTTATGGCGTATAACACTTTTGCTGCCGCCGTAGTCGAGCGGACGCGTGAATATGCTCTTTTGCGCACCATTTGTTTAACGCGGGGTCAAGTTCAGCGTTTGGCACTGCTCGAGGCGGGGCTAATCAGCCTGGTCGGTTTGGCGTTTGGGATTTTGCTGGGGGCAGCGCTGTCGTACGGTATTACCTTTGTCAACGCGAGCCTTTTAGGCTATGAGCTTAGAACACTCGTCATACCCGTGCAAACACTCTTTATTGCGGCAGGCATCGGTTTTGCGGTCTCCCTGGCGGCGGGCTACCTGCCTGCTAGAGCGGCCTCACTGACACCACCGATTGTTGCCACGCGTAGCGCCGAGGACGTAAGTGTCGAGCGACCTGCACTCGGTTTTGCATTGGTCGTTGCAGGTGTCGTGAGCGCCCTGAGTCCTTGGCGCGGTTTGTGGGCCTTGGCGGGTAGCGCCGTATCACTCGGGCTCCTTTTCTTAGGCATTATTTTTCTGACGCCCTACTTGCTGCGCCCGACGGTGGTGCTGCTTCGACCTCTATTGAGAACGGTTTTTGGTTTGGCTGGCAAACTGGGCGGCGACTTTGCGCTGCGCAACGCGGCGCGTAATGGTGTGGCGATTGGGGCGGTTGTGGTGGGCCTGACCCTGACCATCGGGGTCGGTGGCATGGTCGCGGGTATCAACAAAGCTATTGCCGACTGGGTCGACACGACGATTGTGGGCGATTTGTTTGTCACCTCGCCTGTGGGGTTTCCTGAAGGTTTTGAAGGGGAGGCTTTGGAGGCCGTTCCTGAAATCGGCGGCGTAAGTGGCGTAGGGGTGAGGGTGGTACGCCTCGAGCCGCCAAACGGCGAGCGTGCCCGCAGCGTGTCCCTGGTCCTCGTTGAGCCCGAACGCTTTAACCCAGACGAGGGCTTTGGCAGTTTTCAGTTTGTGACGGGCCAAGGTGATAACCAAAGGGGTTACGAAACGTTGCGAGATGGGGGCAAGTTGCTTGCCGCAAGTACCTTGCTCGAGCGTTTCGATATTGAACAGGGCAGTGTCGTCAGTATTCGCACGAGCGAAGGTTTTCGCGACTTCGAGGTTGGCGGTGTGGTGGTTGATTTTACAGGCGGCGGCGAAGCGTTTATTGGCAGTCTGAACGATAGTGACCGCTTTGGCGGCGGTACGCCCGACCTATTCGTCATGACCTTAGCACCTCAGGCCGATGCTGAAGCGGCTCGAGCCTCGCTCGTCGCGGCATTTCCTGACCTTTATTTAGACATCAGCCTCAACCAGGAGTACCAAAACCGCATTTTATCCTTAACCCAACAAACGTTTTACACGACGAACGCCTTACTTGCCCTCGCTATTTTTATTGCCGCGTTGGGGGTTGCCAATACCCTTGGTATGAACTTAAGTGACCGCCAGCACGACATTGCCATGCTGCGTACCCTCGGCCTGACGCGGCGTGGCGTGTGGACCCTCATCCTTAGTGAAGGCTTGTTACTTGTGAGTTTAGGAACAGTGCTGGGGGTGGCGAGTGGGGTGCTGCTCTCGAGGGTCATTACCGCAGGTGCAAACGCGCTCACGGGCTTTGTGATTACAGCAGCCTTTCCCTGGACCCTTATTCTCGTATCGCTTATCGCTTCGCCTGTCGTGGGACTGCTCGCATCCCTGTTGCCTGCTCGCCGCGCGACGAGCGTTGCGCCTGTTTTAGCCTTGGGGAGTGCCGAATGAGTACGGCTGTTTTGCGCACGGAAAACCTATCGCGGCGATACCAGCTCGGTAGCGAGACTATTCACGCGCTTAGGAACGTTTCACTCAGCGTTCAAGCAGGCGAATTCGTCGCCATCATGGGACCGAGCGGCAGTGGCAAAAGCACCCTACTTCATTTGCTGGGGCTTGTTGACGTGCCCGATGAGGGCGAGGTTTTTCTGGATGGCGCGGGGACAGACCATCTTAGCGACAACACCCTAACAAAGTTGCGGCGCGAAAAACTCGGCTTTATTTTTCAGAGTTTTGAGCTTATACCGACCTTGAGCGCCCAGGAAAACATCCTGCTACCCGCCGAAATTGCAGGGCGTAAAGGGGAAGCTCAGAGCCGTTTAAAAGAACTTGCAGCGCAACTCGGTATTTCAGACCGGCTCAGCCATCGCCCCAATGAACTCTCCGGGGGGCAGCGGCAACGCGTGGCGATTGCCAGAGCGCTTATCAACGACCCTGTGGTGGTTTTGGCCGATGAACCGACTGGCAACTTAGATACGCAAACCGGAACGGATGTGCTCGAGCTTTTACGCTCAGGTGTCAAAGGGGCAGGCTGGACCGTTGTCATGGTGACGCACGACAGCCATGCGGCGACCTTTGCTGACCGAATTATCCGTTTGCAAGATGGCCAGTTAATACGAGACGAATGATGGCTACCTCTCAAACCTACGCGCCGCACGCTTGATTACGATTAGCTTGTGTATATTAGGGTAATGGCAAAAGGGAAGCCCTTTGACTCATCTAGAGCCCCTGCCTTCACTAAGAAATGAATTGTAACGACCATGTCCCTTCCTCCCCCTAAAAAAGTCACCTCGCATGACGTTGCGAAAGCGGCGGGCGTTTCGCAGTCGGCGGTGTCCAGAGCCTTTACACCCGAGGGGAAAATTGCCGCTAAAACACGTCAGAGAATTTTGAGCGTGGCGCGGCAGCTGGGCTATCATCCGAACGCTTTTGCAAGAAGTTTGGTACAGCAAAAAACCAATATTGTCGGCGTGCTTATGGGCTCAATTGATAACCAGTTTTATCCCAAGGTTTTAGAAACATTAACAGCGCAGCTGCAAGCCAACGGACGGCAGGTCATGCTTTTTAGCGTCGGGCCTGATGAAGATATCGAAGACACACTGCTACGCGCCCTGCAATACCAAATCGAGGCTATGGTAATGACCTCGGTGACGCTGTCCTCAACGGTTGCTAAAACGTTTTCAGAGGCAGGTGTACCTGTGATTTTGTTCAACCGTTACGTTGACGAACCAGGTACCTTTGCCGTGGTGTGCGATAATGCAAGCGGCGGACGCATGGCGGCAGACGCCCTTATCGGCGCAGGTTGTGAGCGGCTTGCCTTTGTGGGCGGTACGCCAAATTCATCGACCAATCAGGACCGCAAACGAGGCTTCGTGGAAAGGCTTGCCGAGCGAGGGGTGGCGCTTTCGTTCGCACTCGAGGACAAGTCTTACAGCTACGGCTGGGGTCAACGCGCAGCGGAGTTACTTCTGAAAAACAAAGCCATACCCGACGGCATTTTTTGCAGCAGCGACACGATTGCGTTTGGTGTTCTCGACGCCCTTAGAACACGTCTCGCAAAACGTGTTCCTGACGATGTCTGCGTTATCGGTTTTGATGATGTGCCGATGGCGGCCTGGGACGCTTACGCGCTAAGCACGATTCGGCAGCCTAGTGACGCGATGGTCGAAGCGGTGCTCGAGATTCTTAAGAATCCAGACGCAGCCCCGGTTAAACGCGACTTGCCTGTGCAGCTCATACAGCGCAACACGACGCGCCCGTACTGATCTTTCTACGAGCTGAGAGTAATATCCATACAGATTTTAGTCCTTGGGCTCGAGTCCTCAGAAAACTGACGATAGGGACTGTACAAATCTTTGGGCGATTGTACGCAAGGCAATCGTGAAATTACCAAGAGGGTTGTCATTGCGATGGAGCGGAAGCGACAAGCAATCTCCCGCGCATAGGGATTTGTTTTCCCGTTGGGCGTGTCTTAATAACACCGTCTTGTTCAAAACGTCGTTGCACTTACTTTCGGATTGTATGTAGAGGTACAAGAAGCTTTTCTGCACGACGATTATGATAACGAGCCGTGCCAAGCTTTCAAATTTTCAGTCTCCCCAATCTTTACAAAGTGTATCTACCCTGATGCCCTTCTACCTGTGGTTTATTCTCAGCGGTTTGCTGCTGACGATTATGGCGCTGTCAGGCTCAATGCTCAAGCGCGTACCGCTTTCGGCCTCGCTTATTTATATTGGGGGCGGGCTGCTTGTAGGTCCACTTGGCCTGGGGCTCGTCACCTTAGACCCCCTCAGTGATTTTGGGGCTAAATTTTTAGAACGCTTAAGTGAAACAGTCGTTGTGCTGTCTCTATTTGCAACAGGACTCAAAATGCGCTTGCCACTCAGCGATGACCTCTGGCACTTGCCGCTCCGGCTTGCCCTGCTATCCATGACGCTTACCGTTGGACTCGTTACGCTTATCGGAGTTTATCTGCTCGGTCTACCCCTCGGTGCAGCGGTGCTGTTAGGTGCGGTGCTAGCACCTACCGACCCTGTTTTAGCAGGCGACG